>Ga0207671_10000460_pt1 | contig 55816 bp, 45 predicted proteins | sample KBSC24metaG_FD_184352 | JGI IMG/M metagenome (GOLD analysis project Ga0207671, IMG submission 184352) | Corn rhizosphere microbial communities from Kellogg Biological Station, Michigan, USA - KBS C2-4 metaG (SPAdes) (version 2) | ecosystem: Host-associated > Plants > Roots > Rhizosphere > Soil... | reverse complement strand
GAATGGCGTGGAGTTGCTTCAGATTCGACGCTGGCTCGAGAACAAGGACCTGAAGAAGTGGCTTTGGCATGGCTTCAGTACGCGGCGTGGCGGGATGAGCCGGGCGTATTGCGCTGAGGGAGCGCCAGGTGAGCTGAACCTGGGATTCACGGCGACCGACAGCCGGGAGGCAGTGGAGCAGAACCGGCGACTGCTGGCAGGGGCCGTGACGGGTAGTGCAGAGACGCCAATTGCGGTGCTGCGGCAGTTTCACTCAAACCTGGTTGTGGTTGCGAATCGGGCAGATGCACAGCGGGAGAAGCCGCGGAAGGCGGATGGAGTGATCTCGGCTGTGCCGGGGCTGCTGGTGACGATCCAGACAGCGGATTGCATCCCGGTGCTGGTGGCGGATCGCAGACAGAGAGTGGTGGCTGCGTTCCATGCGGGCTGGCGAGGGACGGTGAAGCGGATCGTGCAACTGGGAGTGGGGCGGATGCGGCTGGAGTTTGGCTGCAGGCCTGAGGACCTGGTGGCCGCGATCGGGCCCGGTGCGGCCCAATGTTGCTATGCGGTGGGCGAGGAACTGCTGTCGGAGTTCGAGTCGCAATTTAACTACGCGCAGGATCTGTTTCGCGAGGTATTCGATTCGGATCCCGTGCGGATGAAGTATCCCATGCTGTTTTTGACGCAGAGGGCTCCGGGTCACTCGCCAATCGGTCCGCAGCTGCACCTCGATCTGATTGAGGCAAATCGCCGGCAGTTGCTGGATGCCGGAGTGAAGGCGTCGGCGATCAGCACCACGGGTGGATGCACAAACTGTCACGCGGAGATGTTCTTCTCGCACCGAGCCTCGCGGGGACATGCGGGACGGATGATGAGCGTGATCGGAATTGTCGGTGGTTGAGATGTTGTCGCGCAGTTCAATAGATTGTGCGACTAGTTCAGTGGAAGGCTCCAGGGAAGGCGATTCCAGGGGCTCGAGGGATCGCTGAGAAGACGCTGGGAGATGTTGCGCATGGCGGCACCGTCGATGTTGGTCTGGCGCAAGGACCAGAATTCGCGGCCGACGAGGTAGTTCTCGCTGAAGTCGCGCCAGGATGCAAAACTCTGATGCAGAACGGAAGCGGCGTACATGACACGCGGCCACGATTCGTCCTCCGAAAGATAGCCAGCGGTCACGCCCCAGCGGCAAAGATTGATGTAGCGGGCGTAGTCCCAGCCCGTGATGCTTTGCGTACCGAATTTTTCGTAATAGCGATGCGCCACGCGGACGCTGTTGGCCTTTTCAGCATCGAGGTGGGTGAGGGCTTCTTTCAGCTGCTCGGGCGAGGCTTTTGCGGTGCGCTCTCCGAGAGCGGTGAATAGCTGACGATGCCCACCCTGTTCGATCCACGAGAGAGCGCTGAGAAGTTCGTCGCGGCTGCTTATGCCCCACCAGTCGCGCAGCAGTTTTCTGGTTCCCTGAGGGTTGCCGCCGGAGGGAAGGACGGTGAGCGGTTCGTGATTGTGGGTAGCCAGGATGGCGGATGCCGCGATGGCCCAGGCCTTCTGCTCTCTTGAGGGCGGGTGAGAAAGTGGGGGCGATGTCGAGAGGGCTCCGCCGCCTGAGGCTGCCGTGCTGGGAGCGTTCTGCCGGTCGAGGCCTTCGCAACGAACATAGCCGAGCTTTTCTGAAGTATCGATGCTGGAGACGCTGCACCAACTGCCCCCGCCATTGGTGACGGAAAGAGTGATGCGGACCGAGGCCCCGTGCGAAAGCGTTGTGACGGGGTCGTTGTCCGAGGACATCTCGGAATAGACCGGGAGGGAATCGGCTTTTACGGTACCGCGTTCTTCCTGCGCTGCAAGCGATTCAGCGGTAAGGAATGGCAAGGACACAAGAAGAGAGGCCAGGACGGACACAAGAGTCCGCGACACAGCAGTCATAGTGAACCTCTTCGGAAGTCAAGGCAACTTTAGCATTCCGGTCCCGCCGGTAGATGCGGCTGTTATCGCCAGTTCCGGATGGAAACTACACCGTGGTCACCTTGCGTGCGATCCATATGAGCAGCCGTTTCGTTGCAAATCGGCAGGCCGTCGCTGTTTCGCCAGAGGCTGAGTAACTTCGTTCCGGCGATGCGGCGAAGTTGATAGAGTCGGAGAGGCAGTTCAGCTGGGAGTTGGAGATGAGTGAGAAGAAGACGGAAGTTTCGGCGGGGCCGGATAGGCGGAATTTTCTGAAGGGTTCGGCGCTCGCCGCAGTTGCCGCGATGGTGGATCCGAAACCGGCGCTGGGAGCGACTGAGCGCGTTGAGGAGACGGCTCTCGCGCGCGGCGGAAGCGGCGGAGGGTCGGAAGATGCGGTCGACCTTGTGAACGTGCTGCAGGGGACGGATTCGACGCATGCGTTTTCGCGCGGGAATACGCTGCCGATTGCTGCGGCGCCGTTCGGGATGGCGCACTGGACGCTGCAGTCGGAGGCTCGTAGTCCGTGGATGTTTCAGCCGGGCGCGAGAAGGTTGCAGGGATTTCGCTGCACACATCAGTTGAGTCCGTGGCTCTCGGATTATGGGCAGGCGTTGTTTTTGCCTTTCTCTGGCGAGCCGAAGCTGGATTCAAATGCGAGCAGTTCGTCGTGGAGACCGGAGGAAGCGGTGCTGCGGCCTTATTCGTTCAAGTTGTCGCTGCTGCGGTATCAGGTCGATGCGGAGCTGGTGCCGACGACGCGATGCGCGGTGATTGCAGCGCCGAATCGTAGCGGGCTTGCGTCGGGATTTTTGATGGAGGTGCCGAAGGGCGCGGAGCCAGTTGATCGCGACGAGGCGCGGCACACTGTGCGGTTCAAATCGACGATCAATGAGGGTGGCGTTCCGGCGAATTTTGCGACGTACTACGTGGTGCGTTTCGCAGAGGCTTGGCAAGGGCTGGAGGTGAAGTCGGCGGCGGGACGGCTGACGATTGTGGCGCGATTTGGAAACGCGAAGAGTGTTGAGGCGCGAATTGCCACTTCTTTCATCTCGTTCGATCAGGCCGAGAAGAATCTTGAGCGTGAGCTAGGAATGAAGCCTATTGAGCAGGTTCGGAGCGAGGCAAAGGCGGATTGGGCAAAGCACTTCGAGCGGATGCAGATCGAAGGCGGGACGAACAAGCAACAGCGAACGTTCTACTCGTGTCTGTATCGGGCGCTGCTGTTTCCGCGAACGTTTCACGAGCCGGACGTTGCGGGGAAACCTCAGCACTACAGCGCCTTCACCGGCGAGGTTGAGCCGGGCGTGATGTATGCGGATCACGGGTACTGGGATGTGTATCGCGCGTGGTATCCGTGGATGTCGATTGTATTCCCGGAGCGGCTCGGCGAGATTCTTGAGGCTTGGGTGAATGCGTACAAGGAAGGCGGATGGCTGCCGCAATTTCCGGCGCCGGGGTATCGCGCATGCATGACGGGCAGCCTGATCGATTCGCTGTTTGGGGATGCGGCGGCGAAGGGGATCAAAGGATTCGATCTTGCTGCGGCGTATGAAGGCTTGAAGAAACATGCAACGCAGCCGGGCGATCCGGACAAGGGATATGGACGACGCGGTGTCGAAGATTATCTGAAGCTGGGGTACTGTTCTGTCGATCACGTAGACCAGGCAGCGGCGGAGACGGTTGATGCGGCGTATGGAGATTTCTGTATTGCACAGGCGGCGAAGGCGCTGGGGCATGACGACGATGCCGCGATGTTCATGAAGCGGTCGCAGAACTGGAAGAACATTTTCGATCCGGGAACTGGATTCTTCCGCGGCAAGCACGCGGATGGATCGTGGCTGGAGCCGTTCGACGAGGTGCAGTGGGGGAATCCGTACGTGGAGGGAGCGGCGTGGCAGCATCGGTGGGATGCTCCGCACGATATGGATGGATTGTTCGCGGCGATGGGCGGGAAGGAGAAGGCGGCTGCGGCCCTCGAAAAGATGCTGACGATGGAGCCGGTATTTCACGTGGGAGTGTACGGGCAGGAGATTCACGAGATGTCGGAGATGGCTGCGGTGAAGTTCGGGCAGTACGACCACGGGAATCAGCCGGTGCATCACGTGCTGTACCTTTTCGCGCTGGCCGGGAGACCGGATCGAACGCAGTACTGGGTGAAACGGGTCATGGAGGAGCTGTATTCGCCGGAGACTTTTGCGGGCGATGAGGATACGGGTGCGATGGCTGCGTGGTATTTGATGAGCGCGATGGGGTTCTATCCGGTATGTCCCGGGAAGGCGGAGTATGTGCTGGGGCGGGCATTCTTTCCGGGAATGACAGTGCGGGTGGGTGAAGGGAAGACGCTGCGGATTGAGAATCGCGGAGGGGATGGCGCGGCTCGGGCTTCGTTGAATGGGAAGGGGATTGACGGGCCAATCGTGGGACATGCGGCGATTTCCGGGGGCGGACGATTAGTGTTTGGGACTTAGACGAGAATCTTATTGCGAAGATCCTGGAACCGCGATACAGTTCGGTATTTTCCAAGGGCCGGAGTTTCTCGACATTTCCCTTCTGCGACTTGCTTGGTCGGCAGCGGTTTCCGGCGATCGGATAGATGAACGGAGGCCGAACGTGATGAGTGTGTGTTCAAGTAGCGATCTCACCGATTGCAGCAGATCCTCTCGAAACAAGCTTCGCATTGGAGTCGCGGGATTTGCATTGGCAGGCATTTTCTGTTCGGGATCGGGGATAGCACACCCGCAATCGGGCGGACGAATCGCGGGTCCGAGCGGGGGAGAAGTAGCTGGAGCAGCTGTCGGCGTCGGCGCTGCGATTGCGATTGTGACTGTTGTTGTGATCAATCGTGGCCATCACTCGCTGACGGGCTGTGTCTTCAATGGTGCGAATGGCATGAAGTTGAAGACCGGCGACGCAAAGATCTATTCCGTTGAAGGCGATACCGCCAGCATCAAGACTGGCGACAAGATCAAGGTACACGGGTCGAAAGTGAAGAAGGCGAAAGATGTCGGTGGAGATCAGACGTTCAGCGTCGATAGAGTCAGCAAGGACTATGGGCCCTGCCATGTCGATGTTGCTGCACCTTCGAGCAGCACGCCTTGAGATGATGCGAGTGCCGCTACGCCTGGAAATTGAATGGCAGTGGTGGATCGGGCCGTGATAGAGTAGCTCAACTTCTCCGGCCCTTCGTTCTCTTTCGCAGTCTTCCTTGAGTTGATTTGTCATCTGGAGGTTTGTGGAATGGCTACTCTGAGCCAGCAGGCGATTGCGCGTCCAGCGCCGGGCATCGTGGGTCGAAACGGGCTGATCGACCGATACTTCTACTTCTTCCTCTCGCTGGTGGTTGCCGCGGTTATTGTGGCGGGGTTCAGCAGGACGGTCAATCAGGGCTTGATTCATGCCACGCCGGCGCGGCCTGTTTTGCTGTGGATGCATGGAGCGGCGTTCTCAGGTTGGGTGGTGTTCTTCATCCTGCAGTCGGGACTGGTGCGCATTCGCAAGGTGAGTCTGCATCGGCTGATTGGGTGGTTTGGTGCTGCGCTCGCGGCACTGATGGTGGTGTTGGGCTTTGTGGTTTCGGTGGTAATGGGGCGCTTCGATGCGCTGGTGATGAAGGCGCCGGATCCGGCATTTCTCAGCATTACGTTCTACGACATGTTCGCGTTTGGGACGCTGGTGGCCCTGGCGATCCTGTGGCGCGGGAAGCCGGAGCTGCATCGACGGCTGCTGGTGCTTGCGACGTGCGGGCTGCTTGATGCCGGATTCGGGCGATACAAGGTTGTCATGGACTACAACGTCTTCTACCTGTGCGTGGATGCGGTGATGCTACTTGGTGTGGCGCGGGATCTGCTGGTGGACAAGCGCGTGCACAGGGCGTATCTGTATGCGCTGCCGGTGCTGCTGGTGGGGCAGAACGTGGCGATTTATTTGTGGCGGAATCCGCCGGGGTGGTGGATGTCGATGTGCAGGGAGACGCTGGGGATTTAGATCGTCTCTTATTGGGATTGTTCGGCGTCTCGACCATCTCGTGGTTGCACCCGGCACTCGTGGGAGTGCCCCACCCAGGAAGTACGCGCCAAAGGCGCAACGGGTTGCTAGCCCCGCGCCTCCAGCGTGGGGAAACGTGCCGGGAATAGAATGAAGTCCCGTAGGGACGGAGCAAGATGGCGCATACATATGCGAGTAATTTCATTCATTGCATCTTCAGCACAAAGGAACGAAAGTCGAACATTGCTGCCGATCGTGTGGCGGATTTGTATTCGTACCTCGGCGGTATCGCACGGAGCGAGGGATTCATGCTGATTGCCGCCGGTGGCACGGCGAACCATGTTCATTTGTTGGTGATTCTACCGCCGACCTTGAGCATTGCGAATGCTGTGCAGAAGCTGAAGGGGAGCTCGTCGCGTTGGCTTGGTAAGGGTTTTGCGTGGCAGGAGGGATACGGCGCGTTCAGTGTCAGTCCGTCAAAGGTTGCGATAGTGAAGAAATACATCGCGGGCCAGGAGGCGCATCATCGGAAGCAGAGCTTCGAGGAGGAGTTTACGGAGATGTTGCAGAGATGCGGAATTGAATACGATCCGCAGCTCGTGTTTGGCTGAGGCTTCCGGCGTCCCCTACGGGACCTGTGGTGTGTGACGCGAACGCTAACCCCACGTTGAAACGCGGGGCTAACAAACGGTGCGCCTACGGCGCGAGGATTTGGCGCAAGGATATGGTTTGGGAAATTATTCGGCCGGAGATGCGTTGATCCCAATTCTGAAAAGCCGAACGCGGACCTTGCGGTCCGCGTTCTTGGCTTTCTGGATTGTTTGGTTGTTGCGGCACGACTGAAGTCGTGCCCTTTCAAAGCTGATCCGTCGCGGTGTCCGGCTACGCTTTCGCGAGGGCTGGGCTTGCTTGTCCCAGCTTTTCGGCGAGGAGTTCTTGGGCGTGAGCGAAGAACTCCTCGGTTGGGATCTTGCCTGCGTCCACGTCGGCGAGGATGGCCTTGTGGGCGAGGTATTCCTTGTTGACGATGCCGGCCTTGGACTGGAGCATGCGCCATGCCTTGCGGCGTTCGACACAGAACATGACAAGCTGGCGAGAGAGCGCACGGTACTCGATTTTTCCGTTCTCTTCGAACTTGATGTAGACGCCGAAGTCGGGAATGAAGGAGCGGTGCGACTGGTCGAGGTAGCGGCGATAGACGACATCCTGTTGCGTGATGCGCACCAGCATGTTGTCGAGATGGATGAGCTTCTCGGCCTGCTCAGGCTTGATCTTCTTGAGGTGGTTGCGGAAGCGGGCTTCCGTTGTGCACCAGTGGGCTACGGTGTAGCGCATGGTTTCGCCGGTGGACTTGAGCTTGGTCTCGTACCAGTCGAGTTCCTTGCTGGGGTTTCCGGTGATGTCGAGCGTTTCCTGGTAGCTTTCACCCTTGCGCGGATCGAAGACGAACTCGGGAACGCCACGCGAGTCGCGGGTGCGCTGCGCCTGGTGGAGGGCCATGTCGTCGGCGACGCCGTGCTCGGGCTGGCAGGTGGTGAAGGCCTGCAGGAACATGGTGCCGCGATACTCGAGGCCGTCGAGGATGGCGCGGTAGAGCTTCGGTGCGTTGGCCATGGAAACCTGCGCGATGAATGGCGAACCGTGTCCGGCGAGGAAGGTTTCGGCGACGGTCTTCTTCTCAGTGTTCTTGCCCTGCGTGGCTGCGCCGAAGACGTTCATGTCGTTGCCGCCGAGCATGGGGGTTGAATCGGAGTTCTGACCGCCGGTGTTGGAGTAGACCTGCGTGTCGAGCATGACGGCTTTGATGTTGGGCCGGTTCTGCAGGATCACCTTGGACATGTTCTGGTAGCCGATGTCGCCCATGCCGCCGTCACCGCCGACCACCCAGACCTTGGGAAGTTCGACGATTTCCTGGTCGGTCATCAGCGCATCGGTGAAGTGGGTGAACTCGTAGTATTCGCGCGGCGAGACACCGTTGCCCTCACGGGTGAGGATGATGTCGGCGATTCGCTCAGGAAGAACGGAGCGGCGGGCGTGGTCGACGATGAAGCTTTCGCCCATGAGCCAGCCGACGGTGATGCCGTCCTGGAAGAGCGAGTTCATCCAGGGGTAGGGGTGTGGGTTGTTCGGCGAGGTTGAGCCGTAGACGGTGTTGCAACCGGTGTGCGCAGCCATGGCCATGACGCTCATGCCGTTGGCGAGGCGTCCGTCGATCGGCTGCAGCGACTTGTGGTTGAAGGCCTCGGTGAGCAGGACAGCAGCGATGGCTTCGATCAACTGTGCGTCGGTGATAGGTCCGTTCGCCTCTTCGTGCGCGGCGATGCGTGCGTGGGTGTCTTCTGTCCGTTCGCCGCCGAGGCTGAGGATGAGGTGCGCGATGGTCTGGCGAAGAGTTGCGTACTCTTCGGGGTTCGCGGCCTTAAGAGCTTCGAGACGGGCAACGCCGGTTTTCTCGAGCTGGCCGGCCTTGGCCACGAAGCGATCGGCTTTGGCGTGATAGACGGGGCGCATATAGGCCTCGGTTACCGCGGCGATGGAGCGCAGCACGCTCTTCTCACCGCAGCCGGCGCAGGCGCCGTCACCCGAGACGAGAGCGTCGTAGTTCGTGCGCACCATGAGCATGTTACGAAGCGTGGCAGTTTTGGAGTCGGCCGGGTTTGCTCCATTGAAGAGGCCGAGGTACTTCTGCGAAGTGTCGGGCAGCTGGTTGAGGAAGGCGGTGCCGGTTTCGTGCTCGGCGTTGACTTCTTCAGTTTCCTTGACCATCTTGAGAGCTTCGTGATCGCCGCAGGCCGTGACGCAGGCTGCGCATCCTTTGCAGAGATCGCTGACAAAGATGGAGAAGATGCCGCCGGAGCCGGGCGCCTTGCGCTCGGGCGAGGAGAAGATGGCGTTGACCTTCTGGTAGGCCATCGGCACCTTGTCGATGATGCTGTAGAACTGCGCTTTTGCGTCGGCGGAGAAACCATCGACCGATTCGGTGACTTCGCGGATGATCTTCGGCAGAGGCGTGCCGGTCTTGATTTCGGCAAGCATGCGCGCGCGGGTTTGCTTCTCGATCTCGGGAAGCTTTTCGATCATCTTGGCGCGCTCGCCGGGATTGCCGACGTAGCGAGCAACGGCGGTCTTGAGCAGCGTGCCGAGGTCCTGCGAAGTGTTGGGCAGGGCGGTATCGGGGCAGACCGAGATGCACTCCATGCACTGGGTGCAGTTCTCGGGGATGTAAAGAGGAGTTTCGCGGCGGGCGACGTATTTGGATGCCGTGTCGCCGGTGGCTGCGGCGATGACGCCCATGGCCGCGAGCGGCGTGGCGGGCTGGTCGTAGCCGAAGTTGTTGCGGAACTCGGAGTCGAACATCGAGATGGTCGCAACCGGGGGACGCGCGGACTGACCGGTGGGCGGTGGTGTGGAGCGGCAGCCGCTTACGGTGCAGCTTTCACCGGCGCCGGCCTCAGCGAATGCAGGGACGGGCTCAAGCACGGGAAGGAGCGCCTGGCCGCGAAGGCTGGAATGGTCGCGGGCGGTGATTTCGCCGATCTTGATTTCCTTAACATGCTCGAAGCCTTGCGTCATGACTTCCATGTTGGAGTTGACGACGCCTTCGCCGAGCTTTCCGAACTTCTTGACGTACTGCTTGCGGACAACGTCGCGATACTGCTCGCTGGTGATGCCGAATTCCTGCAGCAATGGGCTCACTGCGAAGAACGCGCCGAGGAAGGCGTTGCCCTGCATGCGGAGCTGCAGGTCAGCGCGATCGGTGGCCTTGCGGGCGATTTCGAAACCGGGCAGGGTGTAGACGCGGATTTTCTTCTCGATGATCTGCTTGCGCGCCCAGATAGGAAGGTTTTCCCATGCGCGCTCGCCTTCGGCGTCGGACTCCCATATGAGGGCGCCGCCGGGCTGGATGCCGTCGAGCGGATTGCAGTGGGTGAAGGCCTTGGGATCGCAGCAGAGGACGGTGGTGACGTGGCGCAGATCGCAGTTGACGCGAATGCGCTCTTTGGCGGCAACCATGAAGTAGCTGGTGGGCGCGCCTTTCTTTTCTGAACCGTACTTCGGATTGGCGCTGACGTGGATGACTTCTTTCGGATTGCCCTTGTCGTCGACGAGGCCATCGCGCTCGTAGAGGAGATCGTTGAGATCGCCGAGGATGGCGCCGAGGTTCTTGCCGGTGGTGATAGCGCCCCATCCGCCGATAGAGTGGAAGCGGACTGCGACTGCGCCTTCAGGCAGAAGAGAAGGCATTTCGTCGGCGATTACGGCGTAGGGATGTTCAATGCCAAGAACGAAGAAGCTGACGCCGTCGGCTGCGGTCTTGCCGTCTTTGCGGGCGCGGCCGGCTGTGGCGAATTCGTAAGCGCCGATGATGTGTTCGGGGCGGAAGTCGCGCGAACCGAGGCCGTAGCTGCCGGAGTAAATGTGCGGCACCTCGTCCATCGACATAGCGGGCAGGCCTTCGGAGGCACCGTGGCCGGAGGTTTGGATGGCCTTCGAGAGAGCCGTCCGGACGTCGCGACCGAGAGGGTTGTCGCCACTGAGCGCTTCGTCGGTGCGCTCGAGGATGATGACGTTCTTCTTGCCTTTGAGTGCGGCAACGATGGCGGCTTCGGGGAACGGGCGAATGACGTTGACGTGGATGGAGCCGGCTTTGACTCCCTTGACGTCGCGGAGATAGTCGACGGCAGCTTCGATGTTCTCAGCGGCGGAGCCGAGGGAGACGAAGACCGTGTCGGTGTCATCGCACTTGTACTGCGTGACGAGGCCGTAGTAGCGGCCTGTGAGCTTTCCGAAGTCCTGATAGGCGTCTTCGAGGAACTGCAGGATCGGCTCGGCGAAGTTGTTGCGGCGCGCGATGATGCCGTTCATGTAGTGTTCCTGGTTCTGAACGGGGCCAAGGAGGACCGGGTTGGCGAGGTCCATCATCTTGGGGACGCGGCGGCGTGTGGGTCCAAAGAGAACGCGCTGGGCTTCCGTCGGGCAGTCGATGATGTCTTCGGGAGCGCCGAGGTATTCGCGAATGAGCTCGGACTCGTGCTTGTAGAAGGTGCGCTCAAGGTGGCTGGTAAGGAAGCCATCCATGATGTTCATGCCGGGCGTGAGCGAAAGCTCCGTAACGCGGCGGAGGATGAGGGCCTGGTCGGCGGCCTGCTGAGCATCCTTGCCGAAGATCATGATCCAGCCGGTGTCGAGCGCGCCATAGATGTCGTCGTGACCGCAGTGGACGTTAAGGGCGTGCTTGGTGAGCGCGCGGGCGCCGACCTCGAGCACCATCGTGGAGCCCTTGCCGGGCGCGTGATAGTACTGCTCGACGCCATAGACTACGCCCTGGCCGGAGGTGAAGTTGACCACGCGTTTGCCGCAGACGGAGTGGGCGATGGCGCCACCCTGGGCCGCGTGTTCGCCTTCGGTTTCGATGGCGATGGTGTTCTTGCCGAAAACGTTGAGATTGCCCTCAGCATAGGCCTGCTGGAAGAGCTCGCCGCCTTCGGTGGAAGGCGTGATTGGATAGAAAACGCCGGCGTCGGCGATGCGCGTTTCAGTGTGATACGAGACGAGCTGATTTCCGTTAGCGGTGACCCGGATTCCGGGATAGCGAGCAGCGTCCGACATTGTGTCCCTCCGTGCGCGGCCGACCCGTGAACGAAGGCGCATCTCCACGAGAGCCGCGATAAACCTGAAAATGATATCCGTGCGGTGGGCAATGGTTCCCGCCCTTCGAGGCCGCGACGGGTCCCGCGATGTGCGAGACAAATTCGTTTCCCAGGCTCAATCAGCGCTGCCTGGATTTTGGTTCTGGTGACCGCTGTGAGGCTGCGGTTTCGATTCCAATTCCCTTGTTAAGTTCAATAGCCAGAATGAAAGCGCGTGAGGTACCCAAGGGGGAGTCGCCCCGAATACGGCCTGTATATCAGTATGCACCCGCCATGCGAGACGGTGTATCACGGTGTACCAGTGCGTGGTATTGGAAGGAGAGGTCTACGGGCGGGTCCGGAAGTCCATGTCGGTTCTATACTTGGACGGATTCAGGAGACCTGAAAGAAGGTTCGACGGGAGAGTCAACAGTGGCGGAATCTGTCTATGCGATTTATCCGAGCCTGCGGGGCCGGGGGGTGCTGGTCACGGGTGGAGCGACCGGGATCGGGGCGACGATTGTGGAGCACTTTGCCCGGCAGGGATCGCGGGTGGGGTTCTTTGACGTGCAGGAGGAGGCGGCGGCGGAGTTGGTGGATTCGCTGCGGGCTGAGGTCGAGTCGGCGCCGGTCTACTTTCATTGTGACCTGACGAATGTGGCTGAGTTGAAGGCGGGGGTGAAGGAGGCGATCGCCGGGCTCGGCGGGGTGGACGTGCTGGTGAATAATGCGGCGAACGATCAGCGGCACAAGATCGAAGATGTGACGGAGGAGTACTTCGATGCTTCGATTGCGGTGAATCTAAGGCCGCAGTTCTTCATGATTCAGGCGGTGCTGCCGGCGATGAAGGCGGCGGGGCGAGGCAGCATCATCAACATGTCGTCGATTTCATGGATGATTCCGACAACGGGCGTGCCGGTGTACGTCACGGCGAAGGCAGCGATTGTGGGGCTGACGCGGACCATGGCGCACGAGCTTGGGCCGGCGGGGATCCGGGTGAATGCGGTGCTGCCGGGGGCGATTGCGACGGAGAAGCAGAAACGACTGGTGTACACGCCGGAGTACAAAGCGGAGATTATGGCGGCGCAGGCTTTGAAGCGCGATGTTCTGCCGGAGGATGTGGCGCGGCTGGTGCTGTTTCTGGCGGCGGATGATTCGGGGGCGGTGACGAATCAAAGTTATGTGGTGGATGGGGGATGGGTGTGAGCGCGCATGGAGCAGGGACTAGGGACTAGGGACTAGGAAGAGGGCTCGATGGGGAAAGTGGGGCGGCTTGCGGGCTTCGGGGCGTTTGGCGCATTCGCCGTTTCGATTGGTGCGGCGCAGAATGCGGTTTCTCATGTTGCACCGAGGCTGGATGGTGCCGGGCCGCGGTCGGCGGAGTATGCGCGAGTGCAGGAGCGGCTGGCGCGGGGATGGAACACGTGGGATGTGCATAGCGTGGCGACGCAGGTGCTGCTGCCGGAGGGGTTGGCGATTCATGTGGGGATGAAACACAACTCTTCGCTGAACGGGGATGCGTGGCTGGGGGATGCACTGATTGGGCGGCTGGATAAAGATGCGGAGAAGGTAACGCCGGGGCCTCATGCGTGGGATGGGTCGTACACGCAGGCGGACTACGAGTGGAAGGGGCATAAGTGGCGGGTGGAGAGCGCGCATGATGGCGATGATCTGGTGATGGTGGTGACGCCGCTGGAGCCGAAGGGCTCGCTGCCGCCGACGGTGGTGTTCTCGGTCAACTATTTAGGAAGCTATTTCGGCACCGTACATAGACAATGGGGCCAACCGACGCAAGTTTCTAGCATGCGATCGCTCCCTGGCTATATCACTGCTGGGGATCCTATTCACGAAATAAACGTCTATTGCACGTGTGAGAACGGTGGATGGAACTTCACGGTTGTTCCGATTCCTGCTCCTTATTTCTCCTCCGAGCTGATAGCGCCAGTGGGCATTACCACCGGTAAGCGCCGGACTCTGGATGAAATCCGTGCGGTTCTTCAGAAGGAAAAGGCCGCCTACGAAGCATCGATCAATGCTGCCGGTGCGAACGGGCCAATCCTCGATGCGATTGAGACGACGTTGGGGTGGGACACGATCTACGACCCGGAGAAGGGGCGGGTGATTTCGCCGGTGTCGCGGGTGTGGAGTGTGGGCTGGGGCGGGTATGTGCTGTTTGACTGGGACACTTTCTTTGCGGCGACGATGGCTTCGATCGGGGACAAGGACCTGGCGTATGCGAATGCGCTGGAGACCTTGCGCGAGGAGACGCCGCAGGGGTTTGTGCCGAATTATGCGCGGGCGGGGAACTGGAAGAGTACGGATCGCTCGGAGCCGCCGGTGGGGGCGATTACGGTGCTGGGGCTTTACAAGGAGTTTCACGACCGGTGGTTTATCGAAGATGCGTTTGCGCCGTTGCTGAGCTGGAATCGCTGGTGGAATGAGCACCGCCAGTTGCAGGGATTCATCGTGCTGGGAAGCGACCCGCAGAATGAGCCGGTGAATGTGGATGATGGTTCGCGTGGAACCTGGCAGGGCGCGGTGTACGAGTCGGGGCTGGACAACAGCCCGATGTATGACGGGACCTTTTATAACTCGAAGACGCAGCTGCTGGAGTACGCGGATGTTGGAATGACGAGCCTCTACATTGCAGACTGCGATGCGCTGGCGGAGATTGCGGATGCGCTTGGTAAATCGACGGAGGCGAAGGAACTGCGGGAGCGCGCCGAACGGTATCGAGCGAAGCTGCAGACGTTGTGGGATGAGAAGGCTGGGATCTTCCTGAACAGGGATCTGCATACGGGGAAGGTGAATACGCGGTTGTCGCCGACGAACTTCTATCCGCTGCTGGCGAAGGCGGCGAGTCCGGAGCAGGCCCAGAGCATGATCAAACATCTGCTTAATCGCGATGAGTTCGGGGGTGATTGGGTCATTCCGTCGATTGCATATAACGATCCGGCGTTCAAGGATCAGAACTACTGGCGCGGGCGAGTGTGGGGGCCGATGAACTATCTCGTGTACCTGGGGCTGAGGAACTATGAAAGCTCCGCCGTCCGCAAGGATTTCGCGCAAAAGTCCTATGAACTATTTTTAAAAGAGTGGCGGGAGAAGGGGCACGTGCACGAGAACTATAACGCGATCACGGGGACTGGGGATGACGTTGACTCGAGCGACCGTTTCTATCACTGGGGCGCGTTGCTGGGCTACGTTGAATACCTGGAGCAGAGCGAGGTTCGGCCGCCAGGCAAATAAGGGCTTGACCGGTGTGGGAGTGGAATCGTTACCATTTTTGCGGTCGGATACCGTAAGATTTCTCCCTGGAGCGATTCGCGATGAAACGGACACATCTTTTTTGTTTTGCCTCTGCTTTTCTCACGCTGCTTGGTGCCGCTGCGCTGGGGAGCATCCAGGCCGGTGCGCAGACCGCGGTGGAAGCCGCCAAAGTAGCGGCGGAGATCGACAGAGTCGCGCACAACTTGCCGCCTGAGTCGCGAAGCGTAATTACCCGGCTGACGCTAATGCGCCAACTGCCAGACAGCACGTGGAAGACGCACTCCGGCGATGTGGCGCACGGTGAGGGGACGAACGTTGACGAGTCGGGCTGGGAAGAGCAAAAGATTCCGGGCGAAGCTCCCAACGATGCGGTGTGGTTCCGGCAGACTTATACGATTCCCCAGACGCTGCATGGATACGATCTGACAGGCGCGCGCATCTGGTTTGAGTTTCATGCCTATGCCAATGGGCCGATGCCAGAGATTCTCTACTTCAACGGCAGACGCGTGGCACTCGGCGATGACCTCGAGCCGGTGGTGCTATTCGACAGTGCAAAGCCGGGCGAGAAGGTCACGGTTGCGGTGAAGCTGCTGCACACAGTGGACAAGAAGAATATCGGCGGTGCGACGCTGAAGATCGATTTCCCGGAGAACCGGCCGAACCCGGAAGATTTGCGTGAGGAGTTTCTTGCGGCGGCTGTGATGGTGCCGACGCTGGCGCCGGCAGGCGATACGAAAAACATGGCAACGCTGAACGATGCGATTCGCGCAGTGGATGAGAAGGCGCTGGATTCGCACGACCAGGCGAAGTTTGACGAGAGCCTGAAGGCTTCGCACACCAAGCTGGAAGCGCTGCTGCCATTGATGCAGACGATGACGTGGCACCTGACGGGGAACTCGCACATTGATGCGGCGTGGTTGTGGCCGTGGACCGAGACGGTTGACGCGGTGAAGCGGACATTCGGCACGGCGCTGCAGTTGATGTATGAGTATCCGCAATATACCTACACGCAGAGCGCGGCGGCCTACAACGAATGGATGCAAGAGAAGTATCCCGACATGAACGACGAGATCAAGAAGCGAATCAAGGAAGGGCGCTGGGAGATTGTCGGCGGAATGTGGGTGGAGCCCGACCTGAACATGCCGGACGGCGAGTCGCTGGTACGGCAGTTGCTGGTGGGCAAGCGGTGGTATCAGAAGAACTACGGCGTGGATGTGCGGATCGGGTGGAATCCGGACTCGTTTGGGTACACGTGGCAGTTGCCGCAGATTTACAAGAAGAGCGGCGTGGATTATTTCGTCACGCAGAAGATGACGTGGAACGACACGAACCAGCTTCCGTTCAAGTTGTTCTGGTGGGAGTCGCCGGATGGGTCGAAGGTGCTGGCTTATTTCCCGCATGACTATGCGAACGGGAATCTGAGCCCTCTGCGCCTGGCGCATGACACGGTCCAGGCGCGCGAGCGCGCGACCGGGATGACGGACATGATGGACCTCTACGGCATTGGCGATCATGGCGGCGGACCGACACGCGCAATTCTCGATGAAGGGTTCCACTGGGCAACGCCGTCGACGCCGCAGAAGGTGATGCCGAAGATCGAGTTCGGGCTGGCGCGGCCGTACTTCTCGCAGGTGGAGAAGGAGATTGCACCGGAGAGCAAGGAGTGGAATTACCAGTCGATTGCGAAGGGGTATACGCCACCAGCTGCAGTTGACGGTAAAGTCGCGATTCCGACGTGGAAGAGCGAGATGTACTTCGAATATCACCGTGGGGTAATGACCACACAGGCAACCCACAAAAAGAACATGCGCGAGTCGGAGGTCCAGGTTCTGGATGCGGAGAAGTGGGCCTCGCTGGCGTGGCTGGATGGCCGCAACTATCCCACAGACGAACTCACCGAGGACTGGAAGAAGGTGCTCTTCAACCAGTTCCATGACTTGGCCGCGGGCTCAGGCATCGGGATCATCTATAAGGACGCGCAGAGGGACTACGACGCGGTGAAGTTCTCGACCAATGAGATCTCGCACCACGCGCTGGCGACCGTTAGCGAGCGGGTAAACACAGCTGCCGCGGGAGCGGGAACGCCAGTGGTGGTCTTCAATCCGCTAGGCTGGGCGCGCTCGGGTGAGGTTAACGTTCACCTGCAGGCGAAGACCGGCGTGACTGCGAACCGCGCGCAGGTGGTGGAGGTGAGGCCGGAGCAGAATACAGGGTTCGCCGACGTGAAGCTGCATGTGCTGAATGTGCCGGCGATGGGCTACAAGGTGGTCTGGGTTGGCGGCAGGGGTACGGCTGAACCGGCGGAGAAGGCGGTAACGGCGAAGGATGCCGGCGACACAATCACTCTCGAAAACGCGAAGCTGCGCTTGTCGGTGAGCAAGCAAACGGGATGCATCACCAGCCTGTTCGACAAGAAGACGAACTTTGAGACGCTGGCATCGGGAGCTTGCGGAAACCAGCTGCAGTTTTTCAAGGACAACCCGAAGGACTACGACGCGTGGAACATCGATCCGGGAACGCTGGACGCGAAGCCGGAGACGATTGAGAAAGCCGATTCCGTGGAGTTGCTGAAAACGGCGGAACCGACGATCAAGGTGACGAGCCACTACGGAAAGTCGAAGTTTGAACAGACGATCGGGCTTTCGGCAGAGGGCGATGAGGTTAACGTTCGGAACCGGTTCGACTGGGAGGAAGCACACATTCTGCTGAAGGCGGCTTTCCCGCTGGCGGCTTCGGGGCCTTTTGCGACGTACGAGATTCCGTATGGCACGATCGATCGGCCGACGACGCGGAACGACTCGTGGGAGAAGGCGCAGTTCGAGGTTCCGGCGATGCGCTGGGCAGATCTCGGCGACGGCAAGCATGGCCTCTCGGTGATCAACAATACGAAGTATGGATACGATGCGGTGGGCAACCTGCTGCGGCTGACGCTGCTTCGTTCGCCGAAATGGCCTGATCCTGTGGCCGACATGGGACAGCAGCACTTTGAGTACGCGTTGTATCCGCACGCGGGAAATTGGAAAGAAGCGATGACGGTGCGGCACGGCTACGAGTACAGCTATCCGTTATCGGGACAGGCAACCACGGCTCATGCGGGAGCACTGCCGGCGACGCACTCGTTTGTATCGGTCACGCCGGAGAATGTGGTGTTGACGGCGGTGAAGAAAGCCGAAGATGCGAATGGGTTAATTTTCCGCGCGTACGAATGGGCCGGGAAGGACGCGACGGTGGAGTTGCATGTACCGCCGGGCGCGACCGGCGCGACCGTGACGGACATGCAGGAGAAACCGGAGGGCAGTGCGCTGACGGTGTCAGGCGACGTGGTGAAGGCGCCGATTCATCCGTACGAGATTCTGACGGTGCGGGTCGATTACAACAGGGAACAGGGATCAGAGAACAGGGATCGGTGATCGGCGTTTTGTGATCCGGGAGGCGCGGCTGACTGCCGCGCCTTCACTATTTAGCGCTCACTGTTGTGAGGTCGGCTTTCTGATCGATCTGGGTGAGGCGATACATCAGCAAAGCGTCGCGCTTGGTGTTGATGGGCTGGGCGGAGAGATCGATCGTTTCTCCTGGTGCGTGGGCTCCTTCGCCCGTCGCGCCGACGCCGGCGAGGCCGGGCACGATGTCGGCGACGAAGGCGATATCTCCGGCGCCGCGCTTCATTGGATCGAGCTCAGGCATAGCGGTGAAGCCGAGACTGGCGTTGGCCTGGTTGAGGATCCCAAGCAGCGCGCGATTCTGCGCGGTGGGCGGCATGGCTGGATAGCCCTGGCCGAAGGTGATGTTTGCGCTGGTTTTGGGCAGGTGCCTGGCGACGATCTCCTGCATCTTCTTTTCGACGCGGGCGGTCTGTTCATTGGAGATGGTGCGGATGTCACCGCTGGCGTAGGCAACGGGAGGCACAACGTTGTCCTTGCTGGTGACGGCGGCGTTGTTGCCGGCCTCGTCGATATGGACTGCGGTTCCCCCCGCGACCATACCTATGTTGAAGGTAAGGTTCGGTTCAGGAAGTCCGGCGCGAAATGCATCTAGGATGCGAACCAACTCATAGTTCGCGCCAAAGCCCATGTGATCGGAGAAGATGCCGGAGGAGTGGCCGGTCTCGCCCGTTGCGTTGATGCGCCACGTGATGGAACTGCGACGGCTGACGCTGCCGTAGAAAATGCCATGGATACGAGGTGTGCCTTCGAATTCAAGTGCCAGGTCACTGTGATGTGCGGCCGAGATCATATCGCGGCGGCTGATGGTTGAGGGCTCGCCGTGGTCTTCTTCATCCCCACTCAGAACAATTGTGATCTCGGATTGATTGAGAACTCCAGCGGCTTTCATAGCCTTGAGGGCGAAAAGCATGACGACGAGGCCACCCTTCATGTCGTTCACGCCCGGGCCGGTGGCGATGTTGTCTTTGACGGTGTAGGCCTGGAAGGGGCTGTTCTTCTCGAAGACAGTATCCATGTGGCCGATGAGGAGCATGCGTTTGCCGCACTTGCCTGGCGCGGGGCAGGGATGCTCGGCGATGAGGACGCCGGCGCGCTGGATCTGGTCCATGGGGATGAAGTCGACCTTGAACCCGAGTTCATTCAGCTCTGACTTCATGATGCCCGCGACAGCACGGACGCCTTCGAGGTTGTGTGTGCCGCTGTTGATGCTCACCAGCCTGGCGAGGAGATCGTTGGAGGCCTGCCGGCTGGCGTCGACGAAGGCAGACATCGCTTGCTCTGGAGCAGCGAGCGGCTGGGGACTCTGTGTGTAGGAAAGGGATTGCACAGGTACAGCGAGGACTGCGAGAATGAGCAGCTTCTTGAGCATTTGTGGCCGAGAATAGCAGCCCTGCGCGAGAAAAAGAAGCCGGATGGGCGCAGCTCAGGTGGCCACCGCAGGTAATCCGCTTTTATGTCTGGCCGAGGCGATCAGCTCTTCTTGGAGGTGACGGCGGAGAAGGCAGAGACGAGCTGATGCACGTTCTTACCGCCGCAATTGGGGCACTTGATCTCGGCTTTGTCGACGTCGGAGATGTGGTGTTGCTGGGTGAATTCCTTGTTGCAGTCTTCGCAATGATAGGCGTATTGAGACATGGCGTTTCTCCGGGCAACATCATAGCGCCGATCGTTGAAGAAGGTTGTGAATTTGACTGCCGTTGGCGGGATTCTTAGCAGAGTGGATGGGGGAGTGATGGTCCGAGGGGTGAGAGAGATAAAAAGCGCCGACCCGGTCAAATTTGATGCATCCGAGGGAGGCCCAGAATCCGTCTTCATTCCAATGCCATCGGTGTACCTATGGGCAGCTGAGCCCGGGTGGCAGAAAGACTTGTATATAAAGAGGAGTCACTATGAAAACCATTCGCAACGTAATTGCATATTCGACCATGGTCGCCATCCTCTCGGGCGCTGCGGTGTTTGCACAGGATCATCATGACGACCACGATCGCGACCGCGATCACCACCATTATGTGGAGCACAGGGAGTGGAGGAAGGGCTACCACATGCGGCATGAGGATTGGGACCGCGGGCAGCGGGTTGACTACCGGCAATATCGCCTTCGCCGGCCGCCGAGAGGATATGAGTGGCGCGAGGTAGATGGAAATTACGTGCTTGCCGCGGTTGCCACGGGCGTGATCGCGACAATCATTGCGGCGAATGCTGCGCACTAGTGCCCGCCGAGCCCGATTCGAGACAGAGGCGCGGGTTTATTCGCGCTAGTTCGCCGGGTGAGAAAGCGTTCGGGTCGAATCGGCTGCGGATGTGCAGGCTGCAAAGCTGAAGCGCTCAAGCGGACCTTTGATGCAAGTTGCCTTGGAAAAGGGGAACCCGTGATGGGTTCCCCTTTTGTTTTCGGTGTGGAGGATGAGCCAGTCCAGAAAATCTGATATCCGGCTGCTGACTTTTTGTAACCGGCAGGGGTCGCGGCGAGTCGAAGCGGAGTATGAACCGAAGAAGATTTGTTGGAACACTTGCGGGTGCGCTGGGAGCGGCTTCACTGGGAGCGCAAAGTCAGGTCGCTCAGGATGCGCATAAGCCGGCTGGCGGGATCAAGGCGATTGCGTTCGATGGGTTTGTCATCTTCGAACCGCGATCGGTGGAGAGGCAAGTAGAAGAGCAATTCCCGGGCAGAGGTGCGGAGTTCACAAACTTGTGGCGGACGCGGCAATTTGAATACTGCTGGCTTAGGACGACTGGAGACAAGTACTCGGATTTCTGGCGTGTGACTGACGATGCGCTGCGGTATACGGCGAAGAGTCTGAAGATCGTTTTGACGAGCGAGCAACATGATGCGCTGATGGGGACGTACTTGAAGTTGCAACCGTGGCCGGATGTGCGGGAGGGGCTGGCGGAGTTGCGCAAGCAGGGGATCAGACTGGCGTTCTTGTCGAACTTCACCGCGGCGATGCTGGATGCGAACCTGAAGGCTGCCGGGCTGAGTGAGTTCTTTGAGCCGCACCTGACGACCGATCGGGTGCGGGCGTATAAACCGAGTCCGCGAGCGTACCAGATGGGGCCCGATGTGCTTGGTCTTCAGAAGAGGGAGATTGCCTTCGCGGCGTTTGGAGCCTGGGATGCGGCGGGAGCGAAGTGGTTCGGCTATCCGACGGTGTGGGTGAATCGGGGAGGCGTTTCGGAAGAAGAACTGGATGCGCAGCCGGATGTGACTGCGAAGGATTTCGGTGGGCTGACTGAGTTTGTCGGGAAAACCTGAACCCCAGGTCACAAAATCGAGACCCTGGGGAACCTGCCTCATGGGCGAGGAGAACAGGACTTCTGTGCCCGAAGAATTGTTGACGCTGGTATAGGCTATGAGGAATCAAATAGACGCTAATCGCGACATAGAGGTACTTCATGGCAACCGTTGAAATGGGTTTTTTGCAGGGACAACTGAAGGACAGAAAGCAGCGGCTCGAGGCGGTGATTCAAGCGACGCCTGACGACACAAGTCTTCAGTCATTGCTGCAGGAAGTGGATTCCGCGCTGGATCGATTTGGGGCAGGTACATACGGGCTTTGCGACACGTGCCATGACGCAATTGAACGGGATCGTCTGCTTGCCGATCCGCTGATTCGGTATTGTCTTGATCATCTGACGAAACATGAACGTGATGCGCTGCAGAGGGATCTGGATCTCGCCTCGGAATTGCAGCGCGGACTTCTGCCGCCACGGGATCTGAGGGTGGGTGCCTGGGAGACGAACTACCACTATGCGCCGCTCGGGGCGGTGAGCGGGGACTACTGCGATCTATATCCCGCGAAAGAGCAACTCTACTTCATGCTTGGGGATGTTTCCGGGAAGGGAGTGGCGGCATCGATGCGGATGACGCAGCTGCACGCATTGTTCCGCAGCCTGATCGGCATGGGTCTTCCGCTTGCCGAGATCGTCGCACACATCAACGGCTTTCTTTGCGAGAGCGGGCTTTCAGGACAGTACGCGACCCTCGTCTGCGGGCGTGCCGATTCTGGAGGCGAAGTGGAGCTGTTCAATGCGGGGCATCTGCCGGTGATCGCAGTTCAGAAAGGGAAGACCCAGCTGCTCGAGTCGACCGGGTTTCCCGTCGGAATGTTTCGCGATGCAGCTTTCGTTCCTGTTCGTGCGCAGTTGTGCGGCGACGACATGTTGTTCCTATTCACTGATGGTGTATCGGAGGCGGATGGAGGGAGCGGCGAATACGGGGTCGAGCGCATCGTGAATCTGTTGGAGGGTAAGATTCCCTGCTGTGCAGGCGAAGCTGTGTCGGCGTGTCTCGAGGATCTGCGCGCGTTTGTTGGGAGCCAGCCTGGTGTGGATGACGTGACGCTGCTGGCGATTCGGCATGCGGGGTAGAGGATCAGCAATTCCTTGGTCGGGGGTCTCAAAAATCGAGAACTTTGGCTCCCGCGGTTTCGAAGCGGGAGCCAAAGTGAATTACTTTGCTGCGGAGATGGAGTCTTCCAAATGAAAGATCTGTGTCGCGATGATTGTCCGCAGCTTTTCATACTGCTCGAAGGTGGTGCCGACTTCCATGTCGGGGTGGGATTTCCTGAACGTGCTGACAAAGTCGCCGGAGGGCTGGAAGATTTCTTTCCAGCTTGGGACGATGTCGACCGTAACGGCCTGGAAGGGCGTATTTGAACCCGAGGGGAAGACTCGTTGATTGAGCGACCAGCCGGTTCGAGAGCCGTCTTTAGCCAACCCCTCGGCAAACGGCACCCAGACCTTCTTCTCATAGGCGATGTAGTCATCCATGTTGGACACCTTCATGTAGTTGACGATGAAGTAGTCCCCCTTTTTGGGTGAGCCAACGGTTGCGACGGTGCGGAACATGTCGTTGGAGATGAGGGTGACCATGGAGTTGCGCTTGTCAACGAACTCCTGGGCAGTGGCGGAGATACCTGCCTGCTTGAGGGCAGCGGCGAGGTCGTCACGCTCCATCGGAGGGGTGGGCACTCCGGAGTAGATGCTGACCATGATGTAGTCGCATTGGGCGGACTCGCCCTGGGGGATGACGGAACTCAGCAGGTACCACATCGAGACGGCGCCGCTGTTGGCGCGGGACTGGGCGTACTTGTGCATGTCGCCGGCGGCCCATTGTGTGAATTCATGGGCCATTCCGGCCTTGATCTTGACGCAGGCGACGCGGTGGAAGCCCGAGGGGGCCTGTTGGGCGCAGAGGGTGAGGGCACATGCAGCGGCGAGCACCGCGCAAACGATCAGACGGGAAACTTTCATTCTTGTCTTCTTTCAAGGGTCACGGGGGGACCGACAGGTGGGTGGGGACAGCATTTCCTGTCGCGGGGCCAGGACCAACCATACTCCCGCGGTGCGATGTTGTGGGGATTATCTCGGAGATATGGATCAGCACTGGCGCGCGTTTCGCTTACTGGGCGATCGGCGGAGCTTGGCTTGCTCCAGAAGCAAATCTTTGCGTCTCGCTAAAAGCCGCCAGCCTGCAGGATGGCTGCTTCAATGAAAGGGATCCAACGCAACAAGGCCGCCCCGAGCGGGACGGCCTTGTTGGTTAGCCGAGTGGACGTGCAATCACTACGAACTAGTCGCCGGCGACGGGCTCGGCTTCTTCGCGGTGGCGGTTGACCGGCGACGCGGCGTTGTTGGAGGCCGGCTTGATGGAGTCGAGGCTTACGAGGCCTTCGACCGGCTTCTCGCCGAGTACGTGTTCGCGATAGAGCTTGGCCATGCGGGCGTTCTCCGCTTCATTCTTTACCTTCGTATCGCGAGCGCGGATACGCTCTTCGCGGGCGTTCTTGGCGATGCCCAGTTCGTCGAGCGTGTGGTTGGCTTCGGAGTTCACGTGCTCCATGTTGAGCTTGAGCTCGTGGCCCACGTAGGTCATGCCGACCTTCTTGCCGCCGGCGAAGATTTCGTGACGGCCATGCTCCTCGTACCACTTGGTCAGCGTGGCGGTCATGTGCATCTTCTCGATGATGTTGCGCCAGCCCACGCCGGTGTTGTAGGCGCAGAAGCTGATCTCGCCTTCCTGCGTGGCGTAAGGAATGATGCACTGTTCGGTGCGGCGGAAGTCGTAGTTGAAAAGATCCTGGAACCACATGCCGGCGATGAAGAGGAAGTTCCAGCGATCAGAACGACGCTTCTCGATATCCTTCATGGTGCGATCGCCCTTGACCGAACCGTAGTCGCGTCCAGTGGCGTTGAAGGTCTTGTCCATCTTCTTGAGCATGTCGGAAATCTTGAAGTGAGTTGGCGACTGGAACGGATCGTAGTTGCGGAGCAGGGCGAGTCCGAATCCGATGACCGACATCCACTTGCCGCGGGCGGCATCGTTGACCTTGGCGAGGTCCTTGGCCACCTGGTCCATGTGGAGGAAGGCGGTAACGGGCGCCGCTTCCTTGGTTTCTTTATCGATCATCAATGCCATGCCGATGCCGCAGTTGGGGTGGCATCCGCAGGAGAGCTGTCCCCACTCGGCGGTCGGTCCGTGAACGAGATCCGCCCAGTCAGAGAAGGTGGACATGAACGAAATGGGGAACCAGTCGCGCTCGGGGACGCCGAGACCTACCTGGTTCTTAACGTCATGTGCCATGTGCGAGAGGGTGTAGCGCTGGGCGACGCGGCGTTCTTCGCTGATGTCCTCGTCGCGGCCCGTGAACGAAACGGGCTGGAAGGAGAGGAAGCTGATCTTCTTGGGATTGTCGAGTGCGAACTCGATGATGCGGCCAACCTGCTCGTTGTTGATGCCGTTGATGATGGTGGTAACGGGAACGATGTCCACGCCGGCTTCATGCAGATTGTTGATGGCCTGCAGCTTTACGTCGAACAGGTTGCCGACCTTGCGGTGACTGTTGGCAGCGTTGCCGATACCGTCGAACTGGAGGTAGACGTAGCGGAGGCCGGCTTCAGCAGCAGCGCGGCAGAGTTCCTTTGACTTGGCGAACTCGATTCCGTTCGATGCGGCCTGAACCGAGTTGTATCCGACCTTGCGCGAGTAAGCGACGGCATCGAGGAAGTAAGGGGAGAGTGTGGGCTCGCCACCGGAGAACTGAACGCTCATCTGACGACGCGGCTTGATGGTGATGGCGTTGTCGAGCATGGTCTTGATTTCGTCCCAGGTGAGCTCGTGGACGAAGCCGACCTGGTTGGCGTCCATGAAGCAGGGATCGCACATCATGTTGCAGCGGTTGGTGAGGTCGATGGTGAGCACCGAGCCGCGACCGTGGGTGACGGTGGAGGTGCCGTGGTTGTGGAGCTTGCCCTCAGTTTCGCCGTGGGCGCGGATGTCGCGGCCGGGGAAGGTCTCTTCAAGATGCTTGAAGAAGGCCGGATCGATGGACATAACGTCTTCGAAGTGGCCGTGCTTGGGGCAGTCCTTGACCATCAGGATCTTGCCGTCGCGCTCGATGATCTGGGCCTTGATTTCGCCGACCTTTTCGTTCAGGAGGACTTCGTGAGGCAGTTTGCCGTCGAGGATCTGCTTGCGGATTTCAGGTACGCACTTAGGGCAGAGCGAGTCAGTGGTGCGAGGCCATCCAAGCGGGGGTTTTTCTTTCTGCCAGCTCTTCAGGAGGGGTTTGTCGCTCCACTTGGGGGTAAATGAGGCGTTGGGGCTGATACGGTTCAGCCGCTCGTAAACGCTCCATGCTCCCTTGGCCGCGTAGACGGCTGCCTTCTCGGCGTATTTGACTGCTTTTGACATCGGGTGCGATCTCCTTTGAAAAGTGTGCGCTGCGCGCTGTGGGGCCTCAGGGCAATATTTTGCCAGGGCGAAGAAACTCAGCGTCAAGAGTAATGAGGCAGGCCTGTCAATCCAACGCGGGTGCAGCGAACGGGGATATCGGGGTGCGAATGGGGACAGGGAGGGGGTGAACGGGGTATCCGGGCTCAAGACAAAGCGCTGATCCTGCAAGGGTTTACGCTTTTGAGTCCGGTTTAGAAAATGTTGGGCCCGCCGGGATTGGAGACCTGGTTGATGATCTGTTGAACGAAGACGATCTGGACGTGGATGTGGCGGGCTACGTCAGGGAGGAATTCGGTGACGAAGTTATCCGTGGGGGCGAGGGCATAGCCCGTGACCACGCGGGCGGCACTGGAGGGCAGGTCGGTTTCTATGCCGGGGACGTAGAGGTTGGCGATTTCGGCGTCGATGGGAGCGGCGATCAGGCTGGAGTAGTTAGGGATGCCTTTGCCGCTGTCACTTTTGGTCCAGCCGACCTGGATGATGGCGTTCAGGATTCGGCGAGGGATGGGGGAGTGAGGCATGCGGTGGTAGTGGGGATCCTGGTGGAAGATTGAGGGGACGAGAAAGGTCCCGAAGAATTCGCTGGTGAGGTCCTCGGTGTAGCTCACGCCGGTGTAACGCCAGAAGCCGGGAATGCCAGGCCCGTAGGCTGAGTGCGAGTCAGAGCCGATGGCGATGGCTGCGCTTGCGCCGATAGTGATGGCATTGAAGGGATCCAGCACATTCCGGACGGCTAGGCGGGCCTTCTCTTTTGGCGTAAGTGGTTTAACCTCAGGCCCGTTGATGAAGCGCTGGTAAAAGTTGACGAGAGGGGGCGGCTGACAGGCGGGCAGGTTCTTGACGTCTTCGGCGTATGTCTGGGATGCGGCGGGATGGATTGCTTGTTCAACAGGGGGGAATCCGGCGCTGGCGGCGAGATAGCTGGATCCGAGAGCAGTGATTGTTCTGCCGGAAGATTCGCTCCTGGGAATAACACGGCAGGGCCCTTGCTTCTGATTCTTGATGATCGGCAGCGGAGCGGATGGAATGGACGCCGCGGGGTTGATGGGCTCAGGCGGGGCCGTGGCCTGGGCGCGAGCAATCGTGGAGACGGCGAGGAGGATCGCGAATAGAAGGAAGGAGAGTGCCTGGGCCGTGAAGCGTGCCTGGCGGGAGCGGTGATTCGGGCGGCTTGCAGCCTCGTGCAAAGAGTGGTTCCTCACTGGATATGGAACTTTTCCTATGGCGCGACTCGTAAATGGGTGGAGACAGAGGACCGGCACAGTGCCCGTCTCCCGATCGAGAACGTTTCTACTAACTCCGACGCAAAATATTCAGAAAAGGATAACTTGACGGCGGAGAATAGCGGAACGGACGAGAGAAGTTGGACGAGCCGGCGGCTGTTGTTTCAGCAGGCACGGTGCGTGCTGAAGGCGCCGCGGGCGGCATTGACGCGGTCTGGTGCCGAGTCGAGACTAGAAAGCGAGGCTTACTGATATGAGCTCTTATCCTCCTCCACCACCTCCCGGCCCGGGATTGGGACACAGACTCGATGAAGCGATCGAGCTGATCGAGATGGAACTGAAGCATGCGATTGCATACGTGAACGATGCCGTCGTCCCGCAGGTGCGCAGCGAGTCGATCTCGGCGATGCGCAAGCTTTCAGACAAGCTAAGAAACCTGGCTGACAAGATGGACCAGCAACAAACAGGCCCGCGCGGCTGATGCGACTGCTCACTCCCCCGAGCACGTTGCGCATTGGATGGCTGGTTGTGCTGTTGATGGCGGCGTTCGCAGCCGGATGCGGTCACAAGAAAACGCGGGTGACTCCGACGGCTACAGCTCCGCCGGTATATACGCCCCCGAGACCTACGAAACCGTCACGGCCATCGGCTGCGCCACCGGCGAGGGGATCGATTCCGGTTACGCCGGTGCCGGAGGGCGGCATCAGCTCCGAAGACAAGGAGTTCATCCTTTCGCACCGGCCGATTTTCAGCGAAGAGGGCAAGGCCACCTGGTACACGGCTGCCAGGGGGCGTAAGGCGGCGAACGGGCAGGTATTCAGCGATGAAGCGCTGACGGCGGCGCACCGCACGCTGCCGATGGGATCGTTAATTGTTGTGACAAATCTCAAGACTCGACAGGCATCGGCGATGCGCATCAGCGATCGCGGACCGTTTGTTCCTACGGCAATTCTGGACTTGACGAAGGCTTCGGCGCGATCGATCGGCATATGGCCGGGGTCGGGACCGGTGCGAGTCGATGTGTACGAGACGCCGAAGCCGATGGAGGTGGGTGGGAGATGGTGCGTGCAGATCGGACCATTCACGAGCGAGCGCAAGGCGATCCGCTTCAAGCAGAAGCTGCTCGATGAGTATGCGGGGTCGCGGGTGATTGAGTTTGCCGGCGAGAAGAGCTACTGGGTGCGAATCCGGCCCTCGGGGGACGATCGCGACCAGGCTGAGGAGATGGCACGGCGGTTAAGGCCTGATGAGGGAGTGGCTTACCTCACGCGACTGGACTGAGCGCACAACCTCAACGTCAAGCTTGCGAAACTCCTACTCGGAATAACGCTTTGCCTGGAATCGGCCAACGCTGACTTTGCGAGCCGGGTAGACGACCGAAGGCCAGTGTCTCTCGGGAGCCCACTTACCGTTGATTGTCTCCACCCCGACCATCTGACCGCAGGTCTCGCAGGGGTATACTCCCCAACTCGCTCTGGTCCGGGTGTCACGGAGCACTGACTCCGTCTCTTCGCTCAGTTTTCCCTCACACGGCTTGGTAAGTATTGCCATATGTGCTCATTCTCCGACCCTTGGCTTTTTCAATTTTTTTGTGTTCATTCAACGGACAGCTAGCCCGCTGCAGGCTGGAGGTGGGCGATACCTTGTCAAGCCTTATACGAGAGTTAGATGCAAGGATTCGGTGGGTCGCTTCTATCTTCTGCGCATGACTTTCATCAGTTGAAAATCTAGCTGCCGGGGGCTGGGATCGCGTTTAAAAGCTACGGGTTCTTATTGCGGAGCTGGATAGTACGGCAGCTTGTCGTTGGTCTCGTTGGCGCGCTTCACGGTGACGTCGTCGAAAAGAAGTGCGGGGGCGAGAACGGTTTCGGGGACTTCGGTGGCGTAGTTGGCTACCCAGAGGTTTTTGCCGGCGGCGACGACCCCGGAACGGAGGGCGCGCTGATCGAGATCGTCGAGAACGGCTCCGCGGACGAGGGTGCGCTTGCCATCGAGGTCGATGCGATAGAGCAGGCGCGGGGTATTCTCAGTGCCCAGCGTTTCGACATAGTAGACGGATTTGAGGCCGCGGTCTTTGGCGATCTGGACGAGTTTGGCGGTGAGTTCGTCGTCGGAGAGGCCTTGTTGCGCCGTGACTTTGAGGACGCCGATGACCGGGTGAGCGGGGCCGGTGATGCCGGCGCGCGCGTGGCCGTTTGACTCGGGGAAGTCGCGCACTGGAGTGCGGCCGATAAGGTAGTTCTGGAGGTGTCCGTCGGAGACGAGCTGAACGGTTTGCGCGGGGACGGCTTCATCGTCGACGGAGTAGGAGCCGACGAGGTATTTGCCTTCCCAGGTTTTGAGCGCGGGATCATCGACAACGGAGAGAAAGTCGGGCATGACACGGGCCTTGTAGCTCGATGCAAAGGGGCCGTTGGTGCGAGCCTCGGTGCCGAGCTTGGGGCGGGTTGCGGTTACACCAGAGGCGAGGAGCGCGTGCATCGTATCCGCGCTGGCGTCAGCGGAGAGAAGCACGGGGCCGTGGTATTCCTCTTCAACGATGGGTGCTTTGCGCAGATCGCCGAGCGACGAGATGAGCGTGACTGCATGCTTGTGGAACTCTTCGGGGCTGTCGAGGTGAGCAAGTGAGATGCCGCTGGTTCCGTAGGAACGATCGAGGTGCATGCCGTCATCGGCCTGCGTGCCGACACCGATGGACTCTGAGTAGCTGCCGGAGGATTTGCGGACGATAGCGCCTTCGCTGGAGGCAATCCACGTGGTGGTGACGCGGGCATGGAAGGCGGCGGTGGAGTACTGGATCTGCTGCTGGGTAGCGTTCACGGCGGCATCGGTGCGGTAAATGCCGCTGTCGCGTGCGACACGATCGGACCATGCATTCTCGTCAACGGAGAGCTTGAGTGGGTCAGCGAGGGAGACAATCGGCTTGGTTTTGCTGAAGTCGTCGGCCTGCGGGGGCGTCTGCACCTGCTTGAGCTCGGCTTGTTTTTGCGCGTAGGCAGCAAGAGCCGCTTTGTAGGCTTGATCCGTTCCGGCCCAGAGAGCAGTACGAAGCGCAATGGGGTCGTCGTCAATGGAGGCCAGCTGAATGGCGCCATCGCCGCGGGGGCCGGAGTTGTCAGTCTTGTAGTCACCGACGCGGACGCTGATGCGAGCGATGCGGGCGTGGCCGTGATGCGAGCCTTCTGTATCGCCAAAAGCCGCGCGCGTCTCGAAGTCCTGGACGTCTTCGAGGCGGTACTCGATGAAGTAGGGCTTTTCGAAACCGGGAAGCTGGAGGTGCGTCATGCTGCGATCGAGCTCGTCGAGCATGGCTTTGAGGACGGGATCTTTATCCCACCCCACGGACCTGGACCTGTCCGCGGGGACCCCGGTTTCAGCGTCTGCGCGGGAGGTCTGGGCGGACGCGGAGTGCGGCGCGATAGTGGCGAAGGAGAGGAGTCCCGCCGCGATAAATGCAGAGATGTGGCGAGCGCGGGTCATTGGCCCTCCTTCGTTGCCGGGGTTGATGGCGAGCCGGGGATGGAGAGGATCGGCGGACGCTGCGTGCCTTGCTGCTGGCGCTGCGTTTCGATTTCGCTGACCAGCATGGCGGGGGCAACCGCGCTGACGGGGACGGTGCCGGACTCGGCTCCGCATTCGCCGTTGAAGACTTCACTCTTGTCACTGGTGGCGACGATGCGCTTCATGGCGGCGAGGGGAGTGCCGACGATGCTGACGCCGCGCACGAGTTCATCTGGCCGGCCGTCGACGTAGACGCGCCAGACGACGAGCGGGATGACCTGGAAGGCCTGCGGTGCACTGCGGGTCGTGACGGCGAATCCGGAGGAGATGTCTTCGAAGTAAAGGCCATAGGGCTTGCCCTGCTTCTTCGCTTCCTCGATCAATCTCCTCCGGAGTTCCCCCTCCTGGACTGAGTTTGTTGAAGTCACGATGAGATTGCCCTGTCGGCCGGTGGGCATGCGGCCAGTCTGGCCGCGGCCATGGCCGTTGGATTCTGCGAAGCTGGCGATGGGAAGGCGCGACATGAGGAAGGTTTTGAGCACGCCATTCTGGATGAGGTCGACGCGGCGAGCTTTCTGGCCTTCATCGTCGAAGGCGTAGGTGCCGCTGAGCCAGGTTTTGTTGAAGGTGTTGATGGTGGGGTCGTCGGAAACGGAGAGGAAGGAAGGCAAAACCGCTTTATTTAGTTCCTTGGTGAAGGTCTGCCCCTCTTCGTCGCCGCGCTGGCGCTGACCTTCGAGACGGTGACCAAGGACCTCGTGGAAGAAGACGGCGGAGGCACGCCCGGAGAGGATTGCTGGTCCATCGAAAGGTTCGGTTACGGGAGCCTTGCGAAGAGCTTCGAGGCTCTTGCCGAGTTCGCGGACTCCGGCTTCCATTTGCGATTGCGAGGGAAGGCCGTCGGCGGATTCGGCTTCGAAGGTCTGGCCGCGGAAGAGGTCCATTCCGTCTTCAGCGCGAGTGACGGCGAAGACGACCACGCGCGCCTGCTGGTGAGGAGCGACGATGCGCGATCCCTCGGAGGAGGCGTAGTAGTCGGTCTGGCTTTGGACGGTGAGCACGGCGATGTTCTGGTAGACATCAGGGAACTCACGGAAGACGAGGCTCAGAGCCTTGACGCGCTGCTCCCATGCGGCGCGGTCGACGTCGATGGCCGGGGCGGGAGCGGAGACCGAAACCTGTGAGGGTTCCTTGCTGAAGTCGGGCGAGGAGTCTTCTTCTTTGGCCCGCACCTGCGCCTCGGTTTTGACGCGGAGGTAGTTATCGAGAGCATTGCCGTAGCCGGCATTTGTGGCGAGCCAGAGAGTTCGTGCGAGAGCTGTTCGATCGTCGCCGAGGGGAATCTGAAGGCTGTTGACAGCGGAGGCGCGGTGGTTGCCGTGGGTGTTGTCGAGCTTGGGATCGCCGATGCGAACCTGGACGTCGGCCACGCGGACGTGGGTGGCATTGCTGTCGGCGAGAGCGCCGTATTGAGCGCGGATGGAGACGGCGCTGGCATCGCTAATGGAGTAGCTGATGAAGTAGGGCGGAAGCTGCTTTTCGGCCTCTTTCTGATTCGGGCCGGGTTTGCCGAGGGAAGTGAAGGCGCGCTGAAGTTCGGCGGTCATCGTGTCGAGAAGGACGGGCGCGGCGGGGACGGATCCTTTAGCGGCGGCGTGAACCTTGCCGCTGTGCTGAGCGGACGCGGCAAACGTGCCGCAGGCGACGGCTGTAGAGATCGCGTACACGGAGACGGCTCGGCACAGCCCGTGCAAATAGGGATTCCCCAAAAGGGTCTGGAACTTCTCAGCTGAAAACATCGGTAAACTTGATTGTCTCAAATTCCTGATTCTTCGGAGGGAAAACTGGTGGCGTTTGTTCATCGCATCGTGCTCTCCGGTACTGTGGCCATTCTTCTGACACTGAGCGGGGTTCGAGCTGGTGCGCTCAGCGGTCAAGCAAATCCTGATGCCAGGGTCCAGTCGCCACAGGCGGAGGAGAAGCCGGCGCCGCATTCGGAGCAGGCGTATTCCCTGCCGCCCGAGAAGCTTGCAGAGGCGAAGGCGCTGAACAGAGTCCGGTTGTGGGTGGCGATTGCCGGTTCGGTGTGGGGGCTCATCGTGCTGTGGCTTTTGCTGGCGACGGGTACGGCTACGCGGTTAGACGTGTGGACGCGGGAAACGCTCAGGCCGCGATGGGTGCAGGGGGTGGGATTCTACGGGATTGTGCTGGTGATCCTGGCCGTGACCGATCTGCCGTTGGGGGTGATCGCGCACACGGCGAGCCTGAAATATCACATCAGCGTGCAGGGCTGGGGGGCGTGGTTTGGCGATAACGCGAAAGGGCTGGGCGTGTCGCTGGCGCTCGGGGTGCCGGTTGCGCTGCTTCTGAACTGGGTGGTGCGGAAGTCTCCGCGACGTTATTGGGTCTGGATATGGCTGATTTCGCTGCCGCTGATCTTGATTGGAACGTTTCTGGAGCCGCTGGTTATCGATCCGATCTTCAACAAGTATTCGCCGTTGGAGGCGACGCATCCGGCGCTTGTGGCGAGACTGGAAGAGGTGGTGGCACGCACCGGGACGAGGATTCCGCCGGAGCGCATGTTTCTGATGAAGGCCAGCGAGAAGAGCAACGGAATCAATGCGTACGTCACGGGGATCGGATCGAGCAAGCGCTTTGTGATGTGGGATACGACGATGGACCGGATGCCGGATGACGAGATCATATTCATCTTCGGGCATGAGAGCGGGCACTACGTGCTGAATCACATTCCAAAAGGACTGGCGCTGATGATGGCGGGCCTGGGGTTCATGTTCTGGGCGTGCGCACATCTGGCGGAGGGGATGGTGCGGCGGTTTGGAGAGCGCTGGAAGGTGAGCGCGGTGGCGAGCCGGACAGGGTTTCTGACGCTGTTCTTTGCATTTTCGATTGGCTCATTTGTGTCCACGCCGGTGGCGAACACGGTGAGCCGGTATTTCGAGCACCAGGCGGATGTGTACGGGCAGGAGGCGATTCACGGGCTGGTGGCCGATCCGCAGAAGACGGCGGTGTCGGGGTTCAACCATTTGGGGGAATCGTGGCTCGAGGATCCAAACCCGAACGCATTTGTGGAGTTCTGGATGGACAGCCATCCTTCGGTGCGCGAGCGGGCGCGGTTTGCGGAAAGCTACGATCCGTGGGCGAATGGGGGGCGAGGGGAGTTTTTCACGAAATAGGAAAGCAACGCGTTGCTGGTGAAAGCGGGCCGAAGCTGAACAGAGCCTTCCGCGCGCCGAAACTGAGATCCAATTAAGATAGATGTAGTGATAGTGACGCTTCCCCTTTTCTCCTCGTTCTTTGCGAAGGCGGCCGGTTCGGTGGTGATGGCCGGAGCGGGGGCTGTTGCTGTCCTGATTTGGCGGTTGCGGGAGACGCGGACGGCGGTTTCGCTGCGGAAGATCATCATTCCGCCGCTGGGGATGGCGACGGGATTCTCGATGTTTGTGGACTCGGCTTTCCGGGTGCCATGGACGTGGGCTCTTACAGCGTTTCTGACGGGCGCTGTGGTTCTGGCGTGGCCTCTGCTACTGACCACGAGGCTGGAGCGGCAGGGCGAGACAGTCAGGATGAAGCGCTCAAGCGCGTTTTTAGGCGTGATCCTGGTGCTGGCGGCGACCCGGTTCTTTGCTCGCGGGTATTTCGATAAGATGCTGACGGCGCAGCAGACTGCGGGGATCTTCTTTATTCTTGCCTTCGGCATGATCCTGATCTGGCGGACAAAGATGCTGGTGGATTACCGGCGGCTCACGGCAGGTCCGGAGACCAGTGCGGCCTGAGCGATTCAGCCCAACTACCTATACGACCCGGAGAACTGAACAGATGCAATTTCTAACGCTATCGCGCCGGCGCACCGATGCGTTTCCGGCTGAGGCTTTTACCCCGGAATTGATTGGACAGGAGGCGCAGCGTGTGAAGGAGATGTACGCGACTGGGCTGCTGCGGCAGGTATGGAAGCGCGGCGACACCCCGGGCGCGGCAATCATCTGGGAGGCCGCAACCGAGGCCGAGGTTCGAGATGCCGTGGCGAGTCTGCCGATCTACAAGGCTGGAATGCTGGAACTCAGCGCGATCTTGCCACTTGAGCCGTATGCGGGCTTCGGACCATCAAAATAGGGCTGGTTCGCAGATTGGCGGCGTGAAACGCTGTCTTTTCCTCATTCAGTGTGAAGCCTCAGCAGGTCGTACACTGTAGCTTCGTCGTTTTGCTTGAAAAGGAGCTTGTCTTTTTATGGCTTATCCCGCGAATTACCGCTACACGAAGGAACATGAGTGGATCTCGCTTGATGGGAAGATCGGGACCATTGGGATCACGGATTACGCGCAGAATTCGCTGGGCGACATCGTGTATGTGGATGTGCCGAAGGTGGGCGACTCTGTGACTGCGAACAATTCGTTCGGCTCGGTAGAGAGCGTGAAGGCGGTGAGCGATTTGTTTTCGCCGGTGAGCGGAACGGTGACGGCGATCAACGAGGAATTGAAGACTTCTCCTGACAAGATCAATGAAGCCCCGCACGAGGCGTGGGTCATCAAGGTTGAGCTGGCGGATATGTCGGAGTTTGAGAAGCTGCTGGACGCGGCGGCGTACGAGAAGTTTGTTTCAGAAGAAACGGGAAGCTAGGGACCAGGGACGTAGGGACTAGGGACGTAAGACTGGTGAGGGCGAGCGCGTGGGCCAATCATTCAGGGATCTCGCAGTCTGGCAGCGAGCGATTCAACTAACAGTCGCTGTATACGATCTGACCTCCGGCTTTCCCGATTCGGAGAGATTTGGTTTGACCAATCAGATGCCGCGCGCCGCAGTTTCGATTGCAAGCAATATTGCTGAAGGCTATGGGCGGTCGACGCGTGGGGAGTATTTCCAGTTTCTTGGGCATGCACGTGGCTCGTGCTCCGAGGTTGAGACCCAGATTGTAATCGCGAACGAGTTACGGATGGGCTCGAAAGAGAAAGTTGAGAAAGCCGAAGAGTTGTGCAGTGAAGTAGGACGGATGCTGGGCGGGGTGATGAAGGCGTTACGTGCGAAATCCTAGTCCCTAGTCTCTGGTCCCTAGTCCCTCGAAAAGGATCGGGTTGAAGCTATGCGGTATCTACCGAAGAGTCCGGCTGAGCGCGAGCAGATGTTGAAGTCCATCGGCGCGAAGGCTATTGACGATTTGTTTGCAATTATCCCGGCGGAATACAGGCTCACGCGCGATCTCGACGTGCCGCGGCAGCAGGGCGAGAGCGAAATCGTCTCGTATTTCAAGGCGGCAGGCCAGAAGAACGCGACCGACTACGCGAGTTTCCTCGGTGCGGGATGCTATCGGCACTATCGGCCGGTGGTGATTGATGCGCTGGTGCAGCGCGGGGAGTTTCTGACCAGCTATACGCCGTACCAGGCGGAGATCACGCAGGGAACGCTGCAGGCAATCTTCGAGTTCCAGACAATGATTGCCGAGTTGACCGGCATGGATGTGGCGAACGCCAGCATGTATGACGGATCGACAGGCGCAGCCGAGGCGGTGCTGATGGCAATGCGCGTGACGGGGCGGCAGAAGGCCGTGGTTGCGTCGGCCGTGCATCCCGAGTATCGCGAGGTGCTGCAGACGTATCTGCGCTATCGCGATCTGCCGACATCGGAGATCGGATATGTAGGGGAGACGGGTCGCGTCGATCTGGATGCGCTGGCGGCTGCGGTCACGGACGAGACGGCGGCGGTGCTGGTGCAGAGCCCCAACTTCTTTGGTGTGATTGAGGACATTCCGGCGATCGCGGAGATTGCGCACAAAAAGGGTGCGCTACTGATCGTCTCGATTGCTGAGGCGGTTTCGCTGGGAATTGTGCGGCCTCCAGTAGAAGCGGACATTGTGAGCATGGAGGCGCAGTCGTTCGGTGTGGCTCTGAGCTACGGCGGGCCGTTTTGCGGGGTGATTGCGGCAAAGGAACAGTATCTGCGGCAGATGCCGGGCCGGCTCGCGGGGCAAACTGTCGACTCCAATGGGAATCGCGGATTTGTGCTGACGCTTTCGACCCGCGAGCAGCACATCCGGCGAGAGAAGGCGACTTCGAACATTTGCACCAACCAAGCATTAGTTGCGCTGATGGCGACGATCTTCTTGACGGTGTACGGCAAGGAAGGGATTCGCGAACTGGCAGAGCACAATCTGGCGAAGGCGGCGTATGCGGCGGAGACGCTGAGCGCGCAGCCGGGAGCGAAGTTGCTGTTCAAGGACTCTCCCAGATTCCACGAATTCGTCCTGCAGACGCAGGAATCGGCAACCCAGTGGAGCCAGCGGTTGCTGGACGAGAAGATCGTGGGCGGACTTGATCTGGGCCGGTGGTATCCGGAGCTGAAGAACGCCACGCTGTGGTGCGTGACGGAAGTGGTGGCGCGGGAGACGATCGATCACGCGGCGAAGGTGCTGGCAGCGGCGCCGGTGGAGGCGTAAGGATGGCGGCGATCGTGGAACAGATTGAGAGAAGGACGTTGGGCAAGGTTCGGCCGCATCAGACGCAGAACGAAGGGCTGGTGTTTGAGAAGTCGGCGCCGGGGAAGCGCGGCTATAAGCTTCCGCCACTCGACGTGCCCGAAGTGGATGCGAAGGCGGCGCTGGGCGCAGCGTTTCGCGAAGACAAGGCCGGGCTGCCGGAACTGAGCGAGATCGAGATCATCCGTCACTTCACGCGGCTTTCGACCTGGAACTATGCGATCGACCTTGGGATGTATCCGCTGGGCTCGTGCACGATGAAGTACAACCCGCGCGTGAATGAATTTGTAGCGCGGATCGAGGGGCTGGCGGATGCGCATCCGTACCGGCCGGAGTCGCTGGCGCAGGGAATTCTGGAAGTGATCGATCTGCTGCAGCGGTGCCTCATCGAGATTACCGGCATGGATTCGATTACGCTGCAGCCGGCGGCGGGGGCGCATGGCGAGTTCACCGGAATTCTGCTGGTTCGGGCGTGGCATGAGTCGCGGGGGAATGCGCGGAGGAAGATCATTATTCCCGACTCTGCGCACGGAACGAATCCGGCGACCGCGGCGATCTGCGGCTACCAGGTAGAGAATTTGAAATCGAATCCGCAGGGCGGCATTGACCTCGAAGCTCTCGAGCGTCAGGTGGATGAAGATACCGCTGCCCTGATGCTGACCAATCCTTCAACGCTGGGTGTGTTCGAGAACGAGATTCACAAGATCGCCGACATTCTTCATGCGAAGGGCGCGCTGCTCTATATGGATGGCGCGAACATGAACGCGCTGGTGGGCAAGGTGCGGCCGGGCGACTTCGGAGTGGATGTAATGCACCTGAACCTGCACAAGACGTTTTCAACTCCGCATGGCGGTGGTGGACCGGGATCGGGGCCGGTGGCGTGCAAGGCGTTTCTCGAGCCGTTTTTGCCGACGCCAGTGCTGGTGCGCACGGGCGATGCGGCGAACAGTCCTTCGACGGAAGGCTGGGAGAGCGCGAATGCCGATGCGGGCGGTTCTGGTGCTGCATCGTTGTTTCGCGCGCCGGCAGTGCAGAGCGGCGCGTCGGACAGGGTGGGCGGCGGGGATGTGGAAGTTCCTGCGGGCTCGCTGCACTGGGAGTATGACCGGGCGCAGTCAGTAGGGCGGGTACGGGCGTTCTACGGAAACACGGGGATGTTCATTCGCGCGCTGGCCTACATTCTGGCGAATGGGCCGGATGGGCTGCGGCAGACGACGGAAGACGCGGTGCTGAACGCGAACTATATTCGCAAGAACCTTGAGGATCTCTACGAGCTACCCTACAAGACGCCTTCGATGCACGAGGTGGTCTTCAGCGACAAGCGGCAGGCGGCGAAGGGCGTGAAGACGGGCGACATCGCCAAGCGGCTGATCGACTATGGATTCCATCCATATACGGTCAGCTTCCCGCTGATTGTGCACGGAGCGCTGATGATCGAGCCGACGGAAAGCGAGTCGCTGGAGGAACTGGATCTCTTCATTGATGCCATGCGTTCGATCGCAAAAGAGGTTGAGGAGACGCCGGAACTGGTGAAGTCAGCACCACACTCGACCCGGGTTTCGCGGTTGGACGAGGTACAGGCGGCACGGAAGCCTGTGCTGCGCTGGCGGCCTGACTCCAAGTAATTGTCACGAACGGGTCAGAGCTAAGTTGAAGCGAGTGTGCGCATAGAGCGGTTTCATGCGGTCAGGATGCTGCGCAGGTAACTCTGCGCGTGTGACTTTCTAGCCTGGCTGAGTTACTCCGAGAGCCGTTTAAACAGCGGCTATCCTGCACATTTTCATTGCTTTCGATTCCGGCCTGATCAGATAATCAAGTCTCTCAGTTGGTGGTTTTGAAGCGCGGCGCTTGAAGCCGAGATGCGGAGAACGTAGCGCGGGGATCCGGGTGTAGGAAGTGGCCGGCGGGGTTATCAGTGGTGCAGACCGGTGCAATTTTTCGGGCAAGTGAGCAAGGTTTCCAGGAGAAGCCTGTCAAGCGAACAAACGCGGCAGGGAGGTCTACCGTATGAAGCTATTTCGGAATGAAGAAGGGCAGACGCTGGTCTTCACGGCATTTCTGATGTGTTGCCTGTTTGGGTTTATGGCAATGGCCATCGACGTAGGCATTCTGTTCCGTGCACAGCGCAAGGCTCAGACGGCTGCGGACGCCGCTGCGATCGCCGGGGGATTGGAGTTTTTCTACCACGGATCGGCAAATGTCCAGACGGTTGCGCAAACCGCAATTGGTCCAACCAACTCGAATTATGGGTATCCTGCGAGCCAAGTCGTGGTACATACTCCACCGCAAAATGGTTGGCATAAGAGCGCGAGCTATCTGGAAGTTGTCGTGAGCCAGCCGAATCCAACTGCCTTTATGGCTGTTTTCGGTGGTCTGTTCCCGGGTGGAAATGGCAATGTCGGTTCGATGACGGTGGCCGCGCGAGCTGTCGCGGGGATTGTCCCTGGACAGTCTTGCATCTACATTCTCGATCCGACACACGCAGGGTCTCTGAGCATTCAAGGGGGAGGAACTGTCAAATCGCCGGACTGTTCCATCACCGTAGATTCCACTTCGACCTCAGCGCTCTGTATCACCGGCAATGCGGCAAATTCCAGTTTCGAGACGCCGGGAGTGTTCGTCGTAAATGGGCAGGCGAAAGATCCGCCGTGCAACAAGCTTTATCCCGGCGCGCAGACTTCCGGGACCGCAGGCTCTAATCCATTTGCAAACACGCTTAGTCTCCCTCGACAGAGCGATGTGTGCAGCTCCGGGACTGGCGGCAACGAAGTTCCAGCTACGATCACCACAATCACGAGCGCAGCTCAAATCGCCGCATACACGAAAAATGTGACAACCGGCGGTCTCAGCACGGAGACCAATAATCAATACGCCGTTACTTGTTTTGCCGGAACAAACGTGACGCTAAGCGGTGTGACACTCGGCCCCAGCGATTCCAACCATCTCTACTTTTTTGAGCACGGTCTCGTACTAAGCGGGAACAACACAATCAATGGGACCATCGATTTGAACGACGGGATGTTTTGCCAAGGGAGTCTGAGCGGAAGCAACTGCAGCTGGAACAGCTCCGGAGGTAGTCCAAGCCTCACGATCAATGCGCCGGCAGATAATGCCGGCTTAGGGTTAAGTTACCCCTGGAACGGATTTGCATTTGTGATGCCGCCGACCGATTCAACGTCCACCTGCGCTAACTCTTATGGAGGCGTGCCTTACGGGCCCACAAAGACCCCAAATTCGTGTCTCCAGATGCAATTCGGAAGTCAGAATGGCACGCTCAATGGCATGATCTACGCTCCGGGCGCGTCGATCGCTCTCCAGGATAGCGGTGGCTCCATCGGAGTCGCCGGAATCATTTCAGATGCGCTTTGGGTGAATGGTGATCTCACGGTGACCAACTACAACTACGCGCATGCTGACTCGCCGCTGTCCCACGTGGCACTGGTCGAGTAGGAGGAGGCGACAATGAGAGTGACACAGTCAGCGCTTCGTTGGATCAACCAGACCCGCCGCTCCGAATCAGGTTCGGCGCTCGTCGAGACAGCCCTTATCTTTCCTGTTCTTCTGCTTCTGCTCCTTGGCGCCGTCGAGCTCGGTGACATCTCGTATCGCGCCACTGAGATGAGCAATGCGGCGAGGGCTGCGGCCCAGTATGCAGCGATGAACGGTGGTGCATTCACTGACTGTAATGGCACATTCGCGGGCGGAACCTGCAATGCTGGAACCGGGATTGTCGATGCTGCCAAAGCAGACGCTCCCTGGTCCTCAAGCCAGTGTTCAAACTTCGCAGTGTCGGCGATCAGTTCGTGTTCGTGCTCGAATTCTAGTGTCTGCGCGAGCGGCGCAGGTTATAGCTGCGGGACGGGGAAGCCAATCGTCACTGTCACTGTGACCACCACGGCATCATGCGGTGGCATTGTGTCCGCGGTGAATGTATTCAAGGCGAACAATAACACCTTCAACCTCCAGGGGTATGCACAGCAGGAGGTATTGCAGTGAGAATGGATCTCGCGATACCCAGGCTCAGACGCCGCCTCGGAAGCGAAGAAGGCAATTCCTTGGTGGAGATGGCGCTCGTCAGCGCCTTCGTATTGATTCCAGCCTTGTTCGGCATCATCGAGTTTTCTTACGGGCTGTACACCTACAACTGGGTGAACATGGTTACCCGGCAGGCAACACGATATGCGGTTGTTCGTGGCGCACCATCGTGTCAAATACAATCAGGTTTTCAGGATTGCGATTTGGGGCCGGATAGTTCGATGAACACGACGACGGCGACGGCGATTCAGAACTACGTCGCAAGTTTCGCGTATCCGGGCATATTCACCGATAGCAGCCACCTTACGGTTGCTACAACTTGGTTATCTCCCACAGTGACGAGCGGGACCAATGGCTATTCCAGGACCGCCTGGACCACAGCCTGCACCACGAGCGCGCCCAGTACGCCGAAGTGCAACACGCCGGGGTACGCGGTCCGGGTGAGTGTCCAATATAACTTTCCTCTGGCGATACCTTACTGGAAAAGGGTGACTCTCCCGTTTACCGCAACGTCGCAGATGGTGATTAACGAGTAGGCTCGTCGATCAGGAGTCATCCCTCACCCATCCCGTGAAATCGAGATCGAGAAATCGCTAATTTTTGGCGGAATCGGTGTCTTTGGCAGGGTAACGTGTCTAGGGTAACCCTAACCTATTGATTCTATATACCTGCAAGTAATTGTCGTAACTCATTCAGTAATTAACCTATTAGTGGCATTGTCGCGCCGGGGAAACAGGAAGAAAGTGTTTCCATCAGGCGCTTCTCGTTTTGATGAGGCAATGTCCCGGTAATACCTCCCGAGCAAAGCTGATTCCCGAAAAGCCTGATGCCGCGAAGATAGGTTGGCCTCTCACCAGGCTGACGATCCGACGGTGCAGATGCATTGAAATAAGCAGGATCTGTTGCACTCGAGGTGCTGGATGAGGTTTTTGAGATCTCCCTTTGGAAAATGGCTGCGTGAAGAGCAGGGTCAAGTCCTGGTGATGACGGTCTTTTGCATGGCCGTGCTGATCGGCATGCTCGGGCTTGCGGTTGATGTTGGCGTGCTGTTCCATGCGCGTCGGCAGATGCAGTCTGTGGCCGACGCTGCAGCGATGGCGGGTGCTACGGAAATGTTCTACAACGGGTCGACAAATGTGGACACCAGGGCCAAGGCGGCGGCGAAGGCGAACGGCGTAGACAGCGCTGTGAGCGGCAACACGGTGATCGTGACCACGTCGCCGACGCTCGCGGGCGGGGTGGCCTGCCCGACCTGCGTGAAAGTGCAGGTTGCAAAACCAAGCCCGACGATCTTCATGCAAACGATGAGCAGCCTCTCCTTCGGCACGCATAACTACAACACGGTGAACGTGTCGGCAGCGGCTGTGGCTGGGGCTCCGGGAAGTTCGCAGACCTGCATGTATGTGATGGATCCCCATGGATCGAGCTCGCTCTGGATCCATGGAGCTGGAGACATCAATGCTCCGGGCTGCTCGGTGTATGTGAACTCGGACGATCCGGGTGCATTGTGCGTGACGGGCAATGCGGGAAAATCGGACATTTCGAATGTCGCGGTTGTGGGCGGGCAGGACGGCAAGGGGAATTGCAAAGGTGATCCAGGCGCACCGGTGAACACTGGCGTGGTGCCGCAAACGCCTGCCGTTGCGAACCAGGGAATACCGGACAATCCGGATGCGAACTGCTCGAGCGTGACTGATCTGGCCGCCAGCGGAGGAAAGATCACAGGTTCTTACAACACAAATGGTTCTCAGAATACGTACTACTGCTTCACCAACTCCGCGAAGGGGAAAGGCGGAGCCATTACGCCGGTGACCCTGAAGGATGCGACGCTTGGACCCGGCATATACCTGTTTCAGACCGGAGTGACCGTGAGCGGGGACGTGAAAGTGGGCGTGGGCAGCGGCACTCAGACGACAACGGGCAAGGGCGCAACGATCGTAGTCACAGGAATGGGCGCGTTCGACAGTTCTACAGCGTCGATGTTCAGCGTTTACGCGCCCGCGGACACAAACTCTGTGTACAACGCGGTGGCACTGTATCAGCCGGCATCGGACACGCAGCCGATGATGCTGCAATTTGGAAGCAGCGGTTCCGATTTCATCGGGGCGGTGTACGCGCCGCGTGCGGCGGTAACGTTGCACGACCAGGGCGGCTCAGTGAATGCGACCAATCTGATCGTGGGCGATATTTACGTGAACGGCACGATCAACCTGACAAACTACAGCACATTAAACCCCATCACAACGCCGTTCAAACAGATCACATTGGTGGAGTAGAGGAGCCGGAATGATGAAGAGATATTTCCTTAGGTGCGCCGCCTGGCCGAGGAACGAACAGAGTTCGGAAGAAGGATCGGCGCTGGTGGAGCTGGCGCTTTCGTTGCCGGTGCTTCTGATCATGCTGCTTGGCGCGGCTGAATTTGCGAGACTCGCGTACGCATCGATTGAGGTGGTCAATGCGGCGCATGCCGCAGCGATATATGCCTCATCGAGCCATGCGGCGCTGAGTGACTCCCCTGGCATCACCAATGCCGCGGGAACAGATTCGGGAAATCTGACCGGTTCAAATGCGATTCAGGTGACGTCAGTCTCGTCGTCCTGCAGCTGTTCCGACACGAGCGTCTCGCTTTCGAGCTGTTCCGATAATTCTACGTGCTTCAATGCACACGCCGGGATGATTACGACGGTGACGGTGCAGACCAAGTCGACGTTCTCTCCAGTAATCCGGATGCCGGGGAGCGCGATGAGCTTCAACCTGTATGGCAATTCGAGTCAGGTGGTCTCGAACCAATGAATACGAGGCATTGGAATTGGGCGGGAATGGTTGCGATGGCGCGGAGGCTTCCAGGCGCCGGGGAGGAAGGGTCATCCCTAGTGGAGATGGCGCTCTCGTGCTTGATCCTGATTCCGTTTCTTTTCGGGATCGTGCAGTTGTCGATCGGGCTTTACTGCTATCACTATGCGTCGGACGCGGCGAGGGAAGCGACACGTTGGGCTATCGTGCGCGGGGCGAACTGCAACACGCTGTTTGGGGCTTCGTACTGCTCGCCGACACAGGGTAACAGCGACGGCGCGGGCACAAACGACATTGCACAGTACGTAAAAGGCCTCGGGTATCCATATTCCGCGAGCGTTACGACGACGACGCAATGGTGCGTAGCCGGGGGGACACCGGCCACATGGTCAAGTTGTTCGGCGACAAAGAACAATAATCCCGCCTCAAGAGACCAGGTAAAGGTAACGGTTTCGTACGCCTACCCGCTGATCATTCCGTTTATCAAGAAAAACACGATCAACATCAGCAGCACATCGAGCATGACGATCGTTCAATAGGCACGGGACGCAGGGGCAAGGCGGATAGGGACGTTCAGCGCAAGTCTTGTAGACAGCGGCGAGTGGAGGTTTGCGCGGCCACCCCGAGGTTACGTTACGTTACGGCAGGTCTGCGGCGCGGCCTTCGATCCACATACTTAAGTAATCGTAAAGTAATCGAAAGCCCTTGTTCGGCATCTACTTACTTCCTAGAATTCACACACGTTCCGCTTTTCAGGGCCCTGCATGAAATTCGCGAGTTGCGCTGTGCGTTGGCGCGGATTCTGTGCGGAATGCGGACGGTACTGGAGTCAAATCCCGTCGTTGTGTGAAGGAAGTGCATGAGAATTCTTCGCGATGAAGATGGCCAAACGCTTGTGATGACGGCGCTTTGCGCAACGGTGCTGGTCGGATTCATGGGGCTTGCGGTGGATGTGGGCGTGGCATACCACGCTAAGCGCAACTTGCAGACAGCTGCCGACGATGCCGCGATTGCGGCAGCATTGAACTATCAATACGTCGTCAGCGGGAACCCGACGGCGGCGGCCAAGGCAGCCGCATTGAAAAATGGCGTGGACGGCAGTTACGTCACGGTGCTTTCTTCTCCCACCACTGGATACCACCAGGGACTGGGTTTCTTCGAGGTTCGCGTGGTGCAGCCGCAGATTGCATTCCTTGCTGCGGTTCTGGGAACGCCAACGCTCAGGGTGGGGGCAAGGGCGGTGGCCGGCGTCACGCCGGCGTCAGCGTGCATGTACGTGCTGAATCCCACGGCCGCGGACTCCTTCAAGGTCAAAGGCAATGCAACGGTCACAGCGAATAACTGCGGGATCCAAGTGAACTCGACGAGTGGTTCAGCGTTCTGCGACCAGGGCAGTGCAACGATCAAATCGCCTTATGTGCGGCTGGCGGGTGGGCAGGACACCGGAGGCGGATGCAATAAGGCGCCGGGGTCAACGGTGTTGAGCGGCTATGCCACTCAAACTGATCCATTCGTGAACAAGACGTGGCCGTCGCTGAGCGATTGTAGCTCAGGCAACAGCGATCTTATTACTGTGAGCGGCTCGACTGCTATTACCGACTCCACCACGGGCCTGAACACTACCTACAAATCTTTCACCGCGGGCGATGGTACAACCTACAAACTGACGTGCTTCAACAACACTTCCAGCGGCGGTAGTCCCGTGGTACTCGATGGATCGACTACTCCCCTGATCCTGGGCACGGCGGGACAAGGGCAGATCTTCCTGTTCGAGAACGGTGTAACGATAAAAGGCAGCGTGACGGTGAACGGGACGATCGACAACTTCCAAGGATCGTTCGACAATCAGAACGGTCAGCTGACAATCAAGGCACCAGCCAACAAGTCATTGACCTACAACGGCCTTGCGCTAGTGCAACCTATTACGAACACCACTGGGAGTTGCCAGGACGGCAGTCTTAACAGCTACCAAAGCAGCTTCAGTCCCAAGCCGCCTTGTCTTCAGGCGCAGTTTGGCTCAACCGGCGAAGATCTTGACGGCTACATTTACGCGCCGACTTCTGTGACCTACCTTCAGGACCAGGGCGGTGGTGTTTCGGCGGGCGGCCTTATTTCGCTGGATGTATATGTCAACAGCAAGTTGACGCTCACGGACAGCTATAACAGCGTGCACGCAGCTACCACGCCGCTGTCGAAAGTGACACTGGTCGAGTAACGGAGAAAGACGATGACGATTAGATCTCTCAGGATTGTGAAAGCTCTACGCGGCGATGGTGGCCAGGCACTTGTGGAAACCGCCATGACGCTGCCGCTGCTGGCTTTGATGTTGCTTGGCGCTTTCGAATTCTCGCGTGTGGCTTACTCAGCGATCGAAGTGACCAATGCGGCTCGCGCTGCCGCGCAGTATGGCGCGATGAATGGCGGAGGTTTTCTGGATACCTCCGGGATGATGGCAGCCGCGAATGCCGACGCCGGCAATCTGAACAACGGACTCAGCTGGGTGTCGGGATATCCAAGTGTTGCCTGCTCCTGCAGCGGAACTGGAACTGCGAGCTGCGCGGCAGGTACGAATCCATCTGGCTGTACGACATCGCAACTGATGGTCACAGTCAATGTGCAGATGAAGTATCAGATTACTTCGTTGCTCAAGGTACCTGGGTTCCCTACCACCTATACGGTATACGGCACCGCATCTCAGGGGCTCTTACAGTAAGGAACTGAAATGAAGAGAAGCCAGAACAAAGACTTGCCGATGGGATGTGCCCTCGCTGATCGTGCTCGCGCTTACCGCTTCGCGGCAGCCGCGTGCAAAGGTGTGCTGCGCGAGGAAGGCTCCTCACTCGTGGAGATGGGGCTTGCCGCGATCGTAGCCTTCATGTTCCTGTTCGGAATTGTGGAAACGTCATACGTTCTCTACTCGTATAACTACGTATCCAACGCAGCCCGCGACGCCTCGCGGTATGCAGCGATCCGCGGTCCGAATTCGTGCAACGATGCGAACATCACGCCATTTCCCGACTGCGGCCTGAAACCGACAAAGTTTTCGTCGACGACAGATCCAACGAACAATCCTTTGCTGGCGTATGTCGAGGGAATGGGATACCCCGGCTTGAGCGCAAGCAACACCTCTCTCGAGGTGAAATACTTGGTGGCAACCAAGACCTCTGCCGGATTGACAACATGGGCGTATGACGCGACATGCAGCAGCACGTCGGACCTCGACGCCAGCGGGAATGCATGTAATAACGTTGGCAACATGATCAACGTCAAAGTGATGTATAACTTCCCGTTGAATATTCCGTTTTGGAAAAGTATGGCGGTTCCCGTCGGCAGCACTTCGCAGATGATGATCTCTGAATAAAGCTCAGCCAGTCGGCCGGTGGGAGACTGAGTGTTCGGTGCCCGGGCCGTCGTAGTAACGCTGCTGAGGTTGGCCCCTTCTCGTTGAGTTGGGGCCTTCTCGTTTCTGGCGATTCGACAGGTCTTTGTGAGTCCGACTTCGCAGGTGACTTTCTCGAGTTCGGGCTTTCTGCCTACATTTCCACTTTTCCGAAATCATGAACGATAATTCAGCGGTCTCGGCCCTGTGTTCAGGAGCGGCTTCGCCCTAAACTCTTGATATGGCCACCCTGCCTGACATTACATCCCTCGACGCTGGCCTGCCCGCGAACCTCGATGCCGAGAAGACGATTCTTGGCGCCATCCTGCTCGACAACTCGTTCCACTCGGAGGCGGCGGAGAAGCTGGAGGCCGACGACTTCTCCCTTGATTCGCACAGGCGCATTTTCCTGCGCATGAGCGACCTGATGAACGAGCAGCGAGCAGTGGATATCGTAACGCTCTCGCACGAACTGTCGCGCTATAAAGAGATCGAGTCGATTGGCGGCGTGGCTTACCTGGCCTCGCTCACAGAGGGCCTGCCGATGCGGCCGGTCATCGAGGACTATGTCCGGATCGTCAAGGACAAGAGCCTCCTGCGGCGGTTGATGCTGATCTGCTCGGCGGCGATTGCGCGGGCGGCGGACCAGAGCGAGACGGCGCTGGAGGTGATCGGCGCGGCTGAGACGGCCCTGCTCGAGGTGAGCGAGAAGGGCGTGTCCGGCGGACTGGTGGCGCTGGACAAGATCGTGGCTGATTCTTTCGGTTCGATTGACAACCTCTACAACAACAGCCGGGCTGTAACGGGGCTGGAAACAGATTTCACCAAGCTGGACGAGATGACCAGCGGACTGCAAAAGGGCGAGCTGGTGATCATCGCGGCTCGTCCATCGATGGGCAAGACAGCATTCGCAATCAATATCGCCCAGAATGCGGCGGTGAATCATAACGCAATTGTGGCTGTATTCAGCCTGGAAATGAACAAGGAGTCGCTGCTGCGACGTATGCTGGCGTCGCAGGCGTGGGTCGATCAACGTGCGTTACAGACCGGCTTTATCCGGCGGGAAGACCACGACAAGCTGGTGCGCGGGCTGGAGCAGCTTGTTGAATCGCGGATGTACATTGACGATACCGCGGGCATTTCGCTGGCGGAGATGCGCGCCAAGGCTCGGCGGATGCGGCAGACGCTGGGCGGTCTCGACATGGTGGTTGTGGACTACCTGCAGCTGATGAGCGCAACGCTGCCGAGCGCGGGCGGGAAGCGGTATGAAAATCGCACGCAGGAAGTGTCGGCGATTTCGCGAGGATTGAAGGCGCTGGCGAAGGAACTGAATGTGCCGGTGGTTGCGCTCTCGCAGCTGTCGCGAGCCAGTGAGCGGCGCGGGGACGACAAGCGGCCGATGCTGAGCGATCTGCGCGAGTCGGGCTCCATCGAACAGGATGCTGACGTGGTGATGTTCATTCATCGCGAGGCGTACTACAACCGCGACGAAGAGATGAGCGAGTCGGACCGCGCCAAATCAGAGATCATCATTTCGAAGCAGCGCAACGGCCCGACCGGGACCGTGCATCTGAACTTCATCTCGCGGTATACGCGATTTGAGAATGCGGACATGACGCCCGAGATGTAGCGAAGGTGGGCAAGGCGCCGAATCAGGTAGATCGGCCTTCGCCGTATTACGAAGCGTTCGCTTATCTGCGTTACTGACGTGCCATGATCGAGTAATTACGTGGTCAGACCTCGTTCAGAATGAGAACTACGCGCCCTGCAATGTACTCACCAAGATTTGTTTCGGGCTCGATCTCTATAAGTTGCAAAGGTGACGTGATGTTGAGAGGTCGCGAGATCAGGTGAGTTTCCGTTGCTTCGATATATCGCAACGCGATGTGCACTCCGTCGCGGATTGCGTAAATGTTTGGCCTTGACGGGTGGTATTCGACGAGTGAGTTGTAGTGGCGATCGATGACTGCAAACGCGCCCTCGTAGAGAAGTGGGTTCATGGGAAGTGCATCGTCGCCATCAATGCGAACGGCCACAAATCTTCGCCATGAGCGGCGCGATCGCACCGGTCGAGCGTGGAAAGACTGCAGCTTTCCGGGAGGCAGATGCAACATCATTCGCACTGCGTTAAGCCTGATCTCGGGTTCAGACAATGCGGCAGCATGCGAAACCACAGGAACTGTATCGGCGTAACTCGTCCGCGGCTCAGCGTGGGCGCCGAACTCGATCAGATCCTCGACGGCGATGCCCTGAACGTCCAGAATGCGATCCATAGCCTCAATTGAGAGCCGGCCATCGGAGTGTAGGAATCTGGAGATGTGGGATTTCGTGAAGCCGGTCCGTCTCGCCAGCAAGGTAACCGTGAGATCGCCGCGCTGAATGCCGCGAAGCAATGTCGTACGAAGGCGTTGGCGCAACTGGGAAACGTTCATCTGTGGAATATCCACTGCCAGACAACAGCAGAATGCAGGGCTGTTCGTTTTGAGGAAACTGAATTGAGGGTATTTGCCTTCATTTCTTGAGCTCACTTACTTAGTGCATGGCGCTTGAATGAAGAAACAGGCTCCGAGGCGTTGACGTAGAAGATACGTCAACCTAGAGTAGGTTTACTTAAACTCGGACAGTTGGTGACATTTTCCGGGATGCAGCGGAGTTGGGCAATTAGACACTCGTGGTAGTGGCCTGATTCGAACCGCACCTCCGGAACCTTTGCGGCCACAGCGGCCAAGCTGGTCGCGGCTAAACCGGACGAGTTGTTTCCAGAATCCGCGCGCTTATCTAATGACGGTATTCCTTCGAGCAACGGCAGGAATTGCAGACCAGGACAGCAGAATCCTGAGTGCAGATGCCACGCTCCTTTCAACTCGCCAGGCAGACACGAATCAGCTGAAAAGGCGGGAGAAAGTCTATAGCAGAGTTATCAATGCAAGACGTGAGTGTTGCCTTAAAGATATGCGAAGGATGCGGATGTATCTGGTGCCGCCCTTCGAGTCTGGGATCTGTATATTGCCTTGATTGCCGCGGTAAATTCGAAACCTTTCCAAATCCTGAAACCCGCAAAAAAGCCGGCCGGCCCAAAAAGAAGAAATTGAACCATGTTTGGGCCGTTGCCGCTGCAGAGGGGGGCGCACAATGAGCGCAGCTCTGCAATTGCCCTCGATCTGGGCGGTTTCAAGTTCTCAGCAGGAACGAGAACTCGCGAAGCCGAGTGCTTCAAAGAACGTCTCTCGCAGTGAGGCTGGATGCAAGACGGACGAGAGTCTGCCCGAGATAAGCCTTGCGTTCTATCGCAAACACACGGAGAAGATGCTTCAGCGTTATCTGTACGCATCGATGCTGGTGGGGCGAGCGCCTGCAATCCTTGGCGAACCGATTGCGCGCGGCTGGGCCTCGTGCCGGCGTGTGAAGACGTTTGAAGATGCGGTGATCTTCGTGCTGGATGTGGAGCGGTGTATTAACCGGCTTGGAGGCTCCGATCGGGCGCTGCTGAGCCGCATTGCGCTGCAGGAATACACGCAAACGGAGGCAGCTGGTCTTCTCGGGTACAGCGTACGGGCGATCTCATACAAGTATCCGCTCGCGCTGGATCGCCTGACGGAACTGCTGCTCAAGGCGGGGCTGCTGATCATCTCCGAATAAATAGTCGTTAATCATCACCTAAGTGGGGGAGCGTCCGGGCGCTCCCCTTTGCTTAGTTTGAGTTTGCGAGTCCGACTAACCCCTGAATGGATTGGATTTCGAAGTGTGTTGCGTGACTGTCGTGCCGGGAGAGGTACTTGAGGCGGTTTTCCGGGATGATGGAGACGGTGTAGTTCGATCCGGCAACGGCCTTGAGGGCATCGATCGAATCCCAGATCATGATGGTGACGAACTCGACCTCGCTCTCCAGCGATCGACGCAGAACGTAGCCTCCGCGATAGCCGGGGACCTTGCCGATGCCGGGCAACAATTCGGGCTTGAGCGTGGACTCGTAGGCGTCGGCGTCTTCAGGCTTCGTGTAGCCGTGCCACATTCTTGCGATCATTTTCGCTTCTCCTGCCTGTCGGAAGATTCGAATGCATGTCAACTGATCACTATGTCACACTCTGCAGCTGATGAGCAGATTCCGCAATGCTCAGAAAGGTGCGTGCCTACCGGCAAATCGTGAGAGCTCCCCAGGTCTGCTATGGTGGACGGTTCAGATGAATTGTTTGTCTATCTCTGTTCGGGGAGGCCTCGCTGTCATGAGCCCAATCGTTCGCTTCATCAGTTGCAGTGTATTTGCTGTTCTGCCAACGCTCGTCGCACAACAGCCTACGCCTAAACCGACGACTGCCGCGGACGCTCCAAAGAGCGATACCAGCTACATCGACGCGAGTGGGACAGCCCATGTCACGCGGGTCGTGCCGGTGCCACAGACGATCAGCCCGGAAGCTCAGAAATCGCTGAGCAGACAGGAACCGGATCAGGGGCCTCCGCAGCCGCTTGAGCAGCGGCGGAAAATGACGGATGCCTATACGGCCAGTGCCCGCGTGCAGTGGACGAAGATATGTCCGAACACAATTGTTGAAGAGAAGATGGCGGATGTGCCGGTTCGTATCGTCACGCCGGAAGGGTTGCCGGAGAGCAACAAGGATAAGGTGCTGCTCGATCTGCACGGCGGAGGATTCAATGCGGATTCGGGGTCGTATACAGAGTCGATTCCGATTGCGAGCTACACGAAGATAAAGGTCGTGGCCGTGCTGTACCGGCTGTCCCCAGAGGTAAAGTTTCCTGCGGCTGTAGATGACTCGATCGCGGTGTACAAACAATTGCTGAAGAGTTATGAGCCGAAACACATTGTGATCTACGGAACATCGGCTGGGGCGATTCTCACAGCGGAAGTGGCTGCCAAAATCAAGCAGCTTGGCTTGCCCATGCCGGCAGCACTGGGAATCTTCAGCGGTATGGGCGACTTTGCGAGGGCGGGCGATTCGATTGCAATGTACGCGCTACGCGGGTTGTCCGGGCATCTGGATCCGCCGGAGCCTGGTGCGCACGATCCGTATTACGTCGGCGGTACCGATCCGAAAGATCCGGTGCTGTCGCCGATCTACGGTGACCTGCACGGCATGCCGCCGACATTGTTCATTACAAGCGGGCGCGATCTGCTGTTGAGCGGCACGGTGAACTTGCATCGCGCTTACCTGTTGGCGGGCGTGGCTGCGCGGCTCGTTGTGTACGATGCGTTGACCCATGCGTTCTGGTACGACCCGAAACTGCCGGAAGCCATCGAGGCCAACCACATCATGGCGGACTTCTTTGTGAAGGAACTCGCGAAGTAGCGTCTGGCATTCCACCTTTTCAGCTTCGGAGGTATTCAAATATTCTTCTTGACGTAGAGAACTCTATAAAATAGAGTATATAGGAATCGAAGAGCTGAAATTCGAGTCAACTGAGGTCTGCGAGCAGATCCGGGGAGATACCAATGCAAGATGAAATGAATGCGCGCGAGTTGAACGAGAGGCTGGATCTGATCCAGTCCATGATTGCCGAGGGCCGACGTTCGACGGAGAGCTGGGGGTGGGTTTTCCTGCTGTGGGGAGTGGCGTATTCCGTCGCAATTGGGTGGGCCAGTTGGGGCGGAGGGCTTTCGGTATGGGGGCACTCCTATGTAACTCTAGGCAGCATTCGGAGCGGGCTGGCTTGGCCGCTGACGATGATGACTGCCGTTGTGGTGACGCTGGCAATCGGATTGAGGAAAGGCAAGCCTCTGGCGGCGACGTCGCTGGTGCGCTCAATCGTTTCGATATGGATTGCCGTGGGTGTTGCCATGCTTGTGATCTTCCCGGCATTCGGTTTCACGGGGAGGCTCGAAGAGCACACTTTTGTGGCGCTGATCGCAGCGATGCTGGGCGTGGCAAATGGAGCTTCTGGAATGATCCTGCGGTGGAAGGCGCAGATCGCATGCGCAATCATCTGGTGGGTCACGTCAGTTGCTGCTTGCTTTGGCTCTCTTGCTGAACTCACGATGGTGTTTCTGGCGGCGATATTCATCTGCCAAATCGTCTTCGGTGTTTATGCCATGATTCTGGAGTCACGCCGGAACCGGCGCGAAATCGTCCATGCCTGAGCTGCCGGAACTCAATCCAATCATTCACGGGAAACTGCGGCTGGCAGTCTTATCGCTGCTCGCCGGAGTGGAGCAGGCGGAGTTTACGTGGCTGCGCGGGAAAACGGGATCGACGGACGGGAATCTCGGCGCGCAATTGTTGAAGCTTGAAGAGGCGGAGTACCTTGCGGTGGAGAAGAAGTTTGTGATGCGAAAGCCACAAAGCGTTTATCGCATCACGGAGAAGGGCCGCGCGGCACTGGCTGAGTATGTTCAGGCGTTGAAGATGCTGCTCGGTTCGGCAATCAACGTGTGACGGGAGCGGCGGCAAGATCGGCACGGACGCGCTGCATGATGGCAAGGTAATAGGCCAGGTTGTGAATGGAATTGAGGGTCGCGGCCAGCGGCTCGCCGCATTGCACCAGGTGACGAAGATAAGCGCGTGAGTAGCGGCGGCAGACCATGCAGTCGCAGGCTGGGTCAGGCGGATTCTGGTCTTCAGCGTACTGCTTGTTCTTGATGTTGAGGCGTCCCTGGCTGGTGAAGAGGAGCGCGTGGCGCGCGGCGCGCGTGGGAAGAACGCAATCCATCATGTCGACGCCCATGCGGGCATACTGTTCGATCTCGTCTGGATAGCCGACGCCCATCACGTAGCGCGGCTTGTCTCTGGGGAGCAGCGGAAGAACTTCGCGGATGACTTCGAGCGTAAGTTCGCGCGGTTCGCCTACGCTGAGGCCGCCAATGGCGTATCCATCGAAGTTCATTTCGACGAGACGCTCGGCGGACTCGCGACGCAGGTCGTGGTACATGCCGCCCTGGACGATGCCGAAGAGACTCTGGGGACGCCCTCCGAATTCGTCGCGCCATGGCACCTCGTGCTGATGCGCGCGGAAGTGATCGAGCGATCGGTGCGCCCAGGCCATGGTGAGGCGCAGGCTCTCTTCTGCGCGCGGGCGATCGGCGGGATACTCGGTGCATTCGTCGAAGGCCATACAAATGTCGGCGCCGAGAGCGATCTGCACGTCCATGGAATGCTCGGGCGTGAAGAAGTGACTGCTGCCATCGAGGTGCGAGCGGAAACGAACGCCTTCATCGGTGACCTTGCGGAGTTGCGTGAGGCTGTAGACCTGGAATCCGCCGGAGTCCGTGAGCATGGCGCGCGGCCAGCTGATGAAACGATGAAGGCCGCCCATGCGGCGGATGGCTTCGTGACCGGGGCGGAGATAGAGGTGGTAGGTGTTGCCGAGAATGATTTGGGCGCCGAGCGACTCAACGATGTCCTGCGGAACAGCTTTCACGCTGCCGGCGGTGCCGACGGGCATGAAGACCGGAGTTTCGACGGTCTGATGGGGCAGATCGATCTGCGCGCGGCGGCCGCCGGATTCGGTTGTGTTGAGCAGGTTGAATGCGAGGCTCACATAGCCATTTTATCCGGCGATGAATGAGGTCTATTTCGCGCCACCGAATTGCACTTGAAGCCCAGCGCGCGCGAGCCGCGGAGTCCCGAGGGTTGTGCTGGGAGTTTTGGAGACTTCAATGGCGCGATCAAAGAGATTCTCTCCGGAAGCGAAGAGCTGCAGGTGCGGACCGAAGTCGCGGGACGCATACGCATCAAGGCGGAAGTAACTGTGAAGAGGGAAGAGGTTTGCATCGTCGTCATACTGTCGGCCGCTGATGCGGCTCTGCAGGCTGAGCGTTCCGAGTCGAGGCTTGAATGCGCGAAGGTTCAACGTGCCCATGTTGCGGGCTACTTCAGGAATCCAGTTGCCGAGATCGTCTGGTCCGCGCGACACGACTGCATGCGCGTATTGATATCCGCCATCCAACGCGAGCCAGCGTTGTGGGGCAACTTCGAAATCAAGGCTGAGACCGCGGCTCTCGATCTGGCCGAGGTTCTGGCGCTTGAGCAGGAGCGGTGAGCTGGGGTCGAGGGTGACTGCAACGATGGGGCGATTCACCTGCGTATCGAAGTAGCTGGTGCGGATGGTTCCCCAGCGACCCTCGCTGGCGACGCCGAATTCCCATCCTGTTGCGCGCTCGCTGAGCAATGCGGAGTTGGGCAGGGTGAGTTTGCTGCCCACCTGCGTGGAGCGGTAGAGTTCGCTTGGAGTGGGCGCGCGGAAGGCACGGAAGCCGGATCCGGAGAGCGCGAAGTGGGCTCCAAGCTTGCGCGAGATGCCGAGGCGCGGGTTGAAGATGTTCTCGCTGAAGGAAGGCGGCTGCGTTGCTGCTGGGACCCAGGCGGATCCATTCCAATTCACTTGATGCGCATCATAGTTCTGGAACCAGTCGATGCGGCCGGATGCTGTTGCGGTCCAGGCACGATGGGTCCACATTGCTTC
>Ga0207671_10000459_pt1 | contig 55921 bp, 50 predicted proteins | sample KBSC24metaG_FD_184352 | JGI IMG/M metagenome (GOLD analysis project Ga0207671, IMG submission 184352) | Corn rhizosphere microbial communities from Kellogg Biological Station, Michigan, USA - KBS C2-4 metaG (SPAdes) (version 2) | ecosystem: Host-associated > Plants > Roots > Rhizosphere > Soil... | reverse complement strand
GTCAACGTCGAGGAGGGCCAGACGTTCGGCATGGACCTCGAGTTCACCGAGGGCATGCAGTTCGACAAGGGCTACATCTCGCCCTACATGGTCACCGACCAGGACCGCATGGAGGCGACGCTCGAGGACCCCTACATCCTGATCGCCAACTCGAAGATCGGCTCGGTGCGCGACGTGCTGCCGGTGCTCGAGCAGGTGATCCAATCGGGCAAGCCGATCCTGATCATCGCCGAGGACGTCGAGGGCGAGTCGCTGGCGACGCTGGTCGTCAACAAGCTGCGCGGCACGTTCACCGGCGTGGCCGTCAAGGCGCCCGGCTTCGGCGACCGCCGCAAGCGGATGCTCGAGGACATCGCGATCCTGACCAACGCCGAGGTGATCACCGAGGAGATGGGCCTGAAGCTGGAGAACACGCAGCTCTCCCAGCTCGGACGCGCTCGCCGCGTGGTCGTCGGCAAGGACGAGACGACGATCGTCGACGGCGCCGGTGACGCGGAGGCGATCAAAGGCCGCATCAACCAGATCAAAGCCGAAATCGAGAACACCGACTCGGACTTCGACCGCGAGAAGCTGCAGGAGCGCTTGGCAAAGCTCTCCGGCGGCGTCGCCGTGGTCAAGGTCGGCGCGGCGACCGAGACGGAGATGAAGGAGAAGAAGCACCGCGTCGAGGACGCGCTGCAGGCGACGCGTGCGGCGCTGGAGGAGGGCATCGTGCCCGGCGGCGGCGTGGCGTTGCTGCAGGCCTCATCGGCCGTGACGATCGGCGAGAACGGCGCGTCGGCAGACGGTTCGGACGACGAGCGCACGGGTGCGCGCATCGTGCTGCGCGCGCTGGAGGAGCCGCTGCGCCAGCTGGCCGAGAACGCGGGCCTGGAGGGCTCGGTCGTGGTCAACGACGTGCGCAAGGCCAAGAAGGGCTTTGGCCTGAACGCCTCGACCAACGAGGTCGTCGACCTCGTCGCCGCCGGAGTGATCGACCCGGCGATGGTCACGCGCTCTGCGCTGCAGAACGCGGCATCGATCGCCAAGAACATCCTCACGACCGAGGCGATCGTGGCCGAGCTTCCCGAAAAGGAAGGCGCGGCGGCCGGTGGCGGTATGCCGGACATGTCTGGAATGATGTAGGGACTTCTCAGTGCATGGGAAGCCCGGCCGCCTCGGCGGTCGGATGCGAGGGGCCCGGCTTTGCCGGGCCCCTCGTGCTTAATCGATCTTGGGACCCCGTCCGAAGTCACCCGCTGCGCTTTGAAGCGAAGCTATACCTTCCGCAAGACCCTCTCCCGGAGAATCGGCGACCCGCAAGGATGGCTTCCTGAGCTCGAGCGAGAATGTGCAGACATGGTTAGGAGCACCTCGGTCCTCGCTATCGCCCCGGGCGTATCTTGATCGAGGAGGGGAGCGTCGTCCCGCTCGCTCCGATCCACAGTGTCCCCGAAGCTGTCATCTACTACGTCGGCCCGGCCAAGCTCCCTAACTTCCGGTCGGCGCCGGCGGCGGTGTTGGTAACTGGCGGATTCCTTCTTGCGCGCGCAATTTGAGACGCGACGCATCATGCTGTTCGTGCGGCGAGTGTGCCTCTGCCCCTCCGCGGGTCGGTGCTGCGGTGGCTGTGGCGGCACTACAAGGGCCTGTCGCCACGACTTGCGTGATACTGGCCGCAGTCCCTAACCAGGTGGCTCCTGACACGAGGCTCGGATGACGAGGGGCCCTTCGCGTCCGGGCCCGGGTCTAGGATGTCCAAGCGACGACTCCCCACCGCGAGGTCCAGCCCACCATGAACGCAGCCACCGTGGCGCGCCGCGAGTCGCAGCCCCGCCAAGCCTACGAGACCAACCTTGGCGCCATGTACGAGTGCCAGGTCGAGACGTTCCTCGATTCCAATCTGGCCTCCGCCGTCCGTGGGGACGTGCAGCTGATCTTCACATCGCCGCCGTTCCCGCTCAACCGGCAAAAGAAGTACGGTAACCTCGTCGGCGACGAATACTTGGACTGGCTCGGGGCCATAGCAGCACCGCTCGGCGACCTCCTCGCCGAGGATGGCTCCCTCGTCGTCGAGCTCGGCAACGGCTGGGAGCCCGGCGAACCCGTCATGTCGACGCTCGCGCTTAGAGCTCTACTGCGGGTGCTCGACGATGGCGGGTTCCGTCTCTGCCAGCAATTCGTTGTGCACAATCCAGCTCGACTACCCTCCCCGGCGCAGTGGGTGAATGTCGAGCGTATTCGCGTAAAGGATGCTTACACCAATGTCTGGTGGATGAGTCGCACGGCTCGTCCGAAGGCCGATAACCGCCGCATCCTGACCGGGTACAGTCCGTCGATGAGGAAATTGCTCAAGCGACAGTCGTATAACTCGGGCGCGCGGCCTTCACAGCATCACATCGGCGAGACTTCATTCCTCGTGGACAATGGTGGCGCCATCCCACCAAACGTTCTCACGATCAGCAACACGACCGCGACGGACAGCTATCGACGATATTGCAAAGAGCATGGACTCCGGCCTCATCCCGCGCGAATGGCGCCTGAGTTGGCTGAGTTCTTCATCCAGTTCTTGACCGATCCAAGCGATTTGGTATTTGATCCCTTCGGAGGCAGCAACACGACAGGAGCGTCGGCCGAGAAGCTCGGTCGGCAGTGGATCGCGATCGAGCCTGACTCGAGCTACATCGAGGGCTCACGCGGGCGCTTCATAGCTGACGCAGCCTAATCCTCGCCCACAACGCTATGGAGCCCAAGTTTGCGGAGCTTGCGGATCGTGAAGATGGAGCTGAGCGCAACGCCTTCCAGTGCCGCCGCGCGGTAACCATCGTGCAAAACGACCGGCTCGCCCGTGTCCTCATCCTTGGGCGGGTTTGACTCCTTCTTCGCGAGACCAACGAGCGTCATGATGATTGGTGCAAGATACAGGCCGAGATACTCCTCCTGCTTGCCGGTCGGGACCGCTTGCAGGAGCCGCTTCAAGGGACCGTAGTCGCCGTTGACGTAAGCCACGTCAGATTTGTATTGGCCGACTATATCCTCGGTCCAGTGTGACATTCCCCTCGAGGCCCATGTTGGCTCACGCTCCTCGAAGAGCACGTGGTACGGCGGAGGGGCCGGCCGCTCTTCCTCTTGCTCCTCCCAGATCTCAATCTCGCGTTCTTTGCCACGGCCGGCTTTCCGCGGTTTCGGTTCGGCGATCTCGACGTCGATCTCTGTCGTGAGCGGAGCGGTCGCGGTCGGCGGCAAGTAGCTGGCGACGAACCGCATGGTCCCAAGGGCTGCATCAGGAGCGGCCCTTAGTCGCACCCGCATCCGGCCGTCCTTGAGTGTGTCTGTGCCGATGACGCGCAGCGCCGTGCCAACGCTGGGATGGAACGCGAAGCTAGGCTGACGAGGACCGCTAAAGTACCCGTCGACCGCGTCGGCTTCCAAGAGTACCGAGGTTGTGCGTCCGGGAGCCACGTGCAGTACCTGACGAAACCGGTGGCGGAATCTGAGGAACGTCGGGTGCTTGAGCAGTGGGGCGAGCGGTTCCAGTTCGATCCGAGGCGGGCGTTCCCTGGTAACCGGCACTTTCTTTGTCGCGCGAATTCGACGCTTGACGGTCTCCTTGCGAACGAAGTGCTGAAACTGGCTAAGCTCGCGGTCCAGGTCCTTGAGGCTCGAGCGGGCGGCGGCCCGCCACGCGGCATCGCGTGCCTCGTCATTGAGCGTGCGCAGATCGGCATCGGTGGCGAGCAGGTCGTCGATAGCCTTTTCAAGGGCGAACCGTGGATCGCGCTCGGCCGCTCCCTGGCGGTCGGTTGTCATGACTAGCGCTTTGGCATCGGCTGATAGGCCATCCAGCTGCACATCTACGAGCAGGTTGTCTCGGATCGCCTCCAGTCGGATCGGCTCCTGACCGAAATGCAGGCGACTTCGAGCGTGGTGGCGCTGCCCGTTGAGCGTCCACACCTCGGCCTCCTTCGTTGGGGCATAGAGCTCGTTGCCGCGACTGGTGCCCTCCTGATCGACGAAGGTCGTCACGACGTCGACGGTGCCATAGGTCTCGCCGTCATCAATCCAGGCGTTTAGGTCGATGCGGCTGGTGCGACGATGGCGTACGTGGATGGGGTTTTTCCCGGGGCTAGCGCCACGACCCTCGTAGATGCTCTGCAAGCGAGAGGCGTTACCAGCCATGTAGCGAGCCTGGCGGCGCTCCGCCGGAGTGCGTTCATCCCGGAACATGTAAGGAAGCGCCGGCGTCGTGATGTTGTGATCGAGCGCGGCGTAGATGTCTCGATCTGTGCTTTTGTGCATCTCGTAGTCGATGCAGGTTCGCCGCAAACCATGCCAGCGCGGATCGCCGAGTGCGCTGGGACGGAAAGCAAGCGGTGCATCGGTGTCGGGGTCCACCGCGTACCAGTAGGTGACGTTTGCGGTCCTGGTCTCGGACGGCATCTTCCTCACGACGAGCGAGAGCCCGACGAGGTCGTCATGACCATCTGGACATAGATCGGGGTGGCGCCGGCTGATCAGGATCTGCCCGCCGTGTGAGAACGCAAATGTGAAGCCGGCCCCATGACCATACTGGCCGGCTAGGAATGGGGTGTCGGCCTTGAGCCCCTTCTGAATACTGAGGATCGTGCCCTCGTGATGGGCCGGGTGCTGCCCCAGCCAGTAGTCGAGAAACACGACCGTGGGAGTGTTCTGTCTCGATCCGGGATAGACGAGCAGCTGCGACTTGCGCGCCAACTCGCGGAACGCCGCGAGCGCGTCGCCGCTTCGCGTGTCCCACGCCGGGAGTCCTCCTGGCGGGATCTCAAACCAGCGCTCGGCGGCCTCGTAGATGCTCTGTGGCTGGTAGTCATCTCCGGCCTTACGGGCGAGCAGGTAGGCCATTTCGAGGCCAGCGTCAAAGAAGTTGACGACGGGCTCGCTCAGCAGATGGGTGCTCTCGGCCGCTGACCCGAGCGCACTGTGCGCCACTCGGCCCTCTCCGCCGACAGGCTTCCACTTCAACTGAGCACCGAGCAGCCGCTCGGCTTGGGCTTGGATCTCGTGGAGATGCTCCGGCAGGTGAGCAGCCTCCGCGAGGCGCACCAGATTGCGTGCCTCTGAACCTTCGAGGATGGTCGGTCGCTTGCTGGTCTCGCTCATGTGGATAGTGCCCATCCTCGATCTCCCTGCTGCTTTAGGCAGCGGTTGCGTGGTCTCCGCGCAGGCGTTCGCGCCCCTCGTTGGTGATCTCCCATATCCCGCGCGGCGAATCGGGTTTCAGCTGGCCCCGTTCCTTCATACGCAGCCGGGCGAACTGGACGCGCGCCTGCCAGCGAATGCCCCCGGTCTCGACGGTCTTGCGATCGAGCGGGGTCAGCTGGTCGCTGACAAGTTCGCCGACCCTGTCGACAACCTCGCGAGCTGCAGCCCGACCCCCATGCTCTTCAAGCGCCCTTAGGATTGGGATCTCGTATGCGCGCTCGTCCAGCAGGGTGCCCTTGGGCACACGGGTACGAGTGGCTGCTGCCTGTTTGCCCGACCGAGCTTTGCGCCGCGGCGGTCGGGTGGGTGCCGGGACGAGCGCGGGGTCCTGTGCTGGTGCAGGCTCGTCCGACGATCCGCCGGCCAAGCCTAGGATCATGCGGATTACGTCATTCGGCTCGGTGTCGACGAAAGGCCGCGCGCGTTCGCCGAGCGCCTCGAATACTTCGTCGTCGATCTCAATCTTGTGCGGGCTCACCAAACGCTCCAGGCGACATTACAAAGTACTTTAGTAGCGCAATACTAGCACGCCCGGGCGGCTCATTGCAACGAGCTAACAACTTAGTTGGCCGCAAATTGCGGATTAAAAGTTCAAGAGCGACGAACAGGGTCATCGCTTGGGCGCTCCTCGAGGTTGTCGTGCAGTAGCTCTCGTAGATGCGGGTAGGACGCGAGTACCGGGCCGGGGGCCCGGGCCGGTGATCCAGGCCGTTGGCGTAGTGCATAACGACACCGTGTACGCACCACTCCGAGGATCTTCTCGGCGAGCGCCTCGACGGTCCGTCACCCAAACGGCGGGTGCCTCACTCCACAAGTCCAGCGAGTAGGGCGTGTCGAAAAGGTACCTCTCTACCGTCCAGCAGGAGCCCTTGAAGAACCTCTCGGCGCGTAGGTTGAGCACCTCGACTACACGCACGACGTCTCGGATGAGCACGGGTGCCTGCAGGTCGTGCCGGCTGGCCTGCTCGCCCAACTGGTGATCCTCGGGTAGTCGATCACCCGACTCCCACCGCGCCGAGCCATCCATGGAGCTGCTCGGTCGGGACGTTGAGCAGCAGTCCGGTCTGCTGGTCGCGCTTCATCTCGCGACGGCTCATGCCATAACCGTTGGAAGGTTGTATATCCGAGCGGTTGGCCTGGAGGGAGCAGCACGCACGCCCGCGACCCGCCATGCTTTAGGAACGTTCGAGCGATTCACAGAACGTGCCGGCAAGTGGTCGTTCTCGCGTCCTTCTTGCGTTGGGCACGAGTCTCGACGAGATCCGCGACGAGCTGATTCAGTCGCTGTCTATGTCGCGGCCCTCGCGGCCTCGTGCGAGAGCGTCTGGGCAACCCGCCCAGCGGGAGACCGCGCCGGCTCCATCGGCTAGCCCCTCCGGAGTCATCCCGGAGCCTTCAGGCGGTGCCAACACACGCCGACCGGCCGGCAACCGAAGACGGGCTCGGTCGCGCACTCTGGCAGAGTTGCTGGCGGAGCGCACACGTCGCGTACGGGGCGAGGACACGGAGCGCCCCGGTCGCAAACTGGTGGCAAGGCCGACAAAAGCTACGTGCTGATCAACGTGCTGCGCGCGGCGGGAGGCGCGTCTTCACAGCCAGTTGCCTCAGCGCAAACCCTAGCCCTGAGGGCGGCAACACTAGAAGTCGGACCCGTGCTTGACGGTCTTGACTTGACGGCCTTGACGTCCTAATCTTAGGGTATGGGTTCCTATGCCGTGGCCACCAAGGCTTTCGCGAGCACCCTCGCGCGATTGGAGTTGCCTGAGCTCTCAGACCCTGCAGAGCAGGAAAGGCTCGGACGTCGTGCCGCCCTTCTTGCTACGTCGGAGATCGTGTGGGACAGGCATCTCGGGCCGATGTACGGCTGGTCCGATGTCGCAGAGATTCTCGGCACCGTTAAAACCCGGCAAGGCGTGAGCGATCTCGCTAAACGCAAGCGGCTATTGGCTCTGCCCGCCAGCGGCGGACGCATCCTCTACCCAGCGTTCCAGTTCAACGGCTCGCGCACTATCCCCGGACTCCATGAGGTGCTAGTTGAGCTCGAGCGGGCAGTAGCCAGTCATTGGACGATCGCTTCTTGGTTTCAGAGCGGCCAAGAGGAGCTGGGCGGACGGCCCCCGACTTCCTACCTGGTTCAGCACGGCTTTGACGAGAAGGCCAGGGTATCGGTGAGGCGAGCAGCCGCACGCCTTGCCAGCTAGCCGCACTAAGTCGCTACTCCGGTCGCCGCCCGACGACCCAAGCGAGTTGACTGACTTCCCCGAGCACGTACTCGGGAAGGGCAGCGAGCTACACCGGATTCACCGCACGGACCTGAATCCATGGTTTTTCAGCAGCGGGCCTTTGTGGCGATTCAGTCCGTGCGCGATTGTTGGTCTCGGCGCGTGCTATCTGGCAGAGAAGCCCGTAGCCGGGCTCATCGAGACCTTCAAAGGCTTTCAGGCTATCGACGAGACCGAGCTGCGCATGCGGGCGCAGTTCTCGGTAGTTCTGGACCGACAGCTGCGACTTGCCGATTGCTGCGCTACAACCGCTGCCCGCTTCGGGGTGAACGGAGAGATTCACACCACGCCAGACTACGACCGCCCGCAGAAATGGGCTTCTGCGTTTGCTCAAGCGGGATTCGCCGGTATCAGGTATCTGTGCCGCTCCGACCCGGGGATGCAGCTGATCGGCTACGCGCTGTTCGACCGCGCCGGCCCGGCACCAGTCGGGCGCTGGCCCGACGGGACCGACGGACCAGTCGCCGAGGCCACCGTCCGCGAGGCGGAGACTCATGGCCTCCGGATCAGCCCGGCGCGATAGCTAAGCATCGCACCATGTCGCTACTTGGCCCGAGCGTTCTGGCGCTTTCGACGGTTCGCGACCTGCTCCATGTAGCGTGCCACTTCGCCACCGCGCAGCCTGAGCGTACTGTTCTCCCGCCTGTAATAACACACGGAGTTGTTGTCGTCCTCTCGCACGAAATATGGATGCGCATCACTCGGCTCCTCAACAGTGAGGATCATCAGCTCCTTACCTTCATGTTCGCCTCTGTTGATAAGGATGTGGCCATAGACATCCGGTTCGACTCCGTTCGAGATAGCGTCCAAGCATTGACGCACGTACGGGTCCCATCCTCTTGCGGCGAAACTCGGGTCGACCAGCCCGATACAGAGATGTGAGCCGATGCGAGGAAAGTCTTCGATCTCCATTGCACGCTCTCCCTCGCTCTTGCCACACTCCAGCGCACCCACCACGAGTACGCCACCACGCGTATTCAGAAAGCCACAGATCGTCTTGAGAATCGTCTTGCGAAAGAAGGAGCCGCTCTCCTCAAGCCCCTTCCCCTCCATTAGCCACGGCACGACCGGTGCGAACGCCGATCCCTTGACCTCGAAGTCACGCGACTCGTCCCCGCTGAGTAGTTCAATGTAATTTCTCGTAGCCCTGTCATCGAGATACTCCGGCAGTGCATCGACGAAGCACTTGACGTCGTCGGAGACGATTACAGACGTCATCGCCGTCGCATCTGCGCCGCCGGCGATCTCGTGAATGCGTTGAAGGAAATCGCGCCTGAACGCGTGGAAGTACTCGAACCCAACGCGGTACATCAGTATGAACAACAGGTGCTGCCTGTCATCTCCACGGTAAAGGGAGCACTCGCGCACGGTTGGCCGCGTGTCGTCGAGGGCTCCCGCGAGTTGTTTTGAAACGCTGTTGAGCCGATTCGGTGTCAGTCCGGCCGGATGACTGATCGTCGTGATCATGCGGATACCCTGGCTGCGGGCCGCGAAGGTGACGAGATTATCCGCGAGGTACGCTCGCAACAGGTCATGATTGGTCGGATCGAGGTCGATGGTCTCTGGCAGCTCAGCCAAAGCCCCCAGTTCGTTGATCACGGTGATCTCGGAAAGCGGCCGACGCGTCTGGAGTATCTCTGGCTTCGGCTGTTTCGGAAACCCGCCTTCAGATTCTGGCTTACTTGCCCACGCCCAATGGCGTACGACCTCGTCCGCCTTGAATCTGTCGATGCGATCCAGCTGATGCTCACGCAGCCGCTCGGTCACGCTCGCATGAAGCGTATTTTCGGTCCCCCGAGGGATGTACATCCTCAGCAATATGTCGGTCGGGCCAAGCATCTCGTATGACGCGTAGGCATGAAGGCCGTGCTCAAGCGCAACGTCGTGCAGAGCGTTCAAGACCGTGTCGGGGTCATAGCCGTGGCGAAAGCTGAGAAACCAGAACTTGAGCGAACTTCGCCCCCACTCCACGTGGGCTTCGTGGTGCCATAGAAGGCGTCCCGGGTGTGCCGCGATGGTCATCGTTTGGGCTCCCTTTCCGATGTGTCCTTGGCGCGAGTGTGTCTGCCGCGCAGCATTGAACACGCTCGGTAGTCGAATCGCCAGTCGCACGATGTAGAAGCGGCAGAATCCCTGGAAACCACCGTCAAACGCGATCTATCTCGCACATGCGAGAATTCGGACTATGGGACTCCCAGGGGAAAGCGCCGAGACGCTCGCGAGCGTGCTGACTGGCCTCAAAGACCCTAAGCTGGCCGACGATCCCCTGGTGCTCCGCGCACTGGAGGCCGGTGCAGATCTGGTCGAAGAGGCGCTGGATCACGCTCCCACGAGCGCCGAAACGCATCCGTTCTTGAGCTATCTATCGAGAGGCTCGCTGGTCCGCGCGATCCGAAACACGGGCAGCCGCTCGGTTCAAGATCATCATCTCAGGTATCGATGGGATCCCCACACGGGATACCTGCACGACCTCATCGCCTATATGAGGTTTAGGCGGCGCAGCCGTAGCTTTGCCGAACGTAACGCCGATTGGATTACCAAGATCATCAAATCCCCCGGGCGCCCCGCCGAGGCCATACGCCGAGTCACCAACGCAAATCAGCGACAGGTCCTCGCAAACCCGCTTTTCAGGATTCACCTGCTAGTCGCAGCCATACTCGGCTCACCGACGGCTGGCAGCACCGCACCAGACCTCTATGCAGGGGTCGACGATGCTTGGCTACCTATCATAGACGCCGTTATCAAACGGCATCGTCGACAGCTGCGTCCGGATGTGAGCCTTCGAGACATAGTCGAGATTCTGGTCGCAGTTGGGGAGGGAATCGCTTTGCGCGAGTTGGCCAGTCCTGGGGACTCCAGTCAGCGGGAGCGGCGAGTCACCTTGCAAGGCACGACCGCGCTCGCGCTTATGTACGCATGCACTGTTCCCGACGACGATCTGACCGCCTTCGGCCTCGATACGCTCTTCGATGACCGATCACGGCCATGAAGAACGGGACGTTGACGAGCTCGAATTGAAACGGCTCGAGGCGATCGCGGCGGCCCCTAGTGATGCGGGCGACCCGCAAGCTCGGCAAGACGGTCCGTGAGTCGCTCTATATCGACGAGGGTCCCGACTCTTTCAAGTTCTTGCAACTCGTTAATGCCAATCTCCCCGCGCGCGTGCAGGCGGCGCACCTCGCGGCGCGCTCGGGATCCGAACCGCCGCTCGAAGCATTCCGTCGTGTCCGCCTCGATGGTCTTCAGTTGAGCAGGCCCCAAGCCAGTGGGATAGTAACGCTGGCGCTCAACGATGAAGCGCCGTAGCTGCTCGACCAAATCCGAGCGCGAGTTTCTGTAGAGGTAGCCTCCCGTGACGAGCGTAAGCGAGCCTGCCGCCGCCGTTGCGTAGATCCCTCCTATGCCGCTTGTCTGGGCTGCAATCCCGGCGGTGATCTCGCAGATCATCGCGGCAAGACCGATGCGACTCATCGTGTCGTCCCCAGCGAACGGCTATGTACGGCTCTGAGGTACACACTCAATGCGTCGTTTGTCGAGACCCCTTGCTCGAGCGCTACGTCAGCGGCAGCCTGGCGTACGAGCGCCTTCGCGGCAGCCCAGTAGGCATCGCTGCCCGCTGTGGGCGCGTACAGCGTGCGGCGATCCCAAGGGTCACCAGACAGCTCAGTAAGGAGGTTTTGGGCTGCGAAGCGCGAAAGTTCCCCGGAGACCTTGTTCTCGGGTATCCCAAGTTGCGTGGCCATGCGGCGCGCCCAGAAAGGAGACTCGCCATCAGCGACAAATGCCGCAACCTCCGCGCGGAACTGCGATCCGAGGAGGGGCTTGGAAAGCTTCCTGACGCGTTCGCTGATCCGTCTGGGCTCGATGCTAGATTCCACCTTCAGGTTCTCCGTTACCGAAAAGCGGGTATTTGAAAAGGGCTCGGATCATACCGGATTCCGGTATCTGGTGCTCGATCCCTGAGAACTGGACCTTGGGGACCAGCTTGCGACGACCGAATTGGCGGCAGCTGGCGTGCAGGTCACGCCCCGGAACACCCCGTCACGGTTGGCAGAAAGCCGAGTTCGGTGTCCGACGCGCCGCCAGATCACATGCGGCTCGTCGGGCTAAGCCTCTACGCCGTACTCGCGGTGGCCCGGGGACCGGAGCGCGGTCAACTGCCCCATGCCGAGGAGATGGCCCGGCACCTGTGCGACTGAGCTGATCGAGCACAGCGCTACCCGCGCACGGATCCTTGAGTCCTACGCGCCGCAATGCTCGCCGGCGATCGCTCGCCGTGCAGACCATCACCGTCTGCTCGACTACGCAGAGGAGCACGGCGTCGCCCCCTCAACGCGCGAGCTCGCCCCCCTCCTGGGTGTCAGCCATACGAGCGTTGCCAAAGCGCTCGCGCGCTTTCGCGCGCTGCTAGCGGAGGCCGACTGAGGATGGCGCGCTCCTGTTTACATCCGCCGTCGCAGCCGCGTCTTTAAAGCGAGGAGTATTGATGCCAAGCCGATATCTCTACAGGCGGCGAGCAGCGTCCAGCCCGAACTCACACAGCTTAACGTTCAGATACCGCGTTTCGATCTCCCGTGGTGTGGTGAGGATCAGCGGCATAGGAAGGGAGATACCAAATGCCAACCGATGAGTCGCCAGCCGGCGAAGAGCTCCCCGACGAGCTCCGCGAGCACATCGCGGTGCTTGAGGAGGAGCCGCCGCATGAGACAGAGGCGGCGATTGCGCTGCTGTCCGATCAGGGGCTCTCGCTGCTGATAGACGCAGGCGTGATCGCGCCCAACGAGCGCTCAGGAGAAGACGTCCAAGAGATTCGCCTGAGCCCCTCGGGCAGGCTGATTGCCGCCGCCGGCGCACGAGCGCGCGAGGGCAAAGCGGGACGAGCAGCCAAGCAGCCCGCTCGCCCACGGCCGGGCTGACGGAGGAGCTGATTCGCCATCTCGCCGTTGATTCAATGCGGAGCCTTCGCGAGAGTGGCAGTCGGTCCCAAGCGCACGGCGTCACCCGTACGTTCGCCGGTGTCGCGACCCCGCGAGGTTAGTTGGGCACGCCCGGTTCGAGCGGACCGTTGTACTGCTTGCACGCCGAGACGACGTACCCCTTGACGCACGTCGTCTTGGCCGCCCACTGCTTCCCCGGGGGGAGCGCTTGCATGAACTTGGCCAAGGCTTCGCGCTTCTGCTGGGCGGTCAGACCCGTGTTCTTTTGGATGGCTTCTAAGTCCTTGAGAAGTTTCGCCTCAAAGACCTGCACGCGCGACCGGAACACGATGTCAGAGACGGTCTGGCCGGTCCACATGAGATAGTTCGCGAACTCCTCACCCTTCGGGAAGTAGCGCTGCTTGCCTTCGTTGAAGCGCGCTTTCACTTCGGCGTCGCTCGCCTTCATGCCTAAGGCGAGGCCCGCATCGATCGTCCAGTTCCAGACGATGAGCGTGTTGAGCGTTAGTTCTTTCAGTTCCTTGTTCTTCGCGGCGCATTTGTTCTTGAGCTGAGTCGTCGAGGGCTTCGGTCCGCTTTCGACGAGCTTCTGCTGGCTCGTCTGTAAGTACGCAACGCAAGCGGTGTAGGTCGGTGGATCGGGAACCACGCCCTCGGGCACCGGTTTTGTCGGATACTCCTGGTAGAGCACGACGGCCTCGACGGGCATCCAATGTTCCACGTCCGCCTTCGTGATCGTGCCCCCGCCCGTTATCCGTGCGACCACCCGATCAGAGTCGCCGCCGCCCCCGCCGCAGGCCGTCAGTCCACAGATCGCAAGCGTCGTGGCACCCAGTATCGAAAGTGAGCGGATGTTCAAGCGCATATCGAGTATCTCTCGCGTGGGGCCGGTGCGCCGAACTCACTCGCGCCTACCAGCCGAAAAGAGGCGTCAGCCTTCCACACGCCGCATCGCGACGTCAAGGAGTCGAGCACATTGTCTCCAACTTTCATGCTGGCGGGGACCGCACACCGCTGCGTCGTGCGGGGAAAGAGCTGTAGAGGCGCAGGCAAAATAGAAACACCGACGATCCGAATCGTGGCGGAAAACGGAAACAGCCGTTGCAACCTGACCGACGCGGACTTAGATTCGGCGCGTACATCACGTACTGAGTAATCAACCAAGGGGGACCTCGTGATCCGAAGCACCCTACTGCGCATCCGACGCGCGAAGCTCGCGCTCGCCACAGCGGTCATCGCCGCCATCGGAACGATGGCGCTCGCATCATCCGCCTACGCGGTCGAACACCATCCCAAAGGGGAATTCGCGCCGTTCGCGGACTGTCCGCTGTCCAACCCGGCCACGCAGCTATGCCTGCTTGCCAAGACCGAAGGCGGCGAATTCGTCGTCGGCAAAGAAACCGTGCCGATCGCGAAAGTGATCACGCTTCAGGGAGGCATTGAATTCACCGAAGCAGGCGAAAAACTCATTGCCGCCGAAGATGGCAACACGCTGTCAAAAACGCCGCAGAAAGTTCCCGGAGGCCTCGCGGGATTGGTCAAATGCAACGAAATCAGCAACTTCCTCGAGCGTTTGTCCTGTGAAGTCGTCTTCGAAAACGGCGTCACGGGTGTCAACGCGACGACCGAACTCGCCGCGCCGGCCAGCTCCGTCACGCTGAGTCTCGTCAACACGATCTTCCAGACTGGAATCGCGCTTTCGCTTCCTGTGAAGGTGCATCTGGAAAATCCGTTCCTCGGAAGCAGCTGCTACATCGGCTCCAACGCCCACCCGATAGTCATCGAACTGACGACGGGCACGACGAGTCCGCCGCTGCCGAACAAACCGATCTCAGGTAGTGCCGGGACGTTCGAACAGAACGAAGCGGAAACCCTGGTGACGTTGAAAAACAACATCCTGGTCAACAACTCGTTCGCAGCGCCAGGGGCGGAAGGATGCGGAGGCATCTTCGCGTTCCTGATCGACCCGATCGTCAACAGCAAACTCGGCATTCCGGCCGCAGCCGGTAAGAACACGGCGATCCTGAAAGGGACGCTGAAAGCTGCGATCGCAGAAGCTGTCAAAGCAAGCGAATAGCTGGAGTAGCGATTGCTAACCCACGCATATGGAGCCCGCCCCCCGGGGCGGGCTCCAGCGCGCGGCGTTGGAGGTGGCGCCACGGCTCGCAAGACGACGCGGCGACTGGCGAGCGTGGTGGCGCTTATGACGCTGTTGTCCACGATCGCCGGATGCGGCGCTGCGGGCAAGCCTGGTGTGACGACCGCTCAGCGCAGCACGGGCGCGCCTCTCACATCGACGCCACCGAGTGAATCTCCGCCGCCAAGCGACACGAAGGCGTCGGCTGCACTGATCGCAAAAGCGGACGCGATCTGCAAGCGCTTGGACGCGCACCTCATCGCCGCCCCGCCCGGGCACCTCGATCTGAGCGCGATCGCGCGGTCGGCCCCTCACAACGCGGAGCTCGAGCGACACGTCGTGGCCTCGCTGAGCAAGCTGATCCCGCCGGTCACTATGACGCACGACTGGGCACAGATCATCGCGTACAGGCGTACGCTGACCGAGGAACTGCTCAAGCTCGGGCGCGCCGCTAAGGCGGGCGATCGGGCGGCGGTCGAGGCGCTCGGTGCTTCAAAAAAGCGCGTGCACGAAGGTCTGTATGCGCTCGCCACGCGCGACGGCTTCAAGTCCTGCGCCGAAGCTACGGCGGCGTCCGGCACGGCGCCGGCCCGCCCGACCGCGAAGGAAAACACCGCTACCGCGAGTCGTTGAGTCCTACTATCATCGTCCTGCCGTGACCGATTCCATCGATCGGGACGGCACGGAATACCGAGATAGGCGATTGCGAGGGCGGATGGGCGGAACGGCGTGCAGGATGTCGCGAAAATGCTTCGGGCTATCCGGCGCCGCCACGACGCCAAGCGAGTTGCGCACACTCGTCGCCGCTCTGTCCGTGGCTCTGCTCGTGTCGGCAGCGCTTGTCTCCGCCAGCGCGCGGGCGAGCTCCCCGGTCGCTGGGCAGTCGAGGATTATCTCCCTCCACGAGACCGGTCGGCTGCATCTAACTAACAAGCGCGGCTTCGTCCTCAACGAGGTCGGCACGGCTTCTGGCCCGATCAGAGGCCGAATCTACATCCACCTGAAGATCGTCTCGACCAACCGCGTGACTGCTGAAGTCAACATCTATCCAAGCGACGGCTCGCTCACGGGCTATGCGACGGCTGCCTATCGTGTCGCCGGCCCAACCGCGAGCTTCACGGGCACGATGTCGATCGTTCGCGGCACCGGCGCCTACCGCAGGGCGCATGGCTCGGGATTGGGCTTCACCGGCACGATCGCGCGCTCGAACGACGCCGTCACGGTTTCCGTGACCGGCAAGTTGTCGACCTGACGCGAGTTGGCGAGGGTGGCGTGAGACGACGACTGTGGGCTCTTCTCCCCCTGGCACTCACGACGCTGCTCGTTGCGTGCTGCCCCGCTATCGCGTCAGCGACGATCGAGCGTGCGACGCTGCACGCCGGATTCTCGCCCAATCGGCTCGGCGCGAGCACGACGATCTCCTTCGGCTTTCACCTCGAAACGGCCGAAGGGCTCGCGCCGCCGGCGATGACCAGCGTCGAGCTGCGCCTTCCCGCGGGCATCAACTACGCGACGACGACGCTGGGGCTCGCGATCTGCCAGCCGCAAGCGCTGCTTGCCCGAGGCCTCGCGGGCTGCTCGCCCAACTCGCGCCTCGGCTACGGAAGCGCATTCGTCGAAGTGCCATTCGGCGTTGGCCCAGGCACGGAGATCCCTGAAATCCAGGCGTTGATGGGGCCGCCCCGCAACGGGAACGTCGTCGTCCTGTTCTACGCAAACGGGCTGACACCCGTGTTCGCGCAGCTCGTCTTCAGTGGAGAAGTGCTGCCCGATTCGAGGCCGTTCGGTTCGCAGCTGACGACCGAGGTGCCGACGGTGCCCAGCATTCCCGACGGTCCCGACGTGTCGATTGTCAGCGCGCAGAGCACGATCGGCCCCAGCCACCTCACGTACTACCGCCATCGCCACGGCCACGTCGTGCCATTCCACCCGGTCGGCGTGAGCGTTCCCGAACACTGCCCGCACGGCGGCTTTCCGTTCGCGGCGCAGTTCGGCTTTCAAGACGGCAGCAGCGCCAGCGCATCGACGTACGTGCCCTGTCCGGCGCGCCGGAAGCGCTGAACGATGGCTAGCCGGGCGACGGGAAGCGAGCGCCTCGGGCTGGCCGGCGAGCTCGTCTCGACGTCGCTGCGCTACGCCCTGACGATCCGGCCGCGCGCGGCGCGCGAGCTCGCCTGCTGGCGCGCTCTCGCCGGGCGGATCCCGGACTCCGGCCTGCGCGGGCTTGCCCTGCGTGCGCTGGCGAAGCGGGGGAACATGCTCGGTGCGGCGCTGTTTGCCGTGCTCGCGCCGCGCAGCCGGCGGGCGCCGACGGTACGCGCGCTCGTCGCATTCCAGACGGCTTACAACTACCTCGACCTGCTCGCCGAGCAACCGAGCGCCGACCCGATCCGCAACGGCCGTCGCCTGCACGGGGCGCTGCTCGATGCGCTCGGCGCCGGCACGGGCGAAGGCGACTACTACGCCCACCATCCTCGATCCGAGGACGGTGGGTTTCTGATGGAGCTCGTCGAGGCATGCAGCACTGCGCTCGCGGAGCTGCCCTCGTATGTGCTCGTCGAGGCCGCGGCCGCACAGGCGGCGGCTCGGATCGTGGACTTCCAGAGCTTGAACCTCGGCATGAGCCAGGGCACGCATAGCGGGCTCGAGCGATGGGCTTGCGCGAGCACGACGAGCAGCTGCGAAATGCAGTGGTGGGAGACGGCGGCGGCAGGCGGATCTTCGCTGCCGGTGCACGTCCAGCTCGCGCTCGCCGCCCGATCGCAGCTCGACCCATCCGAACCCGCTGCAGTCGAGGCCGCCTACTTCCCTTCGATCGCGGCGCTGCACTCGCTGCTGGACAGCATGGTCGACATCGCTGAGGATGAGCGCGACGGGCAGCGCAGCCTGGTCGGCTATTACGCTTGCGCGCGCGTTGCATCCGAGCGCATGCGCGTTCTGGCCGAGCGGGCCAACCGAGCGACCGAGTCGCTCGCCGCCGCTCGGCGACACCGCGTCATTGTGATGGCGATGACCGCCCATTATCTTGCGGCTCGCGACGCGTGCTCGACACGCGCGCTCGTGCTCGCCCGCGGCGCTTCGAGCGGGGCTGGAGCGCTCGCCAGACCGGCGCTCGCGGCTTCGAGGTTTGCTCACGTCGCCGCGCAGCTCCCCGGCGTCGGCGGCTAGAGCGAGATGCTGGAGCTGCGCGACCTGGCCAAGCACTATCCGACGATCGGCGGCGAGACCGTGCGCGCCGTCGACGGCGTCTCGCTGCGTGTGGCAGCGGGTGAGATGGTGGCGCTCTATGGCCCCAGCGGCTCCGGCAAGACGACCTTGCTGCTGATGATCGCGACCCTGCTGAAGCCCACGTCTGGAAGCGTGCTGATCGGCGGGCGCGACATCGCGTCATTCTCAGAGCGCGAGGCGTCGAGCTTTCGGCTGCGCGAGCTCGGCTTCATCCGGCAGAACTTCGACTTGCTGGCGGGTGTCACTGCGATCGACAACGCCGTGTTGAAGTTGCTGAAGACTGTCCGCTGGCGCCAGGCGCACGAGCAGATCACGCCGCTGCTCGAGCGGCTCGGACTCGGTGCGCGCGCAAGGCACCGCGCCGAGACGCTCTCGATGGGCGAGCGACAGCGGGTGATGATCGCGCGCGCTCTGTCGACCAACCCGCGGGTGCTGCTCGCGGACGAGCCGACGGGAAGCCTCGACACGCAACGCGGGCGTGAAGTGCTCGAACTGCTGCACGAGCTGTGCAGCGAGCGGGGCGTGGCGATCGTGCTCGTCAGCCACGACCCGATGGCGGCGCGATTCGCCGATCGCACCGTCGCGCTGCGTGACGGGAGGCTTGTGAGCTACCAGCCCGATCTCGCTGTTGCGCCGAAAGCGCAGGATGCGATCAGCTCGCCGTGAGGCCGGCCAACCTGTGGCATCTCTACCGCGTGCGTCTGCGGGCGCGCCTGCTGCAGGAGTGCTTTGCGGTGGCCGGCATCGCAGCCGGGGTGGCGCTGCTTTTCTCCTCGCAGGTCGCGAGCTCCAGCCTGCTCGGCTCGGCGGCCCAGCTCTCACGGGGAATCGTCGGAAACGCATCGCTGCAACTACTCGCCCGCGGTCCTCAGGGAATGCCCTCGGCGATGCTCGCCAAGGTCCGCCGGCTCGATGGCGTGAGGGCCGCGGCGCCGCTGCTGGAAGCGAGTGCAAACGTAATCGGTCCGAGGGGTAGCCGCTCGGTCGAGCTCGTCGGCGCCGACGAGAGCCTGCGAGAGCTGGGCGGAACGCTGGTGCGCCGCACTGCGCTTCAGCCGTTCGGCGGCATCGGGGCGATCGTGTTGACGGCGTCTGTCTCGAGCGCGACCGGAGTGAGCGGCTTCGGCCAGGAAGCCACCTTCCAGCTCGACGGGCGTAACGTTCGCGCTCCGCTGTATGCAGTGCTTCGACGAGCGCAGATCGGAGCCTTGGCCGCCAGCCCGATCGCCGTCGCACCGCTGTCGTTCGCCCAGCAGATGGCGGGCCTCGACGGTCGCCTGAGTCGCATCCTCGTCCAGCCGGATCGCAACAGCGAGCGCCAGGTTCGCGCTGGGCTTCAACGGCTGGCGTCTGGCCGCCTCGACGTGCAGGACACCGGCTATGACGAACGGCTGTTCTCCAAGGCGGCCGCCGCCAGCAACCAGTCGACCGTTCTGTTCGCGGTGATCAGCTCTTTGATCGGGTTTTTGTTCGCCTTCAACGCGATGTTGCTGACGGTCTCCCAGCGCCGGGGGCTGATCGCCTACCTGCGTCGCGACGGCTACGGGCCCGCGACGGTGATCGTCGTGCTGCTGCTCGACGCGCTTGCGCTCGGGTTGGTCGCCTGCGTGCTGGGCCTGGCGCTGGGGGATGCGCTCTCGCGGTACCTGTTCGTGGCCTCGCCGGGCTACCTGGCCTCCGCGTTTGCCCTCGGTTCACAGCGCGTCGTGAGCGCCAGCAGCATCGCCGTCTCTACGGGAGGGGGGATGGTCGCCGCGGTTGTCGCGGTGCTGAGCCCGCTGCGCGACATCTTCTCGCGCAATCCGCGCGTGGCCGTCGCGTCGGCGCCGCGCGCCACCGCGCGGGGCGCGCTCGGCCTCGCATTCGTCGCGCTCGTCTTGCTCGCCGGCGCCTTCGCGATCCTGCTCGGCGCCTCGCAGGCGGCAATCGTCGGCATGATCCTGCTGGTCGCGGCGCTGTTGCTCGTCCTGCCGGCCGTGCTCGACGCGACGCTGGCGCTCGTGCGGCGGATCGCGCCCACGCTGACCAGCGCCGTCCCCCACGTGGCGGCGATGGAGCTTGGCGCGGCGCGCGGCCGCGCCGTCGCGATCGCAGCGACTGGCGCGATCGCGGTGTTCGGCGGCGTCGCCATCCAAGGGGCGCATCGCGATTTGCTGCACGGCCTCGAAGACGCTGCGCACGACATGAACGCGTTCACGGATGTCTGGGTCTCGCCCGCCGGCTCCTACAACCTGCTGAACGTCGCGCAGTTCGCGCCCACGCAGCAGCGCGAGCTCGCCCGCCTGCCGGGTGTGCGAGCGGTGCGGACATACCGTGGTGGCCTGCTCGACTGGCGCGAGCGACGCGTGTGGGTGATCGCTCCGCCACGCGGCGCCGAGCCGCTCGTGCCGTCAAGTCAGATCGTCGCGGGCAACGCGACCGTCGCTGATGAGCGCGTGCGCCAAGGCGGCTGGGCGATCCTCTCTCGGGCGTTGGCCTCAGAACACGGCCTGCGCGTCGGTGAGCCGTTCACGCTGCCGGCTCCGCAGCCGACGAGGATGCGCGTTGCCGCGCTGTCGACGAACGTCGGCTGGCCGCCGGGCGCGATCGTGCTGAACGCCACCGACTACGCGCGCGCCTGGGGCAGCGACAACGCGGCGGCCTACAACGTCCTGCTGGCGCCCGGCGTCAACCCCACGCAAGGCGTGCGCGAGGTGCAAGGCGCGCTGGGACAGAGCTCAGGGCTTGCAGTTCAGAGCGCAAAGCAGCATGCCGACCGCCAGCGACTGCTCAGTCGCGAAGGTCTTTCTCGCCTTACGCAGGTCGGCGCGCTGATCGCGATCGGCGCGGTGCTGGCGATCGCGGCGGCGATGGGCACGATGGTGTGGCAGCGCCGTCCGCGGCTGGCCAAGCTCAAGCTCGAGGGCTTCTCGCGTGGCGAGCTGTGGCGCACGGTGCTGCTCGAGAGCGTGCTGCTGCTGCTGGCCGGGTGCCTTACCGGCGCGATCTTCGGTCTGCTCGGCGAGCAGCTGCTCGACCGCGCGCTCGCCGAGGTGATCAACTTCCCGGTCGTCTACTCGGTCGCTGCGCAGGCGGCGCTGACGAGCGTCGCGCTGGTGCTGATCGCTGCGGCCGCAGCGATCTCATTGCCCGGCTACCTCGCGACGGGAGTGTCGCCGGCGGTGGCGTTGCAGGACTGACAGGTGCGACGCTTGTAGCCAAAGCGCCACTTCGACCAGCGCTCGCCTGGAAACATCGAGACACACCGGAGATGTTTGGAGCTAGGTTTGCGGAGTCGTGTCCAAGTAAGGGACCGCTGTAACACACCAATACGGACACCCGGACACCAACACGGACACCCGGAGGACTGTAGTCATCGTGAAGACGAGGGCGATGTCAGGAGCGATCGCGATGATTCTCGGCGCTGTCGTGACAGGCTGCGGCGGCAGTAGCCAAAGCATGAGCATCACAACGGGCAGACCCTCACACCAGGGACCGGGCGTGGCCTCGGCATCCGCGAGCGCGACCGCGAGCGTCGCGAAGCGCGATGGGGTGGTCGTGACGACTAAGCGTGTCAAATTCGGCACGATACTCGGAGCCGGGCCGAGGGAGCAGACCGTCTATATGTTCGAAGGCGACAGCCGCTCACGCTCGAGATGCATGGGAGCGTGCGTACGCACATGGCCGCCTGTGCTCACGAAGAGCGCGCCGCGAGTCGGTGGCATGGCGATTCCGGCCGATCTCGGAACGATGGCACGCGCAGACGGGTCCAAGCAGGTCACGTACTTTCACCACCCGCTCTACTACTACTCGAAGGACAAGGATAGCCGCGACGTCGCCGGCAAAGGGGTCAAGAGCTTTGGCTCGAGGTGGTACCCGCTGAGGACGATCGGCGTCAAGTTCGACAAGCCTTGGTGATGCGCCAATGGAGCACGATCCCCTGCTTCGTCTTGCTGCTGGCCGTGAGCCTCGGCGGATGCGGCGGCGGGAGTTCGAGCGACGTCGTTGCGCGCGTCGCTGGTGTGCCGATCACGAAGACCAGCGTCGCGCATTGGCGCTTGATCGCGCCGGATGATCCGCCGCCCTCCAGCAGCACAACCCCCACGACTGCACGCCAGCGCGCGCTCCAATTCCTGATCTCTGCCCAGTGGACGATCGGACAGGCGCGCGAACTCGGTGCCACGGTAAACGACGCTGAAGCGCGAAAGCGGCTCGAACGCTTCAAGTACGCGCAACTCGAAGGCCTCAAGTACGAACACTATTCTCACGAAGCAGAGCTCGAGCGTTCGCTCGCTCGTCCGGGCGAGTCCACGGCTGACCAGATACTGCTGATGAAGTTGAACCTGCTTCGCGAGCGGATCGATGAGAAGCGTCGCATGGAGGTAGAAAGGCAGATACCTCAAGCGGAAATCGCCGAGTACTACGCAAAGCACAAGGCGCGCTTCGTCGTGCCGGAACGACGCGACTTCAACATCATCCTCACGTACAGCAAAGCCAAGACCGAGAAGGCCAGGCGCGAAATCGAAGCGGGTAAGCCGTTTCTGAGCGTCGCCAAGCGCGTCTCGGTCGATCCGGAGGCCCCACATGGCACGCAGCACCTGACACGCTATGAAGAGGAGCCCGAATTCGTCGCGCACGTCTTCGCAGCCAAGCTCCATACGCTGGTAGGCCCAATTCATCAAGCGGCCGACTACTATCTATTCGAACTCACAAAGATTACGCCTTCGCGCCAGCGAACGCTCTCCGAATCGCGGGCGACGATCGCGTCGCTGCTGGGCGGACGTCGGTATCGATCGCTGAGCGACAGCCTGGCTGGGGCCGCAGAAGACCAATGGCGCGCACGGACCAGCTGCGCCCCGGAGTATGTGGCGCCCCAGTGCGGGCGCGCGCAGCACCAATGAGTCCGCCGCGCGCGGGGACGCAGCATGTCTACGTGCATGCAGTGGGAAACACGAGTTGAAGCGCGCGTCGCACGCTCGGAGAATGCCTGAAGCTGTGGAGGAGTTCCTTGAGCAGTCGTGCACTCGCAGGACGGGATTGCACGACTGAAGGATCCGATCGCAGGGGAAACGGGTCAACGGCACTGCGGTTGAGCGCGGAGCGGAGAGGCAGAGATGAGGGGAACCGGGGGAAGCGCTCAGTGTGGCTGATCCCTGAGGATCTTCAGCAAAGCTCCCGCGACGCAGAGCTTCATTGACCACACGACTCTGAAGGAGAGCTGAAAAAGATGTTTCGACCGATACGCAGGCATGTCAACGCGACGAGTCTTGTGGCAGTGATCGCCCTCGTCTTTGCGATGACCGGCGGCGCTTATGCCGCGAAGAAGTATCTACTTACATCGACAAAGCAGATCAGCCCGAGCGTGCTGAAGGCGCTCAAGGGTAAGGCTGGGAAAACAGGTCCAGCCGGACTGGCAGGGCCAGCAGGACCAGCGGGTCCAGCAGGACCAGCGGGTCCCACCGGGAGTGGCACATCTGGTCCGGCTGGTCCGACCGGTCCGGCTGGTCCAGAAGGGAAAGAAGGCCCTCCGGGTAAAGAAGGGAAAGAAGGGAAAACGGGCTTCACAAAAGTCCTGCCTTCGAAAGCCACGGAGATGGGGGCTTGGGTAACGACGTTCGGCAAGAACTCGGGCGGGTTCTTTGGAATTGACGGATGGGGACCGATTGCTGTCTCGTTCTCGATTCCGCTCACAAGCGCACTGACCAAGACCGGCTGTGACGAACAGCCACAGCCCACCAGCTGCGAGATTCACCTCATTGCCGAAAATGGCAGCAAGGAACTGATCGGCGAAGGAGAACCCGAAGAAGTTGAACAGCGCTCGCCGGCGCCGTGCCCTGGAAGCGCCCAAGCACCCGCAGCCGAACCGGGCAACCTCTGTCTCTACTTGACGGAAGGTCAGGCAGGACAGAACGTGGGTCAGAAAGAAATAGCCGTTCGCTTTATCCAGACAACCACTCGTGCCGGCGTTATTCTACGCCTCGTCTCACAAAACGAAGGAGCACTCGTCGAAGGCACCTGGGCGGTGACTGCTTCGTAGCGCGCTAGTCACACGCGTTGACGGCGAGACTCTCCGGTGGGTGCGCCACGGAGAGTCTCGCCTCGGCGCGTTTCAAGCCAACCCCGCCGGCTGCCCGGCGGCCTCGATCGTCGGGCACGCCAAGGCGATCACGCCGCTTTTGCCCGTGCCAGTCGAAGGCCCGGCCTACTTCGTCTCCCACGGCAACGAAGCCTTCCCCTCGCTGACGATGGTGCTGCAGGGCTACGGCGTGACGATCGAACTGGTGGGCACGACCTTCATCAAGAAGGGGGATCACCAGCTCGACCTTTAAGGACTGCTGCGACTTCCACGGGCGCGCACGGGCCGGAGTCCTTTCTACGGCTCGATTTCAGCCACGAGTCGTGGACTGCCAAGTTGAGGCCGTCTGCGACCCGGCGGAAAGTTCGTCCAACTGGGCACCAAGCGAGGGTGTCGACCTGACCCTTCGCACGCATGCAAGGACGCAGCCTATGCCCTGCGGAGCGTCGTCCGGTCGTCCGGCGCCATCCTTGAGGCTAGACAACAAGTGGCAGCTTCTGCCGTCCTCGCAAGACGACGCAAGTGCCTGATCACTAGGTGGTGTCTCACTTTGACGCTTTGTCTGCGGGCTGTTGCGCTCAGGTTGAGTGGCGGCAGTTAGTATCGGCAAGATGTCGCCGACCTACACCACGTACTGGCAGCAATCGAAGGAGCTCCGGGAGATCGAGAAGTACGTCGAGCAGTCGCTCAACGAGGTTGAGCAGGACCGGATCGTGTCGATATCGCACGCGATGGCCGATGTGGGCGGACCCAGCCGCGCACAGCTAGCGTACTCCGTGCTCATAACCATTCGCGACTTGCCGTAGTACGGCCGCACTGTTGGCTACGCTTTGGCTATGCCTGACCGCTCGCGCAAGCGCCCACGCGACCCTAACCAGCTCGCAAAGCTCGTGGTGGATATCGCCACTGGCGAGGCCGAGGACACACCGGACTACAGGAACCCGGCGGCGGCCAAGCTGGGGCGCAAAGGGGGGCTAAAGGGCGGGAAGGCGCGCGCCGCCAAAATGACGCCGAAGCAGCGCAGCGAGGCGGCTAAAAGAGCCGCTGCGGCGCGTTGGTCGAGCGCGTCTCGGGAGTAGCCTCAGGCTCTACGTCGCGGCTCTGAAGTTCCCATAGCTGGTCGTCCGTTATGAGTTCCTCCGACAGTCCGCTCAGGAGCACGTACGGCTGAAAGATGGGATCGGAGAATCTGTAGAAATAGCGGCGAGACGACCCCTCGCGTTCGAGGACCGATCCTCGCTCGGGTTCGAGGAATTGACTTAGGTGGTTGGAAAACGCAGGTATCTCGATCCGACGACCTGCAATCACCTCAAGTGGATCACGGATGTCCCCCGATGTAAAGAAGCCGAGCTTGTTCTTCGGCGCGAGGGCACAGGCCAACAAGACCTCTGCGAACAAGGCGTCCTTACGAGCGCTGCGCGTGGCTCGCTGGTAATCGCTCATGATCGTGTGCCTGTCTACCGCTTGGGGAATCGCGTTCCTAACGTCCTGCGCGGTGACCTCGGTTCGGTCGTCCTGAACGGCAGCCCGACTCGCGTGCAGACCAAGCAAATGGGTGTAGTGGGGAAGCCCCTCGGACAGAGCGGCGATGTCGAGCATCGCATCGCCCTTCAATGTGACACCAGCCCGCGTTCCGCCCTTGGTCAGAATCTCGCAAAGCTCCGTCGTCGTCATTCGTGGCATTTCGATCTGGACCAACGCGCGGACTATGGAGGCGTGCTCGCCGACCAGCTCGCCGATTGAACGAGCGACCCCTACGAGGACCAGCGTCGCAGGCACCGCGTGGTCCGAAAGCGTCTTGAGTGTGTCCGCCATGCTGGTAAGGGCATCGTCGTCCTCTAGCCGGTCGAGCTCGTCAATCACGATCAGGGCAGGACCAACTTGTTCAAGCGTTCGCCGCACGAACTCTGGCGCGTATTCGCCATCGCCGTCTATCCCTAGCTCAGTGAGGATGTTGTGCCAAAGCGAGTCGAAGGAATCATCCGTACTGCAGTTCACGACGACAGAGGTGAGCCCGGTAGCCAGTCCGGTGTCGCTGAAGTACTCAGCTAGAACCTTGGCGAGGGAGGTCTTCCCCACGCCACGCTCGCCATACAGGCCGACATGCTGCCCTCGCATGGACACGGCACTCACCACGTCAACCAACTGGTTCATGCGCCCGGCGAGCATGTCGAGGCTGTCTACGGGTGCCCCCGGCGTGAAAGCGCCCGACACAGCTGCAATCCGCTCGATCTTCGCTGTCTGAGTGATGCAACGACTGTACCACATCAGGCAACGACCGTGCCGGATGGTGTAAGGAGTTCCGTCCGACCGCTCACGCATAATGTTCAGTATGAACAGGCTGAGCACGGCGAAGCGGGCCGAGATCATCGGGATGCTGGTCGAGGGCAACAGCCTGCGTGCGAAGCCAACCTGGTCGATCTGCCCTGCAAGACGATCCAGTGCGACGAGATTTGGAGCTTCGTCTACGCCAAGGCCAAGAACGTCCCGGCCGACCGCCAGGGCGAGTTCGGCGTCGGCGACGTGTGGACGTGGACGGCGATCTGCGCCGACACAAAGCTGGTCCCGTCATGGTTTGTCGGCCAGCGCACGACAGAAGATGGCTTTCTGTTCCTCATGGACTTGAAGGGCCGACTGGCCAACCGGCCGCAGATCACGACCGACGGCCTCGCCGCCTACTCGTCGGCTATCGGCTTCTCGTTTGGGACCGAAGTGGATTGGGCGGTCTTTCAGAAGCACTACGGCGCAGACCCGGCAGGCGAACGTCGCTACAGCCCCGCCGTCTGCACCGGCGTCGATGTGCGCGTTAGGCGCGGCGACCCTGACCCGTCGAAGATCAGCACGTCCTTCGTGGAGCGTCAGAACCTCACCATGAGGATGAACATGCGCCGGTTCACGCGCCTGACCAACGGCTTCTCAAAGAAGGTGGACAACCATATGGCCGCTATCGCGCTGCACTTCATGCACTACAACTTCGCCCGGCCGCACAAGACGCTGGAATGCACGCCAGCGATGGCCGCCGGGATCGCGGACCATCGTTGGTCGCTTGCTGAGATAGCGGGGCTGCTCGACTAGAGGCTTGATGTGAGTTCAGCGTCCGTCATAAGCGGCGAGCGCGCGTGGTGGGCGGCCGGTGAGGACGTTGAGATAGATGCCGAGGGTGACGGCGAGCAGCCGCTGAGCAATGCGCTGCGCCAGACCGGGGATCGTCTTGGCCAGATAGGCCCTCCAGGCGCATCTGTCGCTTGAGGTTGGAAACACAGACTCGATGATCAGGGATGCGAGCCTTGGCGATCTCGCTGGGCGGGCGCTGGCCGAGCTTGTCGCCGCTTTCACGCGTACCGCGCCATGCGCCAGGGCCTTGCGCCCTGGCGCAGAGCCTCGGTACGAGGGCCTATCACCAGATACCCTTGCGAACTAACGACTCGGGCTGGCTAATCGCCGTCGCATCTTCCTTGCATCCTCTCTCAGCCGCGCTGCACGAGAGCGGGCTGCACAGTGCGCATGGGTTGGGCCTGGTTGTGCGCCAAGGTTCGCCGCGACGCGTGGCGTCTTGACTGCCGCATCAGCCCCGCGACGCGATTGCGGGAGACCCGCCAGCGTTGCACATGCGCTGCGAGCCACTGGCCAGACAGCTGGCCTTGGTGCAACTCTGAGATACGCAAAGTAAGCACGCGTCGTGTCGGCGCCGATCGCTCTGGCGGAGCGCCAGCCTGGGGCGAGCAAATCCACTGGGTACTTTCCTCTCCGCATGAGCAGAACTCCTCCCCTTTCGCCAGGCGAGCGCTGAGTTCGCAGTCGCCGTCATCCAGAATGGCTCAAGGCACTCCCTCCAGCAGTACGCGCGCTTCCTTGCGCGTGTGCCGACCTGTCTAATCAGCTTCGAGGGCCGCGCGGGACGACGGAACGGAACTTCCTAGATCTAGCTTTGCGACCTTGCGTGGTGCCAAGGCTCACGTAGCAGCTCATGCTGCTTTGCAATATGGCGCACGTGCCTGATCGCGCATGAAGACTGAGAAACATCGAGCATCGGGATCGAGATGGACTTGCCTAACAAGATCGAGAGATAGCAAAATCTCGGCAATACGAGTATTTCGCGGCAGGCCGTGACCGCTCTCGTAACCCTTCTTTGTGAAATATTCCGCGAGTGCTCAGCGAGTTTCGAGCTGAGCACCGTGATCGGAAGCCCCACACGATTCGGAGCTTCCAACACCCAACAGTCAAATGCAAAGGAAAAGATAAAAATGCATCGACTCAAGATACTCGTTCTGGCAATCATGGCCGCGCTCTCGGTGGGCGCGCTCGTGGCCGCTACGGCATCGGCTGTCGAACCGGCCGGATTCTTACCAGGCGCAGAAGAAATTACATACACCGGCACGAGCGGGCCAGGTACGCTCACTGCCTTAGGTGGCACAAAAGTTGAATGCGAATCAGACACCTCGTCAGGGAGCTTCGCCGCCAATCAGAAGTTAGGGCGGTTCCACATTGATTTCAAAGGATGCACATCACTAAACCAACCGTGCACCGGCTTAGGCGAGGCTTCCGGCGTAATCTTAGTTTTAGGCGAAGCGCACCTCGTGGTTGATGTAGATAGCCCTTCATTAGGGGCAGGGATTCTGTTCTTAGTGGAAACGGTACACTTTATGTGCTCCATCATTTTAGTCAAGGTCAGCGGAGCATTGGTGTGCTTAATTACCCCGCTTACCAAAACGAACAAATTTAAAATCGTGTGTGAAGAAACTACACTTGGCTCAGGCATCGCGAAGGAGAAAAAATATTGGAACGAGGCGGGTACAGAAGTCACACTGGAACACGAAGGCGCGAACCCGGGTCTGTTAACCTTTGTCAACGAGGGTGCGGGCAAAGGCTCGGCGGAGAACACGACCGCAGAAATAACGACGAATAAAGAAATCACGATCGACGCGTAGCAGCTATTGAGAGGCACGTATGCGCGCGATGCCCCGGGGCGCAAGGCCCTGGCGCATCGCGCGGTACGCGTGAAGCTGCGACAAGCGCGACTGTGCAGAGGCGGGGTGAAAAACGCGTCTTGCGCATCCGCGATGCGGCGCGAGATCCTCTAGGCGCACGGCGCGCATGTAAGGGACCGGTGCGTAAGGCGATAGTGCAGTACGAGAAGCCTGCGATTAGGACTAGCGGTGGCGGAGCAAGTCACGAGGGGAGAAGCGGGATGCAGAGAGGTGCGAGGTCGGTCAGGTGCATGCGGGTAGGTGGCGCTAGCGGACTCGTCGCGGCGTTGATAGTCGCTATCGGCCTTCTGACCTTGAGCCCTTCGCCCGCCTCGGCCTTCCGCGGCCACGCCTTCGCCAGCGACTTCGGGTGGGGCGTCAGCGACGGCAAAGCCGAAGCCCAGATCTGCTCAAGCGGATGCAAAGCGGGTCTCGCCGGCTCGGTCGCGGGCCAGTTCAGCGCCCCCTCGGATGTCGCCGTCAACGAGGCCACCGGCCACGTATACGTCCTTGACCAGGCCAACGCCCGCATTGAGGTCTTCGGCCACGACGAGAAATTCATCTCGCAGTTCGATGGCAGCGAAACGCCGGCCAAAGCCTTCTCGTTCGGGACGGTGGCGCTGAGCGGCGGGATCGCCGTGGACAACGCCTGCTATGTAAAAAAACTGAGCGGAAGCGCCTGCACGACCGCAGACCCCTCAAACGGCGACGTATACGTCACCGACCCGGGCAACCGTGTCGTCGACAAGTTCAGCGCCGAAGGCGTCTATCTGGGGCAGCTACAGGAAGACTGCGGGAGCGCGAGCTGCCCGGCGTTTGAATTCACGGCTCTCGCCGGCGTGGCGGTCGACGCGGATGGCGTCGTGTGGGCCTACCAGCCGGGACTACTCGTGATCGGCGACGTCGACAGCTTCACCAAGGGCGAACCGAACATGTTCGCATCGACCCGCCGACTCGAAAACATTCCGGGCACGTTTGTCTGCCCCGGCTTCGCCGTCGACGCCGAGGACAACCTCTACGCGCGCAAAGCCGGAAACTCACCGGTATGTTCGATAACGCCGGAGATCTTCAAGTTCGCCACCTCAGGCCACGCCCTGATCACCCCGTTTGCCCCCGAAGAAGCAAGCGCCGTAGCCGTCGACCTGGCAAGCGATGAGGTCTTCCTGGACAACACAACCTCGATCGGCGCCTTTAGCCCAGAAGCCGTTCAGCAGGAGCGCTTCGGCGACAAAGGCGAAGTCCAAGGCGGCGCGGGCCTAACGGTCAACCACGAAAACGCTTCAGACTCGACGGTCTATGTCGCTGATACGACTGCCAACCGGATCGACGTCTTCGGCCCCGAACCGCCCGGTGTGCCGATCGTCTTCGGGCAGTCGGTGTCGAGCGTCACGGCCAACAGCGCGAGACTCGAAGCCGAAGTAAACCCGCACGGCGCGAGCACCGCCTTTCACTTCGAATACGGCCGCTGTGCCACGCCGAGCACGTGCGCGAGCAGCCCCTTTGCACAGAGCATCCCCGTCCCCGACGGCTTCGTTGGCGCAGACTTCGAAGTGCACAGCGTCAGCGCCAACCCGCAGGACCTGCAAGCGAGCGCGGTCTATCACTTCCGCGTCGTGGCCCACAACGAACTGGGCGAAGCGGTGGCCGGCGAAGAACAGAGCTTTACGACGCAGACCCCGGGCGTCTTTGAACTGCCCGACGGGCGCGGTTGGGAGCTGGTCTCCCCGCCAGACAAGCACGGGGCGCTGCTGGAACCGATCGCAGAAACTGGGGTCGTGCAGGCGGCTGTCGGCGGACAGGGAATCAGCTATGTCGCCGACGCCCCGACCGAAGCAGACCCGCAAGGCAACGCACTCGGCTCGCAGATCCTCTCGCTGCGCGCAAACGGGCGCTGGTCGGCCTATGACATCGCCCCGCCGCACGAAGGCGCCACGGGCCAGCCGGTCGGAAACGGCCAGGAATACCGCTTTTTCTCAAGCGATCTCTCCCAGAGCGCGGTGCAGCAGTTCGGCGCCTTCACGCACGCGATCTCCTCGCACGCCTCAGAACAGACCCCATACCTGCGCACGCTCTATTTCAACGGCAACCCCGCCGAACCATGCCTGCCAAGCAGCATGGAATGCTTCCGCCCGCTGGTCAGCGCCTGCCCAGAAGAAGGCGAAGAATGTCCACTTCCGATCGCAGAAGAGGCTAACGCCGCCCCGGGCTCGGTGTTCGGCGAAGAAGGGCTGTGCCCGCCGGCGCAGCTGTGCGGGCCGGTCTTCGTCGGCGCGACATCCGACCTGCGCCACATCGTGCTGAACTCCAAAGCGCCGCTGCTTGAAGCGTCGGTGACGCGTGGCCTTTATGAGTGGTCAGAAGGCCAGCTGTCGCTGCTGAGCGTGCTGCCCGAAGGCGAAGGCGGAGGGGCGGTTGCGGGGGTGCTCGGCGACCGCAGCGGCGAAAACTCGCGAAACGCGATCTCAGATGACGGCTCACGCGTCGTGTGGATGACAAACGGCGGTCAGCCCCACCTCTACCTGCGCGACAGATCAAGAGAAGTCACGCTGCGCCTGGATGAAGGCCTGTCGGGCACGCCCGAATACCAGGGCGCAAACGCAGAGGTCTCAGAGGTCTTCTTCACCGAGGAAGGCGACCTCTACCAATACAACGTGCAAGCCGAAGAACGCCAGCAGCTGACCAGCGGCGCGGACATCGTGGGGACGCTTTCGGGGATCAGCGAAGACGGGGGATACATGTACTTCGCGGCGAACGGCAAACTGGCTGGAGCTGAAGGGGCGGTGAGCGGCAGCTGCGTCAACGGCTTCAAAGGCAACGGCCAGTGCAACCTCTATGTGCTGCACGAAGGCCAGCTCGGCCTGGTGGCGGTGCTGTCAAGCGAAGACAACCCCGACTGGGCCAAGCTGAAGGGACAGACCGCGCGGGTCTCGCCGGACGGGCGCTACCTGGCGTTCATGTCAAACCGCTCCTTGACGGGCTATGACAACCGCGACGCACTCAGCGCAAAGCGCGATGAGGAGGTCTACCTATATGACGCACAGGCGGGGAAGCTGAGCTGCGCCTCGTGCGATCCGTCGGGGGCGCGGCCGCGGGGGGTGGAATACGCAAGCCTGGGGGCGCTGTCGCTGGTCGGCGGCGATCGTGTGTGGCAGAAAGCGCAATGGCTGGCCGCAAACATCCCCGGCTGGACCGCCTACTCCCTCGGCCAGGCCCTCTACCAATCACGCTATCTCTCAGACAGCGGCCGTCTGTTCTTCAACAGCAACGAGGCGCTGGTCCCCCAGGACGTAAACGGCACGTGGGACGTCTATCAGTCTGAGCCGCCGGGGATCGGCAGCTGCGCCACGACCTCCCCCTCCTTTGACCAGCGCTCAGGCGCCTGCGTGGCGGCGATCTCCTCGGGCACCTCCCCTGAAGAATCGGCCTTCCTTGACGCAAGCCAAGACGGCTCAGACGTCTTCTTCTTGACCGCGTCACAGCTCTCTCGCTCCCAGGATCGCGACACCGCCCTAGACATCTATGACGCGCACGTCTGCTCGGCGAGCCTGCCGTGCATCACAGAACCGGCAACGCCGCCGCCGCCGTGCTCCACAGAAGCCTCCTGTCGCGCCGCGCCCACCCCGCAACCGGACATCTTCGGCGCGCCGCCGAGCGCGACCTTCGCGGGGATCGGCAACGTCCTCGCGCAAGCCCCAGCGCCCAAACCGCCCAAGAGCAACGCACAGAAGCTAAAAGAGGCGCTCGCCGCCTGCCACAAGCAGCACAAGCACTCTAAGAAGAAGCGCACAGCGTGCGAACGCAAGGCCAAGGCCCGCTACGCGCCAAAGAAACACGCCAAGGCCAAGCGCAGGGGCAAGCGATGAGCAAGCTCTGCCTTGCACTCAGCGCGATCCTCGCCACCGTGCTCTTGGCGCTCACAAGCGCCGCCCCGGCATTTGCCAATCAGCCGTGGTGGCACTTGAGCGTCAATTCGCGCCCGACCAACCTGCCGGCGCCCAGCGAAGAAGCCCCCGGCGAAGGCCAGGTTGTGATCAGCGCCGCAAACGTCGGCGACGCAAACGCAGACGGCGCCAAAGTCCCGATCCAGATCACCGATCAGCTACCCGAAGGCCTGAAGGCCAAGTCGATCTCGGCGATCGCCGAAACCGAGGGCTCGGGCGGCTCCTCCACGGTCGTGCCGTGCAGCAAAAAAGGCGTCGCCCCCAACGAAACGCTCAGCTGCAGCTTTGAAGGCAGCCTGCCCGCCTACGGCGTGATCGAAGTCCACATCGCCGTCGAAGTGCTGGCAGGCGTCACACCCGGCGCGATCGACAAAGCCGACATCTCAGGCGCCGGTGCGCAGAGCGTCTCTGTCTCTAAGCCGCTGAAGATCTCAGACCAACTGGCGCCCTTCGGCGTTGAAAACTACGAAATGACCCCCGAAGAAGAGGGCGGTCAGGCAGATACCCAGGCGGGCTCACACCCCTTCCAGCTGACGACTACGCTGGTGCTAAACCAGAACGAAAAAGAAGCGCCGGTGGCGCTGGTGAAGGACCTTGACTTCAACCTGCCGCCGGGGCTGATCGGCAACCCGACGCCGTTTCCCAAGTGCACGCTCGGCCAGTTTTTGACGATCGTCTCAAGCGCCACGCTGCCCAACAACCTGTGCGCGCCCCAGAGCGCAGTCGGCGTGGCGATGGCGACCGTCTATGAACCCAACGGGGTCTTCGGCAAACCGCTTGGCACCTTCGCCGCGCCGGTCTTCAGCCTTGAAGCATCGGTCGGTGAGCCCGCGCGCTTTGGCTTTCTGGCCTTCTCCACGCCGGTGTTCATCGACACCGCGGTGCGCAGCGGCTCAGACTATGGCGTCACCGTGAAGGTCGCAAACGTCTCCCAGACGGCTGCTGTGATCAAGAGCGAAGTCGTCTTCTGGGGCGTGCCGGGCGATTCACGCCATGACTCCACGCGCGGCTGGGGCTGTCTTGAAGTCGCGCGCGGACTGCCCTTCCACAGCCCCTGCACGCCGGCTGAAGAACATCACCCGCCGCCGCTTCTGGCGCTACCGACCTCCTGCACCGGCCCGCTTCAGTCAAGCGTGCAGGCCGCCTCCTGGGCTGACCCTGCCGATCTGAAAAGCTTTCCCAGCCAGCCGATGGTGGCGATGGACGGCTGCAACCGCCTGCCCTTCTCACCCTCGATCAAGGTCAGCCCCGACGGCGGCGCCGCGGCCACCCCGACGGGACTGAGCGTCGACGTGCACGTGCCGCAGGATCTCGTGCTAAACCCGACCGGCCTGGCCGAGTCACAAGTCAAGGACACGACCGTCGCGCTGCCCGCCGGCCTTACCCTGAACCCCGCCGCAGCCGATGGGCTGCAGGCTTGCTCTTTGTCACAGATCGACCTGCAGGGCTCGGGAGCTGCAAGCTGCCCCGACGCCTCAAAGGTCGCCACCGTGGAAGTCAAGTCGCCGCTGCTTCCCGACCCGCTGGTCGGCTTTGCCTACGTCGCCGCGCAGAACGCCAACCCCTTCGGCTCGCTGATCGCGCTCTATGTGTTCGTCGAAGACCCCGTCTCGGGCGTGCGCGTCAAGCTCGCCGGCGAAGTCCAGCCCGACGCGGCCACAGGCCAGCTGACCTCGAGCTTTAAGAACACCCCGCAGCTGCCCTTTGAAGACTTTCGCCTGCACTTCTTCGGCGGCGAGCGCGCGCCGCTTGCCACCCCCGCCTCCTGTGGCTCCTACACCACGAACGCCTCCTTCGCGCCATGGTCTGCCAACCAGGCGGCAAACGTCTCCTCGAGCTTTGACATCACCTCGGGCCCCAACGCCAGCCCCTGCCAGAGCCCGCTGGCCTTCACGCCGAGCCTCACGGGCGGCTCGCTGAACCTGCAGGCCGAGGCCTTTACCCCCTTTACGACGACGATCAGCCGCGCCGACGGCCAGCAGAGCCTGAACGCGGTCGCGCTTGAGATGCCCCCGGGCCTGTCGGGCATCCTCGCCGGCGTGACGCTGTGTCAAGAAGCCCAAGCCAACGCCGGCACCTGCCCGGCGGCGAGTCTGATCGGGCAGACGACGGTCTCAGTCGGCCTCGGCGGCGACCCCTTCAGCGTCACCGGCGGTCGCGTCTACATCACCCAGGGCTATGGCGGCGCGCCCTTTGGCCTGTCGATCGTCAACCCGGCCAAGGCCGGCCCCTATGACCTCGGACAAGGCCCCTGCGACTGCGTGGTGGTGCGCGCGAAGATCAACATCGACCCCCACACCGCCGCGCTGAGCGTCACGACCGACTCCCAGGGCCCCTATGCGATCCCCACGATCCTCGACGGGATCCCGCTTCAGATAAAGCACGTCAACGTCATGATCGACCGCCCGGGCTTTACCTTCAACCCCTCAAACTGCAGCCCGATGACGATCAACGCAAGCCTGCACAGCAGCCAGGGCGCCTCTGCGTCAAGCTCGGTGCCCTTCCAGGTGACCAACTGCGCGACCTTGAAGTTCGCTCCCAAGTTCACGGCCTCTAGCGCCGGCAAGACCTCCAAAGCAAACGGCGCCAGCCTGCACGTCAACCTCGCCTACCCCAAAGCGCCGTTTGGCAGCCAGGCCAACATCGCAAGCGTCAAGGTGGACCTGCCAAAGCAGCTGCCCTCGCGCCTGACGACGCTGCAGAAGGCCTGCACGGCCGCGCAGTTTGCCGCTAACCCCGCCGGCTGCCCGGCGGCCTCGATCGTCGGGCACGCCAAAGCGATCACGCCGCTTCTGCCCGTGCCAGTCGAAGGCCCGGCCTACTTCGTCTCCCACGGCAACGAAGCCTTCCCCTCGCTGACGATGGTGCTGCAGGGCTACGGCGTGACGATCGAACTCATCGGCACCACCTTCATCAAGAAGGGGATCACCAGCTCGACCTTTAAGACCGTCCCCGACGTCCCTGTCGGAAGCTTTGAACTGACCCTGCCCCAGGGCAAGTTCTCAGCCCTGGCCGCAAACGGCAACCTGTGCAAGTCAAAGCTTAGGATGCCGACGCTGTTCAGCGCCCAGAACGGGGTGCAGCTGCGCCAGAGCACGAAGATCTCAGTGACGGGGTGTGGGAAGGCTAAGCACAAGAAGGGCAGGCACGGGAAGGGCAAGGCCGGGAAGAAGAAGGGGCGAGGTCGGAGGTAGTTGGGTTGGGGCGACAGGCCTCCTCCCCGGGGCACGAGTCGTATGAGCAGGGGCTTGGGCTCAGGGGGGTGGGTGCGTGACGCCGCGCGGCACGCTCGGTCGCTTCTAGCCAGGCTTGCGATGCCGGTGGGCGATGGCGGCGGATGCACGACTGTATACGGCTAGTCGCTCAAGGCTTAGAAACAGCGATGTGCTGCTTCTCGCTAGCTGCTACGCAAAAACGAGTCGTGAACATCAAAAATCCGAAAGTGGACTACGTCCTGCCGCTTTGGGCTAGTGCGACGTTATCGTCATCGTGAGACACTCGTCCCCGATCAGGCAAAGCTTGCTCAAAGCCCCGAGATAGCTAACCATATCAGGAGTGTGGAATGCAACCAAAAGCGGCACTTGCACTTACGTTTGCAGTGGTGGTCGTCGCTCTCGTCATGGCGACATCGGCATCAGCCTTCGAAAAGGCTAGAGTCTTACCCACAGGACAGCTCGTTACGTGGACAGGTGAAGGCGGGAAAAGTACGCTTTCGATCTTAAGCAACGGTGGCACGATCGAATGCGAAAAAAGCGCTTCTGCCGGTAACTTCGAAGCAAGTGATCCAGAATTAGGCGCCTTCCTTATCGTACTTGAAAAATGCAAGTCGGGGATTGCGACATGCACCGGATTAGGCGATGTGAGCGGGGTCATCTTAGTGTCGGGAACGGCACATTTGGTGGTGGATGTCTTAGAACCGCCGTTAGGCGCTGGTGTCCTGCTCTTAATCAGCACAGTCCACTTCATGTGCTCAGTTGAGTTAGTTGAAGAGAGTGGTGAAGTGCTCTGTTTAGTCAAACCGGCCAAAACAAAAACAAGACAGTTTGAAATCGTGTGCGAACAGACGGCCAACGGCGATCCGAAGGAGACTGTCTACTGGAATGAGGCTGGAACGAAAACGGAAATGGGCGAAGGCAAACTCTTAGCTTCCATCAATCACGGAGCGGGCGTAATGGCTGCTCAGGTGTCGAAAGAAGCCGTGTTAACCAATAGTGAAGTTACTATCGATTCATAGAGCCGAGTCCGGCGAGCGCCCGGTGGCGAGGAGCCTCGTCGCCGGGCGCACCGCGACTCTTGCGTCGGGCTCAACTTAGCGTGCGCCAACCGTAAAGCGTTGAGCGACGCGCTCCGTCGCGTCGCTAAAGGCCTGGTCCCAGCCACCGACGTAACGATCGAGCGTCTGCGTCTTGGCCCAACGCAATGCGCGCCGTGCCAGTCGCCGTCGCGAGCGTGGCCGGCGGAGAAGTGCGTCGACCTCGGCAAACCAGTTGTCGTCCGTGACGAGACGTCCGCCCTGAGCCTCGCCCATATCCCGGTACGGCCCTACTGGCGACGCAAGCCACATCGCGCCCCCCGAGCTGTACTCCTTGAGCTTGACGTTCGACCGTGAGCGATTGAACGGCGTGTCGGCGAGCGGGGCGATGCCGATGTCGATCCTGTTGATCGTCTTGAGAAGGTCGTTGTACTCGATGCCGTCGACGTGCTCGTAGCGTGGGGACTCGAGCGGCAGGCGAACTCCGACCGTCAGGACGCGGAGCTGTGGATGCTCGTCGAGCAGCCGTCGAAGGGCGTCGGCGATGGGGATTCGTTCGAGGTCGAGACGATGCTCCCGCCCGGCAACCCAACCGACGACCACGCCATCGTGTTTTGACCGCGATCCAAAGCCAAACGAGCGGCGCAAGTGATTTTCGAGCACGCTGACGTGCTCAACTCCGGCCGCACGGTACCGCTCGGCCAGCAGCTCGCTCGGCGTCGTCGTGACGTCAGCCAGCTTGGCGGCTTGGAGCATCTCGCGGTGGAGCTGCAGGTTGTGGCGCCGGCCCTTCAACCCCTCACCGCCGTCGCTGACTTCCGCCGCAGCGAAGTCGTCGTCGTTGTCGAAGCTGATCGCGACGCCGCGGCCCGACAGTGCGCGGAGGTCGCCAAGGCGATCCGTTCGCCGGTAGCAGTGAACGAGGTCGCATCTGAGGAACTCGCGCAGGGGGATCGAGTCGGGCCTGGTTGGCCAGACGACGGTGTGTCCACGCTGCTCGAGCTCTTGCAGCGGGAAAACGGCACGATAGAACGCGTTCGCGGACGACGGCTCGTAGATGACGCCTAGCTTCATCGGATTCGGTATGGGCGTTCGCGTGGACCCGCGTCGAAGGACTCCTATCGCGTTGTCGGCGAGTTCGCAAGGCCGGAAAGCGGTCGTAAGCAACCGGTCGTCCTCAGTGAGCTGCTCGCATGCGGAAAATACTGCGCCCGCGGGGAAGAGCAAGAGAGAAACGCGCCGACGGAAATGTGCGCCAGAACGGCGGCCATTTGTCTCTTGGGCTTGACTTCCGGTGTTCCGGCTTCTCTACTGCCGTCGCCGGTAGCGCACGCACCACGCCGCACGCCTAAGAGAAACACGAGCACACAAACCAAACTCCTCAACCTAGGATCGGAACATGTTCACCGCCCCTCGCCTTCGCCTGTTCTTGATCTGCATCGCGGCTGCCATTGCCGCGACGTGCATTGCCGCCTGCGGCGGCGGCAGCTCGAGCCAGGTAGTTGCAAAGGTCGGTGACACGCCCATCACGAAGGCGGAAATCAACCACTGGATGTCGACGCTGGCAGGTGGCGACTACTACGAAGTGTCGCGCAAACACCTGATCCCAGCCGGACTTGTTTCAGATCCCGCGAACTACTTAGGGTGCGTTTCAAACCTCGAAGCTGCCATCGATAAGCGCGGCGCCAGTCAGGCTAAGCCGTCGGCGTCGCAGTTGCTGAGCAAATGCCAGCAGCTGAACCGTGCGATCAAGCAGCAGGCGACCGCGTACTTGGTCGAAGCGCAGTGGATCATCGGCTTAGCCGGCGAAGAGGGCGTGAAGGCGAGCGACGCGGACATCAAAACGCTCTTTGACCGCATCAAGAAGGAAGAATACTCGAGCGAGCGGAAGTTCAAACAATTCCTCGCGAACAACCGCCGCAGCCTTGCGGACGAGCTCCTCGTCGTGAAGCTCGACGTCCTGCGCGACAAGCTGACCAAGAAGGCGCAGGAAGGTGGGAATCAGGCGCTCATTGCGCTGACGGAAGACGGCCAGAGATGGACGGCGAAGACGACATGTGAGCCGGGTTACGTCGTACCGCACTGCAAGCAGTACAAAGGCAACTCGCCCCCGACGCCGCATCAGGCCTCGGCGGCCGTGCTGCTCGAGCAGGTGGCCGCGATCACGGGTGCGACGCCCTGCGTCAATCGCGCCGCGTGTGCGTGAGTCGCGTGCGGAGCGCATCGGCCATTCCCCACAGATGGCTCGTCGGATTCACCTGTCGGCGGTAGCGGTCAGCGTAGCGCTAGCCGGACTAAGCGCGTGCGGCGCGGCCTCCGACCCGGCCGCGCGCGTCGGCGGAGTGAGGATCGGCAAGTCGGACGTTCAGCACTGGATGGAGGTGATGGCTGGTGGTCCCGTGTCGGGGATGCCATCCGCGCGACGGCGCTCGCTGAGGCGACAGGCTCTGGCCGTCCTGATCAGCGCCAACTGGGCGATCGGTGAGGCGACGGCGCAGCACCTTGACCTATCGCGCGCCGAAATCGCTCGCCAGCTTTCGGCGAAGAAGCGAAGCGCGTTTCCGAGCGGCGCCGAAGAACTCCATGAATTTCAGCGAGTCACCGGCCAGACCGCCGCTGACCTCGAGTTCGAAGCAAAGGCCGAGTTGGCGGGGGCGAAGCTTCGCCGAGCGGCGGAGCGCAAGCAGTCTGCCGTCACGCAGGCGCAGGTCGCCGCCTACTACGCTCGCCACCGCGCTTCGTTTGCGATTCCCGAACGTCGCGATCTGCTGATAACGAACCGAAAATCGCCGGCGCAGGTCCAGGCAATCCGCCGAGAAGTCGAGTCGGGCCGGCGGAGTTTCGCCAGCGTGAGCGAGCCGGCCATCGCTGAACGCCCGCGCGAACCGAGGCGAGAGGGCGAAATCGAGACGGCGCTGGAAAAGGCCGTGTATGCGGCCAAGCCCCATGCTCTGGTCGGACCGATCCGCAAAAAAGTCGACTACTTCGTGTTCGAGGTGCTGCGAATCCGTCCGGCCTCGTTCCAGTCGCTCGCTCAGGTTCGAAGCAGGATCGAACGACGACTTGCCGGCGAACGCCGGCGCCGCGCGGTCGCGACGTTCGTCGAGGCATGGCGCAAGAGGTGGGAGGCCAGAACGACTTGCTCGTCCGGCTATGTCGTTGAAGGCTGCCGCGAGCATGCCGGTGCGCCGCGCGGAGCGTCGCTGAGCTTGCCATGAGCGCGGCGCGCCGGCTCGGCGCCGTGGCGAGCGCATGCTGCGTCGTGCTGGGCCCACTGGCGTGCGGCCGAAGTGCGGAGGACCGCACGATCGCACACGTCGGGAACGTGGCGATCACGCGAAAGGCGCTGAACGACTGGATGACGGCGCTCGCGCCAGAACACGAGGTCCCGGACGCGCCTGACTACGGCGACTGCATTCGCCGCCTGCGGGCGCTGATGGTTGGATCGTCAACGAGGCAGGCTCTAGCCAAACAATGCGCGCGCCAGTATCGGGCATTGCGCCAACGTGCGCTTGGCACGCTGATCTCCTCTCACTGGCTCATCGCGGAGGCGGCAGAAAAAGGCCTGGGCCCCTCCCCGCGGCAGGTGCGGCTCGCTGCGGCGGTGTCGCCCCTTGTCAGCGAACTGGAGGATGGCAGGGGTGGTGACTCGGTCGCGCAAGCCGTGGCGCCGCTACAGGCGCGCGCCAAGTTCGCGCAGGAAGCGATCCGCCGCATGTTGTTCGCGCGCGAAGGCCCAATTGGCTCGGTTGAGGTGGCACAACGATACGCCCGTGAGCTCGCGCGATACCGAGTGCCGGAACGACGTGACTTCGAAATCTATGAGCACATCCTGGGCAGGTCGGCGGCCGCCGCGGCGATGGCGAAGGTCGCGGCCGGGCATCGGGATCTCACCGTCGTCCATCTGCACGAGTGGCTCGTGCGACCACATGGCGCTCGGACGACTTGGAAGCCGATCGATGCGGCGATCTTCACTGCTTCGCCGCGCGTCTTGACCGGACCGGTTCCGCTCGCCGGCCAGTACGCTTTCTTCGAAGTTACGAAGATTACGCCCGCGCACTTCCTTCCGCTGCGCCAGGTCGGCCACTCGATCCGTCGGCAGCTGACCCGTGAGCGCCGGAATGGGAGGCTGGCGAGCTTCATCGCGAGCTGGCGGCGCAAGTGGGCATCGAAAACGGAGTGCTCCAGCGGGTACATCGTGCAGAAGTGTGGCAATTACCGTGGCCCACGGAAGCCGGAAGACCCGCTGTCGTTGCAATGAGCTCGCGGCCAGATTCGGAGACATCGGCCTCGATCGCTTGACTTGCCCGCGAGCCTACGAGAGATTTGCGCCTGGGATGACGATCACCTCCCCATTTGACCAGCTGCCAGCAGGTGCGATCGTCAACCTCGACCACCCCGCTCATATGGTGCACTGGCACTTCTTTCAGATGTCGGTCGCGAACGTCGTTGTGGTCGTCGCGATGCTGCTGGTTTTCGCTTTGGCGATCGCGCTTCCCTTCCCCAAACCAGCGCGACGGCGCAAAGAGGCGTCATGAGCTCGAGTCCCCTCTTGCGAAAGGCGCAGAGTGATGTCAGCCGGCAAGGGGCTGGCGTGGGAGCGCTCACGCAAGAGTCCCGGCCTTCGCCGTATCAGCCGGCATATCTCAGATCATGGATCTATGTGTTCGGCTTGGCGACGGCCGCGGCACTCGCCGTCGTCGTCGTTTCTGGGGTGATCCTCAGCCTCAAGGGACCCGAATGGTGGCAAGACGCGCAGCTGGGCCACTTCTTCAACTCGATCCATCTGTGGTCGGTCGAGCTTGCATTCTTCTTCATGGTCATTCACCTGTGGGGCAAGTACTGGATGGCGGCGTGGCGTGGCGGTCGTGCACGCGTGTGGATGACCGGCGCGATCGCGCTGCTCGTCGCGATCCCAGCGGCGTTTACCGGATATCTCTCACAGCAGAGCTTCGACGCGCAATGGGTCTCGCTCCACGCCAAGGACGCTTTGAACTCAATCGGAGTTGGCGCTTTCTTCAACGCGACGAACTTCGGCCAGATGTACAACTATCACGTCTTGCTCTTGCCGGTTGCGTTGACGACGATCGCTGTCGCGCACATCGCCCTGGTACGCCGCCACGGTGCGGTGCCCCCGTTCGAGCGCTCGGTGCGCGTCCAGCAGCTTCCCGACGGTGACGCTGTGTCCGTTGGCGCAAGAGACGAGGGATGACCGCCAAGCGCCCTACAGGTTGGGGCGATGGGACGTGGGCCGGTGCGCTCGGTCCGTTTGGCGTTCGCGGACTGGCGATCGGATTCGGCTTCATCACGGTGTTGGCGGTGATGCTGGCCGTGCTGTTCTCGTCGCCCGATGAAAGGCCCAGCACGCTCACGCAGTGGGCGCGCGAACGGCCGATCGACTTCCTCGAAACGGCCGTCTCCGAGCTCGCGGGCACGACGATCGCCGCCGAATACGGTCCGCCGTATAACCACGACGCCAAGGGTGAGCGCATCTTGTTCTTGCGTCCGCAGAAATGGCTCGGCGTTGCGCACCCGATCGTTGCCGGCTACGACTACGTTATCGCTCCACTGCGGGCGATCCGCGGGCAGCCGATGCTGCAAGCCGACCTCACGGAGTATCTCGGCGCGCCGAACTACCAGAAAGCCGACGGGATAGAAGGCTTCGAAAAAGCCATCCGCAACGTCAAGGTTGGCACTGATGGTTCTGCGAGGGTGCCGGCCGGGGAGTACGAGAACGTCGACAACGTGATGAATGGCCTGCTAAGCCTCGCGCAGAGCGGCGGACTCGAAGCAGACCTGCTCCCCAACGGAGGGCTCTCGTTGGCTGACTACACCAAGCCGCTACTGTTCCTCGGCGACGGCAAAATGTTCGAAGACCGCGCTGCGCGCCAGCATTTGCCGCCTAATCAGTGGGCGATGATGGACGAGACGGGCAGCTACCCTGGTCTGCCGGCGCTGTGGCCGTACACCTTCTGGTATGAAATCGAACCGTTCAAAGCGTCAAAAAACCGAGACATCCTCGTGTGGCTCGTAATGGCCGTCCTCGCGCTGGCGTTCGTCTGCGTCCCGCTGATCCCGGGATTGCGCTCGATACCGCGGCTGATCCCGATCCACCGCCTGATCTGGCGCGAGCACTACCGTTCGGCGCGCCAGCCCCCGGCCTCGGCTTAGCGCCCCTTCACGCCGCCTTCGGCGAGCCGGCCGCATGTGCCGCTGGCGCGGCGCTCCGCTCCGTCGGTTGCTCGCTGAACAGCCAAGGCGCCCGCATCCCGATCACGTCCCCTTCAAACCGCTTGAACGCCCCATACACCACCCAAGTAGTGTCCACCGCCCCGTAGTACTCCACAAGGCGCAGCTGCTCGGGGTATTCCTCGGCATAGTGCACATGCGTCAGCCCAGCGTCGAATTGCCCATCGAGCAGATTGCGCGCGACGACCGGCTTGGACGGCTGGTCGACGATCGTCTCGAAGCGGTTCAAGTCGAGGTAGCCCTTCGTCGCCGAAACGATGCCGAGGCTCCTGTGCTCGTCGCGGTCGCGCCGGTACACCAGCCCGAGCTCCTTGGTCGGGTAGATGAAGGTGTCGATCACGAACACCTCCTCGTGGTAGCGCTCGGTGACAAGGTGAACCTGCACATGCGCGCTGCACTGCACCAGAAACGTGTTCGGCTCGTCCTTCACCCGCGCGATCGCGCCGAGCAGGTCTTCGACGAGCACGACCTCCTTGGGCGTGACGCCCTGAAAGCGCAGGTAGTGCTGCAGCGCGTTCTCGTGGCACGTGCCGGCGGGCCCGAGCGTAATGAACGTCGGGCGCGTCACGCGGCTCCTGGGGGCGTCGAGGCCGACGCCTGCGCTGGCGCCGAAGCCGGCCCGTCGATCAGCTCGTCCTCCATCCTGCACGTGGCGGCGATCAGCAGGTCGAACAGCGCTTCGGCGAAGTCGCTGGGCAGCCCCGCCTCGGTGCCCTGTGTGAGATAGCGCAGGCGCACCTGCACGACGCGCTCGGGCTGCATCATCGGGATGTCGTTGTCGCGCTTGTAGATCGCGATCTCACGGCACGTGGAGAAGCGCTCGCCGAGCAGCTCGACGATCCGCTCGTCCAGCTCGTCCAGGCGCCGGCGGAAGGGCTCCAGGCCGCCGCTCATGGGAGCACCCGCCGCATGCGCGGCCCGAGCGTGTCGAAGCCCTGCTCGCGGTAGAAGCGCGCCGTCGCGTCGATGCCGGCGAAGCTGTCGCGCGGCAGCCCGACCTCGATGCACGCGACCCCCTGCTCGCGCGCCAGATCGACCAGCGCGGTGATCAGATCGGCGCCGATGGCGCGGCTGCGCCAGGCGCGGTGCACCCACAGGTCCTGGATCAGCGCGTAGCGCCCGGGCACGTGCATGGCCAGCTGCCAGCTCGCGGCGAGTACGCCGACGACGTCGCTGCGCACGCGCGCGACGAGCACGACGCCCGCGTCGCGGTCGTCGATCAGCTCGCACGCCACGTCCTGCAGCGCGCCGGCGGGCGGCGGCGTGGCGCCGAGCTCGAGCAGAAGCTCCTGCACGGCGACGACGACGCCGGCGACGTCCTCGCTGCAGGCGCGGCGCACGATCCAGCTCTGCGTCGGTGCGCGCACGCCGCTCGACACGGGGCTGCTCATGCCGCCCGAGCTGTGTCGATGGCCGGCTCCAGCTGCACGCTCCACGCCTGCGGAGAGGCGCTGCCGGTGACGGCCTGCGCGATGGCGGCCATGGGCGCGCGCGCCTTGAGCAGGATCTCGTCGAACTCGTCCTCGGGGTCTGACTGCATGACGATGGCGCCGCCGGCGCCGATGGTCGTGGCGCCGGGTCGCAGCACGATCGTACGGATGACGATGCTCAAGTCGACGCTGCCGTCGAGGCCGAAGTAGCCGAGGCCGCCCGAGTAGACGCCGCGCGCGACGCGCTCGGTCTCGTCGATGATGCTCATCGTGCGCAGCTTCGGTGCGCCGGTCATGGAGCCGCCGGGGAAGCAGGCGCGCACGCACTGCACGGGCGTGCGCTCGCGCTCGAGTACGCCGGTGACGGTGGAGATGAGCTGGTGCACGGTGGCGTAGTCCTCGACGACCATCAGCTCCGGCACGCGCACGCTGTCGACCTCGCAGACGCGCCCGAGGTCGTTGCGCAGCAGGTCGACGATCATCAGGTGCTCGGCGTAGGTCTTCTCGTCGTGTGTCAGCTCTGAGCGCAACGCCTCGTCCTCGACCGGGTCGGTCGAGCGCGAGGTCGTGCCCTTGATTGGGCGCGCCTGCACGCGGCGCTGGCGGTCGACGGACAGAAAGCGCTCGGGCGAGGAGCTGAGCACGGCCAGCTCGCCCAGCTTCAGATAGGCCGCGAACGGCGCCGGGTTGGTACGGCGCAGCACGCGGTAGAGCTCGAACGGGTCGGGGCTGGCCGACGTGGAGATCTGGTCGGTCAGGCACACCTCGTATGACTCGCCGGCGGCGAGCGCGGCCTGGCAGCGCAGGATGTCGGCCAGGTACTGCTCGCGCCCGCGACCGCACTGAAAGCTCACCGCCCCGTCCGCCCCATCACCATCCGCTCCGTCGCTATCCGGCGCGCCGTGATCCGGCCCGCTGCCGCCCGGACCGCCGCGGCCCAGCCCGCTGTCCGCCGCCCGGCTGGCGTCCCCAGGCTGCTGGCCGCTTTGAGCCGCTGCGCCCGTCGGCGGGGCCTCCGCGGCGGCCGAATCCACAAGCTCGCGCACCGCGCGCTCGGCCTGGTCGAGCCAGCGCTCGGCGTCGCGATCGCCGTCGCGGCACAGCGCGAGCACGTCGGTGCGGTTGGTGACGTGGTCGACGGCGACGACGCGGTTGGCGAGCATCAGCACCGCGTCGGGCATGTCGGACGCGTGCGTGTTGGGCGAGCCGCAGTCGGCCTTGCACTCGTAGCCGAGGTAGCCGACGAAGCCGCTGAGCAGCCCGTTGGCCGCATCGGTCGGCGCCTGGATCGCGCGCGCGGCCAGCTCGCGGTCGAGCACGTCGAAGATCGACCCCTGCTCGCTCCTGGACGGCCCATCGCTGTGCGTGGTGACCGATTTTTTTATGACGTCGTATTCGAGCACGCAACGATCGACGCCGGCGCTCGTGCCGAGGAACGAGCGCTGCGCGAGCCGCGTGGGAGCGTCGGCGCTGTCCAACCAGAAGGCGTGCTGTGCGTCGCCGAACAGCCGCTGGAACAGCAGCTCGGTCGACGGCTGGCCGGCGATCGAGCGCACGCGCAGCTTCAGGGCGTCGTCGGCCGTCTCGACGGCACGAAGGCGCCCGGACCGCGCCGCGCGGATCTTCGCGCGACGCGATCGCGGGCGCCCGCGATGGCCTAGACGGTCGTAGAAGTTCTCGACGAGGCGCCGGCCGTGCTCTGTGGCGACGGACTCGGGATGGAACTGCACTCCCCACAGCGGGCGGCGACGGTGTTCGATGCCCATGACGACGCCGTCGTCGGTCCAAGCGGTCACGCGACCCTCGGGCCCGAGCGACCCGGTGACGGCGAGCGAGTGATAGCGCACGACGGAGAAGTCCTGCGGGATGCCGGCGAACAGGCCGGTTTCGTCGTGACGCACGCGGCTGAGGCGTCCGTGCATGGCCATGGGCGCCGCGCCGACCATGCCGCTGAGCAGGTTGCCGATGCCCTGGTGGCCGAGGCAGATGCCCAGCACGGGGATGTCGGAGTGGCGCAGGATGTCAGAGCACACGCCGAAGTCGTGCCAGCGTTGCGGTCGCCCGGGGCCTGGCGAGAGCACGATGGCGTCGAAGTCCCAGCGCGACAGCGCCTTCCAGGAGACCATGTCGTTGTGCACGACGATCGGCTCCTCGCCGGAGACGGCGGCGAGCAGGTGAAAGACGTTGTAGGTATAGGAGTCGTAGTTGTCGACGAGCAGCGTGCTCACCGCGCCGCCTCCGCGCCGAGCCCGCACGTGCCGAGGTCAAGCCGAGGCTGAGCGACGAGCGGCGTTCTCACCGCGCCGCCTCCAGGCCGAGCCCGCGCGCGCTGCGGTCGAGCAGCGTCTGCACGACGCGCTCGACGTGTTCGCCGCGCGCGGCTTCCAGGTGCCAGCGCGCGAGGTGGCGCAGATACAGCGCGAGCGGGCGCAGGTCGAAGCGCTCGACTGCGCTGCGCAGGTGGCGGCGGTAGAGCTCTGACTGCAGCACGGCGAAGCGGTAGGCGGGGTCCAGGGCGGGCTCGCCGACGCCCCGCCCCATGTCGCGCCGGCGGCGCGCCTGCGCGCGGGCGACGTCCCAGCCGAGGCTCTCCTCGGCGCACAGCAGCTTCTCTGGCTCGAAGTCGATGTCCGGCGTGGCGGCGTGGGGCAGGAAGTAGCCGAGCGCGACCTGCGCGGCGAGGTGTTCGGGGAAGGGATGGCAGCGGCGCACCTCGCGGCGCTGCGGATCGCCGTCGATCTGCGCGTCGATCCATTCGGTGAGCTCGTCGATCAGCTGGGCGCCGGCGCTCGAGGTCAGCGCGCGCTTTTGGCTGGAGACCATGCCGTGGAAGATGCTGCGGCTGGGATGAAAGCCGCCGTTGAGCCCGGGCTGCAGCTCCTCGGCGAGTTTGCGGATGCTCGTCAGGTGCGCGACCCACTCGGTGCCGGTGACCTGCATGGAGGTCACGTCCTCCAGTTCGGGCGCGGTGAGGGCGTAGGTCAGCGAGCGCAGGTGCTGCGTGGACAGGCCGTCGGCGCGCATCAGCGGCAGCTCCTCGAGCTCCTTCAGGCCGGTGGCGTAGACGACGACGCCGTCGGCGCGTCGCTGCAGCGTGCCGTTGCGCAGCCCGGTGTCGACGAGCTCTGAGGTCTCGCGCAGGAAGTCTGACTCGAAGAACACGCGATCGAAGGCGATGCCCAGGCGCGCGAGCGTCTTTCGCTGCCCGGCGATGACCCAGGCGCGCGTCTTGTACCAGAGCTCCAGCGCGTCGCGGTCGCCGCGCAGCACGAGCTTGATCTGCTCGTCGGCGGCGTCGTCCTGCACGTGCACCTCGCGCGCGAGCGAGTCCTCGGCCTGGTCGGGCTCGCCGACCGCGACCATGCCGGCGGAGGCGACGTAGTCGGCGTAGCACTCGCCGACGAAGTGGTCGCTCTTGCCGTCGCCGTCAGACCAGCCCTGGGCATGGCGGCCGCTTTGCATGACGCCGGCCATGGCCTCGCCCATCGCGCGGCCCATGTCTGAGATGCGGCTGCGCCGCTCGACCTTGGCGCCGGCCTGCGCGAGCGCGGCGGCGAGCGCGTTGCCGATGGCCAGGTTGCGCAGGTGGCCGATGTGCAGCGCCTTGGTCGCGTTGGCGTCCCAGAACTGCACGGAGACGCGCCTGTCCTGCGCGAGGTCCGACAGCGGCGCTTCGAGGCTGCCGCCGGCCTCCAGCGCGGCGCCGGTCGTCTTGATCCAGCTGTCTGCGACGCGCAGGCGCACGGCGTCGCCGTCGCGGATAACGCGATCGACCCAAGGCTCGCTTTCGATCTCCTTGAGCGCGTCCAGCGAAGCGGCGTCGCTCTGCCATTGCGGCGCGCGCGGGACGAGCAGCAGGTCGTAGGCCTGCTGCGGCTGGCGCGGCGCGCGCGCCGTCCAGGGAGCGGGCGCCTGCTCGCGCGCTCGTAGGTCCTCGAAGTAGTCGAACAGGTTGATGGTCATGGGCTGCGGATCAGGCTCTGCAAATGCCATGCACCAGCCGGGGCTCGAACCCGGATCGCCGGTGTTTAAGACCGGCCCTTTGACCGATTAAGGTACTGGTGCCCGTCGCGTCTGTGGCGCTCATCCTGCTGTCGTTTGAAGGCGCTTCTGACTGCTCCGTCCGTTTGTCGCGGATTTGAATTGGTCCACATCTGTCGGCTGGGCCGATCGTAAGGGCGCGCCGACGCAACCTGCAAGCCGCCGAGCGGCCGGGGACGGCGCTGTGCCCGCGGAACGCCGAAAACGCTGACTGCACGGGCCGATGCGGAGAGAAACATGTGCGTCGGAAAAGCGCAGTCTGCCGCGCGCGCTACATGCGTCCAAGCACGTTCATACAGAACACTTCTGAGATATAGACTTCAGCCGCAGATGTCGGGGGACTGAGAACCGCAAAGGGGGACGGACATGGCTGGCGACGACGCCGACGAACGGCTGCGAAGCATCAAGCACATCGTCGTGCTGATGATGGAGAACCGCTCGTTCGACCACATGCTCGGCTACCTCGGCCTGCCGGGCGGCATCGCCGGCGTGAACGGGCTGCAGAACGCACAGGCGAACTTCGACGCGCAGGGCAACGCCCACCCGCCGTTCGAGCTCGGCCGCGACAGGACGGCCTTCAGGCGCCCGGGCGAGCCGTATGACCAGTCGCTTGACCCCTGCCACGGCCCGGAGTGCGTGGCCGAGCAGCTCGCCGAGTTCCACGGCGTCGAGCCCGGCGGCTTCGTGAAGAACTTCGTCTCAGAGAAGAACCCGCCGGCGGACTGGCGGGCTCTGCCGATGGGCTACTACACCGAGCGGTGCCTGCCCGTGTACGACTTCCTGGCGCGCCAGTTCTGCGTGTGCGACGCGTGGCACAGCTCGGTCCCCGGCGACACGTGGCCCAACCGGCTGTACTCGCTCGCGGGACAGGTCGGCCCGAAAGTCCACTTCGACCTGCTCGAAAGCCTCGTGGCGCGGATCACGGGCAGGAAGCCGAGCGTGCCGATCTACGAGGTGGAGGCGTTCACGCGCCAGCTGCGCGACGAGCAGTGGCGCTGGTACTCGCACGACCCGGCGACGCTGCGCGCGGCGGACAAGCTGTATCGCTCGTTCGACCGGCGCCGGCAGAACTTCGCGTACTTCGACCGCAAGCGCGTCAGCGACCTGACGCAGGCGCTGGAGGCGCCGATCGTCGCGCACGACAGCTTCCTCGACGACGCGGCCAGGCACCAGCTGCGAGACGTCTCGTGGATCGACCCGAACTTCATCGACCTGCACGTGTTCGACCCGGTCTCAGACGACGACCATCCGCCGTCGGACGTGCTCGCAGGACAGGCGCTGGTGCTGGAGCTCTACCACGCGCTGACGAAGACGAGCGACTGGCAGGACACGCTGCTGGTCGTCTGCTACGACGAGCACGGTGGCTTCTACGACCACGTCGTGCCGCCGGCGGTGGCGGACGGCGACGGCTCGAAGTACACGACGTACGGTGTGCGCGTGCCGGCGCTCGTCGTCGGGCCGCGCGTGCGCCAGGAGGTGTGCAGCCGGCTGCTCGACCACACGACGCTGATCAAGACGATCCTGACGCGCTTCGCGCCCGACCCGCAGCGAGCGCTGGCGAGGATGCCGCAACGCGTTCAACGAGCGCCGCACCTCGGCGTGGTGCTCCAGGACGAGCCGCGCCGAGACATCGCCGGCCACGCACACCTGCACGACGCGATCGACGAGTGGCGCAACGACGCGCGCGAGGAACGGCGCGCCGGCAGCAACGCCGCTGGGCCGTCGAAGGCTGCCGACGGCGCCGGCCAGCCGCTGCTGCTGAACGACTTCCAGGCGGAGTTCGCGCGCCTGGCCGGCGCGTTGCGCAAGAAGGGCCTGCCCGCCGGACAGCCCTGAGCCGGCCCTATTCGACGGCGCCGACCTCTCGGGGGCCCTCGCCGACGTACTTGGCGGTCGGGCGGATCAGCTTGCCCTCGCGCTTCTGCTCGAGGATGTGCGCGGACCAGCCGGCCACGCGCGCACACGTGAACATCGGCGTGAACAGCTCCGGCGGGACTTCGGCGAGGTCGAGGATGACGGCGGACCAGAACTCGACGTTGGTGGCGAGCACGCGGTCGGGACGCCGCGCGTGCAGCTCGGCCAGCGCGGCCTTCTCCAACGCCTCGGCGGCCTGGAAGCGCGGCGAGCCCAGTTCGCCGGCGGTGCGGCGCAGCACGCGCGCGCGCGGGTCTTCGGCGCGGTAGATGCGGTGGCCGAAGCCCATCAGCCGCTCGCCGCGGTCCAGCGCGTCTGAGACCCAGCGCTCGGCGTCGCCGCTGGCTTCGACTTCCTCGAGCATCTTCAGCACGCGCGACGGCGCGCCGCCGTGCAGCGGCCCAGACAGCGCGCCGACGGCGCCCGACAGCGCCGCGGCGACGTCGGCGCCGGTCGAGGCGACGACGCGCGCGGTGAACGTCGAGGCGTTCATGCCGTGCTCGGCGGCGGAGACCCAGTAGGCGTCGATCGCCTTGACGTGGTCGGGGTTGGCCTCGCCGCGCCAGCGGATGAGGAAGCGCTCGGGAATCGTGCGTCCCTGGTCGATCTCCGACTGCGGCACGGGTGGCTGGCCGGGTTCGCGCGCGGACTGCGCGACGAAGGAGAGGGCCATGACGGAGGCGCGCGCGAGGTTGTCGCGGGCCTCCTCGTCGGTGATGTCGATCAGCTGGCCAAAGCCCCACTCGGGCGCGAGCATGGCAAGCGCCGACTGCACGTCGACCCGATGGTCGCCCGAGCGCACGGTCAGCGCGTGCGGTTCGGCGGGCGGCAGGCCGGGTTTGAAGCGCCCGTCCACGAGCAGGCCCCAGACCTGCTCATAGGGGACCTGGCCGACTAGGTCTTCGATGTCGACTCCGCGGTAGCGCAGCGCGCCACCCTCTTTGTCGGGCTCGGCAATCTCTGTGGCGAAGGCGACGACTCCTTCGAGGCCCGACTGGACCTCTGGTGCTGTGACCGCGCTCATGGCACTCGCTTTCTGAGCTTGATGCTTGACGGGGACGCTGCCTTGTGGGCAGGCTCATATGGTCGCACGATTGCGCGTGCAAGTAAGCTGCCAGACCGGCGACGCGGGCCGGCCGGCCTCAGCGAGCCGCGATCGAGGGGCGCCCGTGACCGACAGCGACCTGATGTTCGAAGGAGCAGGCGAGCTCGCCGGCATGGTCCGCTCGGGCGAGATCTCCTCGCGCGAGCTCGTGCAAACCTCGCTGCAGCGCATCGAGGAGCTCAACCCGATGCTCAACGCGTTCGTGCAAGTCGACGCCGACGGCGCGCTGGCGGCGGCCGATCAAATCGGCGCCGGCGACGAGCGGCCGTTCGCGGGCGTGCCGATCGCGATCAAGAACAACCGCCCGGTCAAGGGCCTGCGGCTGACGTATGGCTGCTCGTTGATGTCCGAGCACGTGGCGCCGTACGACCACAACATCACACGCCGGCTGCGCGACGCGGGCTTTGTGATCGTGGGCACGACGACGCTGCCCGAGTACGGCATCCTGCCGGTCAGCGAGGCGCGCGTATTTGGCCCGACGCGCAACCCCTGGGACCTGCAGCGCACGCCCGGCGGCTCCTCCGGCGGCGCCGCGGCGGCCGTGGCCGCGGGCATGGTGCCCGTGGCGCACGGCAACGACGGCGGCGGCTCGATCCGCATCCCGGCCGCCTGCTGCGGGCTGGTCGGGCTCAAGCCGGCGCGCGGGCGCATCTCAGCCGCCCCCGAGCTCGGCGACTCGTCGCTGGGCATCGACGGCGTGCTCACGCGCACGGTCGCCGACACGGCGGCGATCCTCGACGTGCTCGCCGGCTACGAGCTCGGCGATGCGACGTGGGCGCCGCCGCCGGCCGAGCCGTTCGCCGTCTCGGCAGCGGCTGACCCGGGCAAGCTGCGCATCGCGACGACGACGCTGCCGCCTGTGCCCGAGGCCGGCGTCGACCCGCTCGCCGCGCGCGCCGTCGCGGATGCGGCCGAGCTGCTGCGCTCGCTCGGCCACGAGGTCGAGGAGGTCGATCCGCCATGGCAGGACGATGCGGTACGCGAGCTGTTCGGCGTCGTCTTCTCCAGCCACATCGCGCTGTCGATCGCCTACTCGGGCCGCATCGCCGGCCGCGAGCCGACGGCCGAGGACATGGAGGCGATGAGCTGGGCGATCTTCTCGATGATCAAGAAGCTCGGCGCGATTGAGACGCGCGGCGCCGAGATCGCGCTGCAGGGCTTCACGCGCCGCCTGGTGTCGTTCCTTCACCCCTACGACGCGCTGCTCACGCCTGCGCTCGCCGAGCGCCCGCTGGCGCTGGGCACGCTCGACACCGACGCGCCCGACCCGATGGCCACGTTCACGCGCTCGGGGCTGTTCACGCCGTTCACGCCCGTGTTCAACGCAAGCGGCCAGCCGGGGATCTCGCTGCCGTTGTACGAGGGCGAGGACGGGTTGCCGCTTGCGGTTCAGATCGTCGGTCGGCCAGCAGGGGAGGGGCAGTTGTTGGCGCTTTCTGCCCAGCTGGAGAGCGCCTGTCCTTGGGAACGGCGGCCCGTGCTCGAGTGACGCAGCGCCGACTGCTCAATGCGAAAGTCCGCCTGTTGCGCTTCGCGCCGATAAGCGCACCGCCGGGCTCGAAGGTTGTTTCTGCTCCCGGCTCAAGCGCCGGCGTTGAGATGCTGCTGCAAGACCTCGCGGACGGGCGGCGCCACGCTTTGCTCGTTCGCCGGCTGGACGAGCTCAACTAGGACCTCGCGCACCGCTTGACGCCCATCGGCGACCGCAGCGTCCAACTCCTCGTCTTCGCCGAAGTCCGGGAACGGATCTTTTACAAGCTCACTGAGTCGCATTAGGCGGAATGATAGCGCCATATCGGCTGTAGAAGTGGGGATTGAGGTGCGCCGGGAAGTAGTGGCTACGGCGCACCCATACGACGCCCTCAGAGCGAGACACGACTGCAACGTCGATCGGCTCGCCAACAGTCTCCTGCGCCATTGACATCCGCAGGCGGAAAGCCGTGAACGAGATCAAAGCCCGTGCGAACTCGGCTAGATCCGCCTTGGGGAGGAAGCGCACCGCGTCGACAACGGGCCGACCGTGGTCGTCGATGTGATTGCCCAAGAGGCGTTTCATCCGTTCCACGAACGGATCATCGACGCCGAGCATCTCATTCAGCTCCCCGAGCATATCAGTCATGAACTTCCTCAGCGTTGGATGCAGTCCCTCCATGAACAGCCGAACAAGGTCGTTCTGCGCGAATGGGATGATCGCCGCCGGGAACTCGGAGGTCACCAAGACATAGTCCCCTTTCGCCCGGCGCGGTTTGCCTTCTATCGGAAGACCAACCAGATAGCTGCACATGGCGGGGAGCCGATCGCCCTCGCCGAATCCCGCGAAGACCAAGCCGCTATGGAGGGGCTCGCGCGTAGAGAGGTGCGTCCAGGCCGAGCGTGCGGCGCGTCGCAACTCCTCGCCAGCGGCCTCGGGGAGCCCGTGGGTTACCTCGTCGATCCGGCGCATTTCGTCCTCAAGCCATTGCGTCAATCTGTCGCAGCGATCGACTTCAGCGTCCGTGAGAACGCGCTGGCGGGGTTGCAACGATTGTCTCCAAGCTTTGATCCTGCCTTCGATCGTCGCCTTGGGTTCGACCGTCCTCTCGCTGAGACTCTTCTCGACGGTCGCCAGGAGGTCACGCGCAAGCCCGGCCGCGGGAGGTTCGCTATCGTCGTGGCGTGCCCACTCCGCGTCGAGGTACTCAAGGAAATCCGAGGCGTAGTCGGAGACCTCGGGCAGCCGTGCGCTCCTCTGGCGCCGGTAGTCCTTGATTATTACCTCCCACGGCACGCCGAGGTAGTCCGGGCTGCCGTACCACAGCATGGCGATGGGGGCCTCGGCGTGCGAGGCGACGAGCTTGCACGCTCCCTGGTAATGCTTCATGCCGCTGCCATGGGGCACCGTCACGGCACTGTCGGTGGCAAGCGCCACCGCGCTGCTGTTCATCACGACGACGCTCGCCGTCATCGGTGAGAGGAGCCGGCCCCTCCAGGGCCTGGTTCGTCGGGCCTGTCAGCGATGCCGTTGTAGATCGGCGTTGCCTCGAAGAGGTCTTCATCGAGGTCCTCGTCTGCTGTCGTGAGCGTCTTGAGCTCATCGCTGTATGCGGCGCGCAACTCAGGCTTGCCGATGAACCACCGACGCTTGACTCGCATCGCACGGAACAGCGGTGTCGTGCCCCCCGTGCCAACGATCATGAGCTGCATGTCGCGACTTGTGACAGTTCTGAGGCCGGCCTCCGCGGATAGCAGTTCGAGGCCGGCGCCCTGCGCTGCCCCTGAGATTTCGAACTCTGCTCCCGAGCCCGCCGAGTGGCCTACGAGCGCGGTCGTCGATGTCGCATGTACGACCTCCGTCACCACTGACCAATCACGATCCCACCTCTCGTCACGCATGAGCGCCAAGACTTCCCTTGCCAAGGCGACCTGGTCGTCGATGCGTCTTTGTCGCACTCCCTCCGCTCGAAACGCAGTTGCATACTCGCGAGTGAAGCGGATACCCAGGCCAGCCTTGGCCTGCGGGACGCTTGGTACCAGCGCCGATGTCTGGCCGGCCAGTTTGACCCCGATCTCGACGGCCCCGGCACTCGCGAACTGGAAGGTCTGAGTCCCCTTGCTGGCCGCGGCCTCCTTGAAGGGGATTCCGAACAACTCGAGGGATGACGCCCGCACGAACACGTTGTCCTCGTTGATCGTGCCGATGTCGCCCAAGGCGATCCGGGCGCCCGGTGGCCAAGCGGCGAGAAACCCAAGCTCGCGTTTCAGCTCATTCGTGTACTGCCGCGCTGCAGAGGGCAAGTCATCATCCGATCATTGGGATGCGTCCCGAACTCTAGTACAGATCGTGCCTTTGACACCGTGTTAAACGCGACCACGATCACGCGAGGGCGACCACGATCACGCGAGGGACGCGTCTGGCCCTCTCCGATTAGGCGTGCGGGCGGAGCTGCGACCTCGATCGAAGCAACCCCTCCGGCCGCAAGGCTCACCCCACCCCCAGCACCGCCGCCATCCGCGCCGGCTGCACCCCAAGCCCCTCCACATCCGCCGCCCCGCGCGCGGACACCATCGGCACCTCCATCAGCTCCGCCTCGTCCCACGTCGCAAAGGCATTCGGCCCCGCCGCCCGCTCGAGCAGCCGCAGCGACCGCGAGACGATCGGCGTGGGCACGTGCACTAGCGGTCGC
>Ga0207671_10000457_pt1 | contig 56223 bp, 53 predicted proteins | sample KBSC24metaG_FD_184352 | JGI IMG/M metagenome (GOLD analysis project Ga0207671, IMG submission 184352) | Corn rhizosphere microbial communities from Kellogg Biological Station, Michigan, USA - KBS C2-4 metaG (SPAdes) (version 2) | ecosystem: Host-associated > Plants > Roots > Rhizosphere > Soil... | reverse complement strand
GAAATGGCTGGATGAACCCCCACTCCTCGTCGGTCAGGTCGGTCGGATAACGCTTCGATCGCTTCTCAAATCCTGCCATTCGGCCACGGCTCGCTCGGGTCCACATCCCAAGCTTGAATCACACCGCCACCAGCCCTTCAACACATTCTCAAACGGTCTCTTAGCGGTCATGGTCCGACCCGGCCTTTGCGAGCCGGCGCAGCAGCGCAGCCCAGGCCTTCTCCAGCGTATAGGTGCGGATAAAGGCCACCTGCGCCGAGACGTGGGTGGCGAGCAGGTCGTCCCAGCTGAACAGGGCGATCAGCCGGAAACAGGCGGCGAGATCAACGCGCGCTTGCCACTCCGTCGCATCGCCGGGGAAGGAGATCGCCTCGATGGTTTTGTTGCGCATGGTCTCCTCTCTCCCCGCGGTCTGCCGCCGCTCGCGTAGGATCATGCGGGAGGACCCGCTTCGCGGCCGGCGAAAAGGACAGATATAGGATCGTCGATATATCCTGCCGGACTGGACGGAGGATCGCGGCCGATGCCGGCTGTTGCCTGATACGAATCGACATAATCGTCAGCCCGGCCGGCGACGTCCGCGCCGGTTTCTAGTTCCGAGGTCGAGGCTCACCGGCGCGCCATTGCCGCCTCGATCCGGGCGAGCGCATGGTCGACCGGAGCGTGATTGCGCACCTTGTCGCGATAGCCTAGCAGCGTGGGGTGCGCCCCGATCGGATCGTCCAGTCCGAGCATGTCGCTGATGATGCGCGAGAGCATCAGCGAGGGCGGCAGCACGCAATCGGCCAGCGTCAGTGTGTCGCCCACCACCTGTGGCGCGTCGGGCACGAAAGGGGCGAGCCAGGCGAGACCCTGCTGCCAGCGCCGATGCTCGTCCTCGATCACGCGCTTGTCGCTGGTGGCGGGATCGAGATGAGCGAACAGCCGGCTCACTGGGACCATCACATAGGTGTCCATGATCCGCATCGTGGTGCGCATCCGCGCGCGCTCAAGCGGCGTGGCGGGGCGCAGCGGCGGCGCTGGGTGACGGTCCTCGATATAGTCGAGGATAGTCTCCGATTCGATGATCGGGGTGTCGTCGTCGATCAGCGCCGGCACCTTGCCGACGGGGTTGATCGCGAGATATTCCGGGGACTTCAGTCCAGCTGCGGGAGGACCGAGATTGTCGACTTCGATGCCCTTGGCTTCGCAGGCGATCCATATCCGCGCGACGAAGGGGGATTGCTCGGAGCCGTAGAGCTTCATGGTTTTCCTCCTGTCCAATCGTCCATGTGTTTGAGTGCCGCGCGACCGATCGCGATCTCGCGGCCCTGCTCGGTCGTGACGCGGGTGAGCGTAGTGGCCAGCGTCTTGCCGTTGCGCAGGATTTCGACGGTGCCGAGCAGTGGCTCGACCGCCGCTGGCGCCAGATAGTCGATCGCGAGATCGATGGTCGCGGCAATGCCGCCCGTCTTCATCACCACCGCGATCGCGCACGCGACGTCGATCAGCGAGGCGAGCACGCCGCCATGCAGGATGTTGCTGCCCGGCCGCCCCTCGAAGATCGAATTGGCGGGCAGGCGCAGAATCAGCTGCGGCTCGATCGCCACCGGCTCCAGCCCCAGCAGGCCGTTGAAGGGCGAGATAGCCAGCCGTTCGCACACCGCCTCGATCGTCATCACGGCCCAGGCTTCCGCGTGAAGGCGGCGATCCGCTCGGCGCTGTCGGGCGCGCGGCCGGGATGGCGATAATGTTCGTGGGCAAGGCCCTGAGCGAGCGTCATCCCGTCCGTGTCGGTCATCAGCCGCTTGACCTCGCGGCTAGTGAACCAGCTGTTGGCCAGGATCTGGTGGGCGAGCTTCGCCGCCTCGGCATAGGCCCCGCCCTCGTCGGCCAGGACGTCGACCAACCCGATCGCCAACGCCTCCTCCATCGGCACCGGCTGGCCGGTCATCATGATCCGCTTGGCGTGCGCGACGCCGACCCTTCGCGGCAGCCGCTGGGACATGCCCCAGCCGCCCACCAGCCCCCATTTGCCGTGGGTGTCGGCCAGCCGCAGGGTGTGCTCGGCGACAAGAAAGTCGGCGGCCAGAACCAGTTCCAGCCCACCCGTCACACACACCCCGTGGAGCGCCGCGATGACCGGCTGGGGGAGCCGCGCCAGCCGTTCCACCACCTGCGGCTTATAGTTGAGCGTGCCGAGCTTGCCTTCGGCGATCGCGCCCAGGTCCGCGCCGGCGCAAAAGCCACGCCCGGCACCACGCAGGATCACGCAGCCGATGCTGTCGGTCTGGCCTTCCAGCGCGGTGATCTCCGCGTCGAGTCTCTCGAACATATCGCCGTTCAGCGCGTTGAGCTTGTCCGGGCGGTTGAGGGTGAGGGTGCAGAGCCCTCCCTCGTCGTGGCGCAGCAGTACGTCGTCCATGATCTTCCTCCTCGGGCGCTGGACGCCGGCGCCGAAGGACAGGCGCGGGGCGGCAGGCCGGTATGGCCGGGAGGCGCATGCCGCTCGGTCATGCGTCTCCCGATTTCGGCGCCGTCTAGAGCTGGCCCTTTTCCTCGGAGGTTTTCACGCCCGGGTCCATGTCGATCTCGCGCAGCGCCTCGATCACCGCCGTCGTCGCCGTCGCGATCGCCGGGAAACCCACATAGGAGGTCGCCTGGACCAGCACCTCCTCGATCTCGCGGACGGAAAGCCCGTTGGCGACACCGATCTTCACGTGATTCTTGAGCTCCTTGGTCTGGCGCAAGGCGATGAGGGCGCCCATGATGACGAGGCTGCGATCGCGTCTCGCCAGCCCGTCGCGGCCCCAGCTGTCGGCGAAGGAGAATTCGATCGCCATCTGCGAGATCGCCGACGCGAAGCCGCCCGAATTGGCCGAGTCCCGCAGAATCTGTGCGAAGTCTGATCCCATCATTTCGGCGATGGTGGCCAGCCCGCGCTCGCGCTTCTGTTCGACCGTCTCGCTCATTCGCTGATCCTCTCCTGCCTGAGGCGCTATGTGCCTCGCGGGTATACGATAGGCGCTTTGCGCGCGGCGATGGCAGGCCCCCGACACATATCGCAACCATGAACGACGAAGGTGTCCGGGTCTGGACAATATGCCGTCGCCGGTCTCAAGATGGAGCATGCCGAGTTCTGCTCCGTTGCCCCAAAGCGATAGGTTGCCGCGCAGCCGTCGCACGCGCGGGGAGGTGGCCGAGCTTTTGCGCGAGGCGGCGCGCGCGCTATTCGCGGAACGAGGCTATGCCGGCACCACCACGAAGGAGATCGCGCGCCGCGCCGACGTGAGCGAGACCCTGCTGTTTCGCTATTTCGGCGGCAAGGCGGCGTTATTCGACGAGGTGGTATCCGGCCCGTTCAACGCGCTGATGCACCACTTCATGGCGCTCCATCCCGAGCCCGAGGCACACACTACGCGCGAGGAGGATTCGCGCGAGTTCGTGGCCGAGGTCTATCGCCTGTTCCGCAGTAACCAGGATGTGCTCGGCGCCCTGCTCGCGGCACCCGCGCAGATCGGCGACGGGCGGCCGACGACCCTGCCTGGCTTGGAAGCTTATTTCGACGCTGCCGTCGCCCGGCTGAAAAAGCAATATGTGCTGGAGGGCGGACACAGCGACATCGATCCCCAGATCGCGGTGCGCATCGCTTTCGGGATGATCGCCGCGCCGGTGCTGCTGCGCGACTGGCTTTTCCCGCGCGGGCTCCCCGCTGAATCCGTGATGGCCGATGCGATCGAGCGTATGATGTCTAAGGCGCTCAGCCCCCGCCTGGACGATTGACCGCGGCGCTCCGCCTCCTGTATAGTGCTCACTACACAAAGGAGAGGCGACGGTCATGCCGGCGATGCCCCAGATTCAGGAATTCGACGACACCGATTACAATCCGTTCGATTCGGATGAACTCAACTTCGGCAGCAATCCCAATCCCTATCCGATGATCGCGCAGTGGCGCGCGGAGGCCCCGGTGCTTGCCGGTTCCTATCGCTCGCGCATGGGCTTGCCTGATGCGATGATCGCGCCGGGCGAGCATTTCACCGTCGTCGGCAGTGCCGAGGTCAACGAAGCACTGAGCAATCCGGTCCGCTTTTCCAATTCGGGCTACAAGGCCAATCTGGGCGAGACGTTCGGCCGGGGCAGCATCAGCACGATGGACCCGCCGGAACACGGCCAGTATCGCCGCATCTTCCAGAAGATTTTCCTGCCGCAGCATGTGAAGACCTGGGGCAGCACCATCGTCGATCCGGTCGTCCATAACCTGATGGACAAGTTCATCGAGCGTGGCGAGGCTGATCTGATCGAGGAGTTTACGCTGCGCTATCCGTTCGAAGTGATCTACAAGCAGCTCGACCTGCCGCAGAGCGACGTGCGCGCTTTTCAGCGCCTCGCCATCGGTCAGACCGACTATGTCAACAGCGCCAGGGCAATCGAGGCCGGCGTCAAGCTCGGTGCCTATTTCAAGGGCTTGGTCGACGTGCGCCGAGCGAACCCCGGCGCTGATCTCGTCAGCCTGCTCGCTACCACCGAGGCGGACGGCGAGTATCTGCCCGAAGTGGTGCTGATCTCTTTCCTGCGCCAGCTGATGAACGCGGCCGGCGACACCACCTATCGCGGCACCAGCGTGCTGCTGACCGCGCTGCTCGAGAATCCTGGCCAGTTCGAGGCGATCCGCCAGGATCGCAGCCTGATCCCGCAGGCGATCGAGGAAGCGCTGCGCTGGGACGGCCCGGTCGCCGTACAGCTCCGCGTGGCGGCGGAAGACATGGTGTTCGGCGGCGTCTCCGTGCCCGCCGGCGCCAAGCTCGATATCGTGGCGGGCGCCGCCAACCGCGATCCGGCCATCTACCCGGACCCCGACCGCTTCGACATCTTCCGCGATCGCAAGCCGCACTGGTCCTTCTCGCGCGGCGCGCATATCTGCGTCGGCCAGCATCTTGCCCGCGTCGAGATGACGCGCGCGCTGCATGCCGTGCTTGATCACCTGCCCAACCTGCGTTTTGATCCCGATCGGCCGCGCCCGGAGATTCGCGGCACGATGATGCGCGTACCCAAGCATCTCTACGTCCGCTTCGATCGCGCGCCGGCACTGGCGGCTTGAAGGCGCCGTCAACCGGGAGCTATCGCGCGACCACTTCCGCGAAGAAGGCGATCGCCCGCAGGTGGTGGGCTTGCGCGCGCTGATGCCGGCGATCCGATCGGCACGGAAATAGATTAGCAAGGGGTTCGATCCAGGCATTCTCCACCACCTTCTTCCCTGTGCAGCATTTCAAGGCCTCGACGCTCGCCAGGATAATGCTGCAAGCATCGCAGGAACGATCCCTCGGAATGGACCCTGCCTCGTCTCACGGAATTGCCTTATTATTCGTCCGTAACCGCCGTGAGCGGCAGGACATCGCCGACGCAAGCGTCCGCAAAACCGAGACAGGTAATCATGGCCACCAGCATTAAACCGAGCATTGCCGAGCCGACCGCGCGCTACACCGGGCCGATTTTCGATGCGGACACACATTTTTGGGAAACCGACGATGCTTGGTCGACCTATCTGCCCGAGAAGGTGAAGAAGGATTGGGGAATCAGCTTCCGCACCGGCGACGATGGCGAATTCGCCATGTACGTCGGCCCGCGCAAGGTGGAGATCAGCGCCGACCACCTCTTCGAGGACGGTCGCGTGCCGGCGCCCGGCAAGCTTCACGAATGGCTGCGCGCCATGAAGGAGGGCAAGGCCGAGATCGACATGTACGTGCCCAAGACGGCGGACATGATGGAGCCGGCGGCGCGGGTGAAGAAGCTAGACGGTTGGGACGTGCGCTCGTCAATATTGTTCATCGGCAACATGATCACCGCGATTAGCTACTTGGACGAGCCGGCGCCGGCTTATGAAGTGCTGAACGCCTACAATCACTGGATGCTCGACCAGTGGGGCTACAATTATCATGATCGCATCTTCACCGCGCCGATCGTCATCCTCGACGATCTCGAGAGGGCCTGCGAGCAGGTCCGCGGCATCGTGAGGAATGGCGGCAAACTGATCCTGATGCCGATGGGGCCCTACAACAACAGGGCCCCCGCGCATCCGGACCACGATCCGTTCTGGGCGATCGTCAACGAAGCGAAGCTGGGCGTCGTCTTCCACGTCTCCGAAGCGATCTACATGAAGCACCACATGGCGGTGTGGGGCGAGCCGGTGCAGCAGTCCCGGATCAAGCAGACCGCCTTCGTGTGGATGCACGGCTATTCGGAACGCCCGGTGATCGAGACGCTGTCCAGCTTCATCTTCTGGAACTTTTTCGAGCGCTTTCCCAATGTCCGCCTGCTTTCCGCCGAGAACGGAGCGGAGTGGGTGCCATCCATGCTGGTCAAGATGGACAAGTGCCGGGGTATCGCCAAGAACGGCTACTGGCCGGGGGGCCAACTCAAGGAGCGGCCCTCGAAGATCTTCATGCGCAACGTCGGCGTCGTCGCCTATCCCGAGGATGACCTGAAAGCGATCGTCGACCAGACCGGCAGCGCCGATTGGCTAATGATGGGGTCGGACTATCCGCATGCCGAGGGCGTGAAGGAGCCGCGTATCTTCGCTGACGAGGCCTGCCAGGGTCTGTCCAAAGAAGATACCCGCAAGATCATGTACGAGAACGGCATGCGCTTCATGGCGCTGCAGCCCTGACGCCGAGCGGGCGACGTTCGTCAGCCGCCGTGCCATTCTCCGGAGGCGCGCTGGCCCGTCTCGATCAGCCGGGCGAGGAAGATGTTCTCATTGGCGCGCATCCGCTCGATCGGGGCGCCGATCATCAGCGCGCCGAGCAGCTCGCCATAGGCGCCGAACACCGGCGCCGCCATGGCCGCCGTATCCGCGAGCAGTTCGCCTGAGCTCAGGCAGTAGCCGCGCTCCCGGATCTCCACCAGTTGCTGGCGCAGCGCCGTCGGATCGGTCTGCGTCTTGCTGGTGAGCGCCGGGAAAGATCGCCGGTTGAGATAAGGCTCGACAAGCTTGGACGGCGAATAGGCCAGGATCACACGCCCTGCCGCACTGGCATAGAGCGGTGCGCTGATGCCGGCGCGCATCGCATATAGCACCATCCGCGGGCTTTGCTCCGCCTCGATGTAGATGACGCGCCCGGTCTCCCAGTCGGCGACGCCGAGGCCAACCGTTTCTCCAGTCATCTCGGCCAGCAGGCCGACATGGTTGCGCATCAGACTCGGCAGCGAGAAGGCCGACATGATCTGTGCGGCGAGGCGAAAGGCGCTGGATCCCAACTGGTAGAGCGGGCCCTGTGACACCAGGAAACCGTCAGCCACGAGCGCGCGCAGCATCGACACCAAAGTGCTCTTCGGCACATCGAGCGCGCGGGCAATTTGGGACAGCGTCATGCCTTTAGGTGCGCGCGACAGCGCGGCGAAAAGCTGAAGCACGCGGGTCATAGCGCGCGGTCCGCTGCCAGGACGGAAGGCCTCCGCCACAACTTCAACCGATTTGGTCGCCAAACCTTACCTTCTTTCCCCTACAACCCCTGGCGGGCCAATCGCCAACGTTAGCCAATCGCCCCGCAAAACCCAATCGCCCGAGCGCCACCTCTAACAGAGATCGCACTTGCACGGCGAATAGTGCGTCATTTCGCACAGTAATAGCAAGATTGTTCGTATTTTCGAACATCGTTCCGTATGATGGACAACCCATCGAAAACGCGATATGCAGCGTTCAATGACTCGCATGGAGCGAGCCAAGCTGGAGAGACGCTGATGGGTGCTATCGACACCAAGATGATCAAGTCGGCACGGCGCGTGCTCGAAGTACTGGAATTCTTTGATCAGGAACATACGACGGCGACCGTGATGGATATCGCCCGCTCGCTGGGCTATCCGCAGTCGAGCACTTCCGAACTGCTCCGTTGTCTCGTGGCGCTCGGCTATCTCCACTACAACCGCTATACCCGGAACTACCGGCCAACCGCCCGCGTGGCGCTGATCGGCGCCTGGGTGGAGCCGGACCTGTTTCGCGACGGCGCGTTGCTGCCGATGGTCGACAACATCGCCCAACAATTCGGCCAGACTGTGATGCTTTCGGTCGCTGCCCATTATCGCCTCCAACATATCCATGTCGTGCCTGGCACCGCCCCCGAGGCGCCGCATCTGCGCGTTGGGGACACCGCGCCGTTGCTGCACGACGTCGCCGGCCGGCTCCTGCTGTCGACCTATCAGGACTTGCATATCCGCTCCGCGCTCCGCCGCCTCAACGCGGACGAGGCGGATCCCGAGCGTCGCGTTTCGGTGAACGAGGAAATCGATAGCCTGCGCCTATTGCGCGCCAAAGGCTGGGACATTGCCGTGGCCGAGGGGCTCGCGACCCTGGCCGTCATGCTGCCACCACGACCGGGTGGCCAGCGCATCGTGCTAAGCGTCATCGGCAAGAGCACCGCGATCGTCGATCATGTGGACGAAATCCGCGCGATGATCGATGAGGCGCATATTGGACAGCCCCCTGTATCGTTCCATTGCGCCAGCAACGACGATCATATGCTGCCGCGTGGCGCGTTTTCGATCACGCGTGATCACGAAGGCATCGCTTACGCCTGACGAAATGCGTTGATCGCATGTCCGATCAAGGGGGCGCCCGACTTGATGCCGGCGCCCCTTGCGGTTCAGGCACGCCGGGCAATCCCATGGAGACGAGAATGACGCAGCAGGGTAGTCGACTGGCGGGCAAGGTGGCGATCGTGACCGGCGCCGGCCGCAACATCGGCCGTGCCGAGGCGCTGTCGCTGATGCGCGAAGGCGCGAAGATCGTCGTCAACGACGTGGGCGGCGCCGAGGATGTGGTGAAGGAGATACGCGACGCCGGCGGCGATGCGGTGGCGGACAGCCACAGCGCATCGAGCTGGGCGGGCGGCGAGGCGATCGTCAAGACCGCAATCGATGCGTTCGGCCGCATCGACATCCTCATCAACAATGCCGGCATCGTCCGCCCCGCGCGTATCGACAGGATGGACGAGGAGACTTGGGACGCCGTTGTCAACATCAGCCTCAAGGCCTATGCGGCAACGATCCGCTTTGCTGCGCCGCATTTCATCGCGCAGGGTGACGGCGGCGTGATCGTCAACACCGGCTCGACTTCCGGCCTCGGCCACAACAGCATGGCAAATTACTCGGCCGCCAAGGAAGGCGCGCTCGGCCTGACCCGCGCCGTTGCCCGTGATCTCGGGCGCTACGGCGTGCGCTGCAACTTGATCCGCCCGATCAGCCACATCACCGGCACCTTCACGCCCGAGATCCAAGAGACGATAGACATTGCGGCCGAGTTCGACATTCCCCTGATGGGTAACCGCCACCTCGGCCAGCCGCGCATCACGGCACTGCCCGAACATGTTGCGGCGCTGACGACCCTGCTCTGCCTGCCGTCCACCGCGCACGTGACCAGCCAGGATTTCTATGTCGCGGGCGACGAGATCGCGCGCCACGCCGATCCGGAGCTGATCCGTATGGCGTTCAAGCCTGGCGGCTGGACGCTGGAAGCGCTCGAGGACCCACACACCCTCGACAATCTTGTCGGCGACATCCGCAAGCGCTTTCTGCCCTGAGCGGGCAGGGGCGCCGCAGCCGCTCAGAACAGGCTGTGCGTATAGCCTGAATCGACCCGGATCGTCTCTCCCGTCACGAAGCTCGCCGGGGCCGAGCAGAGGAACGCCGCGACCGCGCCCATCTCCGCCGGCGTGCCCCAGCGGCCGCTCGCCGTCATCGACAGCATCGTGGTCTCGGTGAGCCCGCCACCCTCGATGTAATCCTTGGTCAGCCCGGTCATGAACGGACCGGTGGCGATGGTGTTGGCGGTGATGCCGTATCGCCCATATTCGTGGGACAGCGTCTTCACCACGCCGGCGGCCGCGACGCGGACGTTCTGCGCGTACATCGGATCGTCGAGGTGCAGCACCTTCATGCCGATCGAACCCATGTAGAGGATGCGCCCCCAGCGGGCTGCCTGCATATCCGGCAGCACGCGCCGCGCGAGACGGACGAGGCTCATCACCCAAGTCTCGTTGGCATCCTCGAAATCGGCATCGGTCACCTGCTCGAACCCGCGCGAGAGCGAGGCGGGGCGTGGGTTCACCACCAAAATCGAAGGCGCCCCGAAGGCATCTCGCGCCGCCCGAACGATGCGCTCGGCGCCGTCATCGGTCGCCATGTCGGCGGCGACACCGGCGGCCTTGCCGCCCGCTGCCTCGACCGCGGCGACCGCCTCGTCGGCATTTGCCTGATCGCGACCGCTGACGAGCACGCGCGCGCCCTCCGCCGCCAGCGCCTGTGCGATGCCGAGCCCGCAACCGCGCGTGCCGCCGGCGACGACCGCTACCTTGTCCTTAATCCCAAGATCCATGAGCCTCTCCTTTTATGGCGTCCTGCCCGATCGCGAGGCTTGGCCCCACCCCCGGCGCAGGATATCGGATCGACGATGGAGACTTGCTGCCAAGCAGTGCTGGCGCCTGGGGAGGGTGTCCGCCTGATCGACGCCGAGCATCCCGGTTGTCCCGGGCCGGGCGAACTGCTGGTCGCAATGCGCTTGGCGCCGATCAACCCTGCCGACCGGCTGATAATCGCCGGACGCTACAGCTTCCAGCCGAATGAGGTGGTGGTGGTCGGGGCCGAAGGCGTGGGCGAGGTGATCGCGATCGGTGCGGGTGTTGAAGATTTCAGAGTGGGCGACCAAGTGATCCCGCTCGCGCGCGGCAACTGGGCGAGCCTGCGCCGGGTACCGGCTGATGCGGTATTGCGCGTGCCTGCTGCACTGCCGATGGAACAGGCCGCGATGCTACGGATTAATCCGGCAACGGCGTGGCGTTTGCTTGCCACAACGCCCCTGCAAGCTGGCGATGTCGTGATCCAGAATGGCGGCCGCTCGGCGGTGGCGATGCTCGTCGAGCGGATCGCGGAGTCGCGGGGCGTCAAGGTGCTGACGGTCTCCCGCCATGCCGACGCGCCGGCGCCGTTGCTTCCCGATGGCCCCGGCCTTGCCAGGCGCGTTCACCTCGCGGCGGAAGGAGGGCCGATCCGCCTCGCGCTCGATTGCGTCGCGGGCGAAGCGACGGGTCGGCTCGCCGCCTGCCTTGCGGAGGACGGGCGAGTGACCGTATTCGGCCATCTCTCTGCACAAGCGTGCCGCATTCCCTCGACGCTTCTCACCGGCCGAGGCCTAACCGTCGGCGGCTTCAGCCTGCGCCCTGCCGAGGCCGGCGATTCGGTCGCGGATCTGCGCCACCTCTATGGCGAACTGGCCGAGCTGCTGATGGCGCACCCGCTGCCCGTCGCGGAGACCGTGCCGCTCTCCCGACTGGACGACGCGCTGGCGGCGGCGGAGGCTGGGCGCGGGCGCATCCTGCTCGATTTGCAGCGGTGATGTATCGGAGATGCGGTAGATGGGGTTGTCGATTGACCTTCGGTCCAGCGCACGGAAGAGCAGGACGACACGCACTCGCGAGGCTCCATGGACCTGTCCTTCAACCCCGAGGAAAAGGCCTTCCGCCAGGAAGTCCGTGATTTCCTCGCTACCTCCCTCCCGGCCGATCTGCGCCGGAAGATGATCGAGCGCCGCCATCTCGGCAAGGATGACATCGTCCGCTGGCAGCGGATCCTGAATGCCAAGGGGTGGGCGACACCCAACTGGCCGGTCGCCTATGGCGGCCAGAGCTGGACGCCTTCGGAACGCTATATCTTCCAGGAAGAGATGGCGCTGGCCCATGCGCCTGAAGGATCGCCCTTCAACGTCAACATGGTCGGCCCGGTGATCTGCAAGTTCGGCACCGAGGAGCAAAAAGCGCGCTTCCTGCCGCGCATTGCGAATATCGACGACTGGTGGTGCCAAGGCTTCTCCGAACCTGGTGCAGGCTCCGATCTCGCCAGCCTCAAGACCACGGCGGTGCGTGACGGCGACCACTATGTCCTCAACGGCCAGAAGATCTGGACCACCCAGGCCCAGCATGCCGATTGGATGTTCGGCCTGTTCCGCACCGATAACAGCGGCAAGAAGCAGCAGGGCATCACCTTCCTGCTGCTTGATATGAAGACGCCGGGCCTCACCGTCCGACCGATCGAAACGATCGACGGGGAGCACGATGCCAACGAAGTGTTCTTCGACGATGTCCGCGTGCCGGTCGAGAACCGCATCGGCGAGGAAGGCAAGGGCTGGGACTACGCCAAGCACCTGCTCGGCCACGAGCGTTCCGGCATCGCGCGGATCGGCCTTTCGAAGGAGCGGCTGTCGCAACTGCGCCACCTGGAGGAGGACATGTCCGCCAAGGGCATGCTGAGCGACGGCGAGCGGCGGCGCCTGCGCCGCAAGCTCGCCGAGGTGGAGGTGGAGCTGCGTGCGCTGGAGCTGACCCAGCTACGCGTCGTCGCGGCGGACGCGCAGGGCGGCGGTGCCAGTGCGGCGGCCTCGATCCTCAAGATCAAGGGCACCGAGCTGCAGCAGCGCATGACCGAGTTGACTGTCGAGCTGGCCGGTCCAGCGGGGCTCGCCATGCCGGAACATCACGGTGCCGACGAGGTGAGCGAGCATGGCTGGATCGAGGCCGCCGCGCCCTTCTACTTCACGATGCGCAAGGTTTCGATCTTCGGGGGCTCGAACGAGATCCAGAAGAACATCATCGCCAAGGGCGTGCTGGGGCTCTGAGGATCATATGGATTTCGACCTGACCGACGAGCAGCGCCTGCTCTCCGACAGCGTCATCCGCTTCGTCGCCGATCGCTACGGCTTCGAGGAGCGGCTGAAGATCATGAAGGAGCCGGAGGGCTGGAGCCGCGCAGTGTGGGGCGAGATGGCCGAGCTCGGCCTGCTCGGTATGCCCTTTTCGGAGGAGGATGGCGGCTTCGGCGCCGGCGGCGTAGAGACGATGCTGGTAATGGAGGCGCTGGGGCGCGGCCTCGTCGTCGAGCCCTATCTGTCAACCGTGATCCTCGCCGGCGGGGCGTTGCGCCTCGCAGGATCGGCCGCGCAAAAGGAAGCGCGCATCCCGGCGATCGTCACCGGCGAGCGGATCATGGCGCTGGCGCACAGCGAGCCGGGCGCGCTGCGCCACACGCTGGAGGCACGCACCACGGCGACCCGGGACGGCGACGGCTGGCGGATCGACGGCGCCAAGGTGGCGGTGCTGCATGGCGCCTCGGCCGACGAATTGGTGGTGAGCGCGCGCGCCGATGCCGGAACCTCGCTGTTCCTCGTTCCCGGAGACGCGTCCGGCGTGCGGCGTGTGAGCCAGCGCGGCTATGACGGTGTGCCGGTGGCGAGCATCACCTTCGATGGCGTGACGGTCGACGTGGACGCGCTGCTCGGCGCCGAGGGGGCGGGGGCGACGATCCTGCCGGCTCTGTTCGAGGAGGCCAATGCCGCGCTCGCCGCCGAGGCTGTGGGGGCGATGGCCGACACGCTCGACCTTACCGCCGACTATCTTAAGACGCGCCAGCAGTTTGGCGTCTCGATCGGCAGCTTCCAGGCGCTCCAGCACCGCGCCGTGGACATGCTGATTCAGCTGGAGCTGTCGCGGTCGATGGCGACGCTCGCCGCGCTCTCGTTGACCGCAGAGCCTGAAGAGCGCCGCCGCAACATTGCCGCCGCCAAGGTGCAGATCGGTCGCGCGGGCCGCTTCATCGGCCAACAGGCGGTGCAGATGCACGGCGCGATCGGCATCACCGCCGAATATAAGGTCGGTCACGCCTTCAAGCGGCTGACCGCAATCGATGCGCTGTTCGGCGATGCCGATCATCACGTCGATGCGCTGGCGGACGCGGGCGGCCTCGTCGCGGCGGCCTGAGCCGATGGCAGCCGGACCCGTCCTCGTCACCGGGGTTCAAGGCAGCGCGGATTGAGGCCATGTCGGCTCGACGGCCTCGATCGGGCTGTTCGCCATGACCTTCGTCTGCGCGATGCTCAGCCCCAGGCGACCGGCAGCTCCTTCAGGCCGTTATACATCCAGCTGTCGATTCGCTTGCGCTCGCCGTTCAGGCGCAGGTCGGGCAGCCGTTCCACCAGCTTGGTGAGCGCGATGATCGCCTCGATGCGGGCAAGCGGCGCGCCCAGGCAGAAATGCACGCCGTAGCCGAAACTAATATGGCGCTTGGAGACGTTGAGGGGGCGATCCATGACGAAAGTGTCGGGATCGTCGAAAATCTTCGGATCGCGGTTTGCGCCGTGCATCGAGAACATCAGCTTGGTGCGCTCCGGCAATGCCTCGCCGTGCATGGTGACCGGGCGGACGCTCGTGCGGAAATGCGCGCTGATCGGCGGATCGTAGCGCAGGCTTTCTTCAATCACATTCTCCACCAGATGTGGTTCCGCCTTCAGGCGCTCCCAACGTTCCGGCACCTCCAGCAAGCGCCAGACGGCGTTTGTGATCAGGCTGACAGTCGTTTCCTGGCCAGCCGTGATCATCGTGGTGCAAATCTGGAAGAGTTCCTCGTCATTCAGCCGCCGGCCCTCCACCTTGCTGACCAGTCCGAGCGAGATGTAGTCGGCGGGCAGTTCCCGGCCCCAGTTCTCGAAGCTCGGCTCGGCAATCCCATGATCACGCAGGATCTGCTTATGCCTTTCGATCAGATCCAAGAAATAGGGCCGAAGTCCCTCGAATTGCGCGTTTTCGGCACCGTCAGAAGTGTCCATTGTCAGCGAAGCGATCAGCGCGTCGCCCCACCTCTTATATTCGGGGTACATGCTTTCGTCCGAGCCGAGCAGCATGCAGATCACTCGCGCGGGCAGCGGCAGCGCGAAAAAATCGTGAAAATTGCCTTGCTTCACCTTGGCCCGCACCATCGAGTCCAGTAGCTCGTCGGCGATCTGCTCGATCCTCGGCCGATAGGCCTTGATCTGGGCGAGCGCCATGCCCTTGCGCAGCGCGGTCATATATTCGAAGTGGAAGGGCGGGTCGGTCAGGATACCGAAATTGCTGAATTCTTGCCAATCCCGGGGCCCGTCGCCCCACTTGAACGACCAGACCGGATTGTCCGAGAGGATCTTCTCCCGAATCTCCTTATAGTCGCTGGTGACGTAGAACTGATAGTCCTTGCCCTCATAATGATAGAAGGGGCATTTGGCGGCCAGCTCCGAATAGGCCGGGCCGGGATCGTGGACCGTCTCCGGATCGATCGGATCAAACTGATGATCGGCGCGGGTCTTCAGACGGCGGGGCTCCGCCTCGTGGCCGCCGATACCGGAATCGCGGTCGCTCATCACTCTCTCCTGATCACTTTTCCGGCGGCGATCATATCCCGGCGGAGCACGGTGATGAACCGACAGTTGCTTTGGGGGCAAAGGATCGCAGCGGCCGGAATCATGCGCCGGGCAGCACGCGATCCAGCTCGCCATGGAACGCGCCGAGGCTGCGGGCCAAGGCTTCGCGATCCTCGGGCTTCAGGCGACGGAAGGCCCGTACGAAATTCGAGTTCTGAGCGATCTTGGCAATTGCCGCCTCGACGAGCCGGCTGCCTTCCCCGGTCACACGGACGTCGGCGGTGCGACGGTCGCTCGTATTTGGTTCGCGGGTGAGCAGGCCGCGATCGCTAAGCTTGCGGATGCGCGCGGTCAGCACGGCCGGCGTCACAAACAGCGAGCGGGCGAGATCGACGGCGCGATAGGGTCGCTCTCGATCGATCCGAAGCGTGCCGAGCAGAAGTACGTCTGCCATGCTGAGGCCTTGCCCCGCCGCCAGCCGGTCGAGATCGGCGTAGATCAGGTGGCCCAGCGTCATCAGGTGCCACAGCGGCCCGAAATGGCTGGCGTCCAGCCCGGGGATCAGCGCCTCGTAGAAACGGCGGCCGGCCTCCAGCTCCTCAACAGGCCGGTTCGTCACCGGTGCTCAGTCCTGCGACGTCTCGAGCAGCCGGATCAGCTCGGCAAGCAAGGCGTCCTGGCGCATGGTAACCTCGGCTACGGAACGGCCATCATGCGCCTCGGCGACCTGCTCGGCAAGCTTGGCCTGCAGGGCCTCGTCGGTAAGGTCGGGCGTCGTCATCGTCGCCCAGCGGCCGACGATGCCCGGCCCGAAATGCTTGAGGAAGCCGCCGAGCCCGCCTGCGCCGCCCGATGTGTGGAAGGTAGTGAACTGACCTTGGATCGCCCATTTGAGCGCTGGGCCGAAACGAAGCGCGTCGTCCACGTCCTTGACGGTCGCGACGCCGTTGGCAACGAGGCTCACCGCTTCGCGGAACATGGCCGCCGTCAACCGATTGCCGATATGGCCCAGGATCTCGCGCTCCAGCCGCACCGGATGCTTGCCGACCGCGGCATAAAAGGCGATCGCTGCGTCCACCGCCGCACGATCGGTCTTCTCGCCGCCTCCTACTTCGACCAGTGGGATCAGATGTACCGGATTGAACGGATGGCCGAGCACGCAGCGCGCCGGATGCCGGCAAGCCTCCTGCAGCAAGGTCACCGGCATGTTGGAGGTGCTGCTAGCGATCAGCACGTCGGGCGGCAAAACCGCGCCCAGCCGGCTGAACAGCTCGCGCTTTATGCCCTCGCACTCGGGCGTGTTCTCCTGCACGAACTGCGCTCCGTCGAGCGCCTCTTCCAGCGTCGCGTGGACGCTCAGCCTGTCCGGCGAGGCGCCGAGCGCTAGCCCGCGCTCCTCGAGCGAGGGCCAGGCCTGCGCGACATGATCGCGGACCTTGGTCTCGGCGCCGGGCGCCATGTCGTGCACCGCCACATCGCGGCCTGCGGCGAGGAAGGCCGCGACCCAGCCTGCCCCGATCAACCCGGCGCCGACCACCGCGACGCGGGTGATCTCGGCAGGCGCGCGATAGCGGATCATCGGCTCAAAAGCCCTTGAAGACCGGTTTTTCCTTGTTGGCGAAGGCGGTGGTCGCCGCCTTGTAGTCCTGCGTCATCATCGTCATCGCCTCATAGGCGATCGACAGTTCGCCGGTGAGGTTCACCTGGTCGCGGATGCACTTGTTCACCGCCGCCTTGGACCAGCGCACCGCCCACATCGGCTGTCCGGCGATCTCCCGTGCTATCTTCAGGGCCTCTTCGAGCACCTGTTCCTTGGGGAAGGCGTAGTTGACGAGCCCGATCTCCTCGGCTTTCCTGCCGTTCAGGAGCTTGCCGCGCATCAGATATTCCTTGGCCTTCTGCGGGCCGACCAGCAGCGGCCACATCACCGCTCCGCCGTCGCCCGTGACGAGGCCGACGCGGATGTGCGTATCTCCCAGCTTTGCGTCCTCGGCGACGATGCTCATGTCGCAGAAGGCGAAGAGCGAGGTGCCGAGGCCGATCGCGTCGCCGTTCACCGCCGCGATGATCGGCTGTGGTGTCATCAGGATCTGGTCCCACAGGCGCAGCGTGTTGATCGGCACTCGCAGCGCGTATTTCAGGCCATATTCGGTCTGCGCGCGCTCGGCCATCAGCTTGATGTTGCCGCCAGCCGAGAAAGCCTTGCCTGCGCCGGTGAGCACGATCACCTTGATCCGCTCGTCACGGCCGAGCTTCAGCCAGATATCCTCGAGCTGCCAATGGTTGTGTGGCCCGATGGCGTTCAGCTTGTCGGGGTCGTTCATGGTGACGGTGGCGACGCCATCCTCGGCGATCTCGACTTTGAAGAAATCGAACTCGCTATAGTCGATGTCGCGCAGGAACTCGTTAGTCGTGCTCATGTCTTGGCTCCAGGGCAAGAGGGTTCAGGCGGCCGCCTTGACGGTGCGGGATTTCTGCCATTCGGAAAAGCTCGTGCCGCTTTCGGCCAGCTCGCGCAGCAGTGTGGCGGGCTTGAGGGAGGGATCATCCTTGTCGGACGCGAAATCCTCCAATCGCTTGACGATATGGGCGAGGCCCACTTCGTCGGCATAGAACATCGGGCCGCCGAGATGGCGCGGCCAACCATAGCCGTTGATCCAGACCAGATCGACGTCGGAGGCCCGCAGCGCGATGCCCTCCTCCAGAATACGCGCGCCTTCGTTGATCAGCGGGAAAAGCAGCCGCTCGATCATCTCCTCGCGGCTCATGTCCTTTCGCTCGATGCCGAGCTTCTTGGAGGTCTCGATGATCAGCTCGTCGGTCTCGGAATTGGGGTAGGGAGTACGGTCACCCGGCTTGTAGAGATAATAGCCGGCGCCGGTCTTCTGGCCTAGCCGCCCGCTCTCGACAATGGCGTCGGCGATCGGGAAGGGCGTGCCGCGCCGCTTGCGGATCGAATAGCCGATGTCGAGACCTGACATGTCGTTGGTGGTGAGCGGCCCCATCGGGAAGCCGAGCGAGGTCAGCGCGTCGTCGACCTGCGGCGGGAAGGCGCCCCGCTGGAGCAGGCGCTCGGCCTGGGCCGAGCGTTTGGCGACCATGCGATTGCCGATGAAACCGTCGCAATTGCCCGACCAGACCGGCACCTTGCCAATTGTCTTGCCCACAGCCATCGCGGTGAGGATCGCCACCGGCCCGGTCTTGGCGGCCTGCACCACCTCGAGCAGCTTCATTACGTTGGCAGGCGAGAAGAAATGCATGCCGACGAAATCCTCCGGCCGCTCCAGCACCGAGGCGATCTCGTCCACGTCGAGCGCCGAGGTGTTGGATGCAAGGATAGTGCCGGGACGGGCCTTTTTCTCCAGATCTGAGAAGATTTCCTTCTTGAGGTCCATGCTCTCGAACACCGCCTCGATGACGATGTCGACGTCGGCGACCGCGGCGCGATCGATCGAACCGGAGATCAACGCCAGCCGCTTGTCGACAGCGTCCTGCGTGGTCGATCCGCGCTTGACAGATGTGGCATAGTTGGCGCGCACCCGCTCCAGCCCCTTATCAAGCGCGTCCTGCGTCGCGTCGATCAGCACGACCGGGATGCCGGCGCCGGCGAAGCACATGGCGATGCCGCCGCCCATCGTGCCGGCGCCGATGATCGCGGCCTTCTTCACCTCGCGCGGCTTGGCTTCGGGCGGCAGGCTGGGAATGCGCGCGGCCTCGCGCTCGGCAAAGAAGAGGTAGCGCAGCGCCCGGCTCTGGCTGCCGCCCATCAGCTTGCGATTCTCCTCGGCATCCTTGGCCATGCCCTCCTCGAAGGGCAGGGTGAAGCTCTCGCGCACCGACTGGACGTTGGCGGCCGGCGCCTCCTGCCCCTTCGCGCGCGCGGTGAGCTTCTTCGCCAGCTCGTCGAAGGCGGTGGGATCGGCGCGGGTCGCGGCTATCTTGTCCTCGCGCTCGCGGGTCGGGGTGAACGGCTTGCCGATGACGGAACGTGCGAACTCGACGCCGAGCGCGATCGGGTCGCCCTCTCCAACGGCGTCCACCGCGCCCAGCGCCAATGCCTTCTCTGCGGATACGCGCTCGCCGGACAGGCAGAGCTTCAGCGCCTCCTCCGGTCCGATCACGCGCGGCAGGCGCTTGGTGCCGCCGCCGCCAGCGAACAGCCCGAGCTTTATCTCGGGCAGGCCGACCGCCGCGCCCTTCACCATCACGCGATAGGCACAGCCCAGCGCCACCTCGAAGCCGCCGCCGAGCGCCGTGCCGTGGATGGCGGCAACGGTTGGCTTGGGGCAGCGCTCGATCCGGTCGATTGCGTCCTGCAGCGTGGGGGGCTGGCGGGGACGGCCGAACTCCGTGATGTCGGCGCCGGCGAAGAAGGTCTTGCCGGCGCAGGCGACCACGATCGCCTTGACGCTGTCGTCCGCCTCCAACCGGGCAAAGGCCTCGACCAGACCGGCGCGGACCACCTGTCCCAAGGCGTTGACCGGCGGATTGTCCGACACGACGATCGCCACTTCGCCGTCGCGGCGGACCGAAATCTTCTCGTTGACCTGTTGCATGCCGTCCCTCTCGCGTGCCTAGCGATCTGCGCGTATCGTCCGGTTTCTCGTTCGGTTTCGGGCTTACACCTGTCAAGGAAGCGGGAGACTCATCGCCTATCCGTATTGTTGGCCCGCAAGGGAGCGAGGCGTTCCGATCCGTCGCCAAGCTGCGCTAGAATGCGTAAAAACGGCCACCAACCGGAGCGACGATGCAGTTTGATCTGAACGAAGAGCAGGTGATGTTCCGTGACTCGGTCGCGGGATTCGCGCAGCGCAACCTCGCCGCTGGTGCGCTGGAGCGCGCCCATGCCGACGATTATCCGTGGGACATCGCCAGACTGATGGCCGAGAACGGCCTGCTCGGCATCACCGTGCCCGAGGAAAAGGGCGGCATGGGCGGCAAGCTGATGGACGCGGTGATCGCCATCGAGCAGATCGCCAAGGTCGATCCCCGCTCGGCCGACGTGATCCAGGCCGGCAATTTCGGCGCGATCCGCACCTTCGCCCAGTTCGCCTCGCCCGAGCAGCAGGAGCAGTATCTGAAGCCGCTGCTCACTGGCGAGGGCCTGATCGCAGTGGCGATGACCGAGCCGAACGCCGGATCGGCAGTGACCGAGCTCACCACCACGGCGACGCCAGACGGCGACGGCTTCCGTGTGACCGGCCAGAAGATATTCACCACTCACGGCCTGCACGCCACCTGCTTCCTGGTCTATGTCCGCTACGGGCCGGGGACCGGCAACATCGGATCGGTGCTGATCGAGCGCGGGCAGGAGGGCTTCACCTTTGGCAAGCCGGTCCGCTTCCTTTCGGGCGAAGAATGGAACCCGCTCTTCTTCGACAATGTCTATGTGCCGAAGGAGAAGGTGCTGCTCGGGCCGGGTGGCTTCAAGAAGCAGATGGCCGGCTTCAACGTCGAGCGTATCGGCAACACCGCGCGCAGCCTGGCGCTCGGCCGCTTCGCCTTCGATGCGGCGGTGGAGCATGCCAAGACGCGCAAGCAGTTCGGCCGCTATCTGATGGAGTTCCAAGGGCTCCAGTGGAAGTTCGCCGAGATGAAGCTGAAGCTCGATGCCGCGCAGCTGCTGCTCTACCGCGCTGCGACCAACGCGGATGCCGGCCTGCCGTCTCCGGAAGAGACCGCGATCGCCAAGATCGCCTGCAACCGCGCCGGCTTCGAATGCGCGAACGAGGCGATGCAGATCATGGGCGGATCGGGCTACAGCGAGGACGGCCTGGTCGAATATTGTCTACGCCGCACGCGCGGATGGATGATCGCTGGCGGCGCCATCGAAGTGCTGCTGAACCGCATCGCCGAAGGGGTTTTCGACCAGCGCTTCCCGCAGACGCCGCCCAAGCCGGCGATCGCCTGATCGGCGAAGAGAGGAGAGAGAGGATGGCGGCCAAGGTCCCCCGCTCGGGCCCGCAGGAGGTCCGACCGGACTATGTGCCGGTCGACGTCTATATCTCGCGCGACTGGCTGGAGCTGGAGCGCGAGAAGCTCTGGCCCAAGGTATGGCAATGGGTCTGCCGGGAAGAGGAGATCCCCAATCCCGGTGACTTCTACACCTATGACATACTCGACGATTCGATCAGCGTCGTACGCCGGCAGGACGGCTCGATCGGAGCCTATTTCAATGCCTGCCCGCATCGCGGCCGCCGGCTGACCGAAGGTTGCGGCCGGCAGGGCAAGTTCCATTGCAAGTTTCACGGCTGGCAGTTCGATCTGCATGGGACACCTGTCGAGATCGTCGACCGCGATGACTGGGCGAACGGGCTGCAGGACCGCGAAGTCTCGCTCACGCCCGTGAAGGTCGGCCGCTGGGGCGGCTGGGTGTTCATCAACATGGACCCGGACAGCGAGAGCCTCGAGGAGTTCCTTGAACCCGCCAAGTCAATGCTCGACGGCTTCGAGTTCGAGAAGATGCGCTACGTGTGGCGCAAGCAGATAAAGCTGCCCTGCAACTGGAAGACCGGCCTTGAGGCGTTCGACGAAGGCTATCACGTCCAGACGACGCATCGCCAGTTGCTGGCCTACCATGACGACGTCACCTATTCGAAGGCATACGGCAAGCACGGCATGTTCGGCTTCGCGCCGACGGCGTTGTTCGGCCTGCCGGCGCCACGCATCGGCGAACAGAAGGGTGACCTGCGCAAAGGCCTTCGCGACTTCAACCGGAACATCTGGGACACGTTGAGGGCGACCACCACGCGGGAGATGCTGGCCGCGGGCGACCGCCTGACAGAGCTGCCCGAGGACGCGTCGATGATGGAGGTCTATACAGCCTTCGCGACCTTCCATCGCGAGGAGACCACCAAGCGCGGCATCAGTTGGCCGCCCGTCACGCCCGAGCAGCAGATGGCGGCCGGCACCGACTGGCATATCTTCCCCAATATGGTGTTCCTGCACCAGCCGACCAACCTGCTCGGCTATCGCGCGCGGCCGGATGGCGACGATCCCAACCGCTGCATCTTTGAGGTCTATGCGCTGGAACGCTTCCCCGATGGGGTCGAGCCGCCGAGGGCCGAGGTCGAGGTCGCAGACAGCTGGCGCGACGTGGACTGGGGCCTGATCCTGGAACAGGACTTCCAGAACATGGAGGAGGTGCAGCGCGGCATGCGGGTCCGCAGCTTCACCGCGGCGCGCACCAATCCGGTCAAGGAGCGCGCGATCAGCAACTTCCACGAGATCCTGCACCACTATATCAACGAGAAGAACTGACGTATGGCCGGAGAGGAATTCGATGAAATCCACGATTTCGTCGTCGCGGGATCAGGCGGCGGCTCCATGGCGGCCGGCCTCTATTTGAAGTCGATCGGCAAGGATCCCGTCATCCTCGAGAAGACCGACAAGATCGGCGGATCGACCGCGATGTCGGGTGGCGTTCTGTGGGTGCCCGCCAATCCGCTGATGATACGCGAAGGCATTCCCGACAGTATCGAGCGCGGGCGCCGCTACATGGACGCGACGGTCGGCATGGATGCCGGTCCGTCCGCGTCGCCGGCGCGCAAGGACGCCTATCTGCGATCAGGCCCGAAGCTGGTCGAGTTCCTCGAAAGCCAGGGCATGAAGTTCGTCCGCCCCGACTTCTGGGCGGACTATTATGACGATCGTGATGGAGGATCGACGCGCAGCCGGTCGCTCGCCGCGCCGATGCTTGACGCACGCGAAATGGGGTCGCTGTTCGACAAATTGCGCCTGGGCCCGATGGTGATGCCCCTGCCGGCCACCAGCACGGCTACGATCGGCCTCGCCACCCGCACACCCAGGGGAATGTGGGAAGGCCTGAAGCTCTTATGGCGGATGCGGCAAGTCAAGAAGCGCGGTAAGCCGATGCTGAGCTTCGGCGGCGCTCTGCAAGGCCGCATGCTGATGCTCGCGGACAAGGCCGGGGTCGACATCCGCACCGAGACCGGCGTAGTAGAACTGATCGAGGAAGGCGACCGCGTCACCGGCGTGATCGCCGAGCACAAGGGCAAGCGCATCCGCATCGGCGCGCGCGACGGCGTGCTGATCAATGCCGGCGGCTTCTCGCGTAATGCCGACATGCGCAAGCAATATGGTCCGCAGCCGAGCTCGACCGAATGGACCAACGCCAATCCCGGCGACACCGGCGAGATGATCCAGATCGCCGAGAAGCACGGCGCCGAGCTGGCGCTGATGGACCAGGCCTGGTGGGTGCCCGGCACGGCGCAGCCCCAAGGCGGTCCCTACAACATGCACAACACGGATATCTCCAAGCCGCATTGCATTGTCGTCAACCGCCACGGCCGGCGTATCATGAACGAGAGCGGCTCCTATATGGAAAACGGCCAACGGCTATACCAGAATGACGTGCCGGCCTTCGTCATCCTCGATAGCCGCCACCGCAAGCGCTACGCCTGGGGCTATTATCCTCCGGGCAATACCCCGCAGGAATGGTTCGATAAGGGCATCGTCAAAAAGGCCAACACGATCGAGGAGCTGGCACATATCGCGGGCATCGATCCCGTCGGCTTGAAGGACGAGATCAAGAAGTTCAATGGCTATGCGAAGACCGGCAAGGACCTAGACTTCAATCGCGGCGGACGCGGCTACGACAATTGTTTCGGCGATCCGACGGTGAAGCCCAATCCCAATCTCGGCGCGATCGACAAGCCACCCTTCTACGTAATGGAGATGGTACCGGGCGATGTCGGCACCTCGGGGGGCATCATGACCGACGAGCATGCCCGTGTGCTGCGCGCAGACGGATCGGTAATTCCCGGCCTATACGCGACGGGCAACTCCACGGCGTCGGTGTTTGGCCGCTGTTATCCAGCGGCGGGCGCCAGCATCGGCGCAACCTTCATTTTCGCCTGGATCGCCGCTCGCCACGCGGCAGGCGCGAACGAGGACTGAAGCCATGGCTCGGATCTTTGCCAAAGAATCGGCAGGAGCGGCCCCGGCCCCAATAAAGACCGGCCGTTTAAGGCGCTCTTTGGGCGCAATTTTCGGCTGGCGCGATCTCGCGGACGTCGATGATCTGCTTCCCACAAAGAGGCCGTCTATGTCATCAATCCAGACGATATACACTTGGAACTGAGGCCGCCCCCGCTGAGATCGGCACGCGAGAGGAAATGAAAGCATGAACTATCCGAGCAAGGCGCCAGTCATATCGCCCGTGCGCGAGGATTTCGTCCCCGCCGACGCTTATATCTCGCGCGATTTTGCGCAAGCCGAGAAGAAGAAGCTCTGGCCTTACGTCTGGCAATGGGCCTGCCGTGAAGAGGAGATCTCCAACGCCGGCGACTATGTATCCTACGAGATCTGCGACGAATCGATTACCGTGGTGCGCAAGCAGGACGGCACCATTGCCGCCTACCACAATGTCTGCCCCCATCGCGGTCGCAGGCTGACGTCGGGCTGTGGACGGATGGGCAAGTTCCATTGCAAGTTTCACGGCTGGCAATGGGATCTCGACGGCCGGCCCGTGGAGATAGTCGACCGGCAGGACTGGGGCGATCGCATGCCCGACGAGGAGATCACGCTCGCTTCGGTGAGAGTCGGCACCTGGGGTGGCTGGGTGTTCATCAACATGGACCCGGAGGCCGAGAGCCTTGAGGAATATCTTGAGCCCGCCAAGGCCGTGCTCGATCCCTTCGAGTTCGAGAAGATGCGCTACAAGTGGCGCAAGCGCGTCAAGATGGATTGCAACTGGAAGGTCGCGCTGGAGGCCTTCAACGAGGGCTATCACGTCCAGACGACGCATCGGCAGCTGCTGCCCAACTTCAACGACATGACTTATAGCAAGGCCTACGGCAAGCACGGCATGTTTGGTGCCCCCGCGGACGCGCTGTTCGGTCTCTCCAGTCCGCGTCTCGGTGGCCCTGCGGGTGATCTGCGCAAGGGCCTTTACGAGTTCAACCGCGAGGTTTGGGAAACGCTGCGCGCCACCACCACCGAGGAGCTGATGGAGGCTGGCCGCCGACTTTCCGAGCTGCCCGAGGAGACTCCCATTTCAGAGGTTTATGGTGCGTTTATGCGCTTCCATCGCGAGGAGCTTGAGAAGAAGGGTATCGGTAGCCCGGACGTGACGCCGGAACAGGTGATGGCGGTCGGCATTGATTGGCACATTTTCCCCAACATGGTGTTCCTGCCGCAGCCGACCAATCTGCTCGGCTATCGCGCGCGGCCGGACGGCGACGATCCCGATCGCTGCATTTTCGAGGTCTATGTGCTGGAGCGTTTCGCTGAAGGGCAGGTACCCAAGGTGGAGGTCGAGTCAGCCGAAGACTGGCGCGATGTCGATTGGGGGCTGATCCTCAGCCAGGACTTCCAGAATATGAGCGAGGTGCAGGCCGGCATGAAATCGCGCGGCTTCAAGGGTGCGCGCACCAATCCGGTGCAGGAGAAGGCGGTCAGCAACTTCCACGACACGCTCTGGCGATATATCCAGGCGGACCGTTGAGAAGGAATGGAACGCGCCTAGGTATCGGCATTGCGATAGCCGCTGCCGCGCGCGCTCGATCGCTGCACATCACGGCCGGCACGTGCTAATCGCCGACCATGGACCTGAGCTACGACCCAGCGCTGGACGCCTTCCGCAAGGAAATCCGCCAGTTCATCGCGGATATCCTGCCCGCTGACATCCAGGCGCGGCAGCGTACCAAGGCGGCGAACAACGCCTATGTGCCCGATCTGCTCAAGTGGATGGGCATCCTCAACGAACATGGTCGCGCGGTGCCGCACTGGCCGGTGGAATATGGCGGCTGCGACTGGACGCCGCAGCAGCTCTTCGTGTTCAACGAGGAGCTCTATGCGGCCGATGCGCCGGAGTTCGATTGGGGCGGTACCCACATGCTGGGGCCAGTGATCTATACCTTCGGATCACAATATTTGAAGGACAGATTCCTGCCGATGATCCGCAAGGGCGCGACGATGTGGGCGCAGGGCTTCTCTGAACCGGGCTCGGGCTCAGATCTCGCCTCGTTGCGCACCGCGGCCGAGCTGGTCGGTGGCAAGTACGTCGTCAACGGGCAGAAGATTTGGACCAGCGGTGCGGCGCATGCCGATTGGGGTTTCTTCTTGGTCCGCACCGACAAGACCGTGAAGCCGCAGCGCGGTATCAGCTTCCTAATCATCAAGATGGACACGCCTGGCATCACCGTGCGCCAGATACCGCAGATCAACGGCGAGGCGCATCTGTGCGAAGTGTTCCTCGACAATGTCGAGGTACCGGCCGACCAGCTGGTCGGCGAGCCCGGCATGGGCTGGACCTATGCCAAGTTCCTGCTGGAACATGAGCGCACCACCTCCAGCTTCATCTACTGGAGCAAGCGCGAGCTCGATCGCGCCAAGGAGATCGCGAAGGGTGAGATGCGGGGCGGCCGGCGGATCGCCGACGATCCCGCCTTCCGCGCCCGCTTCGCGCGCGCCGAGGCTGATCTACTGGCGCTCGAATGGTCGGTGCTACGCGTACTGGCCCATGAGGAGACGGAATTCCCCGAAGCTGCCGCGGCCTCGGTGCTCAAGGTGCGCGGCTCCGAGCTGCAACAGGAGATCACCATGCTGCAGGTCGATGCGCTCGGCGCCAAGGCGCTGCGCTATTACGAGCCTGGCTGGGACGAGCCCGTCGCCAGCTCCGAATGGCCCGATTATGTCGCCGGTCGTACCACCATCGCTCTGATCAACCGCGCTGCGACGATTTACGGCGGCAGCAAGCAGATTCAGAAGAACATCCTGGCCAAGCTGGCCTTCGGCATCTGATTCAAGGTGAGCTGACTCCATGGATTTCGCCAAGTCCGACATCCAGACCATGCTGCTCGAAAGCGCCGAGCGGTTGCTCTCGCCTTCTGCGCACATCGAATATTGGCGCGAGCAGCGCCATACCGAGCTGGGCTTCGAGGAGGCGCGCTGGGCACAGTTCGCCGGGCTCGGCTGGCTGGCGCTGCCGGTGCCGGAAGAAGCGGGCGGCCTCGGCGGCACGCTGGAGGACATCGCGCTCCTCAACATCGCACTCGGCCGCGCGCTCGCGATCGAACCCTATGCCAGCACCGCCGTGCTCGCCGCGCATATCCTCGACGGCGCGGCCGATCGGGAGCAGGGCCGGGCGCTGCTCGGCGAGATCATCTCGGGCACGCTGTGCATCGCGCTCGCCCATCAGGAGCCGAGCGCCGACCCGCTGTCCCATGCCGCCGCGACGCTCGCGACGCGCAGCGGCGATGGTTTCACGCTGAGCGGCGCCAAGATGATGGTGCTCGATGCGGGCAGTGCTTCGAAGCTGATCGTCTCGGCTCGGATCGAGGGCGAGGAGGGTACCGGCCTGTTCCTCGTCGATGCCGATGCGGCGGGCGTTTGCGCGCGCGCCTATCCGCTCATCGACGGCACCCGCGCGGCGGACATCGACTTCACCGACGCCGCTCTGCCGGCCTCGGCGATGCTCGCCGGCGGCAATGCAGGCAAGACACTGCTCGAGGAGGCGATCGCGCGCGCCGACATCGCCCAGATGGCGCAGGCGGTGGGATCGATGGAGGCCTGCCTCAAGATCTGCGGCGACTATGTGAAGGAGCGCAAGCAGTTCGGCGTCGCGATCGGATCATTCCAGGCGATCCAGCATATCATGGCCGACATGTTCATCGCCGCGCACCAGGCGCGCTCGATGCTCTATCACGCCATCGCCAACAGCCGCCGCTCCCCTGAGGAACGGACCGCCGCTCTGTCCGCTGCGCGGATCGTGATCGGTGAGGCGGGGCAGCTCGTCTCGCGCAATGGCATCCAGGTGCATGGCGGCTACGGGCTCACCGACGAATATGCGATCAGCCACCACTTCCGCCGTCTGATGGCGCTCGAGAAGCAATATGGCGATCTTTACGCCCATACCGAGCGCTTCGGGCGGCATGTGCTGGCCTGAACGGCAGCGGTGTCGAAATCACCCCCTCTGAATGTCGATCCGTACCATGTAGCGTCCATCCGGCGCGTGGCATGATCGGATTACAGCGGATGACGGAATTATCCTTTGGCGCAGGAGAGGATTGACACCTATGAACATGCACGCCTCGCAGATCACGCCCGCCATGGGTGAGTTCAACGTCTCCAACCACCTGCTCGGTGATCGCGAAGCGCTGAAGGCGGCGTGGGAGCGCGACGGCTACTGGTTCTTCCGCGACGTACTCGACAAGGAGGTGATCGCCAGGATTCGCCAGGTCCACATCGACTATCTGACCGAGATGGGCCTGATCGATCCCGGCGCGCCGGAGCCACGCTACAACGGCGCGGACTATGCGCATGTGCCGGTCAACTCGAATCAGACCAAGCTGAACGACCGCAAGCTACACAAGATGCTGCACGAAGCCCCGACCATCAACGCGTTCTTCGCTGATCTGTTCGGCTGCGACCCTTTCTGGGTGCCGTTCACCATCCACCGCAACAACCCGCCCGTTACCGACAGATCAAAACCACGCTTCGACATGATCCATGCCGATGGCTTCTACAATGAAGGCCTGCCCTTCCTGATCTGTTGGGTGCCGCTCGACGTGATCGACGAGGATGTGGGTGGTCTCGCTGTGGTTGAAGGCGTGCATCGCAAGCCGAGCCTCCACAAGCGCGTGGATATGAAGATCATGCCGATCCGCGCCGAGGACGTGCCGGAGGGGCATTGGCGCCGCACCACTTATCGCCCTGGCGACGTGCTGCTGATGGACCTCGACACGCCCCATAGTGGCTTATCCAACATCTCCAAGGATCGCTTCCGCTTCTCGATGGACACGCGGATCATGCCATCCGACGGCAACACGCCGTTCGTTGGCTCGATCGTTGCGGTCAGCGATAGCGAGGTGACGCTCACCGATGCCAAGGGCGGGCAGCACACGCTCCGCTTCGACGAGAAAAGCTTCGTGCGCGGCAATATGGGCGATCAGATGCCGCTTTCGGCTATCCCCAGCCGCTATCATCCCGGCGATGAGATCATCGTCCTGACCGATGGAGATCGCGTAATCAACCTGCGCCCGCAGCATTGAGGGCGCAATGTTGGCAGGCGATTTCTATCAGATCGGCGTCGTGGTGCGTGATCTCGAGCGGGGCATGGAGCAATATCGGCGGCTGCTCGGCCTCGGCCCGTTCATGCAGATCCGGACCGATTACCATGCCCGCTATCGCGGCTGGGAAGGCCGGATCGCCAACTGCAACGCCTTCGCAAAGTGGGGCGACGTCTATCTGGAGTTGGTCGAGCCCGGTATCGGCGAAGGCAATGCCCGCGAGTGGCTCGAGACACGTGGCGAGGGTATCTTCCACCTGGGCTATGCGACCGACGATCTGAGCCAGCGGCCGGACGGAGCGCAGGTCTGCTTCGAGAGCTTTGGCGCGACGCTCGCGAATGGCGGCCCGGCGGTGATCCATCTCGATACGGTCGCCCAACTCGGCTATTTTGTGGAGCTTTCCGATCGGGCGTTGGTGAACAGGCTCAATGGGGCGATCGACCGCTATGTCGCGGAAGCGGCGAAGCCCGCCTGAGCCGGCCGCGCCTTTCCCGATCAATCGACGATGCGCGCGACTTCACGGTTGCGATCCAGTGTCGGGTCGAGGTAGCGACCGACCTTGTAATCCCCCATGATCGTCGTGCGGCGCGCGTAGCGCGGCGTATCCAGAGGCACACCGGTCGCCATGTGGCAAACCCGCCAATTATCCCAAACGATCATGTCGTCTCTCTGCCATTTGTGGAAATAGGCATAGGTCGGGTCGAGCAGATAGCCGGTCAACTCGGTGAGCAGCGCGTCGCTCTCCTCCGCCTCCATGTCGAGCACTTTGGGGAAATGCATCGGGCACAGCTTGAGCACCTTGCGGCCGGTTTCCTGCTGGGTGATCACCATCGGATGCACCACCGGCGGAAAGTCGAAGCCGGTTTTGGCGGACTCGCCCGCTTTGGTTTTGCGCGGCAGCGGGACGAGTTTGCCGATGCCATATGTGTTATCGTCCATCTTGCCACAGAATCGGTAGGTTACCTCCAGTCCCTCGATCCGCTCGCGCAGGGCTTGCGGCAAACGGTCATATGCGCCGATCGCGTCGACGAAGCCGGTCTCACCCGCCTCGCTCGCTGGCTCGATCATGCGCAGCACGGCACCACGCACGATCGTCGGCATGAAGGCTTGGTCCCAATGCCAGCCGATATAGCCGGCACGGTCCTGGCCATCGACATTATAGTGCTGATTGATACGGATATCCTCATTATGCGGATCGTGGCGTAGGTTCATGAGGAAGGGATTGTCTTCGCTGTTCATGATCTTGGTTGCGGCGGCCTCCATCTCGCCGAAAATCCGGCTGAGCCGCATGTGATTCTCGTCCGAGCCAGGCGTGCCGCGGAAGAGGAGGACGCCATGTTCGATCCAGGCCGTGAGAATATCCGCCTTGGTTGTCTCATCCACCTCCTGCGTCAGGTCGACGCCGATGATCTCGACTCCGAGATAAGGTGTCAGCAAGCGCTTCTGAAACATATCGATCTCCTATCCAGAAAACCTATTACATCATGGCCGCACTTTTGCGAATATGCATGCAACATGCGCAGCGAACTTCGCATGGGCGATACGCCTACAGACGTTCCGCGCCGCGCTGGAAGGCTTCCTGTCCGCCATCGCAATAGATCACCTGACCGGCGACGAAGCTGTTCTCTGGCGAACCGAGATATGCCGCCAGCGTCGCAATCTCGTCCGGCTGGGCATGGCGGCCGAGCGGGCAAGGCATCATCTTGGCGACGCGTCGGCGTCGATCTGGATCGGTAAACGTCTCGCGGTTGAGCCCAGTCTCGACCAGTCCGGGCCCGACGATGTTGAGCAGGATGCCCGCACCGGCCCATTCCGGCGTGATTGCCGTCGCACGGCACCAGCGCGAGAGCGCTATCTTGGTGGCGGAATAGAGGGTCAGGCCGTCCTTGTCCGCGGCAGCGGCGCGGGCGGCGGCTTCGTCGCCCGCCAGCAGAAGGGCGATCAACGGCTCGTCGGGCGGGTTGTAGGCGGCGACCGAACCGATCGCGACGGCACGCGGCGCTTCCCCGCCCTGTAGAAGGGGATGCAGTGAGACCAGGGTCGTGACCGCGCCGAAATAGTTGACCGAGAGCGTGTCTTGCCCACGATCGAGCACGCCGGCGCAGGCATAGAGCTCGTCGATATGTCTCCCGGCCAGACACTGCGTTTCGTCGCGCAGCGTAGCACGTCCCGCTTCAGTGGCGAGATCCGCCGATATCTCGACACCGGCCAGATCCGCCCCTATTACCCGCCGGCCGCTCGCACGCAGTCGCGCGGCGATGGCCGCGCCGATGCCGGACGCCGCCCCCGTGACGAGCGCGGTGCGGGTCAGACCAGTTCCTTTAGCTTGAACTTGAGCACCTTGCCTGACGAATTCATCGGCAGCTCGTCGACGAAGGTGACGCCACGCGGCACCTTGTAGTTGGCGAGGTTCTGCTTGCTCCAGGCGATCACCTCTTCCTCTGTCAGCGTCGAGCCGGCGGCGCGCACGATAAAGGCGTGGCCCACTTCGCCCAGCCGCTGGTCCGGAATGCCGACGATCGAGCAGTAATGCAGGCCGGGTAGCTCGCTCATCTGCCGCTCGATTTCGGCCGGATATACGTTGAAGCCGCCGACGATGTACATATCCTTGAGGCGATCGGTGATGCGCAGATATCCGTCGGATGTCATCGCACCGATATCGCCGCTGTGCAGCCAGCCGTCGGCATCGATCGTCGAGCGTGTCGCCTCGGGATTGTCGAGATATTCGATCAGCAGCTTGTCGTCGCGGATCAGCACCTCGCCGGCCTCGCCCACCGGCATTTCGTGGCCGTCCTGGCCGACCACCTTGATCTCGGTGCCCGGCAGCGGGCACCCGACCGTATAGAATAGCCGTTCGACATCGTCGCCGTCCCGCGTGTGGGTGGCGGAGCCGCAGCATTCGGTCATGCCATAGCCGGTCGAGACGACGGGGATGTTCATGTCCGCCTTCAACCGGCGCATCAACTCGATCGGCACGGTGGTGGAGCCGGTACTGATGTAGCGCAGGCTGGACGTATCCCAGTCCTTCCGGTTGGGATGGGCATGCGCTTCCAACCAGACGGTCGGCGGGGCGGGCATCACAGTGATCTTGTTATCGGCGATCAAGGAAAGGATCGACGCGCCGTCATAGGCTTCCGGCCAGTAGATCGAGGCGCCGGTCAGCAGCCCCGCGACCCAGCCCGCCTTGTACGAGGCATTGTGCGAAAAGGGTCCGAAGCAGCAATAACGGTCCTCCGCATTGAGCCGAGCGATATATTGCCAGGCATGGCCGCCACCGATCGAGCGGCGATGATCGAACATGGCCCCCTTGGGCGCGCCCGTCGTGCCGGAGGTGAACATGATGTCGGCGATGTCATATTCGCTGACGTCGGCGACACGCTCAGCGAAGACGGCTTCATCCGCCTGCGTCGCCAGCTGCAGGAAGCTTTCATAGCTTTCGTGGCCATTCTTCGCACCGCGCAGCACAATCGTCCTGCGCAGGTTTGGCATCACCTGATCGCGGAGCATGTCAGGATAATAGCGGCCGAGGAAATCGCCGACCGAAATGAGGAAACGCGCGTCGGCGCGGCGCACCACATCGGCCACTTCGCCACCGCGCAGACGGGTATTGAGCGGCACCAGCACGCCGCCGATCCGCTGCGCGCCGACTGCGACCGCGACCCATTCCCACATATTTGGTGCCCACAGCGCCACCCGCTCGCCCTTTTGCAACCCGGCGACGAGGAACGCGCGGGCCACTTCGGTCGCGTGCGCGTCGAGCTCCGCGAAACTGGTGGTTCGGTCATGCGCGACGAGCGCCGGCTTGCCCTTCCAGCGCGCGGCGGCTTCGGCGAGCAAGCGGGGAATGGTGGGCATGCCTGGATCCTCAGCCATGATGTGATTTTCCTATTCTCTAGGGCGGCGCGAGCATGCGGCGCAAATCGCGCGCATGAGAACGCGGATTCAGCGCGATTGCGATGGATCGAGGATGGGGCTCCCGCTCCGGACTGGCTAGGCTAGGATTGCGTTATGGAAAGGACGAACATGCTGGTGCTCGGCATCGGTGCGCCGGCGGCGCGGCTCGCCAAGGCGCTCGATGCGCCACTGATCGACATCGGACGCGATGATCCCGGCGAGGCGGTGGCAGAGGCCACGCGCCGCGGCGTGAATCTGATCCTGTTCGTAGGCTGCCCGGACGAGGCTTTGCGCCCGCAGCCGTTTGAAGCGCTCAGCGACACGCAGTGGTGCGAGGGGGTCGATCGGCCGCTCGAACTGATGCTCTCGACATTGCACGCGCTGAGCGCGCGCTACCAGGCCGATCCGCCGCCGGTCGTATTCGCGGGGCCAAGCATGGCGCTGTCGGGCAGCGACGGATTGTCGTTGCTCGCGGCCGTGGCGGAGGGCCAGCGGGCGTTGATGAAATCCGCTGCGCGCCAGATGGGCAAGCGCGGCTTCCGCTTTACCTGGATCGCGATCGACACCCTGCTGTTCGCGCCCGAGTTGCAAGGCGCTGAACTGCCCAAGTCGCAGGATCCCGATCCCCTGGCGACCGGGAGCGCGGCCGACGTCGGCCAGCTTATGGCGCTGCTCTCCCTGCTGGCCGATCCCCGCGCGAAGGGGATCATCGGACAATCGCTGGTGCTGGATGGTGGGGAGCTGATGCTGCCATGAGCCTGCTGAAAGGAAAGGTGGCGTTCGTGACGGGCGCCGGCGGCACCGGGATCGGCCGGGGAAGTTCGCTCGAACTGGCGGCGGCGGGTGCCTCCGTGGTGGTGACGGCGCGCCGGATCGATGCCGCGCAGAAGACCGCCGACGCGATCACGGCGGAGGGCGGCGCGGCGCTCGCACTCGCGCTCGACGTGTCCGACAAGGCGGCGGTCGAGACGGCAGTGGCGGCGACGGTCGAGCGCTTCGGGCGTCTCGACATCCTCATTCAAAACGCCGTCCATGGCGGCTCGGCGATGAGTCAGACGGTCGAGGAGCAATCGGTCGATCTGATGCGCGAGCATGGCGCGGTCTCGCTCGACGGCGCCTTCTATCTCGCCCGTGCCGCCTTCCCACACCTGAAGGCGAGCGGGGAGGGGCGGATGGTGTTTTTCACCTCGCTGCGCGGCATCAAGGGCAGCGGTGCCAACCCGGTCTATGCAGCGCAAAAGGGCGCGATCCGTGGCCTCAGCAAGTCGCTGGCGCGGGAATGGGGGCGCCACCGCATCACCGTCAACGCTTTGGCCCCGGCCTCGATGTCCGACCCGACGCTCGTCTATTTCGAGGCGAACCCAGGCGTGCGCGAGATGATCGAGGCGAGCGTGCCGATGCGCCGCATGGGTGACGGACGCAGCGACATCGGAGGCGTGATTGTGGCGCTGTGCTCGTCGCTGTGCGGCTATATCACGGGGCAGACACTGTTCGTCGATGGCGGCGGCTATACCGCGCTCTGAGGAGAGAAAGATGAGCGAGACGACCGCGCTGGCGCCGAAGCCGGATCACGTGCCGGACGCGCTGGTCTATGATTTCGATTTCTACAATCTTCCGGGCTCCGACGAGGATATCCAGCTCGCCTATCGCGCAGTCCAGCAGGCGGCGCCCGACATCTTCTGGACCCCGCGCAACAGCGGCCACTGGGTTGCCACCCGCGCCGAGGACATCGAGGTGATGCAGCGCGATTATGCGCGCTTCTCGAACCGTAAGATCACGCTACCGCGCATGCCCGACGGTTATCGACAAATCCCGCTGGAGCTAGATCCGCCCGAGCATGCGCCATTCCGACGCCCGCTCATGCAGGCGTTGCTACCCAAGGCGGTCGCTCCGCTGGAAAGTAAGGTACGCGAGGTCACACGCTCGCTGATCGATGGGCTGGTCGATCGCGGTGAATGCGACTTCATCGCTGATTTCGCCCAGATCCTGCCGATCGTCGTTTTCCTCGACATGGTCGATCTGCCGCGCGAGGACCGGCACTATCTGCTGCCGATCGTCGAAGATTCGGTGCGCGGCCGGACGGTGGAGCAGCGTGGCTCGGCTCATCGCAAAATCAACGCCTATCTGCGCGACACGGTGATTGCGCGGCAGGAAAAGCCCGGCAGCGATCTGCTCAGCCAGCTCATCAACGCGCCAGTCGACGGCGAAAAGATGGGGCTGGAGGACGCTGTCAGCTTCTCGACGCTGGTGCTGTTCGGTGGGCTGGATACGGTGGCCGGCATGCTCGGCTTCGTCACGCGTTTCCTGGCGATGAACCCCGAGCATCGCCGCCAGATCCGCGAGCGGCTCGACGACGAGGCGTTCATGAAGACGGCGCTGGAAGAGCTGCTGCGCCGCCACGGGATATCCAACACCGCGCGCTACATCGCGCAGGACTTCGTCTATAAGGGGGTCGTCTTCAGGGAAGGGGACATGATCCTGCCGCCCAACATGCTGTTCGGGCTCGACGAACGTCGCGTGGCCGATCCGCTCAAGGTGGATTTCGAGCGCCCCTTCCCAGTACCGCACGCCATCTTCGGCAACGGCGTGCACACCTGCCCGGGCGCGGTGCTGGCACGCCGCGAGCTCCGCATCTTCCTGGAAGAGTGGCTGCCGCGCATACCGGACTTTGCGATCGACGCCGGCCGACCGACCGTGATGGCGACGGGCATGGTCAATGGCATTCTGGCACTGCCGCTGAAGTGGCCGGCCTGAGGAGATGATGGAAATGGACGCGGCCAATATAAGCCCGCTGGCGCCGAAGCCGGATCATGTGCCGGATGCGCTGGTCTACGATTTCGACATGTACGACGTTCCGGGCTCCAATGACGACATCCAGCTTGCCTACCAGGCGGTGCAGCAGGCAGCGCCGGACATCTTCTGGACGCCGCGCAACGGCGGTCACTGGGTCGCGACGCGCGCCGAGGACATTGAGGCGATGCAGCGTAATCATGAGTATTTTTCCCATCGCAAGATCGTGTTGCCGCGCATGCCCGAGGGCACCCCGCGCCAGATTCCGCTGGAGCTCGATCCGCCGGAGCATGGCGCCTATCGACGGCCACTGATGCAGGCGCTGCTGCCCAAGGTGGTCAACACGCTGGAGAGCAAGGTGCGCGACGTCACCGTCTCTCTGGTCGAGGGCCTGCGCGACAAGGGTGGCTGCGAATTCATCGCTGATTTCGCCAAGGTGTTGCCGATCGTCGTTTTCCTCGACATGGTCGATCTGCCGCGCGAGGATCGCGCCTATCTGCTGCCGATCGCCGAAGATTCGGTGCGTGGTCGCACCGCCGAGATACGCGGCGCTGCGCATCGCAAGGTCGGCGAATATCTCGCCCAGACGGTGATCGCCCGGCGCGAAAACCCCGGCCAGGACCTGATCAGCAAGCTGGTCAGCGCGCCGGTCGACGGGCACGAGATGCCGCTGGACAATGCGATCAGCTTCGCGACCCTCGTGCTTTTCGGCGGTCTCGACACGGTGGCCGGCATGCTGGGTTTTGTCGCCCGCTTCCTGGCGATGAACCCGGATCACCGGCGGGAACTGGCGTCCCGCCTTGACGATGAGCCCTTCATGCGCAACGCGCTGGAGGAACTGCTGCGCCGCCACGGCATCGCCAACACCGCGCGCTATATCGCGCGTGACCTCGACTATAAGGGTGTGCCTTTTAAGGCAGGCGACATGATCCTGCCGCCCAACCTGCTGGTCGGCATGGACGAGCGCAAGATTAAGGATCCCACCACCGTCGATTTCTCGCGGCCCTTCCCGATCCGTCACGCGACTTTCGGCAACGGCCCGCACACCTGCCCCGGCGCGGTGCTGGCGCGGCGCGAGCTGCGCATCTTCCTGGAAGAATGGCTGACCCGTATTCCCGAGTTCGAAATCGCGCCGGGCACCACCCCGGTGCTGGCGACGGGAATGGTCAACGGGGTCCTGGAGTTGCAACTGGCCTGGCCCGTGTAACGGGGCGGCGTCCCGAGCCGGCGGCGGTGCCATGGCCGCCGGGACGGTGAGGACGTCGAGGGCAGGCGCGTCGTCCGCCGCATGCGAGAAGACGTCGAGCGGCCTGGCGAGGTCAAGCTCGTCGACGCCGTTGAAGACGAAGGATGACGACGCTGATCTGCTCCATAGGCCGAAGGCGCGGTTCAGGCGTCGTCGAAATCCGGCTGGAAGTTGGGCGTGGTCTCCCCGTCCCAAGGCAGCGCGTCCATGTAGCGCTTGCCCGCCGTCGCCTGGTCGGGCGTGACCGTCAGGTGGCCGGTCCCAAGCACTTCGGCCAGCCGCTCCCGCACCGTCTCTGCGTCGATCTCGCGAACGAAGATGCCGTCATTCTCGGCGAGCTGGGTGGTGCCTAGACGGCCGCCACCTGTGTAGAAGACACGGCCCGTCACATCGCTCTCTCGACTGAGGAAGAAGGCCATCGCTGCCGCCACCTTCTCAGCCGGCAGGTTGCGCTGGAACCAGCCGACCGTCGCGCGGTCCGGTATCTGCTCGACCATGCGTGAATAGGCCGTCGGCATCACGGCATTGACCAGAATGTTGCGCGAACGGCCCTCGATCGCCGTGTCAAACGAGAGGCCCAGCATCGCCGCCTTGGCGGCCCCGTAGGGCGCGTTGCCGCCGACGCCCAACACCCCGTTGGATGAGACGTTGAGCACGCGGCCGTAGCGTTGCGCGCTCATGATCGGCCACGCGGCGCGCATCAGGTGATGGCCGCCGATCACGTTGACGCGATAATGCTGCTCGATCGTTTCGTCGTCGAAATCGGTGAAGGGGCCGGGCAGCGCCGTGCCGCAATTGTTGACGAGAATGTCGAGCCGGCCGAACGCGTCGATTGTTGCGGCGACGATCGCCCGGGCGGCGTCACCGGTGCCGACTGCATGACCGTCGGCTACTGCCTGCCCACCGGCTCCTTTGATCTCGGCCGCAACCGCCTCGGCGGGGCCGGCAGAGCCGTTCTGTCCTCCATGGACATCGCCGCCATAATCGTTGACCAGCACGGCAGCCCCGCGCCGTGCGAGTTCCATGGCGTAGGCGCGGCCCATGGCGCCGCCGGCCCCCGTGACGATCGCGACCTGGCCGTCGAAGCGGATGGGATTGCTCATTGCATCAAATCTCCTCCTGCGTCGCCGCCGTCAGCGCGGGGGCGATCCTGTGGCGAATTCCGGGATCAGCTCGGCGCCGGCCGCGAACGAGCTTGTGGGCTCGTGCCCGTCGGGGATGGTGGCGAGCGCGGCGCCGACATCGTCGCCCAGCTCCACCGTCTCGCTCTCGATGAGGCGGGTGCGGCGCACCCGCCCGGCGCCGCCATGATAGATCATGCCGCTTTCCCGGCAGTCCTCGCTGGCCAGCCAGCCGACGATGCGGGCGACGTGATCGGGGGAGAGGAAGTCAGCCCATTCCCGGCCGAGCACGCTGTTCGACATTGAGGTATAGGCGACCGGCGCGATCACGTTGGCGCGGATATCGGCGCCTTCCGGCACGTCCAGCGCGATGCCTCGCGCGATGCCGATCATCGCCGCCTTGACCGCCGAATAGGGAACCGACTTGACCTGCCCCCACAGGCCCGCGCCTGAACCGGTGAGCACCACACGGCCATAACCCTGCTTCACCATGTGTGGCCAGGCTGCGTGGAGCGGGTAGAGCGTGCCCCACATGCCGACGTCGATGATCGCGCGGTTGGCGGCGAGGTCCATCCCGTCGAAATCCTCGAACCATTGCACGCCCGCGTTGCAGATGAGGATGTCGATGCGTCCGAAATGCTCGATCGCGGTGGTCACCATCGCGCGGCCCGCCTCCTCGGTCTCGACCGCGCCATCATGCGCAATCGCCTTGCCGCCGGCCGCGACGATCTCGCCGACCACCGGCTGCGCGCGTGATGCCCCGTCGCGCGGCCGGTTATTGACGACGACGGCGCACCCATGCCGTGCCAGCCACATCGCATAGGCCCGGCCGAGCCCGGTAGCTGCACCCGTGACGATCGCGACGCGGCCGGTGAAGTCAGCGGCCATCAGGCGGGCTCGGCGAAGCCGGTGGGCGCCTTGGAAAGGAAGATGGTCTTGATCTCGGTAAAGCCATAGAGGCCTTCGAGACCACCCTCCCGGCCAATGCCCGACTGCTTGAAGCCGCCATAGGGCATGGTGAAATCGATCCAGCGCCCGTTATGGCCGAAATTGCCGGTGCGAATGCGCCGACCTACCGCATAGGCACGATCGGTATCCTCGGTGAACACGCCGCCCGACAGGCCGTAATCGCTGTCATTAGCGATGTTGATCGCTTCCTCGACGTCATCATAGGCGATAACGGTGCCGACTGGTCCGAAAATTTCCTCACGGGCGATGGTCATGCCGTTGTCGGCGTCGACGAACAGGGTGGGCTCGATGAACCAGCCCTTGTCGAGATGCGCCGGACGGCTACCGCCGGTGACGACCTTGGCGCCCTCGCTCTTGCCCTTGTCGAGCAGGCCGAGCACACGATCGAGCTGGTGCTTGGCGACGAGCGGGCCCATCGTGGTGGCTTCCTCGAACGGATCGCCGACCACGACATGCTGCATCGCCGCAGCGATGGCGCCGGCGATCTCGTCCTTGCGCGAGCGGGGGACGAGGATGCGGCTGAACGCGGCGCACTGCTGGCCGCACAGGCCGACCAGATTGGGCATGATGCCGGCGACGACGCTCTCGATCCTGGCGTCGTCGAGCACGATCGCGGCGGATTTGCCCCCGAGCTCGGTGGTGCAGCGCACTGAACGAGCGCCGCAGATCGATCCGATGTGCAGGCCGACAGCGGTCGAGCCGGTGAAGCTCACCTTGTCGACCTCGGGCTTGCGGACGAGATAGTCGGAAACCTCGCGGCCGGTCGGTAGCACGGTGAACACGCCCTCGGGCAGGCCGACCTCGTGGATGCACTCGGCGAGCAGCAACGCCTCCAGCGGCGTCTCGGGCGAGGGCTTGGCGATCACGGTGCAACCCGCGACCAGCGCTGGCGCGACCTTGAGCAGCAGGGTCGGCATCGGCGCGTTCCACGGCACCACTGCGACGGTGACACCCACTGGCTCCCGCACGACCATGCACACTTCGCCGCCGGCGGCGCGGCGCGGTTCCTCGAAGCCGTGCTGGACCGCGAGATTCGCGAAGAACTCGATATAGCCCGGATATATGCCCGAGGCCCATTGGGACTGTGCGAGGGGCATGCCGACCTGCAGCGTCCAGGCCTTGGCGAAATCGCCGGCGCGCTCGCGAACCTTGGCGGCGACGGCGAGCATCTTGTCGGCGCGCTCCTTGGCCGTCATCCGCGGCCACGGGCCGTGATCGAAGGCATGACGAGCAAGTGCCACCGCGCGATCCACGTCCGCCTCGGATGCTTCGGCGACGCTGCCGATCAGTACCTCTGTCGCCGGCGAGACGATCTCGATCGCGCCGCCCTCCAATGGGCGCACCCAGTCGCCGCCGACATAAAGTTCTTCGCTGTGCATGAGACCAGCGAGATCGAGGGTCATTTCAGGCTCCTGTATCGGACGCTCGGCGCCGGTGTTGGCGGGAAGATAGGACGGGAAACGCGCCCGCGCGACGGCGCCGGGATCATCATCGCGTGCGCGATCGGGTTACTCTTCGACGACGACGGGCAGCGACAGCATGCCGTTCACGCCGCCGTCGACGTGCAACATCTGTCCGGTGACGTAGCGCGCGGCCTCTGAGGCGAGGAAGATCGCCGGCCCGGTGATCTCGGCCGGATCGCCGAAGCGGCCCATCGCGATCGCATCCCTGAAGATCTTGGCGCGCTGTGGATGGCCAACGGTCGGCGCCGCCATGTCTGTGTCGAAGAAACCGGGTGCGATCGCGTTCACGGTGACGCCGCTCGGTGCGAGATCGGCGGCGATCGCCTTGGTGAGGCCCAGCACCGCCGTCTTGCTGGCGACGTAGGCGGAAAGGTTGGGACGACCGGTCTTGGAGACGTAAGACCCGAAATTGATGATCCGGCCCCAACCGCGCTCGACCATGCCGACTGAGGCGTCTCGGCAGAGGATGTACATGGACGACACGTTGACGTCGAACATCTGCTCCCACTTAGCGAGCGTCGATCCGTGGAGCGCGCCCCAGCCGCCGATCGCGCCGTTGTTGACGAGGATGTCGATGGTGAGGCCGCGGTCAGTGAGGCCGGGGATTACGCGCTCGACGGCAGGCAGGTCGCCCAGCTCGAAGGTGACGATCTCGGCCTCGCCGCCCTTGTCGCCGATCAGCGCCGCGACCTCGTTGAGCTTCGCCGCATCGCGCGCGGCGAGCACGACGCGGGCGCCGGCCTCCGCCATGGCCAACGCGATCGCGCGGCCCAGCCCGCGCGAAGCACCGGTGACGAGCGCGGTGCGCCCGGCAAGCGAGAACAGGTCCATCGATGAGGCTCCGTGCGTGGCAGTCGGGGAAATAGCATGGCCGCCGCGCAGGACCGCGCGACGGCCGCAGCCATATCAGGCAGCTTCGAGTTCCTTCGCCGGCGCCGGGTCCGGGCGAGCGAAGCGCTGCAGGCGACCCGGCAGCGCGCCGGTGGAGACGCCTTCACGATAGGTCACCACGCCCGAAACGATGGTCGCCTCGTACCCATCCGCTTTCTGCGACAGGCGGCGGCCGCCTGCGGGCAGATCGTACGTAGCGTGCGGCGCGTAGAGGTGCAGCCGGTCCATGTCGATCACGTTGAGATCAGCCTTGTAGCCCGGCTTGATCAGGCCGCGGTCGCGCAGGCCGGCGAGTTCAGCCGGATCGCGCGACAGCATCTTAATCGCCGCCGGCAGTGCCACCGCCTTGTCGAGCGTCTGGTTCTTGACCCAGTAGGTCAGCAGATAGGTGGTATAGGCCGCATCGCAGATCATCGAATAATGCGCGCCGCCGTCGCCCAGCGCCACCACGGTGTGGTCATGGCCGAGCAGGAACCGCGAGCTCTCGAACTTCTCGCCCTCTGCGTTGCCGAGCGGCCGGTAGAGCACCTCGTGTCCGTCGCGCTGGAGCAGCACGTCGTAGAGCATCTCCTTGGTCGAGACGCCCTTGGCCTTGGCGAGCTCGCAGATGCTTTCCGACTGCGATGGATTGTAGTTCGGGGGATCGCCGAGCACGTACATCTGATCCAGATCGGACAGCACATAGAGGAAGAAGTCGAACGGGTCCTGCGGCTCCTCCGCGAGCATTTTCTCGCGGAAGGCTGGATCCTTCATCCGGGCGACCTTCTGCTCCAGCGGGAGGTTTTCGATCTCGCGGAAGCTCGGATTGAGCGCGAAGGGATGGAGCGAAAGCTCGAGGCCCAGCATCGCACCGGTCGGGCGCGGGATCACTTGGCCGCGAATCTCCAGGCCGTCCTCCTTGGCCTTGCTGAGTTCACGCAGCGTGTCCTGCCACGCGCTGGACGGCTCGTGCGGGGCCTGCATGAATGTGAAGGAGACCGGGCGGCCCGATTCCTTGGCGATGGCGCGCAGCAGATCGAAGCGCTCACGCGGAGACACGTCGTAACTCGGCACCATCTGGAAAACGCCGGCATCGGCGTCCTTCAGGCCGGCGGCGAGCGCCAACACCTCCTGATCCTCGGTCTGGACGGAGGGAGCCGGGCGGCCGTCCTTGAACTTGTGCGCGAAGCTGCGCGAGGTCGAGACGCCAAGCGCGCCGGCCTCGATTGCTTCCTTGGTGATGCGGCGCATCTCGGCAAGGTCGTGCTCGGTCGGCGGCTCCAAGTTCACACCGCGCTCACCCATCACCCACACGCGCACCGGCGAGTGCGGCAGCTGCGCACAGAAATCGATGTCGCTCTCGCGCTGCTCGATGGCGTCGAGATATTCGGGGAAGGTCTCCCAGTTCCACGGCACACCGGCGGTCATCACCACCTCGGGGATGTCCTCCACGCCCTCCATCAGTTTCACCGCAATCTGATGGTCGGTCTTGCGGATCGGTGCGAAGCCGACGCCGCAGTTGCCCATCACCACCGTCGTCACGCCATGGTCGGACGAGGGGGCGAGCCGATGCTCCCAAGTGATCTGGCCGTCGTAATGGGTGTGCACGTCGACGAAGCCGGGCGTCACAATACGGCCATCAGCATCGATCTCCTCGGCGCCCTTGCCGGTCACCTTGCCCACCTCGGCGATGCGACCGTCCTTCACGGCCACGTCCGCCACGAACGGCTCGCTACCGGTGCCGTCCACCACCGTACCGCCTCGAATCACAATGTCATAGTCGGCCATCGTCCGTCTCCTCGCCCTGATATCTATGCCCCTCAGCCGATTCCGAACAGCCTTGAGGCATCGCATCCGCGAACAGTGCCCAAGACGGATGCGAAGGGCGATGGACGTGCTACCTGACAGCGAGATCAGGAGCCGAAACGGAAAGAGGCACATGGTGCAGACGAGCGCTGGGGAAGCGGACTACATCATCGTCGGGGCGGGCTCCGCCGGCTGCGTGCTGGCCAACCGGCTGACCGAGGACGGAAAGACACAGGTGATCCTGCTGGAAGCCGGCGGCGACGATCGCCCGCTCAAGGAGCTGGGCCAGTTCCGCAGCAACCTGAACATCCACATCCCGGCGGGCTTCACGAGCATGCTCGAGGATCCGAAGATCAACTGGAACTACACGACGGAGCCCAATCCCTCCACCGACGGGCGCACCTTCGCCTTCCCGCGCGGCAAGGTGCTGGGTGGTTCCTCCTCGATCAACGGCATGATCTATGTGCGTGGCCTGCCCCAGGATTATGATGGCTGGCGGCAGCTGGGGGCCGCTGGCTGGTCTTGGGCCGACGTTGAGCCCTTCTTCCGCAGGGCGGAGAACCAAGCGGGCCGGAACGCCACTTTCGCGGGGCTCGGCGGGCCACTGGACATCTGCGATACGCCCGTCAAACATTCCATGTCGGAGAATATTCGCATGGCTTTCCTTGAGGCCGGCGCGCCCGATGCGGCGGACCTCAATGGCAACACCTTCGAGGGCGTCAGCATGATCCGCCTGACCCAGAAGCGTGGGCTCCGGCGCTCGACGGCGGTTGCCTACCTGCATCCGGCGATGAAGCGCGCCAACCTGAAAGTGGAGAAGCGCTCGCTCGCTACCCGTATCCTGTTCGAGGACAAGAAGGCGGTAGGGGTTGAGTTCGAGCGTGGCGGGGAGCGCCACATCGCACGTGCCCGACGCGAGGTGATCCTGTCGGGTGGTGCGATCAATTCTCCGCAATTGCTCGAATTGTCGGGTGTCGGCCAGCCCGAGCTGCTGCGCGCGCATGGCATCCCTACGATCGCCGAGAATATGGGCGTCGGCGAAAATCTGCAGGACCATTATGCAAGCATGGTGCGCAGTAGGCTGAAGCCCGGGATGCTCAGCATGAACGCGCTGTCGCGAGGACTGCCATTGCTCGGCCAGATGATCCGTTACATCTTCACGCGCACCGGCCTGCTTGCGCTCGGCGGCTCGCACCTGACGGCTTATCTGCGCTCAGGTCCCGAGGTGGACATGCCCGATCTACAATTCTTCGCCAGTCCCGCCACGGTCGATTTCGAAGCGCTGGTAAAAACCGGGCGGATGACGATGGAATCTGAACCGGGGATCACCATCGGCGGTTACGTGATGCGGCCGCATTCGATGGGCTCCATCCATATCCGCTCGGCCGATCCGCGCGTCCAGCCTGCTATCATTCCCAATTTCATCGCCGAGCCTGCCGACCAGCGCGGCACGGTCGCAGCGCTTCGCTGGTCGCGGAGGGTCATGGAGCAGCCGGCTCTGGCACCCTTCATCGATCAAGAGTTGACGCCGGGAGCGAACGTGGAAAGCGACGACGAGCTGCTGGCCTTCGCGCGCGCTGCCGGATCGACCGGCTATCACCAGTCCAGCACCTGCGCCATCGGCCCGGTGGTCGACGAACGGCTGCGCGTGAAGGGAGTGGAGGGTCTGCGCGTCGTAGATGCCTCGGTGATGCCGAGGGTCGTCTCAGGCAATACCAACGGCGCCACCATCATGATCGCCGAAAAAGGCGCGGATATGATCCGGACGGACGCGCGGAATTGATGGGTGGGCGGCCGAGCCGCCCTTACGGCTTCTCGGTGCATCCCGCTGGCTGAACCGGGCTCAGTACTAGCTATCCGACACCGTAACCTTGAGCCCGTCGAGCGCGGCAGTAAGACGGATTTGGCATGAGAGACGGCTATTCTCACGCGGCTCGCTGGCGAACTCCAGCATGTCCTTTTCCATGTCGCCGGGCGCGCCTACCGCATCCAACCAGGCGGGATCAACATAGACATGGCAGGTGGCGCACGCGCAGGCGCCGCCGCAATCGGCCGCGATGCCAGCCACGCCGTTGCGCACCGCGAGCTCCATCACAGAGAAACCCTGATCCCCGTCCAGCGTGCGCTCTGAGCCATCCGGTTCGACGAAAGTGACTTTCACCATATTCCCTGTCCCGATAATTGCTTGTGGCGTGATCGCTCGATGCCATCCCCCGACGGCCATCGCGAGGGGATCGCTGGTAATGATCGCGATCGCGATGGATTGCCGTGGCGCAAAGGTCCGCTTGCCAAGCCACGGTCTTCAGAGCCTTTTCATGACCTAATGAGCGGGGAAGAGGCATATGGCAAACGGGTTCGTCATGAGGAGTGTCGAGCGGCATCGGCCGGGTGGCGACCGAAGCTGCGATCATCCAACTCTCCGGCGGCGGCAGGAGCTGGCCTGGAAATCTATTGCGAGGCTGCTGTCGTGCCCGCGGCGATGGAGCTCGATCAGCCGCGGTTGCGGATGTCTGGCGGTCCTGACACCATAGTGACGATCCGCAATCACGCTGCCGCCCTGCGGGCTTTGCTCAAGCTGTTACTAACGAAGGAGAGGATACGAGGATCATGGCAGATATCGAGCTGGATCGGCCGGCGGCCGGTGTGCGGCGGATCACGCTCAATCGGCCGGGCGCTCTGAACAGCTTCAGTTTCGCGATGTATGCCGAGCTGCTGGAGGCGCTGGAGGAGATCCGATTCGATCCCGAGGCGCAGGTGGTGATCCTGACGGGCGCGGGCCGCGCCTTCTCGGCCGGGCACGATATCCGCTCGCCCAGCGAGGCGCCGTGGGTGCGTGGCGACCTTGGTAGTGCGCAAAAGACCCGGGCGATCATGGCCAAGCTGAGCCAGCTTCCCGTCGCGATGCGTTCCCTGCCGCAGCCTGTGATCGCGGCGGTGAACGGGGCGGCCGCAGGGCTAGGCTATCTGCTGGCGCTTGCATCCGACATTTGTCTCGTCGCGAAGTCGGCGAAATTCGTGAACGCTTTCCACAATGCGGGCACCGGGCACGAAATGGGCTTCTCCTACCTGCTGCCGCGCGCGGTCGGCACCCAACGCGCCGCCGAGATGTTGCTGACCGGCCGCCCGGTTCTCGCCGAGGAGGCAGCCAGCATCGGCCTTGCCCTGCGCGTGGTGGAGGATGAGGAACTACAGGCCGAGGCGCTGGCGCTCGCGGACTCGATCGCGACCAACAGCCCGATCGGCATCGCGCTTACCAAGCAGTCGCTCTGGCTGAACCAGTCGGCCGGCAGCCTCGAGGCGGCCATCGAGCTGGAGAGCCGAGCGATCTACATCAGCCAGACGACCGAGGATACGGCTGAGAAACGCCGCGCTTTCAACGAGAAAAGGCGCCCCCACTTCAAGAACCGTTGAGGCATGGACCCCGCTACCGGTCCATGCAATCACACCCTTTCGAAGATGGCGGCTGCGCCCTGGCCGCCGCCGACGCACATCGTCTCCAGCCCATAGCGGCTGCCGCGCCGCTCCATCTCGTGAAGCAGACTCACCATCATGCGCACGCCGGTCGCGCCGATCGGATGGCCGAGGGAGATGCCCGAGCCGTTGACGTTGAGCCGATCGGGATCGTTCCAGCTCCAGCCCTTTAGTACCGCGAGCACCTGGCAGGCGAAGGCTTCGTTGAGTTCGACGAGATCCATCTGCTCCCAGTCGAGGCCGGTACGCGCGAACAGCTTGGCGACAGCGGGGACGGGGCCGATCCCCATGGCCGCCGGATGGCAGCCGACCGCAGACCAGCCGACCAGCCGCGCCATTGGAATAAGGCCGAGGTCGCCGAGCTTGTCTTCGGCGACGATCAGGCAGGCGGCGGCGGCATCGTTCTGCTGCGCGGCGTTGCCGGCGGTAACGATGCCATCCTTGCGGATCGGCTTGAGCCTGGCGAGCGCCTCGAGCGTGGTATCACCGCGAATGCCCTCGTCCCGTGCGAAAAGGACGGCCTCGCCCTTTTTTTGTGGTACGCGGATCGGTACGACCTCCTTGTCGAAGCGGCCCGCCGCCCAGGCAGCAGCTGCACGCTGCTGGCTGCGCGCGGCATAGGCATCGGCCTCCTCGCGGCTGATGTCATATTCCCTGGCGAGATTGTCGCCGGTCTCGATCAGGCCCGAGATGAAGCCGAAGCGCTCGACCGGCTGTGAGCGTTCTCGGCCGCGATCGAGCCGGTCGTAGAAGGGCACGGTGCCGGCGCGCGCGCCGCCGCGCATCGTCGTCGAATAATATTCGATGTTACTCATGCTCTCGACGCCGCCGGCGACGACAACGTCCGCCGCGCCCGTCTGCACCATCATCGCGGCGGTGGCGATCGCGGTGAGGCCGCCGCCGCAGCGGCGATCGACCTGCATGCCGGGTAGCTCGATCGGCAGGCCGGCGTGGAGCGCCGCCCAACGGCCGATGCAGGGTGCCTCCGAATTGGCGTAGCTCTGGGCCAGCACGACGTCGTCAATGCGCGCCGGATCGATGCCGCTGCGATCCACCACAGCACGGACGACGTGCGCGGCGAGGTCTTCGGCCGGCACTGACGCGAGGCCGCCGAGGAAGCGGCCGACGGGGGTGCGGAGCGGGGCGACGATCATGGCATTGCGCAAGGCCGGAAACTCCGGAAGGACGTTATCGCCCACGCACATAAGCGCGACCCCACGCGGCTCCTAGGATATTGCGCATCAAGCGAATATGCGATGTCTCCCACGGGCGCGTTGCCAGCACCGCCGGCTTGGCTAACGATTGCGCCATGATCGCCCATTCCGTCATCGAGCCGCTGCTGTCTCCCTTCGCGTTGCGGGGGATGGCGCTTGCCAACCGCATCGCCATGGCGCCGATGACGCGCTATTTCTCGCCGGGCGGCGTGCCAGGGGACGAGGTGCCGGGATATTACCGCCGCCGCGCCGAGCGGGGCGTCGGGCTGGTGGTGACCGAGGGGATCGGCGTCGCGCACCCTGTCTCGGTCGATCATCCCGGCCTGCCGCTGCTGCACGGCGATGCCGCGATCGCGAGATGGAGCGAAATCGTTGACGGCGTGCATGCGGCGGGGGCGAAAATCCTGCCCCAGCTCTGGCACCAAGGCGCGATGTGGAACGTCGAATATGCCGGCGATCCGCGGGGCATGGAGGCGGTCCGCCCGTCTGGCATATGGGGTCCTGCGGACGGCGTGATCTCGATCTCCGAGACCTCGCGCGACACCGCGGCGGCCACCGAGACCCGGCCGATGAGCGACGAGGACATCCAGGATGTGATCGACGCCTATGGTGTCTCCGCTCGCAACGCGATCGCCGCTGGGTTCGACGGCATCGCGATCCACGCCGCGCACGGCTATCTGATCGACACCTTCTTCTGGCACGAGACCAACCGCCGCGTCGATCGCTTCGGCGGAGACCATAAGGCGCGCGCCACTTTCGGTGCCGAGGTGGTCAAGACGATCCGCCGCATGATTGGTGATGACATGCCGATCGTGCTGCGTTTCTCCCAGTTCAAGATGCAGGATTATCGCGCCCGCCTGGCGGAAAATCCGGACGAGCTGGCCCAGTTGCTCGCCCCGTTGGCGGACGCCGGCGTCGACATGTTCGACGGTAGCCAGCGCTATTTCGACACGCCTATATTCGACGGCTCGCCGCTCAACCTCGCTGGCTGGGCCAAGAAGCTGACCGGCAAAGCCTCGATGACGGTGGGTGGCGTCGGCCTCGGTCGCACCAGTGGCTCGGCCAAGCATATCGACGACAGCCAGAAGTCGACCGACAACCTCCTCCAGCTCGTTGCCCGCTTCGAGAAGGGCGAGTTCGACATGGTGGCGGTAGGCCGCTCGCTGCTCAACGACCCGGCCTGGCTGGAGAAGGCGATTGCCGGCGCAGAATTCTCACCCTTCGACCGCGCCAATCTGGATCGGCTGACATGAGCGACGCCGATCTCGCGAGTCGCATCGATCGCATCGAATCGGCGCTCGCCATCCAGCAGCTGCCTATCCGTTATGCGCTTGCGGTGGACGGACGCGACATCGATACGTGGATCAGCCTATTCATCGAGGATGTCGATTGCGGCCGGCATGGCAAGGGGCGTGAGGCGCTGCGTGGAACGATCGAGGAGCCGCTGCGCACCTTCTACCGCTCGATCCACCAGATCTGCGGTCACCAGATCGAGTTCGCCGACGCCGATCATGCCAGCGGCGCGGTCTATTGCCGTGCCGAGCATGAGGATGCCGGCAAGTGGATCGTTATGGCCATCTGCTATTTCGACGATTACGAGCGGCGAGGCGGACAATGGTTTTTCGCCCGACGGCGCGAGCGCCACTGGTACGCCGCCGATCTGGTCGAGCGCCCCCGCGCGCCCTTCCACGACTGGGCTGGCCACGACATTCCGCCGCACCTGCCAGCCGCTTTCCCAACCTGGGATCGCTTCTGGCGCGACCTGCCAGCCGAGCGGATCGAACAGCTGACCGAGATGCCGGTGCACGGCAAGGGAGACAAAGCATGAGCATGGAGGGTAAGGTCGCGCTGGTCACGGGCGCGGGCGAGGGCATCGGCGAGGCGGTCGCGCGTGCACTGGCTGCCGAGGGGGCGAAGATCGTCCTCACCGACATCCGCCCCGAAGTCGGCGAGGAAGCCGCGCACCGCATCGAGAAGGCAGGCGGGCGGGTCGCCTTCATTCGCGCCGACGGCACCAAGGAAGCCGAGGTCGAAGCACTGATCGCGAAGACCGTCTCGCTCTACGGCCGGCTCGATTGCGCGCACAACAATGTGGGTTCCGGTCGATCGGGATCGACCATCACCAGCATGGAGATGGACGAGTGGGACTGGACGCTCGACATCTCGCTGAAATCGACCTGGCTCTCGATGAAATATGAAGTGCCGGTGATGCTCGCCAACGGCGGCGGCGCGATCGTCAACACCGCTTCGATGGCCGGGCTGTTCTGCACGCACGTCGCATCCCCCGCTTATTCCGCCGCCAAGGCGGGCGTCATCCACCTCAGCCGCTACGCATCGAACGCCTATGCCGCGCAAGGCATCCGCGTGAACAGCATCGCGCCGGGGCTGGTCGCGACGCCGACCGTCGTCGGTATGCTCGACGAGGCGCAGCAGGCCGCCACCGCCGCCGACAAGCAGTTGATCGCGCGTGCAATTAAGCCGGAGGAGATCGCCGACGGCGTCGTCTTCCTGCTGTCGGAGCGCGCGGCGATGGTGACAGGCATCAATCTCGAGATATGCGGCGGCCGCAAGTAAGCACCGCCGGCGCACAGGAGGCGAAGATGGACAGACCGGGCAAGTGGCTGAAGAGCACCGATGCCATCCGATTCGAGGTCAGGGACAGCGTCGCCTGGATCACGCTCAACCGGCCCGAGAAGCGCAACGCGCTCTCCGGCACGATGCTGCGTGAGCTCAACCAGGCGTTCTTGGAAGCCGACGATCGGATCGATGTCAACGCCATCGTCCTGAGCGGCGCGGGCAAGGATTTCTGCGCCGGCTACGACCTGATGGATAGCTATGGCGGCGGCGAGGACAACTCCACTGACCATGACCCTTCGCTTTATCGCAGCCGCGCCGACACGATAGACGACGACATCTGGAATCTTGCCCGCCAGCAGGATCTGCTGCTGCCGATGATCGAGCTGCACAAGCCGATCATCACCAAGATCCACGGCAACTGCCTGGCCGGTGGCACTGACCTCGCTTTTTACAGCGATCTCGTGATCGCCGCCGACGACGCCAGGATCGGCTTCCCCGCAGCGCGCGCCAACGGCACGCCGCCCAGCAACTTCTGGATCTATCATTGCGGCCCGCAATGGACGAAACGGATGCTCTTCACGGGCGACACAATCTGCGGCCGCGATGCCGCGCGCATCGGCTTGGTGCTCGAATCCTATCCGACAGAGGAACTGGATCACGAGATTTCCGAGATGGCGCGCCGGGTGGCGGCGGTGGATTCCGAGATCCTGTCCGCCCACAAGCGGATGGTGAACGGTCAGCTGGCGCTGATGGGCGCGCGCGCCTCGCAGCGTGCCGGCCTCGATCTCGATGCCGAGGCGCATCTGAGCCGTGGCCCGCGCCGATCAAAATTTCGGTCGGACATGGCGGAGGCGGGCCTCAAGGAGGCGCTCAAGAACCGGGATGCGCCGTTCGGGGACGGTAAGGTGAACCTGCGCGCGCGGAGCGGCGGGGCGAACTGACATGCTTCGTTTCGACGGGGAGGTTGCAATCGTCGAAGGGCCGGACGTGACCGTCGAACTGGGCGGTTGATTGATGTCGAGCCATGCCCGCGCATGCTGTGCAGACGCCATGCGGCGCGCTGAGTGTGCCCGCACTCAAACCAAAGGAGAGGCAATATGACGATTCGGTTCGACGAGCAGGTGGCAATCGTCACGGGCGCCGGGCGTGGTATGGGGCGCGAGCATGCGCTGCTGCTCGCCCGGCGTGGCGCCAAGGTGGTGGTGAACGACTATGGCGGCGCGCAGTCGACGATCGATCGCGGCTCGATCGAGGCGGCGCAGGCGGTGGTCGAGGCGATCCGCGCCGAGGGGGGCGAGGCCATCGCCAATGCCGAGATGGTCGGCACGGGCGAAACCGCGACCGCGATCGTCAATGCCGCGATTGAAGCGTATGGTCGGGTCGACATCCTCGTCAACAATGCCGGCGGCTCGCTGATCGGCGAGCCTGACGATTATGATGACGAGCAGATCGAGGGTGTGCTGCGCGCCAATTTCATCGGCGCCTACATGCTGATCCGCCGCGTCTGGCCGCTGATGCGCGCACAGGGCTATGGCCGGATCGTCAACGTGATGTCCTCGGCCGTACTCGGATCGGGCAAACTCGCGCCCTATGCGGCAGGGAAGGGCGGCCTTTTCGGATTGACCGCCGATATCGCTCATGACGGCCGGGCACATAATATCCTGGTCAACGGTGTCTTCCCGACGGGCGCCTCGCGCCTCACGGAAACCTCGCAAGAGGATGTGGCGCTCTGGTACCGCACCTATTTCCAGCCCGAGAAGGTCTCCGCCTTCGTCGCCTATCTCTGCAGCCGGGAGTTGGATTTTGCCGGCGAGATATTCAACGTCGGCGGTGGGCGGGTCGCGCGGCTCGCGGTGTTCGACAATGAGGGTATGTTCGATCCCGGCATCACGCCCGAAATCGTCGGCGAAAATATTTCCGCCATCCGTGACATGAGCGAGCCTACCATCATCCCGTCGCTCTGGGCGCAGACGGAGCGCTACTTCCGCTATCTGCCCTGGACTGGGGGCAAGAACGGTATCATGTAGCGGATCGTCGAGCGATCCCGATCAGCAGACAAGCTGCCCATAGCCCGATGCGGGCGCGATTGACAGGGATCGACGCGATCACCGGAACGGACGCGATCGCCACACATCATGTTCTCGATGGATGTCGCTATCCGGCATTTTTGGCTGCATGTCTGAGGTCGGACGCTGCTAGAATGTCAGCTCCGGAGAACCGCGGCCGCATGCCGCTGGAGAGCGAAATGACGCGCCCATTTCTGAACATTCCCGATGCGGTGAACATCGATACGCCCGCCATCAAGCCCGTCCGGGAGTTCGAGATCTGCAATCGTCTGCTGGACGACCATGACGGGCTTGAAGGCTTTTACGCGGAAAATGGCTATCTGTTCTTCCGCAACATTCTCGATCCCGAGTCGGTCGCCTATGCCAGGGACGAGATGCTCGCCATTGCTGCCGACGTGTTCGGCCTGATCGAGAAAGGCGACATCGCCGCGCGCTGGACGGGCAAACCGCTGGAGAATTGGAGCGAAGACAGTCCCGTCTTCAGCGGCATCTCCCGCCGTCTCGTCGAGCATCCGCGCAACCTGGCCATGCTGGAGAATATCCTCGGCGAACCGGCATGCATGGTGCCGAATGTCCAATACCGGCTCTATCCGCCGAACGGCCCCATCACCGTGGTTCACCAAGACGGCTTCTACAGCCCCGGCATCAAGGATTTCAAGCCGCTGTGGATTCCGCTGGTGCCGTGCCCGCGCGAGGTCGGAGGGTTGATGGTCGCAGTGGGCCAGCACAAGCGCGGCTACTACCACAATATCGCCAAGCCCTCGCCTTTTCCCATCCCGCAGGGGGTGATCGACGACGACAGCTGGGCGACCACCGACTATGAGCCGGGCGACCTGCTGGTCGTTCACCCCTGCTCGCCGCACGGCGGCACCCCCAACCGCTCCGACCGGCTGCGCGTCACGCTCGACACTCGCGTCCAGTCCGCCGCCCGGCCGAGCGCTTTCGCGGGCACGGTCCGGTTCGTCACGCCGAACTCGATCACGTTGGAAACCGACAATGAGGCGATCGGAACGGTGACGCTCTCAGTGGGCGAGGACACATTCATCCGCGTCATCAACCCGGGTAAGCGTGAGGCTTTCGAGGGATTCGCCGACTATACCAAACCAGGCATGCACCTCCTTGCTGTCAAGGATGGGGATCACGCCGTAATGCTCCGCTGCGGCACCCAGCCCTGACGCCGGGGCGCCGACGGGACAGGATCGAGGCTTTTCGCTTATGGCAGGGCGTGCGCTGCCACGCAGGCGTTATGGGGAACTTGTATAATCTCGCTCCATCTTGTCGATCTCAATCCCGGTGCTGCAAAGAAGCCGCCACCGACGCTCCAGAGCGGCGTCTTCATGAACCTACCGCACCGGGCGAAGTTCCGGGCGGGTCTACATCAATGCCGGTGCAATGCCCGGACATACAGGCTCCCGGCCGGCTGTTGTTCGGGACCTTATCAGGCCTGTTCGTTTGCTTGAACACCAGGGAGGAGGATCGACGCCACATGATAGGCCCGCCGCTCGATGGGATCGGCAGGCGCGCGATTATCGGCGATCATCTCGCCAATTCACCCGATGCGATGGAGCATTGGATCCGCGATCCGCGGGGGGGCGCAGCCCTGGCACCGCCATGCCGAACCTGAACGTATCCGAACAGGATGCGCGCGATCTCGCTGCGCTCCTCTACGTTCACGGCTGAATGGTCGGATGCCGCTCGTTAGATCGTGAAGCTTTCGCCGCAGCCGCAGCTACCCTTGGCGTTGGGGTTGTTGAACACGAAGCCGGCGGTAAAATCATCCTCGACCCAATCCATCGTCGAGCCGACCAGATAAAGCACCGAGCCGCCGTCGATATAGAAGCTGCCACCCGGCGTTTCGATCTTCTCGTCGAAGGGATCGGCTTCGGTGACATAGTCCACCGAATAAGCCAGGCCCGAACAGCCGCGCCGGGGGGTCGAGAGCTTCACGCCGATCGCGTCGGCAGGCGCCTGCGCCATCAGCGTCGCGACACGCGCTTCGGCCGCTGGGGTGAGGACCACGGCGGCGGGGCGCAGGCGGGTTTTGGTATCGGTGGCCATCACAGCATTCCCAGTTCGAGCTTTGCCTCGTCGGACATCTTCTGCGGATCCCAGGGCGGATCCCAAACGAGGTTGACTTCGACATCGCCCACGCCCGGCACCGCACCGACGCGCAGCTCGACCTCACCCGGCATCGATTCCGCGACCGGGCAATGCGGTGTGGTCAACGTCATCGTCACGACGGTATGGCCGTCATCGGTGACATCGACGCCGTAGATCAGGCCGAGATCATAGATGTTCACCGGGATCTCGGGATCGTAAATTTCCTTGAGCGCGGTGATCACGCCTTCGTAGATGTCGCCGCCCGGCTCGCCCGCGCCGGCTTCTGCCGGCTGCTGCTTCAGAAAGCCCTCGAGATAGTCGGCCTTGTGGGGAAGGTTGGCGGTTGCCGTTTCCGCATCCTCGACGCGCGCCCGCGCGGGCGCCGGGACCTCGCCGACCTCTTCGGTCCTGATATTGCGCTGCTCACTCATCCGAAAATTCTCGCCACGCGTTCAAGCCCCCGTACCAATGCCGCGACATCGCTTTCGCCATTGTAAACTCCAAAGCTCGCCCGGGCCGTCGCCGGAACGCCGAGATGGTCCATCAGCGGCTGCGCGCAATGATGCCCGGCGCGGATCGCGACCTGCTCCTCGTCCAATATGGTGCCGATGTCGTGAGGATGAACGCCTTCGATCGCGAAGCTGACGATCCCCGCGCTGTCTTCGGGGCCGAAGACACGCACGCTGTTGAGACTGTGCAGCGCATCACGGGTCGCCTTCACCAGCGCGGCCTCATGCGCGTGGATCGCATCAAGCCCGATCGCGTCCAAATAATCGATCGCCGCGTGAAGCCCGATCACGCCGACGACGTGCGGCGTCCCGGCTTCGAAACGGGCCGGAGGAGGGGCGTAGGTCGTCTTTTCGAAAGTGACCCGATCGATCATCGCCCCGCCGCCATGCCATGGCGGCATCGCATCGAGGATCTCGCCGCGCGCCCACAACACGCCGATGCCGGTCGGGCCGTAGAGCTTATGGCCCGAAAAGGCATAGAAATCGCAACCGAGTGACTGGACGTCGACGGCGAGGCGCGGAACAGCCTGGCAGCCATCGAGCAGCAGCTTCGCACCGACGCCATGCGCCAGATTGGCCGCGCGGCGCGCATCGAGGACCGAGCCCAGCACGTTTGAGACATGGGCGAGCGCGACAAGCTTGTGCCGCGGCGTCAGCATCGCCTCGACCGCGTCGAGATCAATCCTGCCATCCTCGGTGAGGGGAGCGACATCGATCGCGATGCCGGTGCGATCGCGCAGAAGCTGCCAGGGAACGATGTTGCTGTGATGCTCGAGCGTCGAGAGCAGGATGCGGTCACCGGGCTTGAGGCCATTGCCCCAGCTATGCGCGACGAGGTTGATCGCCTCGGTCGCGCCGCGCACGAAAATGATCTCGTCGGGTGAAGGCGCATTGATGAACCGGGCAA
>Ga0207671_10000456_pt1 | contig 56238 bp, 44 predicted proteins | sample KBSC24metaG_FD_184352 | JGI IMG/M metagenome (GOLD analysis project Ga0207671, IMG submission 184352) | Corn rhizosphere microbial communities from Kellogg Biological Station, Michigan, USA - KBS C2-4 metaG (SPAdes) (version 2) | ecosystem: Host-associated > Plants > Roots > Rhizosphere > Soil... | reverse complement strand
CGTTTCCAGGCCTGGATAAACTCAGCCCAGGCGAGGGGGTTGAAGATATTCTGAGGTGGGGCCTGGCCCTGATAGGAGTATCGGGTGGCGCTTTGTCTCAGGTAGGTGCTGGCGGCTTCGCCGGCGCTGGCGGGCAGGTTTCGGGCCAGTACGCGCCGTTTGGCAGCATCTGTGTTTTGCCGGGCTATCTCTATGTTGTCGTCGGGCACTTTTGTATTGACAAAGTCCCGTTCGAATTGTTCCCGTGTTGGCCGTGGCCGGATGATCGTGGCCGGCAGGTACTGGGCGTCCGTCACCATCAGCTGGATAACGCTGTACTGGTTGCCCCGGAAAGTATCTGGTACGTTGAGGGTATAGCTTTTATAACCGACACTGGAAAATTCGATAACGTCGCCTTTTAGAACTACGATGGAGAAGACCCCCTGATCGTTGGAGTAGGTGCCCTGATTACGTCCCTTTACGACGACGCTTACAGCCGGGATACCTCTCAGGCTGTCGGCTGTCATAATGACACCGTACAATTGTACTACAGAGTCTTTAAGCTTGTCAAATTGGGCATGTACAGCGAAAGGGGCGGATAGCAGCAGAATGTATAGTACAATTTTTTTCATTCGGTCTCAAAATTAAACTTTAAACCGTAAATCGTAAACAAAGTAAGGCCGTCATTGGTTAATTTTGTCTCAAATTAGAGTTTTTAACAAAATCTTGCGCATGACTGCGGAAAAAGTTTTAGAGGCCCTTAGTAACGTACAGGAACCCGATCTGGGAAAGGACATTGTGACATTAAATATGGTTAAGGATCTGACCATTGAGGGGAATTATGTTTCCTTTACGGTAGTACTGACCACGCCGGCGTGCCCGATGAAAGATCATATTAAAAATGCTTGTATCAATGCAGTGAGACTGCTGGTAAATAAGGAGGCGACGGTGAAGGTGAATTTCACTTCGCAGACGACCACTCACCGCAAGGATGCCCGGGAAATGCTGCCGAAGGTGAAAAATATCATTGCTGTGGTCAGCGGTAAGGGGGGAGTGGGAAAAAGTACTGTGGCTGCCAATTTTGCCTTGGCCCTGGCGAGGGGTGGTGCGAGTGTGGGGTTAATGGATGCCGACATCTATGGTCCGAGTGTGCCGATCATGTTTGGCGTGCGGGGTGAGCGGCCGATGATGATGGCGGGTGAAGGGGGGAAGGGATTGATCGTGCCGTTGGAGAAGTTTGGGATAAAGTTGATGAGCATCGGATTGCTGGTGGATGAAAAAAATGCTGTTGTCTGGCGTGGACCTATGGCGAGTAGCGCCATCCGTCAGTTTGTGACCGATGTATCCTGGGGTGAGCTGGATTACCTGGTCATCGACATGCCTCCGGGTACGGGTGACATCCATCTTACCCTTATGCAGCTGGTGCCGGTGACGGGTGTCATTGTGGTCACCACTCCGCAGGACGTAGCGTTGGCGGATGCTAAAAAAGGGATTGCGATGTTCGGTCAGGCTCAATTGAAAGTACCGGTGATCGGGCTTGTGGAGAATATGAGTTATTTCACACCGGCTGAATTGCCGGGCAACAAATACTATATCTTCGGCAGAGACGGGGGGAAGCGGCTGGCGGAGGAATATGATATTCCTTTCTTAGGACAGATACCGTTGGTGCAAAGTATCCGCGAAGGGGGAGATATAGGGGTGCCGATCATGATGACGGATGATGCGGTGACGCGCAAGGCGTTCTCGGATTTTGCGGGAAATGCGGCGCGGAGTATTGCGATGATCAATGCCGATATACGGGCGGAGAAGGTGGCGGAGGTGGTGTCGTAGGGCGGCTGGCGCCGGGCGTATGGGGTGCGGAGGGGGGGCCAGCGGTTGAGCGGCGGAAATTTGTATCTTAGCGACATGTATATTCCCCGTCGATTCGAAGAAAAGGATACTGAAAAGATCCACGCGTTCATTAGAGAAAATTCCTTTGCCATACTGGTCTCGGTGAAAGATGGGTTGCCTGTGGGCACGCATATCCCGCTGGCATTGGAAAAGAATGCGGAAGGGGCGGATGTTCTGATCGGGCATATTTCGCGGGGCAACGAACAAAAACATACGCTGGTGGATGGTGCGGAGGTGCTGGCGATATTTCCCGGTCCTCATGCTTATATTTCTCCGCGCTGGTATACGGAGCTGAAGGTGCCCACCTGGAATTATATTTCTGTACATGTATATGGGACGGTGAAGATCATTGAAGGGGAGGCCCTTCGGGCGGCGTTGTCGCGTCTTATGAATACTTACGAGCAGCATCGGCCGCGGCCGGTGACGATAGGTGAGATACCGGAGAAAATGTTGCAGGATGATATGAGGGGGATTGTTGGGTTTGAGATACGGATGGAGGAGGTGCAGGCAGCGTATAAGCTGAGTCAGAACAGGGATGAGCAGAGTTATCACCAGGTGATCGGGGAGTTGGATAAGGGGGATGAGACGGAGCGCAAGGTGGGGGAGGAGATGGCGAGGCGTTCGCGACGGGATGAAAACCAGAAATAATCCTATTTTTGGCGTATGACACGTCAGCAGCTAATCAGCCAGATCCGGCAGACAGGTTCTTATCTATGTGTTGGGCTGGATCCGGATCGAACGAAAATACCGAAACATCTTCTTTCCCATGCAGATCCCGTGTTTGAATTCAACCGGCAGATCATTGATGCCACAAAGGATCATTGTGTGGCGTATAAGATAAATACCGCATTTTATGAGGCGGATGGGGTGAAGGGATGGGAGACCATGGAGAGGACGGTGAATTATATTCCTGCAACGCATTTTAAAATTGCCGACGCCAAACGCGGGGACATTGGCAATACTTCTTCGCAGTATGCGCGGGCTTTTTTTGAAACCCTGGCTTTTGATGCGATCACGGTGGCGCCTTATATGGGTGAGGACAGTGTACGGCCTTTTTTGGAGTACAAAGACAAATGGACTATTCTGTTGGGGCTGACCTCCAATTCAGGATCGAAGGATTTTGAACTGCAACAGACGGGGGATGGGTTGCTCTATGAGAAGGTGTTGAAGACGGCGGCTGGATGGGGCAGTCCGGATAATCTCATGTATGTGGTGGGGGCTACGCAGGCTGAGGCGTTTACGAATATCCGCCGGCTGACGCCTGATCATTTTTATCTTGTCCCGGGTGTGGGTGCGCAGGGCGGGTCTTTGGAAGAGATATCGAAGAAGGCGATGAATGGGGATGTGGGGTTGCTGGTGAATGCGAGCCGGGCCGTTATATATGCGTCGGGCGGGGAAGATTTCGCAACGGCGGCGACGGCGGCTGCGGCGGGATATCAGCGAGAGATGCGGGGGTATTTAACCGGGTTTTAACCGCGTATATAATACAAGTTTGTTCATTGAGGTGTATTTTGGGACAAACTTTTTTCTGTGAAAAAAATATACATCTGTCTGGCCTTTGTCCTGATGGCCACGCTGTCCTGTACAAAAACAAATATATCTCCTACTCAGGCCCAGTTAAACGCGAACGCGTTGAAAAAGCTTTCGTTTAAATCAGTTAGTGTGATGAAAATGGATTATAGTGCGCTGCTTTTTAGTGGCGACACAATGACTATCGACGGCAATGGGCTGGCGACTATAAGCATCTCTACAAATTCAGGCGCGGTAAAAGTGTATAACCTGGGAGAAATGGTAGGCTATCAACTGGATACGTTTGGGAATCTAACCTTATATTTTTGAGTGGGTCAGCTGGTTGCCGGGGTGGGCGGAGAGATGAATTCCTTTTCGCTCTTAGCGATGACCAGGGTGGCAACGCCATTGCCGATGATGTTGGTGATGGCGCGGGCTTCGCTCATGAATTTATCTACGGCCAGTAAAAAGGCCAGTCCTTCCACGGGGATCTTCTGTATGGCGGTGAGGGTGGATGCCAGGACGATAAAGCCGCTGCCTGTGACGCCTGCGGCGCCTTTGGAGGTAACCATGAGGATGCCGAGTATGGTGAGTAGTTCGCCGACGGTGAGATGAACGTTGTATAACTGCGCTAAAAAGATGGTAGCCATGGAAAGATAGATGGAGGTGCCGTCCAGATTGAAGGAATAACCTGTGGGCACCACAAGGCCTACGACGGGTTGGCTGCAGCCCATCTGTTCAAGTTTGGCCATCAGGGAGGGGAGGGCTGCTTCCGAGGAGGAAGTGCCGAGTACGATGAGGATCTCTTCGCGGATATTTTTTAGATAGGTGAAGATGTTCCCTTTGAAATAACGCAGGATCAGCCCCAGAACGATAATGACGAAGAGGATCATGGTGGCGTAGACGGAGGCCATGAGTTTGGCCAGGGGGATAAGGGTTTTTATGCCGAATTTTCCTATGGTGAAGGCCATGCCGCCGAAGGCGCCGAGGGGGGCGAGGTACATGACGTATTTGAGGAGGCGGAATGTGAAGTGTGAGGCGGACTCAAACCAATTTATTATTTGTTGCCGGCGGGATATGAGACTAATGACGATGCCGGTGAGGATGGCCAGAACGAGGACCTGGAGGGTGAGGTTGGTGAGGAAGAATTCGCCCCAGTCAAAACCTTTCGCTCCTTGCCGGGCATATTTGGAAGCATCCTGGATGGGGAGGCCGGTCTTGTCGATATGGCCGGGCTGGATGAGATAGGCCATTACAATACCGATAGCAAGGGACAGGGTAGTTACCACTTCGAAGTAGAACAGTGATTTGATGCCGATGCGGCCTACTTTTTTCAGGTTGCTCATGCCGCTGATGCCTGAAACGATGGTGAAGAAGATGATAAAGGGGATGAAGACTTTGACGATGTTGACAAACCATTTGCCCATCCATTCGGTTTTTATGGCGACGGAGGGTGCGAAATGGCCCAATAGTACGGCGGCTATCAGCGCGATGAGGACCACCAGGGTCAGGTGGCGGGAGAGGCCGGTGAAAAAGCGTTGGATGCCGGACGACTCGGTCATAATTGCCGTAAGATATTACAAAAGTGGTAGACGTCTTCAAAGGAATTATACAGTGGGGTGGGGGCGACGCGTACGACGCCGGGCTCCCGGTAATCCACAACCACTCCCGCGTCGATCATCCGCTGGTGGATGGCCTTGCCTTGTGCGCCGAAATAGAGCGACAGCTGCGCTGCCCTGCGATGGGGTTCGGCGGGTGTCAGGATATCGAAAGAAAGATTATCCAGGGTTTTTAAAAGGGCGGACAGGTAAGAGGTCAATTCCCTGCTCTTGGCCTGCAGTGTTTCGATGCCGGCCTCTTCGAAGATGGCAAGCGATGCTTTTAGCGCGACCATATTGAAGACCTGGGCGGTACTCATGCTCCAGCCTTCGGCGGTGGGTTTGGGGACGAATCCTTTTTCCATCCGGAAGCGGCTGGCTTCGTCATTGCCCCACCAGCCGCCGAGACGGATGAGGTCTTTATTGGTGGCGAACCGTTGATGGATGAAGGCGCCACCGGCTGCACCGGGTCCGCCGTTGAGATATTTATAGGAGCACCATACGGCAAAGTCTACGTCCCAGTCGTGGAGGCGGAGCGGGGCGTTGCCGACGGCATGGGCCAGGTCGAAGCCGGCAAGGGCGCCGGCTTTGTGGGCGGCGGCGGTGATGGCGGCCATATCGAATAACTGGCCGGTATAGTAGTTGATACCGCCGAGCAGGACGAGGGCGAGGGTGTCTTTGTGCTGGTGGATGGTCTGCAGGATATCTTCTTCGCGGATGGTTTTTTCGCCTTCGCGGGGGCTGAGTTCGATGAGGGCGTCGGCGGGGTCAAGGCCGTGCCATTTTATTTGTGTTTCCACGGCGTATTGGTCGGAGGGGAAGGCGCCGGCTTCGATGAGGATCTTGTAGCGGGCGGGGCCGCCGGGGGCGGGATGGTCGTTTGTGCGGGGTGCGCCGGGCCGGTAGAAGGTGAGTAAGAGCAAGTGAAGGTTGACCGTGAGGGCATTCATCACCGTGACTTCTTCTTCCAGGCAGCCTACGATGCGGGAGAGGGTGGGGCGCATGGACTGGGGGTAGGTCATCCAGGGAGTGCGGGCCTGCCAGTAGCCGCCGATGGCGAGGTCTTGCCAGTCTTTTAGTTCCTGCTGAAAACAGGCTGCTGTCTGTTGGGGTTGCAGACCGAGCGAATTGCCGCAAAAATAGATGACGTCCCTGCCGTTGTGTTTTGGAAAATGAAACCGGGAGCGAAAGCTTTGCAAGGTATCTTGCTGGTCTTTCTGTCGGGCATATTCGAGGCTTATGGTGTGATCCCCGGTGCTCGTATGGCTGTGCGTTGCATCGTTTGGGGTGCCCGTATGACTCTGCGTTGCATCGTCCTGGGCGCTCGTATGGCTATGTGTTGTATGGTCCTGCATTTCTGTAGTAATTATAGAAATGCAAGATATGGTTTTAATAGTTTAAATGCCGACGGGGTTGGCGGAGAGGGAGCTAAGTAGTTTTTTCGTCATCCTTACCGCTTTTGTCATCGTCTTTGTCTTCCTTGTCCTTATCCTTATCCTTGTCTTTATCCTTGTCCTTGTCCTTGCCGGCGGTGCCGTTGTGGGAAAGGCGTACGGTGCCAAAACTGCTTTTGATGCGAATCCTGGCTCCGCCTTCTCCTGCCCTTCCGCTGTAGTCCTTGTCAAAGTGCGGGCCGTAGTCAGTCCCGTCTTCTTTTGCCTCGTTGATGCTGAAGTCGCTCTCGTTGCGGAATCTGCCGAAGCTGGTGTGGACGTCTATATCGGCGGACAGGCTTTTATCGACGACCATGCGTACTGTGGAATAGGATTCGAATACCGACAATTCTTTGATATTCGCCACGCTGAACTGGACATTATTAGAGAACTCGCTGGTGATCTTAACGTTGCCATTGACCTTTCCGATGCGGGATTCTTTATTGAATTTGAAGACCACTTTCCCATTGTTGATCTCGGCGATATTGGCTTTGCCGAACTCCACGTCGACGACGTCCACGTTATCCAGTTTGCCGGTGTTGAGGCTGCCGAATTTGCTGGTGAGCGTGATCAGGCCTTTGAAGGCGGGGACTTCTGTCTTGCCGAAGCTGTTCTGTATGTCCAGGCGATTGCCGGTGGGCATATGAATGACATAGTCGATGTAAAAGGATCTTTCGCCCTCGTTGCCTTTGTTGTTCTTGCCGTTGTGTATCTCGTCGACCGTCGTCTTAAAGCGGATGGTATGTCCATCCTTCGAGTCCTTTACATCCAGCTTGTTCATGATCTCCTGTGCACGTTCTTCTGTGGCTGCGCGGGCGCCGATCTCGATGTCCACGGTGATCTCATTTTTATCCCAGGTGCTGACGACTACGTTGCCGAATTGGTTGTCAATTTCCAGTTTGTCGTCGGCGGTGACGGGATAGGACTTATTGATCAGCCGCTGTTTCTTCACTTCTTCGTCACCGTTGGCGGCCAGGGTAAGCACCGGAGCAGATAAGACGAGAAAAAGTGTTATAGAACTAAGAAGTCTTATATGCTTTTTCATATTCTGTTTTTTTGGAATGATTGATTTGTCTGATGATGTCGAGTTGATGATTGAGTAATCCCATCTGCAGTTGGAGATTTTGCAACATCGCTTCGAGTATTTGTTCCCTGTTGGGGTTTTTGGGCAATTGATCCTGGAGGCCATGGTATACGCTATCCAGTCTGCTCACGTCGGCGGCGAACTGTTTGTAGAGCAGGGGTTCGTCTTTTTCGATGGCTTTTAATTCTTTGTGTTTGAGCTCTACGAGTCGCGCATAGTGGTACATCTCTTCATTGACCGAAGCGTCGAGGTCTGAACTTCCTTTTGAACCGGATTTGTTGACGTCCGGGCGGATATCGGCCAGGGTAGGGTTTTTATCCGGTGAGGGGTTGGCGCCGGCTGGTGTTTGGGCCAGGTGATCGGGGGTGCCCTTTGTGTTATTCGTGTCGTTGGTGTTGGTGTTGTTCGGGTTGTTCGGGTCGCTGGTGTTGTTCGGGTCGCTGGTTTTATTCGGGTTGTTGGTATTGTTCGGGCTGTTCGGGTCGCTGTTGGGCCTGGCGGGCTGATGGGCGACGTCTATCGGCTGGGTTGCATTTCCTGTTTTGAGATACCAAAGGGCGCCTCCGCCGATGAGGATGATGACGGCTGCGGCTGCGCTCCATTTAATCCAACGACTCTGTATCCGTATCACGGAGGTCTGTTTTTTTTTGCCGGGGTCTATATCCCGGCTGATCTTTTCCCAGATGTTGTTATCCGGCTCCGCGGTGTCAAATTCTTCCCGGTGATCACGGACAAATTGTTCTAATCTGTTGTTCATGATACTCCTTGTTTTATAAACTGTAACAATTTTTGTTTTGCCCGCATGTACTGTGTTCTCACGGTAGCGTGCGAGACCTGCAGGATCTCTGCTATTTCCTCCTGGTCGTATCCTTCGAAAAGGTAGAGGGTCAGGACGGTGCGATAGCCATTTGGCAACAGGGCTACCGCCTTTTTTATCTCTTCTACCTTCAGGCCCATCTCCTGTTCATCGGGTGTGTCTTCATCCGGGAGGTGGCCGATGTTGGTCTTGTCTATATCGATGAGGTCCATTTTGCGCCGGCGCAGCTGATTGATCGACTTATTGATCACGATGCGTTTGAGCCAGGCTCCGAAAGTGGATCTGTAATGAAACTCTCCGAGTGACCGGAACGCATCTGTGAATGCCTCTTGTATTACATCCTCCGCATCCCCCGTATGGTTGACGATGCGCAGGCTGGTATTGTACATTGCCCTGGCATATTTCTGGTACAGCGCCGCAAAAGCCCGGGACTCTCCCCTTTTGCATTGCTCCACCAACTCATCGTGTAGTATTGGTTCAATTATCTCCAATTCAGCTATTTTAGCGTTCATGCTGGATGTCGAAAACGGCTACAAGAGCGTCTTCTGCATATAAGTACACCCTCCTTTTCCCAATGTTGCATCCCTTTTAGCCCTTTTTCTTACTTTAGCGGCAGAATCTGGACGGAGTCCAGTTCGTACACGAGGCTGGCCGAGTGTACCGACATTATGGTGCTGGGGCAAAAAATTATTTTTTTTGATTATTTTTTGCCCCAATTCAAATACTCGTTAAAAATCCGCTTGCCATGGCTGTTAATTCAAATTTAAAGATAGATAATTTCCAGAGCCCGGATTACTTCCAACTGGATGATTTACTGACAGATGAGCATAAATTGGTGAGGGATTCCGTAAGGAGCTATGTAAAAAAGGAGATATTTCCGATCATCGAGGACTATGCGCAGCGGGCGGAGTTTCCCCAGCAGATAGTCCGTCAGCTGGGTGATCTGGGTTGTTTTGGGCCTACCGTGCCTGTGGAATATGGGGGCGGGGGGCTGGATTATATCAGTTATGGCCTGATGATGCAGGAGTTAGAACGGGGTGATAGCGGCGTCCGGAGTACGGCTTCCGTTCAGGGTTCGCTGGTGATGTTCCCCATTTATGAGTATGGCAGCGAGGAGCAGCGCCGGAAATACCTGCCCAAGCTGGCGAGCGGTGAATGGCTGGGTTGTTTTGGCCTTACGGAGCCGAACTATGGCAGCGATCCCAGCGGTATGTTGAGTAATTTTAAGGATGCGGGCGACCATGTTGTTTTGAACGGCAGCAAGATGTGGATCAGTAATGCGCCCTTTTCCCAGGTGGCGGTAGTATGGGCCAAGGATGAAGAAGGGGTGATCAGGGGGCTGATCCTGGAAAGGGGGATGGAGGGGTTTTCGACGCCGACCACGCATGGGAAGTGGAGTCTGCGGGCTTCGGCTACGGGGGAGCTGGTCTTTGACCATGTGAAAGTACCGAAAGTGAATATATTGCCTAATGTAAAGGGGCTGAAGGGGCCGCTGAGCTGTCTGACGAAGGCGCGTTACGGCATTGCATGGGGGGTGGTCGGGGCCGCGATGGATTGTTATGACACGGCGTTGCGATATAGTAAAGAGAGGGTTCAGTTCGACCGGCCCATTGGCGGGTTCCAGTTGCAGCAGAAAAAACTGGCTGAGATGGTGACTGAGATCACGAAGGCCCAATTGCTGAACTGGCGGCTGGGGACATTAATGAACGAAGGCAAGGCAAGTCCGGCGCAGGTGTCGATGGCCAAGCGGAATGGTTGTGAGATCGCTTCGGGGATTGCGCGGGATGCCCGTCAGGTATTGGGTGGAATGGGTATCACTGGCGAATATCCGATAATGCGCCATATGATGAATATAGAGTCGGTGATCACCTATGAAGGGACGCATGATGTGCATTTGCTGATCACCGGGATGGATATTACCGGATTAAATGCATTTAAATGAAGATATTCCTAATAGGCTTTATGGGGTCTGGCAAGACGCACTGGGGTAAACAACTCTCGGCTAAGCTGGGCATACCCTTTTATGACCTGGACTCGGTGATCGTAGAAAGCGAGAAGGCTACTATAACGCAGATCTTTGAGAAAAAGGGAGAGGAATATTTCCGGTACCAGGAGAAAGAGACACTGGAGGAGATCGTGGAGCGGGAGGAAAGCTTTATCCTTTCCTGTGGCGGGGGTACGCCTTGTTTCTTCAATAATATCGAGTTCATGAAGAAGCATGGGAAGGTCATCTGGCTGAACACTTCCGTCGACATGCTGAAGGAGCGGTTGTTCAGGGAAAGGATGAGCCGCCCGTTGATAAGCGATGTCGATGATGCTGAGCTGCGGCGGTATATTATCAAGAAGCTTAGCGAGCGGAGGATGTATTATCAGCAGGCCGACGTAACGGTGCCGGAGGAGAATACCAATCTGGAAGAATTGATACAGTTGCTGTTGAATGAACAGGAGTCGGATAGGATGAAGGATGAAATATGATCCTTACCGGGCTGGAGGTCCGGTAAGGGTAAATAAAATACCGTATGAACAAGAGTTTTCTTTCGACAGCTGCATTGTTAGGAGCGTTATCCGTGGCCCTTGGAGCTTTTGCCGCGCACAAACTCCGGGAGATGACCAGTCCCGAGACGGTGGCTATTTTTGAGACGGGTGTACGCTACCAGTTCTATCATGTATTTGCCTTACTTTTTGTGGGGTTCGTGTCTGAAAAGATCCATAATAAGTGGATGATCTGGGCGGGGAATTGTTTTATCATGGGGATCATTCTTTTCTGTGGATCGCTATATGCGTTAACTGCGCTGACCATTGCCGAGAATACGCACCGGACGCTGGCGGGGATCATGACGCCGGTGGGGGGCGTGTTTTTTATCGCGGGCTGGTTGTTCCTTTATGTCGGGGTGAGCAGGCGTGACACTAAATAGGGGGTTAGAGGGCGAGATAAAAGGTGGTGCGGGTGCCGTCCTGGTTCTCGATGTTGAATTCTCCGTCGATGGATGCCATTCTTTTCTTCATGTTGTTGAGGCCATTGCCGAATTTCCGAAGTTTCTCCATATTGATGCCGACTCCATCGTCCTGTATTTCGATGATGAGGCGGTTGTTGACGGAAACATTGATCCGTACGACCGAACTCTGGGAATGTTTTAGTACGTTGTTAAGGGCTTCTTTGACGGAGAGGAAGATATTTCGTCTTTTCTCGCCGCTGATCTCCCGGGGTGGGATGGAGGCTGGCATACTGAAGTAACAATCGATGGTGGTATTCTCGAAGAATTCTACGGCGTAGGAGCGGATATAGGCAACGAGATTTTCCACGCTGTCGTTGGAGCTGGTCATGGTCCAGATGATGGCGTTCATCTTATTGAGCAGCTCGTTGGCGGAGTTGGATATCTTTTCAATTTCGGGCAGGGTCTGGTCTTTCATTTTGCTTTTCACTATCTCGCTCATCAGCCGGATAGCGGTTACGCCGGAGCCAAGTTCGTCGTGCATGTCGACGGAGATGCGGTTGCGTTCGTCCTGTTTGGCAGCGAGTACGGCCACCTGTTTCTCCATTTCCTTACGTTCGGAATCCATTTTGAGCTTTTCTTCCTTTTGAATGCTGAGGATGATCTCCATTTTGTTTTTGTAGGTGAGGGCAAAAAGGAAGAAGAGCAGTTCGATGGTGATGCCGGCCTCGTAATAAAAAAGGGCCAGGTTGAGTACCGACAGACCTTTTACGAGGTGAAAGTTGGTCGAGATCATCACCTGGGAGACGATGGACAACAGGCAAAGGGAAATATTGCCCATGACGATATAGTTCATCAGCTGATTGCGGTAGGTGAGCCCTTTGAGGATAAAGACGATGGAGATGATCAGCAGCAGGATCTTTGTGGCGTCTTCGATGGAATTGGCGATGCGGAAGTCGTCCGACAGACAATAGAAGAGGATATACAGGATCGTCAGTGCCGTGATCAATATGGAACCCCAGAAGAGGTATCGGTCCAGTGTCTTGTAGTTCTTAGCGGTCTCCAGGAATTTCCGGTGGAAAATGATGTAACAGATGTACCCGACGCAAAAAATGATATTGTCGAGGAAGCTTTCAAAAAAGTAATTGAAGGAAGTGGTTGCCTGGTGGAGGGTCGATTTTAGGAATAGCAGGACGCTGATGCAGAGGGAGTATCCTACATAATAGAGGAATTCGGGTTTGCGGCTCTGCATGTATTCGCTGAGGGCGTAAAAGATCATCATCAGCATGATGCCGGCAAACAGGTTCGTGATGACGTCGATATTCGTTCTGTTCTTGTGGGTGAGCATGATGCCTTGTCTGACGAGCGAGTCGCGGGTGAGGGTAGGGTTGAGGGAGTTGGTAGGGGCTTTGATAAAAGAAAGCGCGACATAGAACGTAGCGTTCTCGTGCGGGCGGAGCGTTATCCTGCGGTAGCCGAGGCTGTCGGGGTCATCTGGCAGCACTGGGGGGACGGCGACTATTGTTGGCGGGGCGGGGCTTTGGTCGACCAGGCGATAAAGGAGGATGGTGTCCATGAAAAAGCCGGGGCAGAAATAAGCGTTTTCGGGGCGGTCACTGCTATTGGTGAGTGTGAAGCGGAGTATGGTTTTTTGATTGACTGTCCCTGGGGCGATGAAGTGGCCGAATTTCCGGGTGCTTTTTTTGAAGGGAAGGGCTGGAAACTGGCTGGCGGGAATATTTCTGTTGCTGGAAAAAAAGTAATATGTATTATCAGTCAGGTCGTTGAGCAGGCCTGTCTGAGCGAGATCGGCAGCGGGCGGTATGGGATTGTCCTGGGCCAGGGTATCCAGGCGAAAAGTTAGAAACAGGAGATATAGGGCTGCTATCCGGATAGCAGGGAATAGGTTTGGTTGCGACGCTGCCGGCATGGCTTTTAACAAGGAGTTTTTTTAAAGGTAAAGTAAATAATTATAATATTGTCCAAAACTGGACGGAGTCCAGTTCGTTCACGAGGCTTTAGGCCGCAACCGAGCCCGGCGAAGGTTGCGAACGAGTTGGAGCGTGGCGAAGCAGCTCCGACGAAGTTCTACAGACTATAATGGTATCGGGGCAAAAAATTATATTTGGCCAATTTTTTGTCCCGATTCAAATTATCTTTGTATCCATGGCAAACCGACTGAAGTCAAAGAAGAGCCAGGCGCCTGTTTCAGACAACAAACTGAAGCCTGAAAAAGAATCCCAGGTAACAGTGAAGCAGATAGTGAGAGACGAACGTACCCATAAGATCACGGGGGCTGTTTTCCTCTTGCTGGCCGTTTTTCTTTTTATAGCATTCACGTCCTACCTGTATACCTGGAAAGAAGACCAGGATAAGGTGTTTCACGGGGCTTCGATCCTGCTGCCTTCTTCCAATGTGAAAGTAACCAACCTGTTGGGCAATCTTGGAGCCCTAATCTCTCATGAGTTCTTTTACAAGGGATTTGGGCTGGCTTCGTATCTATTCTGTTCCTTTTTTTTTATAGTAGGGGTAAACCTGTTGTTTGCGCGTCGTGTTTTTTCTATACCGCGTAATCTCCGGTATGTGCTCGCGGGACTGTTATTTTTTTCCGTGGCGTTTGCCTTTGTGACGCAGGGCAGTGGTTTCGCGTGGGGCGGCGCGGTGGGGGATATGATCAGCGAGTGGCTGATACGGTTTTTGGGTTGGATCGGAACGGCCGCGCTGTTGCTTGTGACGGGGCTGGCCTATTTCATATGGCGTTTCAACCCGGTGTTCAAAATGCCTTCCCGGCCGGTGAAAGAGGCTGTGCCCGTGCCGGTACCTGTGGTTGAGGTGGAGGAGAAGCCGAAGAAGGGGAAAAAAAAGGAAGGCGCGAAGCTATTTGTGGATGAGGAGTTCAGTCAGGGGAAGGGGAATGTGTTGAAGGAGGAGAGTGGCGTGGTGGCGCTTGCGCCTCCGCCGGTGGAAGCCGAGCCGGAGATAGAGTTCACAATCACGGAAAGGGAGCCTGAATTGCAGCCTGTGGCGGGGCCGGCTTTTGATGCTATCGAAGAAGAGGAGGATGACCTTGAGGAAGCACCGGGGGAAGAACCTGCGCCGCCGTTGACTATTCCGCCTATACCGCCATTGGTGAAGACCCCGTCCCGGGGTGAATTGGAACTGGAGATAAAGGGTGTTCCCGACACGCCTGTGGAAGAGGGGGATGGAGCGGAGGACGGGTTGTTGCCGCAGAACATGCCGGATTATGAGCCGACCCTCGACTTGCGGGATTATAAATATCCTTCGCTGGAGCTGCTGGAAGCGCATGGCAGCGAGAAGATCATCCAGGACCCTTCGGAACTGGAAGCCAACAAGAACCAGATCATCAATACGCTGAAGAACTACGATATTTCTATTTCGAAGATAAGTGCAACGGTGGGGCCTACGGTGACCTTGTATGAGATAGTACCGGCGGCGGGTGTGCGTATTTCCAGGATCAAAAATCTGGAGGATGACATTGCGTTGAGTCTGGCGGCGCTGGGTATTCGTATCATAGCTCCGATACCCGGAAAGGGGACCATTGGTATCGAGGTGCCCAATGTCAAAAAAACTGTGGTGAGCATGCGCACGCTGCTCGCTTCGGAAAAATTCCAGCACAGTAGTTTTGGTCTGCCGATAGCCATCGGGAAGAAGATCGACAATGAGAATTTTATCGTTGATCTGGCGAGCATGCCGCATTTGCTGATGGCCGGGGCGACGGGTCAGGGGAAATCGGTGGGGCTGAATGCTATCCTGGTGTCTTTGTTGTATAAGAAACATCCTTCTCAACTGAAGCTGGTGCTGGTGGATCCTAAAAAGGTGGAGTTGAGTATCTACCGGATAATTGAAAAACATTTTCTGGCCAAGCTGCCGGGTGAGGAAGAGGCGATCATCACGGATACCAAGAAAGTGGTGCATACGTTGAACGCGTTGTGTATCGAGATGGATAACCGGTATGATCTGCTGAAGGAGGCCAATGCAAGGAATATTAAAGAATACAATGAGAAGTTTATCAAGCGCCGGCTGAATCCGCAGAAGGGGCATCAATATCTGCCTTTTATCGTGTTGGTCGTGGATGAGTTTGCGGATCTGATAATGACGGCGGGTAAGGAGGTGGAGATGCCGATAGCCCGGTTGGCGCAGTTAGCCCGTGCGGTAGGTATCCACCTGATAATTGCGACGCAGCGTCCTTCTGTGAATATCATTACCGGTACGATCAAGGCGAACTTTCCGGCCCGTATCGGATTCAAGGTGTCTTCCAAGATAGACTCCCGGACCATTCTCGATGCGGGTGGGGCTGATCAGCTGATCGGTAAAGGGGATATGCTGATCTCTTATAATGGGGAGATCACGCGTCTTCAATGTGCCTTTGTGGATACGCCGGAAGTGGAGGCGATCACGCAGTTCATTGGTAAGCAGCGGGGATATCCGGAGGCATATAAATTGCCGGAGTATGTAGATGAGAAGGAGATGGAGGCAAAAGATTTTGATCTGGGCGACCGGGATCCATTGTTTGAGGAGGCGGCGCGGTTGATCGTCGCGAACCAATTGGGGTCTACTTCGTTGATACAGCGGAAGATGAAGCTGGGATATAACCGGGCGGGCAGGCTGATGGATCAATTGGAGGCGGCGGGGGTCGTGGGGCCGGGGCAGGGGAGTAAGCCGCGGGATGTGCTGATCAAGACGGAGATGGAGCTGGATCAATATTTAAATCCTTAGGCGGGGGCAGGGGGTCTAATTTTAAGACTCTTTTAATGCTTTCCTACCTACCTTCGCGGCGAAGTAAACGCGGGGGCTTTGCGGCGGTGCCGCGGGGGGGCCGCCGGAGATTCGCGGCTAGCTGTGGAAATACTGACCAAAAAATGAAAAAAATGAAAATTAACGGTAAGTCGATCTTTATGAGTCTTGTGCTGGGAACTAGTCTTTTTATGGCGCAGGCGCAGAATAATAGTCTTGGTAAAAGTGATCCTGATGCGAAAAAGGTATTGGATGGTCTCAGTGCGAAGCTAAAGTCATTCAAGGCGGTGCAATCCAGTTTCACATTGAAAGTGGAAGATGGGAAGGGGAAGGTGCAGGGTACTAAATCCGGCGTTATTTATCTTAAAGGCAATAAATATCATGTGAGTGTGGTGGGCGGTCAGGATATTTTCAGTGATGGAAAGGATATCTGGACCTATGACAAATCTTCCAATGAGGTGACCATCACCAAGGCTGATCCTTCTACGCAGACGATCAGCCCGGATAAGATCTTTACCAATTTTTACGAAAAGGATTTTCTGTATAAGTTGAATGGGGACAGTAAGATCGGGGCGCGCACGGTGCAGGAGGTGGAGCTGACCCCGACGGATAAGACAAAGAATTTTTTTAAGGCGCTGCTGTACATCGATAAGGCGCAGCATACGCTGGTGAGTATTAAGTGGTTTGATAAGGGGGGGAATAAGTTTACCCTGGAGACGAGTAAGCTGAATGGGAATGCGGGGCTGACGGATGCGCAGCTGGCTTATAATAAGGCGAAGTTTCCGGGAGCGGAGGAGGTGGATTTGAGGAATTAGGGTGGGGCCCCGGGGGGCCTGGTGCTTTGGGGTTTGGGGCCTTGCGGTTTGGTGGTTTAGAGTGTGATGACTGGTGCTTTGGGGATAAAGATATTTTAGATGTGCTGCTGTGGGCGGAGGTTCGCGGCGGGGCTCGGCCGGACGATGCGGGCCCTTTTTTTATTGGCTGCCCCAGCGGAAGGTGGAGATGTCGAGACCGGCGAGGTCGAGGACGCGGTCGACGACGGTGGCGGCGACCTGGTCGATGGTTTTTGGAAGGCTATAGAAAGTGGGGGTGGCGGGGCATATGATGGCGCCGGCTAGGGTGAGGGTTTCCATATTACGGATATGGATAAGGTTGTAGGGGGTGTCGCGGACTACGCAGATGAGTTTTCTTCTTTCTTTGAGGATGACGTCGGCTGCGCGGGTGATGAGGTCGGAGGAGGCGCCTGAGGCGATGCGGCCGAGGGTGCCCATCGAGCAGGGGATGATGATCATGGTATTATATTTTCCGGAGCCTGAGGCGAAGGGCGCCATGAAATCGCGCTGGGAGAAAATAGGGAACTGGAACTGGGACCAGGTTTCGTTGCCGAGTTCGGTGCGCCATACTTCATGGGCGTTCTCCGTCATCACAACCGATACGGCCTCCCACTGTTGTTTTATGGCAGATAATTTTTCCAATAAAAGTTTTGCGTATATGGATCCGCTGGCGCCGGTGATGGCAACGACAATTTTGTGCATGCTATATACGTTACTTTTGTAACGGACAGCAAAAATACTATGGAAAGACGGAAAGCCTATTTTTTATTGCCGGCGCTGCTGGTGGGGGCGTTGGGGTTGGTGTTTGCCGGCGGGGCTGCGGGTGACCGGACGGGTCATGGGGGACCGCGTGGAGCGGGGAAGGTTGTTGCGTCCCAGGTAGTGAGGGAGGCGGCGGGGCGCGAGAGATGGGGGGAAAGTATTTCCTGGCTGACGATAGAGCAGGCGGCGGGGAAGCTAAAGGTCGTGAAAAAGCCGGTGATCATCGATCTTTATACTACCTGGTGCGGCTGGTGTAAGCAAATGGATAAAAAGACCTATTCCAATAAACAGGTTGCGGAATATCTTCAGGAGAAATTTTATACGGTGAAAATTGACGCAGAGACTCAGGCTACGATCAGCTGGGCGGGGAAGACCTATCGGTATAATCCTCAATACCGGAGTAACGAGTTTGCGTTGTATCTGACGCATGGGAAGCTGGAATTCCCGACTACTATCATTATCGTGCCGGGCGAGGAGCCTCAGGCTATTCCCGGATATCTGGAACCCAGGGAGTTGGAATTGGTGGTGAAGTACTTCGGGGAAGGGGTTTACCGGGCGCAATCCTTCGATGTCTATCAAAAAAACTTTCACGCGACCTGGTAGGCCGGGGCGGGCGGCGGCAAATGCCGGGTGAATTCCGACTAAAAAAATACCTAAAATTTTATGTAGCGGGTTGAACGGGGACCGGAATTTTTATCCGGGAGAGAGAATTTTTGATCCTTTACTATAACGATTTAGCTCTAGGACGTCCAGCGTATGCCTCTAGAGGATTATCTGTAGGAAAATCGCTTGATCTGGATCAACATTATGGTGTTTGGGTAAAAAAAATTGCGTCTGTCTCTTCTCTTTCAAGGTGAATACTTTACCTTTGTTTTTTCATAGGATAAGGTTTAATGGTTAATGGTATTTGATTAGTGCAGCCCCGCTTTGGCGGGGCTTTTTTTTGCTCTTTTCTGTTACCCGGGGTGTTATTTTTGGCCGGGGGTGTTATTTAGAGCAGAGGTAAGAAAAAACCCCAAGTTTGTGGAACCTGGGGCTAATGATCACTATTATTTAACCTAGATGTTTATGCCTCGGCCATATCAGGGATTGCCTGTACCTTATAATCACCGGCATCCAGTCGCTTCTTTGTGATCCGGAATGCTTCCAGGGTGCGTTGAATATCTTCGTCTGTGTGTACGGCTGTCGGGACCAGGCGGTAGATGATATGTCCCTTAGGTATAACCGGGTAGACGACGATGGAACAGAAGATATTATGGTTTTCCCGGAGGTCCATTACCATTGCCGTAGCTTCGGGCACGTCTCCTTTCATATACACAGGGGTTACGGGGGAATCGGTCTTACCGATGTCGAAGCCGCTGTCTTTTAGTCCTTTTTGCAGTTTATTTACAACATCCCACAATTTCTTGCGTAGCTGGGGTTGGGTCTTCAGCAATTCGAGCCTTTTGAGGTTGCCGATGGTGATGGGCATGGGCAGGCTTTTGGCGAAGATCTGGGAACGGGTGTTGTAGCGAATATAATCGATGATGGCTTTGTCTCCGGCCATGAAGGCTCCGATGGAGGCCATTGATTTGGCGAAGGTGGAGAAATACAGGTCTATCTGGTCCTGTACGCCTTGTTCTTCGCCGGCGCCGGCGCCTGTCTTGCCGAGGGTGCCGAAGCCGTGAGCATCGTCTACGAGCAGCCGGAATTCGTATTGTTGTTTTAAAGCGGCTATTTCTTTCAGTTTGCCCTGGTCGCCGGCCATGCCGAATACTCCTTCGGTGATGACGAGGATGCCACCGGTGTTCTGTTTTTCTATGAGGGCTGTTGCGCGCTGTAATTGTTTTTCACAGTCTTCGACGTCGTTGTGTTTGAATACATAGCGATGTCCGGGGTGAAGGCGAAGTCCGTCGATGATGCAGGCGTGGCTTTCGGCGTCATAAACGATAACGTCATGACGACCGCAGATGGCGTCTATGGCGCTCATGATGCCCTGGTAACCATAATTGAAGAGGGTTGCGTCTTCTTTTCCTTCAAAAGCGGCCAGTTCGGCCTCCAGTTGTTCGTGATAATTGCTATTTCCGCTCATCATACGGGCGCCCATGGGGGCTGCCATACCGAATTTTGCTGCCGCCTCTGCGTCAACCTTACGGATTTCGGGGTGATTGGCGAGTCCAAGGTAATTGTTAAGGCTCCAAACTATTTTTTCTTTTCCGCGGAAGTTCATCCGGCTGCCTATCTCACCTTCCAATTTAGGGAAGGCAAAATATCCATGTGCTCTCTCCCGGTGCTGACCTATTGGTCCATTGTGCTTGACTAATTTTTCAAAGATATCTGCCATATTATGAAATTATTAAGGTTGACACTGCCGCAAAAATAAAGCATTTGGCGTTGTCTCAATCCAATACTTTTGCGTTAAAATTTTCCAATACTTTAGCGCAAAATTTTGCTATGAATAGGAAGCCCCTCCTGCTGTCTTGTATACTGTTGCTATCTCTTGCTGCTTGTAATCCCAAACACACTGATACTGTTAAACGTCCAAAGCTGGTGGTTGGTATCGTCGTGGATCAGATGCGATGGGATTATTTATACCGTTACTACGACCGGTTTACTGCCGGAGGGTTTAAACGACTGATGCGTCAGGGGTTCAGCTGTGATAACACGATGATCAACTATCTCCCTTCTTATACCGCGGTGGGGCATAGTTGTGTCTTTACGGGCAGTGTGCCGGCATTTAGCGGCATCAGCGGAAACGATTGGGTGGAACAGGCTACGGGTCAGCGGATGTATTGTACGGATGACAGTACTGTAAAAGGGGTTGGGGCTGTCGATCCTGAATCCAAAGAAGGGAAGATGTCGCCGCGTAATCTGCTGGTGTCTTCTGTCACGGACGAACTGATGATGGCGGACAATTTCCGGTCGAAGGTAGTGGGGGTTTCCCTGAAGGACCGTGCGGCTATCCTGCCTACCGGGCATACGGCTACGGCTGCCTTTTGGCTGGAGGATTCATCCGGTCACTTTATTACCAGTAATTATTATATGACTCAATTGCCGGGCTGGGTGGATTCGTTCAATAAGAAAGAGCCGGTGAAGCAAATGGTGAAAACGCCCTGGAGCACTCTGTATGCGCGCAATACCTATGGGCAGAGCGACACGGATGATCAGCCTTATGAGGGGAAGTTCAAAGGGGACAGTACGACGGCTTTTCCGCATAATATCGATTCCTCTTATAAGATAGCCAAGAACAGTTTCCGCAGCACTCCTTATGGCAATACGCTCACGCTGAATTTTGCCAGGGAGGCGGTGAATGGATACCAACTGGGGCAGGATGAGTTTACGGATTTTTTGACGATAAACTGTGCTTCGACGGATTATGTGGGTCACCAGTTTGGGATAAATTCAATAGAGACGGAGGATACTTATCTGCGTCTGGACCGGGAACTGGGCGAATTTTTTAGTTTTCTGGATACAAAGGTGGGGAAGGATCAGTATACTGTTTTCTTAACGGCTGATCATGGGGCTGCGCATGCGGTGTGGTACTCACAGAATCACGATATTCCTGCGGACTATTTCAATTCTCCGGCCAATCCTTTGATCGAAAAACTCAATGCCGAACTGGCCAAACAATTCAATGTCACAGGATTGGCCGATACGCTGGTCAACTACCAGATAAGTTTTTCGCAGAAGACCATCCGGGAACACAAGCTGGATCTTAATGCCATCAAAAAAGCTTCTGTGGAATGGCTTAGCCAGCAGCCGGGCATTACGTATGCGATAGATATGTCCAGGCTAGGGGAGTTACCGGTAGCGGAGCCTGTGCGCAGTATGGTAGCCAATGGGTATTATTCCCGACGCAGTGGTCCTATTCAATTGATACCCAATGCCGGATGGTTTGAAGGCAGGGGTAAGACCGGTACTTCGCATGGGACATGGAATCCGTATGACACGCATATTCCACTTTTGTTCATGGGATGGGGGATTAATCCCGGGCATTCCAATGAGACTGTCTATATGACAGATATAGCGCCAACTGTGGCAGCTTTATTGCATATACAAATGCCCAATGGGTGTGTGGGGAGGCCGATACCGGCGGTTCTGCGGAGATAGGGGGCCCAGGGGGCGGGGCCGGGCTTTCGGGCGGTTGGATCCTTCTGCGGAAGGGTTCGGGCTGGCCGGGAGATGGGCCTTTTGGGATGATCTGCGGGACGACTTTGGGCCTTCGGGGGCGTTTTTTCAGTTTACGAGAAAGTGTTATAACTTACGAAAGCGGTAAAAAGGCTAAAATCGCATGGAATTTCCGGGTATTTACCGGACTTTTGCTGTTGGAAAGACTTTAATTGGGAAGAAGGTTAATTTTCCGATTTCGAAAGCAGATGGCTTAACCCTTGGGTTGGTTATTTGTTATACTATTAAAGGTCCGGGGTGTTTTGCCTGGGGCTATGAAAAAGTAAAAATATGATTACAGTATCTTCCAACGCGAAAGAGTATATCGACAATCTGATGTCGGCCCAGAATGCGACGCCTGGAACTTTTGTGCGGGTAGGGGTGAAGAGTGGGGGCTGTTCGGGCCTGGAGTATAAACTTGATTTCGACACTGTGCAGAAAGAGGGTGACCAGGTATTCGAGGACAAGGGGGTGCGGGTAGTAGTGGACATGAAAAGTTTGCTTTACCTGTACGGGACTGAGCTGGATTATTCCGGCGGGCTGAATGGTAAAGGATTGACTTTCAACAATCCGAATGCGTCGAGGACCTGCAGTTGCGGGGAAAGTTTTGCGGTGTAGGGCGACCTATCGGGAAAACAGCGGCGGTTGAAGTATCTTGCGATCTGGTGGAAATCAAGTTATAAAGAAGTACGACTATTATGGCCAACGACAACGAAATAATTGACAATATAGCCAACAAGGAGTATGAGTTCGGGTTTGTTACGGACATCGAGATGGACGTGGCGCCGGCAGGGCTTAATGAGGATACGATCCGTTATATCTCTGCCAAGAAGAATGAGCCTGAGTGGTTATTGGATTGGAGATTGAAGGGTTTGCAGTCTTTTGGAAAGCAGAAGCTACCGAAGTGGCAGAATTTTGAATTACCTGCGATAGACTTTCAACGGATATCCTATTATGCGGCGCCCAAGAGCAAGAAGAAATACGACAGCCTGGATCAGGTAGACCCTGAATTGCTGGCGACCTTCGAGAAACTGGGTATTCCCTTGTCGGAGCAGAAGGCGCTGGCGGGGGTAGCTGTCGACGTGGTATTTGACAGCGTATCTGTTACGACGACCTATAAAGAGAAATTAAAGGAGCTGGGTATTATATTCTGCTCCTTTGGGGAAGCTGTAAGGGAGCATCCTGAGCTGGTGAAGAAATATGTGGGATCGGTAGTGCCTCACTCCGATAACATTTTTGCCGCCCTGAATGCGGCGGCCTTTTCTGACGGGTCGTTCGTTTATATCCCAAAAGGTGTTCGTTGTCCGATGGAATTATCGACGTATTTCCGGATCAATACCGAGAATACCGGTCAATTCGAGCGGACGCTGATCATTGCCGACGAAGGCAGTTATGTGAGTTATCTCGAGGGCTGTACGGCTCCGATGCGGGATGAGAATCAATTGCATGCCGCGGTGGTAGAGCTGATTGCGCTGGAGAATGCGGAGATAAAATATTCGACTGTCCAGAACTGGTATCCTGGTGACAAGGATGGGAAGGGCGGTATTTATAATTTCGTGACGAAGAGGGGTATCTGCAAGGGCGCCAATGCCAAGATATCCTGGACCCAGGTGGAGACGGGTTCTGCGATAACCTGGAAATATCCGAGTGTTATTTTGCAGGGCGACAATTCAACCGGGGAGTTCTACTCTGTCGCTGTCACCCGGAACAAACAGATAGCGGATACGGGCACCAAGATGTATCATATTGGCCGTAATACCCGTAGCCGTATCATCTCCAAGGGGATCTCGGCAGGCCAGGGTCAGAACAGCTATCGCGGGCTGGTGCAGATCGGGCAGAAGGCGGATGAAGCGCGGAACTTCACGCAGTGTGATTCCCTGCTGATCGGCGACAAGTGCGGGGCGCATACTTTCCCTTACATTGAATCAAAGAATAATACGGCTACGGTGGAGCACGAGGCGACCACTTCCAAAATAGGGGAGGATCAGATATTCTATCTTAACCAGCGGGGGATCGATTCGGAGAAGGCGGTGGCGTTGATCGTCAATGGGTATGTGCGGGAGGTGTTGAATCAACTGCCGATGGAGTTCGCGGTGGAGGCGCAGAAGCTGTTGTCGATAACGCTGGAGGGCAGTGTGGGATAGGTCCCGGGGATCGGGGCGACGTGGGGCCGGAGGGCAGTGTAGGATAATTTTTAACTTAATAAGAACCAATATAGATGCTGATCATTAAAAATTTACATGCTGAAGTTGAAGGAAAGCAGATATTGAAGGGGCTCGACCTGAAGGTTAATGCCGGGGAAGTACATGCGATCATGGGACCCAATGGAGCCGGCAAAAGTTCGCTGGCGTCTGTGCTGGCGGGCCGGGAGAATTTCGAGGTTACGGAAGGGGAAGTGGACTTCGAAGGGAAAAATTTGTTGGACATGGCTCCGGAGGATCGGGCCCGGGAGGGTGTATTTCTGGCATTCCAATATCCGATAGAAATACCGGGTGTATCGAATATCAATTTTCTGAAGACGGCGCTGGGTGAGATCCGCGCATATAAGAATCTGCCTCCCCTGGATGCAAAAGCGTTTTTGCAATTGTCCAAGGAAAAGCAAAAGCTGGTGGAATTTGATGCCAAGCTGGTCAATCGTTCGCTGAATGAAGGGTTTTCGGGCGGGGAGAAGAAACGGAACGAGATATTTCAGCTGGCGATGCTGGAACCTTCCCTGGCCATCCTGGATGAGACGGATTCCGGATTGGATATCGATGCGCTGCGTATCGTCTCCAAGGGGGTGAACAAACTTCGTTCGGACAAAAATGCCTTTATCATCATCACGCACTATCAGCGACTGCTGGAATATATCGTACCGGACTTTGTACACGTGTTGTACGATGGCCGCATCGTAAAATCCGGTACGAAAGAACTGGCTCTGGAACTGGAGGAAAAAGGGTATGACTGGCTTAAGGAGCAGTCTGCCGAAAAAGAAGCTACTACCATTTAAGTTAAGACGCGAGAGGCGGGGAGCGCCAGCATATATTATATAAGACGCGAAAAAATCATGAGTTTGATACAAGAACCGGCTATTCCTTTATTTGAGGAAGTCGTCAACGGATACACTTTATTATCGGCCCCGGGTGCCAATTCGGAGAGCAGTGATCTTCGCCGTGCCCGCCAATCGGCTTTTGACAGGTTTCGCCAGCTGGGGTTTCCTTCTATTAAAAATGAGGATTGGAAGTATACGAATATCACCCGATTTTTAAAGGATGAGTATGCCTTGTCCGTGGCGGGTAAGGATGGGCGGGGCGTTGTACCTGAAGGTTTGTTGTCGAAAGCCGTTATTCCGGGATTGGATTGTTACCAAATCGTTTTAGTAAATGGCGTGTGGGATGGGAAGATAGCGGGTGGTGCGTTGGGAGTCGCGGCGTTGCCAGGGGGGATCCAACTTTTGTCCGTAGCCGCGGCTAAGCAGGACCCTACGTTGTCTGTGTTTTTTGAAAAAGCGGAGTGGGGCAATCAGCACTTTGCCAATTTGAATACGGCTCTTTTTACCGACGGTATTTTTATCCGTGCAGACGCAGGAGCAACTTTAGATAAGCCTTTACATATCGTCCATCTTTTTACGGGCGATCGTAACCTGCTGGTTCAGCCCCGTCATGTATGGGTAGCGGGACGTAATGCGGAGCTTTCGGTGATCGAATCTGTGCTTTCCGCCACCGGAGACATAAAGATATGGGTGAACAGTCTCACGGAGATCATCGCGCATACGGATGCCAGGCTGGATCATACGGTGATACAGATGGCGGGTGCGGGAGTCCGGCTGGTGAATCAAACGACGGTGCGTCAGAAAAAACAAAGTCTCTATAACAATTATACGTTCACATTGCCTGGCGCCGAGCTGGTCCGGAATGACCTGCAGGCCCGGCTGGAAGAAGACCATACCGAAACGCATCTGTACGGCCTTTACCTGGCCGCGGGCGGGCAACTGATCGATAACCATACGCTGGTGGATCACCAGAAGCCACATTGTTTCAGCAACGAATTATACAAAGGCGTGCTGCTGGAGCAATCCACGGGGGTATTTAACGGCAAGGTATATGTGCATCCGGATGCCCAGAAGACCAATGCCTTTCAGCAGAACAATAACCTGGTGATCAGCAAAAAGGCAACGATCGATTCCAAACCCGAGCTGGAGATATTTGCCGATGACGTGAAATGCAGTCATGGATCGACAGTAGGTCAGTTCAGCGAGGATGCGCTTTTTTATCTGCGTGCCCGTGGTATTGGCGAAGACACGGCGAAGGCTTTGCTGATCGCCGCGTTTGCCTTTGACGTTACGGAGAAGATAAAGAGCAGGGCGGTAGAGACTTATATCAATGAATTGATCAGTAAACATATTCCAGTAACGCATGCATGATACAATGACTATAGCAGAGAGCCGTAAGCTGGACATTCAAAAAATCAGGAAGGATTTTCCGATCCTGGAGCAGACCGTCTACGGCCATCCGCTGGTCTATTTGGACAATGCAGCAACGACACAAAAACCTACCGTCGTCCTGAAGGCGATGGAAGAGTACTATAAAACGATAAACAGTAATGTTCATCGTGGCGTTCATCATCTCAGTCAACTGGCGACTGACGCGTATGAGGATGGACGAAGAAAGGTGGCGGAATATATCAATGCCGCCCATACGCATGAGATAATTTTCACGCGTGGTACGACAGAATCCATTAACCTGGTAGCGGCCGGTTTTGGCAAGAAATTTCTGAAGGAAGGCGATAGTATCCTGGTGTCGGGTATGGAGCATCATTCCAATATCGTTCCCTGGCAAATGATCGCAGAGGAAAAGAATGCGCGGCTGAAAGTTATTCCTATCGACGAGAATGGGGAATTAGTTTTGGATGATCTGGATGGTTTGCTGAGTGATGGAGTGAAACTTGTTGCCTTCAATTATGTCTCCAATGCGCTCGGGACGATCAATCCGGTGAAGGATATCATTTCGGCGGCTCACCGGCATGGCATACCTGTCCTGCTGGATGCAGCGCAGGCTGTTCAGCATATGGAAGTGGACGTGCAGGATCTGGACGTTGACTTTCTCGCCTTTTCCAGCCATAAGCTGTATGGCCCTACAGGTTTTGGTATTCTCTATGGTAAAGAAGAATGGCTGAATCAGTTGCCGCCTTACCAGGGTGGCGGGGAGATGATCAAGACGGTAAGTTTTGAAAAAACGACCTATAACGATCTTCCGTATAAATTTGAGGCAGGTACGCCGGATATGGCAGGGGCCATTGGTCTGGGCGCTGCCATCGATTATGTCCGGAGCCTGGGCATTCAGAATATCCAGCGGGCGGAGCATGAGCTGATGGAGTATGCGTTGGGTGTGCTCAGCGGGATCGAGGGATTGCGGTTTATCGGGAGTACGGATTCAAATCATCGTGCGGGGGTGATCTCCTTTCTGGTGGGGAATATTCATCCTTTCGATCTTGGCGAGCTGTTGGACAAACAGGGTATTGCGGTGCGGACGGGTCATCATTGTGCGCAACCTATTATGGACCGGTATTGCATACCGGGGACGGTGCGGGCTTCGATGGCGGTGTATACGACGCCGGAGGATATAGATCGCCTTGCGGCGGGGATAAGGAAGGCTATGGTGCTGTTGGGGTAGGGCGCCGGGGACATGTGGGGCTGAGGGCGTGAAGGGGAGCGCTGGTGAGGGAGCCGGGGACGTGTTGAACCATTCGCGGGTCACCGCTGTTTATAAATAATAATGACGATCCAGGAACAACAAGACGAGATCATTGCCGACTTTGAACTATTTGGCGAGTGGATGGATAAATACGAGTATATTATCCAGCTTGGAAAAGAACTGCCGCTGATAGAGGATCAATATAAGACCGATGAAAATCTTATACGGGGTTGTCAGTCGAGGGTGTGGTTACATGTGGATTACAGGGACGGGAAATTGTTCTTTACTGCGGATAGCGATGCGGTGATCACCAAAGGGCTGATAAGTCTTGTTATCAAAGTCCTCTCCGGGCATTCTCCTAAAGAAATAGCCGACGCCGATATTACATTCATCGATGCCATCGGGCTTAGCAGCCATCTTTCTCCGACGAGGTCCAACGGGCTGCTGTCGATGGTGAAACAAATTAAATTATATGCCCTGGCGTTCCAGGCTAAATCGTTTCAGTCATGAGCGAAATGATGCGCGATAAGATCGAGGATGCGTTGCGGACGGTATTTGATCCGGAGATACCGGTGAATATTTTTGATCTTGGGCTTGTATATGAGATACGTATCGATGACGGAGGCAAGATCAAGATAACGATGACGCTGACTGCGCCTGCATGTCCTGTTGCAGGCGAGATCGTGCAGGATGTGCAGCAGAAGATAGAGGCGCTGGAGGGGGTTACCGATTGTCATGTCAATCTCACATTCGATCCGCCCTGGACGAAGGAAATGATGACGGAAGAAGCCAAGCTGGAATTGGGCTTTCTCTAAGGATATTAAATGTCTTTTTTACATTTCCGGTAACGATTGCGTAGATTCCTGACGAAAAGCAGGATGCAGCAGGACAGTTCGGGCAAGCAGTTTTTCTACTTTTAGCGTGTTGCTTAAACGATGTCTTGCCATGTACGACTGCTTTGTTCATTCTACTACTCTTGAGCATTCCTGTGTTCCAACAGGCCTAAACTTCATTAACTGCACGGGGTCCAGTAAATACATAACCGAGATTCTTTCTCCTGTTGGGTGCGGGAGGAAGATAAGTCTGTGGCAGGCAAGCCGTTTCTGTAAAACATTAACATCAAACACTTGCCGTCATGAATTTCTTCCTAACAAAAAAAAGATTCCTTCGCAGTTGCCTTGCCTGGGCGTTCCTGGTCGTTTGTACGGCCAGCGCGGCGTCAGCCCAGCAAAGCCAAAATCAACCACTTAAGAGGATCCAGCAGCAGGGCAGGATCATCAATGAAGAGGGCCAGGCTATTCCAGGCGCCAGCGTTATCGTAAAAGGCTCCCGGACTGCAGTCACTGCGGGAGCGAATGGCGAGTTCAACATTTTTGTGCGTAAGAGCGATGTGCTTATTATTTCCTCCATTGGATACCAGGATAAAGAAGTGGCTGCCACCAGGGATGATCTTACCGTTGTGATGGTCAAAGGGGATAAGTCTATGGAGGATGTGGTGGTTATCGGCTATGGTACGCAAAAGCGTCAGAATGTTACGGCTGCCGTTGCCACCATGGATACCAAGAGCATACAGGAGAAACCCATCACCCGTATCGACCAGGCGATGATCGGTCAGATGCCCGGGGTGCAGGTAAGACAGCAGACCGGCATGCCGGGTTCGGGTTTTACGTTGCTGGTGCGTGGCACGGGATCTATAAGCGCTGGCACGGAACCGTTATATGTCATCGACGGATTCCCGTTGGATGTGTCTACTCAAAATACGGTGGGGGGCTTTTCAAACGGCAATCCTCTCAACAATCTCAACCCGGATGATATCGAAAGTCTGCAGGTGTTGAAAGACGCGGCTGCCGGAGCCATCTATGGTTCGCGTGCGGCCAATGGCGTCGTGCTTATCACGACCAAAAGGGGGCAGATAGGTAAGCCCAGGCTGGCGGTGAATGCCAATGCCGGTGTCAGCCGGGCGTCCAAAAAAGCAGATCTGCTTAGTCCGCAGGAATGGGTCGATATGGCTACGGAAATAGAAAACTATAAATGGGTGAATTCTGGCACAGGCCGCACTGCTGACCAGACGGTCGACCAGCGCCGGGCTATTCTTGGTCTTGCTCCCAATGTCTATAATACTGTCTATATGCCGGATCCGCGTTGGTCTATCCCCGGGCATCCGGGCATTGAATATGTGAACTGGCAGGATTCGGCTTTCCGTACTGCTCCTTTCCAGAACTACCAGGTGTCGGCCAGCGGGGGCTCGGATAATACGCGTTATTTTATTTCCGGCGGTTATCTCAACCAGGCCGGGGTGTTGCTCAATACCGGCTATACCAACTACAGCGTCCGCGCCAATGTGGAAGTCAATGCAGCCAGGCGTTTCAAGTTGGGTTTCAACCTGGCCCCCACTTACTCCGTCATCCAGGCGCCGAATGCGGAGGGAAAGGATAACCAACTGATGCATCTTTACAATATGATCCCGGTGGTCGAAGACAGTGCCGGAGTGAACAGCGGCGCTGGTAAGAATTCGGTGTATGGCTGGGCTACATCGAATATAAGTCCCGTGGCCTATCTCAACAATGTTATATCCGCTGTGAAGACGACGCGTGTGTTGTTTACCACTTACGGCGAGTACCAGATACTCAATGGGCTGACGGCGCGCAGTACGTTCAATTACGACCAGACCAACCAGAATAAAAAGGAGTATATCTCCGACTTTGTGGCGGGTAACGTGTCCGACCGGCTGAATAGCCCCGGTAAAGGTTCTTCGGGTACGTATTCGGGTTTTACCAAACAGAATTTTGTCAATGAGAACACTCTCAACTATAATAAAACCATCCATGAAGATCACAACATCAATGTGATCGCGGGGGTCTCTTATAGTTATGTACACCTGGAGAATTTTCAGATCAAAACGGCGGGTGGTTATGCCAATGACCTGCTGAATACGCTTAACAATGCCATTCCCAGTACGGCGGGTGTGACGGTCACCGGTAATACGACCGAATCGAATAATACGTTGTTCTCTTATTACTCCCGCGCGCAATATAGCTACCAGGGGAAATATCTGTTGTCGGCATCGATACGCCGGGACGGGTCATCCCGTTTTGGCAGAGCGAACCAGTACGGCGCCTTTCCTTCTATATCTGCCGGCTGGCGTGTCTCGCAGGAGTCCTTTATGAATAAGATCAATTTCATCAATGATATGAAATTGCGTTTCAGTTGGGGGAAATCCGGAAACAATAATATTGGGGACTATTCTGCCCTTGCGACCTTGAACAGCGGGGTTGTCAATAATATACTCTACGGTAATTACAGCTTTGGCGGAAATGCTGCGGTAGCTGCTACGGGTCAGGTGCCGAATGGTCTACCCAATCCCTTATTGAAGTGGGAGACGTCCAACACATACGATGCGGGATTTGATGCCACGATCTGGAAAAGCAGGATCAATATTATTTTTGACGTCTATCAAAAGAAAAGCACCAATCTGCTGTTGACCATTCCCGTACTTGCGGCCAGCGGTACTACTTCCCAACTGCAAAACATCGGTTCTGTCCAGAACAGGGGATTGGAACTGGGCATCGGGGCTACCATCTACCGTTCGAGTACTTTCCAGTGGACCGCCAATGGCAATATTGCCTTTAATCAAAATAAGGTATTGGATCTGGGCGGGCTAGGTAGTCTCATCAATATCCCAAATGCTTTTGGAGCGGGATATCCTCCTTTCCTGTTGGAAGAAGGCAGACCGCTGTATAGCTATTATACCATCCGGAATGTGGGTATACTGACCCAGGACGATATGACCAACCCCAAGGTGGCTAAGTTGGCGAAGCAAACGGTGGGCGACGAAAAATATTTTGATGCCAACGGGGACGGGATCATCGATGCCAATGACCGTGTTGTGAATGGTCAACCGACTCCCAAATATACCTATGGGCTGACCAACACATTCCGGTATAAGGCATTTGATCTAAGCGTACAGGTATATGGACAGCACGGCGGGTCTATCATGTCCTATATCGCAAGGGCGATCGATAACCCGGCAAACAGTATTGCTACAACACTGGGGGTCTGGCGTGACCGCTGGACGGCTGCCAAACAAAATTTTAATGCGCCGCGCGGAAAGATAGGATATGCCTATACTGTCCCGTATACAACCTCGGACTGGGTATATTCTACGGACTTCTTCCGTATACAAAGCATTACACTGGGTTATAATCTCAAGAGTATCATAAAAACGGGGGTCATCAGCGGCGCCCGGGTGTATGCCTCTTTGCAGAACTGGTTTGGCTGGGATAAATACAAGGGTGGTGTCAATCCGGAAGCACAGAATACCAATCTGACAAATACCACCTATCCATTACCGGGGGACTATGGCGCCATGCCGCTGAATAAATCTGCCATCCTGGGTGTCAATTTTTCCTTTTAATTACTACTCTTAAAAGATATTTCAATGAGAACGATCAAATATAATATGATAGGTTGGCTCGCCCTGGGGTTACTGTTGGCTGCCTGTAGCAAACAATTGAACCAGCAGCCGCCTTCCAACGTCGTTACGTCTCAATTTTATAGCAATACCAGCGACTTTCAGCAGGCGGTGAACGGGGTCTATAACCAATTGAGAAACTATCCTGACCAGGTGTTGTGGATGGGGGAAATGCGTTCGGATAATGTAAATGCGGGTTCCGACGGTAACCGGGATTGGCAGGGTATCAATGATTTTTCCCCCAATCTTACGGCAACGACATTCATTACGACGGCATGGGATAATAATTTCAATGGTATTTACAATGCCAATAGTGTGCTTGATAACCTGGCAACCAAAGGGGGCAATGTGACAGACCCGGCATTGAGGGCCAGATTTGGCGCGGAATGTCATTTTTTGCGTGCCTTCTATTATTTTCAACTGGTGCGGTTGTATGGCCCGGTGCCGCTGGTGGATCACGTTGTATCGTCGACCGATGTAGCAAAAATCAAGCGTAGCCCTGTCGCTGATGTTTACAAGCTGATCATTTCCGATCTGCAGAAGGCGAAGGACAGCCTGCCGGCCAGTTATGCCGTTGCGGATGTGGGCCGGGCTACGTCCTGGGCTGCGAAGGCGCTGTTGGGGTTGGTTTATCTCACTCGATCGGGGCCTACTTATAGTGGTGTAGAGGGGCCAACCATGGGCACGAATGAATGGGATCTGGCGCTGACGCAATTTAATGACATCATCAACAATAGTAAGTTTACATTCGGGGCAAAATATCCTGATATTTTCGCTTATGACAAAGAGGATAACCCGGAGGTTATTTTTGACGTGCAGTTTATGACCACGAATAATGGAGCGGATTTTCCCAGCATGTTGGTTAATTCGGGTTATTGGAATGGTCTTGGTATTTCCGGTAGTTATGGCAACGGGTATGGCTCCACCTCCTTTGATGTCTCCAAAAATTTGCGGAGCTCCTATGTTACCAGTGCGGCGGGGGCGGTGGATGTCAGGGATACTTTCAATATCCAGTTCAAGTATAATACCACAACTACGGCACCAATCCAGGTGGACACATCCAATCCTTTTATAAAGAAATATATTAACATTGCCAAGCGGGGTACGGACTATAAGGACTGGCCGATAAATTTCATTGTGATACGGCTTACCGACGTGATGATGATGAAGGCGGAGTGTATCCTTAATGGTGCTACGGGTGGTACGATGGCCGAGGTGAATGACATTGTGAATAAGGTTCGGACAAGGGCTGGAGTGCCTGTGGTGACCGGCGTCGACCTGCCCTTTCTCATGGAGGAAAGACGCAGAGAGTTTTTGGGTGAAGGTCTCCGATGGAACGACATGGTGCGGGAAGGCATGGCTGTTACGACGATGAATAACTGGATCGGCAGTGACGCCCTTACCAATCTGGCCCAGGTGATCCCAGCATTCATCATTTATCCTGTGCCGTCAGCGGAGATCCTTGCCAGTGCAGGACTGTATACGCAAAATCCTGGTTATCATTAAAAACGATCTCATATGAAAGCCTTATCAATTTTTGTTTCGGGGGTATTGTTGTCATCCCGGTTGGCGGCCTTTGCCCAGCCCCTGACGGAAACGGGGCCGAAAAAAGAAATGCCCGAAGAATGGATCGACCAGGATACGCATCATAAGATAGTTCGTTTGTCGAGGAAGGATGGCAATAACCTGAGTTTTTATTTCCATAACGACCCTTTCATCGGGGAGAAGATGATCTTTTATAGTACGGACCCGAAAGGCAAGCAACTGTATACGGTGGATCTTAGGACCCTTAGGTTGCAGCGGGTGAGTCAGGCCATGGGGAATGCGGAGATCGTGGGACACAGGAGCAATAGTGTGTATTATCAATCCCATGACAGTGTCTTTGCTACCGGCGTTGCTGATGGCAGGACCAGGCTGATCTATGTCTTCCCGGCGGATTTCAAGGGCAGCATTTCGACGCTGAATGCGGACGAGACTTTGCTGGCGGGGACCAAGGCCAGTGAAGAGCAGCGGGAGATATCGCGAAAATATCCGGAGAAACACGATTATTTCGATCGCATTTTCGACGCGCATTTGCCGAATACCCTTTTTACGATCAATACGAAGACGGGCGAGCTGAAGCCTATACATACGGAAAATACCTGGCTGGGGCATGTACAGTTCTCGCCTACGGACCCGGACCTGCTGATGTTTTGTCATGAGGGGCCCTGGCAGAAGGTGGATCGTATCTGGACGATCAGGATGAAGTCGGGAGAGGTGAGGCTGATGCATAAAAGGACTGTGGAGAATGAGATCGCGGGGCATGAGTTTTTTAGCCCGGATGGGAAGACCATTTATTTTGACTGGCAGATACCCAAGGGGCAGGCTTTTTATCTGGGTGCGGTGGATGTGGCTACGGGCGCTGAAAAAAAATATGCTATGACGCGGGACGAATGGTCTATTCATTTTAATGTTTCCGGCGATGAGCAATTGTTTTGCGGGGATGGCGGAGATGCGGGGCAGGTAGCCAAGGCTAAGGATGGCAGATGGATCTATCTGTTCCGGCCCGAGGGGGGGCGTTTTGTGTCCGAGAGGTTGGTCAATATGAAGGATCAGTATTATAAACTGGAACCGAATGTTCATTTTTCACCGGATGGGAAATGGGTGATCTTCCGGGCTAATTTTGAAGGAAAGGAGGAAATATATGCGGTGGAATGTAAGAAGTCTTAGTATTCTTTTATTGTTTTTTGGGGTGGGGGCGCAAGCGCAGCTGCGGTGGCCTGTGATAACGGCGCAGACCAGGCCCTGGACGCGGTGGTGGTGGATGGGCAGTGCGGTTGACCGGGACAATCTGACCTGGAACATGGAGAAATACCGGGCTGCCGGACTGGGCGGGTTGGAGTTAACTCCTATATATGGCGTGAAGGGATATGAATCACATTTTATCAATTATCTCTCGCCGGCATGGATGGACATGCTGGGGTATACGCTGAGAGAGGCGCGGCGGCTGGGTCTGGGGCTCGACATGTCTACGGGGACGGGTTGGCCTTTTGGCGGCGGTCCGTTAATCGACAGCGCGTATGCGTGCAGGGAGGTTTTCTCAAAGGTATGGGTTGTTAAGGGTGGGCAGGGATTGGCCGATACGGTACGATTTGTTCAGGAGCCGTTGGTGCATACGGATGGGAGGGCGGTGTCTATCGATGCGCTGGTGGAACCTGTGTTTGCCAATACCGATCTGCAGGCGTTGGCGTTGTTCCAGGTGCGTTTCCGCCGGGTGTTGCCGTTGCAGGCGCTGATGGCTTACTCGCGTAGTGGAGAGGTGGTTGATCTAACGGGGAAAGTAGATGCTGCGGGTCGTCTGGACTGGACGGCGCCGGCGGGTAGTGACTGGACCTTGTATGGGATCTTTCAGGGTTGGCATGGTAAGATGGTGGAACGTGCGGCGCCGGGGGCCGAGGGGAATGTGATCGATCATTTCTCGGCGGCGGCGTTGAATAAATATTTGAGCCGCTTCGACAGGGCGTTTGCGGGGCGTGATCTTTCCGGACTGCGTTGTTTTTTCAACGACTCCTATGAAGTAGATGATGCCCGGGGCCAGGGTAATTGGACTCCGGGCCTTTTTGAGTCGTTTCGCCGGCTGCGGGGATATGATCTGCGGGAGCATCTGCCAGCGTTGTTGGGGAAGGATGTTCCGGAGAACAATGCCCGGGTGCTTTGTGATTATCGGGAGACGGTATCCGATCTTTTGTTAGACGAGTTTACCCGTCCCTGGGGGGAGTGGGCGCGTTCGAAGGGGGCGCGTATCCGGAACCAGGCGCATGGATCGCCGGCGAATATTCTTGATCTGTATGGAGCGAGTGATATCCCTGAGACCGAAGGCGCGGACATCCTGCGGTATAAATTTGCTACTTCGGCAGCGCATGTCACGGGTAAACCATTGGCGTCGGCGGAGACCGTCACCTGGCTGGGGGAGCATTTTGTCGCGTCTTATGGGGATGTAAAAAAGGCGCTTGATGGTTATTTGCTGGGGGGTGTCAATCATATCATTTATCATGGAACGGCGTATACGCCGAAGGAAGATCCCTGGCCGGGATGGCTGTTCTATGCGTCGGTGCATTTTACGCCGAATGATCCCGCGTGGGGAGATGTCAGGGTGTTGAATAACTATGTCGCGCGTTGTCAGTCTTTTCTTCAGCAGGGGGCGCCGGATAATGATGTGTTGTTGTATTATCCTATTTATGATAGTTGGTCGGAGGGGGTGGGGCCGGCTGAGGCCGGCAAGGGCTCCGGGGCGGCTGATCCGGGGAAGACGTTGTTGAAGCATTATGACAGGATGGAGCCGGAGTTCAGCGGGACGGGATTTGAGGAGTGTGCGAAGCTGATGTTGGGCCGCGGATATTCCTTCGACTATATTTCCGATAAGCAGTTACAGGGCGCGAGGCCGGAGGGTGGATCGATCGTTACGGTGGGGGGACGGTATAAGACGATTGTGGTGCCGGATTGCCGTTATCTTTCGGTGGGGGCCATGGAAAAACTTTTTCAACTGGCGGAGGCGGGTGTTGTTGTTCTTTTTTATAAGAGGCTGCCTGTCGGACCGCCGGGGTATGGGGATTTGCGGCAGCGGGCGGATGTTTTTAAACGGTTGACAGCGTATCCTGGATTTGTAGCAGGGGATGATCTCAATAGGATGTTGTCTGTACAGGGGCATGTCCAGAGGGAAGTTTTAGTGGATGACAGTCTGGGTTTTGTCCGGCGTACTTACGGAGATGGGCATGTGTATTTTATCGTTAACAATGGTACAAAAGCTTTTGCGGGCAATGTCGTGTTGGTGGATAGTGGTGTGTCGGCGGCCATTTTTGATCCTATGACAGGAGATTATGGTTTGGCGACCGGGAAACCGGGGTCGCGGGGTGTTTATCTGCAGTTGCGGCCGGGTGAGAGTTGTGTGGTGCAGACATCGGCGGGGGTGCTGCAGGGGGCGCCTTTTCCTTTTTATGAAGTGACGGGAGCCGGGGCGCCGCTACAGGGGGAATGGAAGATCAAGTTTGTTTCCGGCGGGCCGGTGTTGCCTGCGCCGGTGAGTGTGTCGCAGCTGGGGCCGTGGAGCGCGATGGCGGGGGGAGAAGGTTTTTCGGGAACGGCTATCTATACGATCGCGTTTGACCGGCCGGCGGCTGATGCGGTTGCGTGGTTGTTGGACCTGGGGAAGGTGGGGCAGACGGCGGAGGTGGGGTTGAATGGGAAGATCATCGATACATTGATAGGGCCGGATTACCGGGTGGTCATACCGGCGTCGGCTATGCGGGATAAAAATATATTGGAGGTGCGGGTGTCCAGCGGGATGCTGAATCGCATCCAGGAGATGGAGCGGAAGGGGGTGGTGTGGAAGAAGTTCTATAATACGAATTTTCCGGCTCATGAAAGGGCGGATCGCGGGGCCGATGGGTTGTTCGATCCCACGAAGCTGGCGCCGGAGCAGGCGGGGTTGATGGGGCCGGTGGTGTTGCTGCCGCTGAAGCGGGGGGAGCGGGTGGATGATCCGGGCTGGGTGAAAGAGGCGGGTGCCAGGAGTTTTCCTGCTGCCGGCCGTACTGTCAGCGTCAATACCTATGGTGCGGTGGGCGATGGCTTCACGTTGTCGACGCATGCCATTCAGATGGCAATCGATGATTGTTCCGCAAAGGGCGGTGGAGAGGTCGTATTTCAGCCGGGGGCATATCTGACGGGTTCGATCTTTTTAAAGGAGGGGGTGGAGCTGAGAATTGATAAAGGGGTTGAGTTGAAAGGCAGTCAGCATTTTGAGGATTATCCGGAGATAGATACCCGTATCGCGGGCATCGAGATGAAGTGGCCGGCTGCCTTACTGAATATCATCGGGGTAAAAAAGGCGGCTATCACCGGTGAGGGAAAGGTCAATGCAATGGGGAAGTTCTGCTGGGATAAATATTGGGCGATGCGTAAGGAATATGATGCGAAAGGGTTGCGCTGGATCGTAGACTATGATGCCAAACGGGTGAGGACGCTGCTGATACAGAATGCGTCTGATATTACGGTGCGCGGCATTCGATTTGTCGATGCAGGTTTCTGGACAGTGCAGGTGTTGTATTCAAAATATGTCACAGTGGACGGGATCACGGTGCGCAACAATGAAGATGGGCATGGGCCAAGTACGGATGGGGTGGACATAGACTCTTCTTCGTGGGTGCTGGTGGAGAATTGTGATATCGACTGTAACGATGATGACTTTTGTTTGAAAGCTGGTCGGGATTGGGATGGACTGCGTGTCAACCGGCCTACGGAATACGTGGTCATCCGCAATTGTACGGCGCGGAAGGGCGGGGGACTACTGACCATCGGCAGCGAAACATCCGGAGGGATCCGGCATGTGCTGGCGACGGATCTGACGGCAAAGGGGACTGGCAATGGATTTCATATCAAGTCGGCTACTACCCGGGGTGGAACGGTAGAGGATATTCATATCCGCAACATTACTATGGACAGTGTTGGCAATGCCATCCTGTTCACGATGAACTGGAATCCTGCCTATAGTTATTCTACGCTTCCTGCTGGGTATGATCCGGATGCCGTGCCGGCGCATTGGAAGACGATGTTGCATAAAGTAGAACCGGCGGAGAAAGGCACACCGCATTTTAAAGACATTTACGTTTCGGGGATAAAGGTGGCCAGCGCGCGGAAGGCTATAGCGTCGGCGGGATTGGATCAGTCATTGATCAGCGGCGTACATATCGACAATATGACTATTAATGCGGGGACGGCGGGAGAGATCAGCTATGCGAAAGACTGGGAGGTGAGGGGAGTGGTTGTTGCGACAAAGGATGGGACGAAGGTGCAGGTCAAAAATTCTACGGGTGTAAGTTTTTAAAAAATATACTATGTATACAATGTTCAAATATCTTTTGGCGTGTTCGATCCTTATGGCGGCGTCTTTGCAGCAGGAAAAACCTACTCTATACATCATTGGTGATTCAACAGTAATGAACGGTAAGGGGAAGGGCGATGGTAGTCTCTGGGGTTGGGGCAGTTTTTTAGGCGAATATTTTGACACGACGAAACTAGCGGTGCGCAATTATGCGCTGGGTGGAAGGAGCAGCCGGACCTTTATTACGGAGGGACATTGGGATCAGGTGATGGCGCAAATGAAGGCGGGGGATTATGTCATCATGCAGTTTGGGCACAATGATGGCGGGCCTTTGGATGACACGGCCCGGGCGCGTGGTACGATCAAAGGGACGGGGGAGGAGTCAAAGGACATCTACAATCCCATTATGAAGAAGGCGGAGACCGTGCATACCTATGGTTGGTATATGCGGAAATATGTGGCGGATATCAAGTCAAAGGGCGCGACGGCTATTATCTGTTCGCCTATTCCCAGGAATATGTTTAAGGAGGGAAAGGTATTGCGGGCTGCGGGAGACTATGGGAAATGGGCAGAAGAGACGGCAACGTCTACCGGGGCGTATTTTATAGATCTGAATGCGTTGATAGCGGATCAGTATGATCAACTGGGTCCTGATAAGGTAAAGGATTTCTTTCCGGGGGATCATACGCATACGAATGAGGCTGGGGCGAGGTTGAACGCGACTGCTGTGACGGCGGGGATGAGGAAGACGGAGGGGTTGGGGGTAAAAAAATATTTAGTACCACACTCTTGATATATGTTGCTGCGCAATGTTTTTTTTGGGGTTTTATTGGTGTTGGGTGGGCGCGGGTTTGCGGCAGGGGGGGATACGATCTCGCTGGCGGGGCGGTGGTGTTTCCGGATGGATCCGCAGGATCGGGGAGAGGCGGAGAAATGGTTTTTGACGCGGTTGCCGGAGAGGGTAGTATTGCCGGGGTCGATGCTGGAGAATGGGAAGGGGGAGGATGTCACGGTGCATACGCAGTGGACCGCCAGCATTTATGATAGTTCGTGGTTTTTCGAGCCACGTATGGCGAAGTATCGGGAACAGGGGAATCTTAAATTCCCTTTCTGGCTGACGCCGGTGAAACATTATGTCGGGGCGGCCTGGTATCAGCGGGAGGTGGTTATTCCGGAGGGGTGGAAGGGGCGGCCTGTACGATTGTTGTTGGAGAGGCCGCATAGTGAGACGACGGTGTGGGTGGATGATAAAGCCGTGGGGACGGAGTATGGTTTTTGTACGGGGCAGGTGTTTGCGTTGGGGGCAGTGCGGGAGCCGGGGGCGGCTGGGCTGGTGCTGAGCCCGGGGCGTCATATTATTACGTTGCGGATTGACAATCGGATAAAAGACATTAACGTAGGGCAGGACTCGCATAGTTTGACCGACCAGACACAGGGCAATTGGAATGGAGTGGTGGGGAGGATGCTGCTGATGGCAAGCGCTCCTGTGTGGGTAGAAGATGTGCAGGTGTTCCCGGATGTGGCGCGGAAGATGGCGAGGGTTCATTTGTTGGTGCGTGGGTTGTCGGCTGGAAGTTCGGGGACGGTGAGGCTGTCGGCAAAAAGTTTTAATACGGCTGTGCGGGTGGAGACCGGGGAGATAGTGTCGAAGTATGCTTTGAGAGAGGGGAGGGATTCGGTGGTAGTGGAATTGCCGATGGGGGGCAATATGGTTACGTGGGATGAGTTTGATCCGGCGTTATATCGATTGACTGTGAAGTTGGAGGCGGCAGGTGCGAGAACGGATGTGAGGGTGGTAGAGTTTGGGATGCGGGAATTCACCGTTAAGGGGACACATTTTGAGATTAACGGCCGGCCTGTTCATCTGAGGGGTACGGTGGAGAACTGTGTTTTCCCCCTGACGGGTTATGCGCCGATGGACGAAGCGTCCTGGGAAAGGATATTCAGGATAGCGAGGTCGTTTGGTCTCAATCATATGCGTTTTCATTCCTATTGTCCGCCGGAAGCGGCATTTGCGGCTGCTGACAGAGTGGGGTTTTACTTACAGCCGGAAGGGCCTAGCTGGGCTAATCACGGTTCATCGTTGGGGGATGGCAAGCCCATCGATCAATTTATTTTTGATGAGACGAACAGGATGGCGCGGGCTTATGGTAATTATGCTTCTTTCTGTATGCTGGCATATGGTAATGAGCCGAGGGGCGGGCACCAGGTGGATTACCTGACGCGGTTTATCCATTACTGGAAGGACAAGGATAAGCGCCGGGTGTATACGGGGGCGGATGTGGGGCAGAGCTGGCCGCTGGTGCCGGATAATGAATATATGGTTAAGTCGAGGCCGCGTGGTCTTAGCTGGGATCATCTGCCGGAGACGATGTCGGATTATCATGCTGCTATTGACGAATACCCGGTGCCGTATGTGACCCATGAAATGGGGCAATGGTGTGTCTATCCGGATTTTTCCGAGGTGTCGGCTTACAGGGGTGTAAATAAGGCGAAGAATTTTGAATTATTCCGTGAGAGTTTGCAGGAGCAGGGTATGGGCGATGAGGCGAAAGCTTTTTTGATGGCGTCGGGGAAACTGCAGGCGTTGTGTTATAAGGCTGAAATAGAAAAGTCGCTGAGAACACGTGGATCGGCGGGTTTTCAATTGTTATGTCTCAATGATTATACGGGACAGGGTACGGCGTTGGTGGGTGTGTTGAATGCGTTTTGGAAGCCGAAGGGATATATTACGGCGCGGGAGTTCTCGCATTTTTGTAATACGACGGTGCCGCTGGTGCGGATGCCGAAATTTGTGTTTACCAATGCCGAGACATTGTCGGCTGATGTCGAGTTATATCATTATGGAAAGGCGCCGCTGCGCGGCGCTGTGGTGAGTTGGATGTTGAGGGGAGAGAGAGGGGGTGTGGAGGCGCGCGGAGAGTTTGCGCCAAGGGATGTTCCTATCGGCAATTGTTTTGCTGTGGGGGAGGTGAAGGTGCCGTTGAAAGGGATACGGGTCCCTTCGCGGCTGCATTTGGAAGTGGCGGTGAAGGGGACGGCGTATGTGAATGGTTGGGATTGCTGGGTGTATCCGGGGGGGGCGGCTTCGGGGGTCGGGCGTGGGGATGCGGGGACGGTGGTTTCGGGGGCGGGGCGAGGCGTTTATTATTGTACGGAGCTGGATGAAAAGGCGCGTGCTGTGCTGGATGAAGGGGGCAAGGTGTTTTTGAATGGGTCCGGGAAGGTGGTGAAGGGAAAGGAAGTGGTGATGAATTTTACGCCGGTGTTTTGGAATACGTCCTGGTTTAAAATGCGGCCGCCGCATACTCTTGGGCTGCTGATCGATACGGCGAGTGCGGCTTTTAGTGATTTTCCCACTAGTTATCATAGTGATCTTCAGTGGTGGGATGTTTTGAAGGGGGCGCAGGTGATGCACCTGGAAGATTTTCCGCGGGGGTTTCGGCCGCTGGTGCAGCCGATAGATACCTGGTTTCTCAATCGCCGGCTGGGGCTGATCTTTGAGGCAAGGGTGGGGAAGGGGCGGCTTATCGTGTCAGGGGCCGACTTATCGCCGGAGGTGTCGGCGGACCGTCCTGCGGCGCGTCAACTATACTATAGTATTTTGAAATATATGGGGTCGCAGCGGTTTGCGCCTGTGGCGGCGGTGAAGTATGAAGTGGTTAAGGACTTGTTTGACACACCGAGTAAGTTTGTTTTTTCTTCTTATACAAAAAGTGGGCCTGACGAATTGCGGTCTGCACAGCGTATTGATAGAAAGGTGCTGGTGACGCGGCATAATGTGGTCAATGTTGCCGCTGACCCTCTGTCTTCTTTGTCGGTGGGGAATGGCCGTTTTGCATTTACGGTGGATGTTACGGGGTTGCAGTCTTTTCCGGAACAGTATGATAAGGGGGTGTCACTGGGTACGGAGTCGGAATGGGGATGGCATAGTTTTATCAATACGGGAGATCTCCGATTTGAAGAGACGTTGAAGACCTATGATATACATGGGCGGGCTGTTCCTTATGCGGTACAGTGGCCGGCTCCGGAGAGAAATAAAAAAGCGGCAGACTGGTTCCGGCAGAATGTGCATAGGCTGCAATTAGGCAATATTGGGTTTGAGCTGATAAAAAAAGATGGGACAGCGGCTGTCCTGAGCGATCTGGGGGATATTCGCCAGGAGCTGAATCTATGGACGGGCGAGATAAAGAGTCATTTTATGCTGGAGGGGATCCCTGTTGATGTCAGCACGGTGGCGCATCCGGAGCAGGATGGGGTTGCGGTGAAGGTGTCTTCGGCTTTGTTGCGGCAGGGGCGGTTGAAGGTGAGGATACGCTTCCCTTATCCGACCGGTGCTTTTGCGGACGACGGGGATAATTGGTCCCATCGGGAAGCACATCGCAGTGTTGTGGTGAGCAGTGATGAGATGGGGGCTTTGTTGCGGCATGACCTGGATACGACGCATTATTTTTTGGGATTGAGATTCGGTGTGGCGGCGGGTATACAAGAGCGGGAGCCGCATTATTTTGTGGTGAGTCCTGCGGCTGGGGATGAGTTGAGTTTTACCGGTGTTTTTTCGGAAGGGGGGGCGGGTGTGCCGGAGCACGCAGTGGAGGCATCTGGTGTGCGGTCACGCGGGGCGGGTGTGCCGGATTATGATGCTGTGGCGGCGGCTTCTGCGGCGGCCTGGGCTGATTATTGGCAGAAGGGCGGGGTGGTGGATCTTTCGGGGAGTACTGATCCAAGGGCGTCGGAGTTGGAGCGGCGTATTGTTCTTTCACAATATCTTATGCGGGTGCAGGAGGCTGGGGATTGCCCGCCACAAGAGACGGGTCTTACCTATAACAGCTGGTTTGGAAAACCGCATCTGGAAATGCACTGGTGGCATGCGGCTCATTTTGCATTGTGGGGGCATCCGGAGCTGCTGGAGCGGTCACTTGACTGGTATAAGAAGGCGGCGGGCGGAGCGAGGGAGATAGCGGAGCGGCAGGGATATAAGGGGGTGCGGTGGCAGAAGATGACGGATCCGGCGGGGCGGGAGAGTCCTTCTTCGGTGGGGGCTTTTTTGGTGTGGCAGCAGCCGCATTTTATTTATATGGCGGAATTGTGTTATCGCGCGGAGGAGGGGGCGCAGAGGATACTGGACAAATACAAAGATCTGGTGTTTGCGACGGCGGATTTCATGGCTTCGTATGCGTGGTATGATCCGGCGACGCGGAGATATATTCTTGGGAAGGGGTTGATACCGGCGCAGGAGCGTTTCCGGGAGGACAGCACCTTCAATCCTTGTTTTGAGCTGGCGTATTGGCGTTGGGCGTTGGCGACGGCGCAGCAGTGGAGGGCGCGGTTGGGGATGGGGCCGGACACGGGTTGGCAGCGGGTGGAGCGGGAATTGGCGAGCTTGCCGCAGGGGGATGTGCGGACCGGCGGTGCGGGGGATGTGAGCGGGTTGCGCGTGTATGGTGGTTCGGGTGTGGCGGGCGCCGGGGGCGATGATGGGGTGCGGCGTCTGTACTTTCCGACGGAGAGTGCTGTGGATGCGTATACGAATCCCCGTTACCGGACCGATCATCCGGCGGTGCTGGCGACCTATGGTTTTTTGCCTGCTACACAGGGGCTGGATACGGCGATGATGCATGCGACATTTAACTGGATCGATAAGAACTGGAGATGGGAAGATACCTGGGGTTGGGATTTTCCATTGACGGCTATGTGCGCGACGCGGCTGGGCTTACCGGATAAGGCGATAGATGCGTTGTTGATGCCGGTGCAGAAGAACAGGTATCTGCCGGATGGGCATAATTACCAGGATGGCAGGCTGCGTTGTTATCTGCCGGGTAATGGGGGATTGTTGTCGGCGATAGCCCTGATGTGTGCGGGGTATGATGGGGCGGGGCGGGCTAATCCGGGTATACCGCAGAATGGGAAGTGGACAGTGAGGTGGGAAGGGTTGAGCCCGATGCCGTGAAATTGTTTTATATGTTATATAAATGGCCGGTTTTATTCTTACTGTTTGCGGGGACAGTGGCGGCGCAGAAACTGCCGTCGAAAAAAGATGTTTTGCAGTCGATGCGACAGGCGAACGGGTATTTTATGCGCAAGTGGCCTGATCCGGGAGTGCAGATCGTTACTAACATTGCAAGACCCAGCCATATCTGGACGAGGGCAGTATATTATGAGGGATTAATGGCTTTGTATGCCATCGATGCGCGGAAGGAATATTATGACTATGCGGTGGACTGGGGTGTCAAACACCAGTGGACGCCGAGGAATGGTGTGACGGTGAGGAATGCCGATGACCAGTGTTGCGGGCAGACCTATATTGACCTGTATAACATCGATAAACAACCGGAGCGGGTAGCTGCAATTAAGGCTACCATGGATAATATGGTGGCCAGTGACAAATGCGATGACTGGAATTGGATAGATGCCATACAGATGGCTATGCCGGTGTTTACGCGATTGGGCGTACTCTATTCCGATACAGCCTATTTTCATAAGATGTATGCGTTGTATCATTTCACCAAATTCAATCATGGGGGACAGGGCTTGTATAATCAGCGGGAGCATCTTTGGTGGAGGGACAAGGATTTTGTGCCGCCGTATACCGAGCCCAATGGACAGAATTGTTATTGGAGCCGCGGCAATGGCTGGGTGTTGGCGGCATTGGTGCGGGTGTTGTCGCTGTTGCCGAAGAACGAGCCGCACCGGGCGGAGTATCTGCAGGATTATATGGATATGGTCCACGCCATTGTACCCTTACAGCGGGCGGATGGATATTGGAATGCGAGTCTGCATGACTCTACGCATTTTGGAGGGAAGGAACTGACGGGTACAGCGCTGTTCACGTATGGGATAGCCTGGGGGGTCGGAGAGGGATTGTTGGATAAAAAGATCTATTTGCCGGTGGTGGTACACTCGTGGAATGCGATGGTGAAAGAGTCGTTGCATGATACTGGGTTTTTGGGCTGGGTACAGGGGACGGGGAAAGAGCCGAAGGATGGGCAGCCTGTTACCTATGACAAGGTGCCGGATTTCGAAGACTATGGATTAGGGTGTTTTTTGTTGGCGGGAAGTGCTGTTTACCGGCTGGCGCCGGGGAGGCGCTGAGGAGGGGGAAATAGGGGTTGAATATTCCTCAAAATCAAGTATTTTGCGCATGTTATGTTAAAATAACTGAATACTCTGATAACATAGTGCGCCCTTTCTCCGACTAAATGTTTTTTCTTTGAACATTCCGGTAGGAGGGCCGCAGTCGTTGCCTGAAGTACCGTAAATTTTGTCAACGATGTCTTAACCATACGAAGTAATGTCAAAAAACAAGCTTTTACTCCCGTTCGTCCTGGTCACTTCTCTGTTCTTTTTATGGGCTTTTCTGCACAATCTGAATCCCATCCTGATCCCCCACTTAAAGAAGGCCTGCCAATTGAATGATAAGCAATCCTCTCTTGTAGATTTTCCGATTTATTTAGCCTATTGTGTCATTGCCATCCCGGCCGGGTTGTTTATGCATAAGTATGGCTATAAAAAGGGGATCATTTTTGGGCTGGTCATGTATGCCATAGGGGCGCTGTTGTTTATTCCGGCAGCGGCGGAGCGCAATTACCTGTTCTTTCTTTTTGCCTTGTTTGTTTCCGGTAGCGGGGCTACATTTCTGGAAACCGTGGCTAACCCCTATATCGCCAATCTGGGCGACCCTCAACATTCGGAGCAGCGTTTGAATCTGGCTCAGTCCTTCAACGGGCTGGGCGCGATGGTCGCTCCGCTGGTGGGTACTCAATTCATTTTGTCCGGCATCGAGCATACACCGCAGGAAATATCTGCGATGGAGGCAAGCGGCCAATTGGGAGCTTATCTGCAGTCCGAGGCAAATACGGTAAAAGGACCTTACCTCGTGATCGGTATTGTAGTGTTGCTGGTGGCGATACTCTTTGTGTTCACCAAGTTGCCGGAGATAAAAGAGCCGGATGCGGATGCGCATGGGACGGAATTCTCCTTTAAGATATTCCGGTTCAGTCATGTAAAGTGGGCGATCTTTGGGGAATTCTTTTATGTGGGATCGCAGGTGGGGGTTGGCAGCTTTTTTATCAGGTATTCAAAATTCGTGGCAGGTATTCCGGAGAAAGAAGCCGGGCATTTATGGGCATATATCGCAATGGCGGGATTTATGGCAGGCCGGTTCTTAGGGACTTTCTTTATGCGATATATAAAGCCTGCCAGGCTGTTATCGCTGTATGCGGTGATAAATGTGTTGTTGCTGACGGTGGGCATACTGGCAAAGGGTCATGTAGCGGTGTATGCGGTGATGGCGACGCCTTTCTTTATGTCCATTATGTTCCCGACCATATTTGCGCTGGGTATTAAGGATCTGGGCGAAGAAACCAAGATGGCTGCGTCCTTTCTGGTGATGGCGATCATTGGCGGTGCAGTAGCTCCATTGATAATGGGCGTGATATCCGATGCGACAGGCAGTATCCAGGTGGCATATATTGTACCGCTGATCTGTTTTGCTTATATATTATTCTTTGGAGTGAAGGGGTATAAAATAAAACCATTGACCGCATGAGATATTGTTTAGCATTGGATATGCCGTCTGATGCGGCGCTGATAGCCGAATACGAAAAGTACCATACGGCGGTCTGGCCCGAGATAAAGACGAGTATATTGGATAGCGGTATCGTGGACATGGAGATATATCGCGTTGAGAACCGGCTGTTCATGATCATGGAGACGGGACCGGAGTTTAGTTTTGAGAAAAAGGCGGCAATGGATGCGGGCAATCCGGTGGTGCAGCGTTGGGAAGAATTGATGTGGAAGTACCAGGTAGCTATTCCGGGCGGCAAACCGGGTGAGAAATGGCGGTTGATGGATAGGATCTTTTCATTAAAATAAAAGTCAAGATGTTCAGTTTGTTAAATAAGCATGCGGTAGTCACCGGCGCAGGCAGCGGGATAGGGAAGGCGGTGGCGGTGTTGCTGGCCAGACAGGGTGCTACGGTGTATATCGTGGATATTAACCCTGACCAGGCAGATGAGGTAGTGAAGGAGATCGTTGCTGCGGGGGGAAAGGCTGTGGCGAAGGTGGGTGATGTTTCTGATCAAAAACAGGTGGATGGATTGTTTGCGGAGCTGCCACGTCTGGATATCCTGGTGAATAGTGCCGGGGTGTCGCATATAGGAACGGCGGAGTCGACCTCTGAAGAGGATTTTGACCGGCTGTACAGGGTGAATGTGAAAGGCGTTTATAATTGTCTTCGGGCGGGGATACCGGTATTTAAAAAAGGAGATGGCGGCGTTATTGTGAATATGTGTTCCATTGCGGCTACGGTGGGTATTCCCGACCGGTTTGCCTATTCCATGACCAAGGGGGCGGTGTATTCCATGACCTTGTCCGTGGCGAAGGATCATCTGAAGGATAAGATAAGATGTAATAGTATTTCTCCGGCGCGTGTCCATACTCCTTTTGTGGATGGGTTCCTCAAAAAGAATTATCCGGGGAAAGAGCAGGAGATGTTCGAGAAATTATCGAAGACACAACCTATCGGCCGGATGGCCAAGCCGGAAGAGATAGCCGGTCTTATCCTGTATCTATGCAGTGATGAGGCTTCCTTTATTACCGGTTGTGACTATCCGATAGATGGCGGATTTATTAAATTGAATAATTAATATACTATGAAGTTAATCAGACACGGCGTTATCAATAAAGAAAAGACAGGCATTGTGCTGAACGATACCTATTATGATACTTCTGCCTTTGGCGAGGACTATAATGAGGCATTTTTCGAGAGCGGCGGTCTTGAAAGACTGCGTGCTTTTGTAGAGAAGAATAAAGGAAGTCTGCCTCTCCTGCCGGAGGGTGTGCGTCTTGGTTCGCCGGTGGCCCGTCCTTCGAAGATAGTGTGCATCGGGCTCAACTATGTAGACCATGCCAGGGAAACTGGCGCTACGCCGCCACCTGAGCCGGTGATCTTTATGAAGTCTACTACGGCACTGGTTGGGCCTAATGATAATATCGTCATCCCGAAGAATTCTAAAAAGACGGATTGGGAGGTGGAGCTGGCTGTGGTGATCGGGAAAAAGGCCAGTTATGTCGCCGAAGCGGATGCCTTACAATATGTAGCGGGGTATTGTTTGCATAATGATGTCTCCGAGCGGGAGTTCCAGATAGAGCGCAGTGGTACATGGGACAAGGGAAAGGGCTGTGATACTTTCGCGCCGATGGGGCCGTGGATGGCTACTCCGGATGAAGTGGGGGACGTACATAATTTGCGGTTATGGCTGACGGTGAATGGCAGGAAAATGCAGGATGGAACGACGTCCAATTTTATTTTTAATATCCCCTTCCTTATTTCTTATACCAGCCAGTTTATGACGTTGTTGCCCGGAGACGTTATTTCTACCGGGACGCCGGCGGGGGTCGGGTTGGGCATGAATCCCAATATTTATTTGCAGCCTGGGGATGTGGTTGAACTGGGTATTGACAAGCTGGGGCAGGCCCGGCAAAATGTTAAAGCATATGCTGAAAATTGATGCACACCAACATTTCTGGAAATTCGATCCCATACGGGATAGTTGGATAGGGCATGAAATGGCTGTGATACAGCGGGATTTTATGCCGGATGACCTGTTGCCGTTGTTGCAGGAGGCTGGTGTCGACGGTTGTGTCGTCGTCCAGTCCGACTCATCGGAAGATGAAAATGATTTCCAGTTGGAGAATGCATCGAAGTATGATTTTGTCAGGGGCGTCGTGGGCTGGGTCGATCTGCGTCATCCCGAAGTGGAGAAGCGGCTGGCCTATTACCGCAGGTTCCCTAAGATGAAGGGTTTCCGGCATGTATTGCAGGGAGAAAAAGACCGGGCCCTGATGTTGAGCCAGGATTTTAAAAGAGGGATCGGTTTGTTGAAACAGTATGGTTATACATATGATATCCTGATCTATCCCGATCAACTAGGATATACCCGGGACTTTGTCGCCGCCTTTCCCGACCAGCCTTTTGTTCTGGACCATATAGCCAAACCGCATATTAAAGACAGATATATCACCGGTGAGTGGAAGGACGCTATTTATGCGGTAGCTGCCTACCCCAATGTGTACTGTAAGATATCGGGAATGGTGACGGAGGCCGACTGGCTACGCTGGAAGCCGGAGCATTTCCGGGTATATATAGACACGGTGGTGGCGGCATTCGGAATGGACAGGGTGATGTTTGGTTCGGACTGGCCGGCATGTCTGGTGGCGGCTAGTTATCAGCAGGTATTCAATATCGTGAAAGATTATTTTTCTTCCTTTCCGGAGGGAGAGCAGGCTGCCTTTTTCGGTGGCAACGCTATTAAATTTTACAACTTATGAATCTAGACTTACAGGACAAGGTCATTATCGTATCTGGTGGCGCGAAAGGTATCGGGGAAGGTATTGTCAGAGTATTAGCGGCAGAAGGTGCCATTCCATTTATCATAGGCAGGAATGAAGCTGACAATAAAGCGGCGGTCGAGGCAACGGGGGGAAGGGCGTTACAGGTGGTGGCCGAGTTAACCAGGCCGGAGGAATGTGAGAAGGCTATAAAAGCTGTGATAGACCGTTGCGGCCGTATCGATGGGTTGGTCAACAATGCCGGTGTGAACGACGGGGTTGGGCTGGAATCCGGCAATTACCAGGACTTCATGGCTTCTCTCCATAAGAGCCTCATCCATTATTATCTACTGGCGCATCATGCGCTGCCTGCGCTGAAAGCTTCCAGGGGCGCGATCGTTAACATCAGCAGCAAGACGGCTGAGACGGGGCAGGGCGGCACTTCTGCCTATGCTGCGGCCAATGGGGGGCGCAATGCGCTGACCCGTGAATGGGCCGTGGAGTTGTTGAAGTATGGCATCCGCGTCAATGCTATCGTCGTGGCGGAATGCTGGACGCCTTTGTATGAGCGTTGGATCCAGACCCTGGCTGATCCGGCCGCCAAATTGAAGGAGATAGAAAAAAAGATACCGTTGGGCAGCCGGATGACGACGGCGGAGGAAATTGCGAATATGACGGTTTTTCTGCTCTCGCAGCGTTCCAGTCATACGACGGGGCAATTGATCCATGTAGATGGGGGGTATGTGCATCTGGACAGGGCGTTGGCGAATGCGTAGATTTTTATTATGAAGACATTAGTTTGTATAAAGCCGGGGGAGTTTGCTTACCGGGAGGGCGAGGCGCCGCTGGCAAGGCCGGGGCAGTCGATCATCAGGATACGTCGTATCGGTATCTGTGGTACGGATCTGCATGCCTTTGAGGGGACGCAGCCTTTTTTTGAGTATCCGCGTATCCTGGGACATGAACTGGCGGGTGACCTGGTAGATCTGGATCAGGCGCCGGGCTTCATGCCGGGCGAGGCGGTAACTGTAATACCTTATTTCAACTGCGGGATATGTATCGCCTGTCGCAACGGTAAGCCTAATTGCTGTACGACGATAAAGGTGTGCGGGGTGCATATCGATGGGGGAATGGTCGAGTATCTGTCTGTGCCGTCCTCCTTTCTTGTGCATGGTAATGGATTGAGTCATGACCAGCTGGCGCTGGTGGAGCCTTTGGCTATCGGCGCCCATGCCGTACGGCGTGCGGCGATACAGCCCGGCGAGTTTGTGCTGGTAGTAGGTGCGGGACCTATCGGGCTGGGTACGATGGAGTCGGCGCGGATAGCAGGAGGGGAAGTGATCGCTATGGATATCAATGAAGACAGGCTACGTTTCTGCCGTGAGAAATTGCAGGTCTTACACACGGTGAATGCGAGAATCGATCCGATAGAGCAGGTGCGTCATATCACAAGGGGCGATATGCCTACTGTGGTGATCGACGCCACTGGAAGCCGGAAAGCCATTAACGACGCTTTCCAATATATGGCGCATGGCGCCCGGTATGTGCTGGTGGGTTTGCAGAAGGGTACGATAGAATTCTCCCACCCGGAATTTCATAAACGGGAGGGAACTTTGATGAGCAGTCGTAATGCTACGCGTGAAGATTTTGATAAAGTGATCGATTCGATGAAGAAGGGTCTTATCGATCCGACGACTTACATAACACATCGTGTTGGATTTGGGCAGGTGAGGGATGAGTTTGCGGGGTGGTTGGACCCGGCGGGTGGTGTAATCAAAGCAATGGTTGAATTATGAGTAAAAAAGTTTTGTCTTTCGGCGAATTATTGCTTCGTATCTGTCCGGATGCGGATGGCGGCTGGCTGGGAGAAAATACCCTACCTTTTTACGTAGGCGGGGCAGAAGCGAATGTGGCTACGGCGCTGGCGTTGTGGGGCACTCCTTCCGCCTATTTCACGGCGTTGCCGGATAATCTGTTGTGTCATCAGCTGGCCGGTTACCTGGAGGAAAAGGGCGTGGATATGTCGAGGGTGCTGTTCCAGGGCGAGAGGCTGGGGCTTTATTTTCTGCCCAAAGGGAAGGATCTGAAGAATGCCAGTGTGATCTATGACCGGGCCTATTCGTCTTTTGCGGGGTTGAAACCGGGGACGGTGGATTGGGATGCGGTGCTTGCGTCCGTGGGCTGGCTGCATTTCAGTGCGATCTCTCCGGCGTTGAGCCATCAATTGGCTGTTGTGACGGAAGAATTGTTGCAGGCGGCGTCGGCGAAGGGGATAACCATTTCTGTCGACCTGAACTATCGGGCCAAGCTATGGCAGTATGGGGCTGCGCCTACGGATATTATGCCGGGGCTGGTGAAGTACTGTGATTTTGTCATGGGGAATCTTTGGGCGGCGGAGAAGATGTTGGGGATCGCTGTAGATGCTGCGTTGATAGCTTCGGGGAGTTATCTGGAGCATGCGCAGCTGACCAGCGAGCGGATAGTGGAAAAGTTTCCACGGGTGAAGTATGTGGCCAATACTTTTCGATTTGATCAGGGGGCAACGGGTATTCAATATTATACATCTTTTTATACCGGAGAGGTGTTATATAATAGCAGGGAGTATGTTTCGGAGAAAATATTGGATAAAGTAGGAAGCGGCGATTGTTTCATGGCAGGATTGATCCAGGGGCTTCACAGCGGTCAGCCCATACAGGACACCCTGGAATTTGCTACGGCGGCGGCTTATCAAAAATTATATATTCCCAGTGACGCTACCGACCAGCGCGCGGAAGACATCAAAAATTTTATGGCAACCTATGAAAGATAAAAGAGTCATTTTACAGAGTATACTGGGACAGGGTATTCTACCGCTGTTCTACTGGGAGAGTCCTGCTGTCTGTCTCAAGGTGATGCAGACATTGTACAAGGCGGGTGTTCGTGCGGTGGAATATACCAATCGTGGGACGGCTGCGCTGGATAATTTTACCATGATGAAAAAGGCGCTGGCGGCTGAGGCTCCGGATCTGTACCTGGGCATCGGTACGATCAAGTCGGCTGCGGAGGCCCGGGCTTTTGTTGCGGCAGGGGCGGACTTTATCGTAGCACCTATTGTCAATCCAGAGGTAGCGGCGGTAGCGGAGCAGGCTGGTTTGCTCTGGGTGCCCGGTTGCATGACGCCAACCGAGATCTATACGGCGCAGCAAAATAAGGCGGAGCTGATCAAGTTGTTCCCGGCGAATATCCTGGGGCCTGAATTTGTAAGTTCGATAAGGGAGTTATTTCAGGATCAATTGTTTATCCCGACAGGCGGGGTTGAAATAGACGAAGCCAATATCCGGGGCTGGGTGAAGGCCGGGGTTTGTGCGGTGGGCATGGGCAGCAAGCTGATCAGCAAGGATATCCTGAAAAATGAGAATTATGATCTTTTATATGAAAATACGCTTCGGGCATTGAAAATAGCCCGGGCAGTCATCAATGAAAATAAATGAGGATGAATCTTTCAAAAGAAACTCTGGCTACGGTGAAAACACCTGGTGTGGTCACGCCGGCTGCGGGAATATTTTCCCTGCCTGAAAAAGTATTACAATTCGGTACCGGCGTGCTGTTACGGGGGCTACCGGATTATTTCATCGACAAGGCCAACCGTCAGGGCATCTTCAATGGAAGGGTCGTAGTAGTGAAGTCTACGGACTCGGGAGACGCGGGGGCTTTTGATCGTCAGGATGGGCTGTACACCTTGTGTGTGCGGGGTATCGAGGACGGCAGGAAGATCGAAGAAAATATTGTCTGCAGCGCGATCAGCCGGGTGTTGTCGGCCCGTGACCAATGGCAGGATATCCTGGAGCTGGCGCATCAATCGCAAATGCAGGTCATCGTCTCGAATACGACGGAAGTAGGTATTCAATTGGTCGAAGAGTCTATTCATGGGCGGACGCCTGTGTCTTTTCCGGGTAAGCTGCTGGCTTTTCTTTATGAGCGATACAAAGCTTTTTCCGGCAATGCGGAGAGCGGGATGATCATCGTGCCGACGGAGCTGATAGTGGACAATGGGAAAAAGCTGGCTGTGATAGTTAAACAATTGGCAGCCTGGAACAAACTCGAGGAAGGGTTTGTCAATTGGCTGGATCAGCATTGCAGATTCTGTAGTTCGCTGGTGGACCGGATCGTTCCGGGGAAACCGGACGGGGCCACCTTGCAACAATTGCAACATGATCTGGGTTATACAGATGATCTGCTGGCCATATCGGAAGTCTATCGGCTGTGGGCTATCGAGGGGGATGAAAAGGTGCGGTCTGTGTTGTCTTTTGCCGCTGCCGATGAGGGGGTGATCATTGCGCCGGATATCGAGATATACCGGGAGTTAAAATTGCGTTTGCTGAATGGCACGCATACGTTGAGTTGCGGATTGGCTGTGCTGGCGGGTTTTCCGACTGTCAAGAGCGCGATGGACGATGCTACTTTTTCCGCCTTTGTCGCTGACCTGATGTTGAAAGAAATAGCGCCGAATATTCCCTATGCGATACCGCTGGCCGAGGCGAGGGATTTTGGATTAAAGGTGCTGGACAGGTTTCGCAATCCGCATATCCAGCATCAGTGGATCAGCATTACGATGCAATATTCGTCCAAGATAAAGATGCGGATAGTCCCGGTGTTGCTGAAGCATTATCAGCCGGAGCCTCCGCCGCATATTGTGCTGGGTTTTGCCGCCTATCTGCTGTTCATGCGGGGGCAGTCGGGGCCTGTCACGGATGATAAGGCGGCCTACTTTAAGGACCTATGGCAAAAGGAGCCGGCCGAAGTAGTGGCTACTGCGTTGAAGGATCAAGCACTGTGGGGGGCTGATCTGAGCGAAATACCGGGGTTTGAAGCGGCGGTCCGTGATAACCTGGATACATTGATGAATAAAGGGGCCGCGACGGCGCTGGCTCAATTGACAATAAAAAAGTAACTGCCGTGCAGGCGGTTCGCGACATTAAAAAAATAGTGGTTTTATGAGCACACAAATTATCCTAAAGGTCCATCCGGCAGACAATGTGCTGGTGGCGCTGGTCAATCTGGAAAAAGGGACGACCGTTGAATATGAAGGGGAGAAATATACAATAGAAGAACTGGTAAAAGCCAAGCATAAATTTGCAACGAAAGACCTGGCGGTCGGCGATGAGATCATCATGTATGGCGTATTGGTCGGTAAAGCGCAGCAGCCGGTGAAAAAGGGCGGGCTTATCAGCACATCGAACGTCAAACATGCGGCCAGCGACTTTACTATCGGTGATAGGCATACGCAGTGGGTGTTACCGGATACGTCGGCTTTCACAGGTCGTACGTTCAACGGCTATCACCGTGCGGATGGCAGTGTGGGAACGGCTAATTACTGGGTGGTCATACCGATGGTTTTTTGTGAGAACAGGAATCTCGATGTGTTGCAGCAGGCGCTGGTGACTGATCTTGGATATGGGCGCAATCGTTCGTATCAAAGGCAGTCGCAGCAACTCGTTGAACTGTATAAGGCGGGCAAAAGCGTGGAGCAGATATTGGCGACCGATCTGCAGGCGGATTATGAAAAGGGTTCTACTGAGCGTTTGTTCCCCAATGTGGATGGGATCAAATTTTTGAATCATGATGGCGGTTGCGGTGGGACGCGGCAGGATGCGCAGGCGTTGTGTGGATTGCTGGCGGGATATATCACGCATCCCAATGTGGCCGGTGCGACGGTGCTGAGCCTGGGTTGTCAGAATGCGCAGGTGAGTATGCTGGAAGAAGAAATAAAGAAGCGGTCGCCGCAATTCGACAAACCGTTATATATTCTCGAGCAGCAGAAGGTAGGAAAGGAATCGTTGTTGCTGTCGGAGGCGATAAAACAAACATTTGCCGGAGTTATTCTCGCCAATCAGCAGAGCCGGAAGCCGGCGCCACTGAGTAAAATTTGTATCGGGCTGGAATGTGGCGGATCGGATGGATTCTCCGGTATATCGGCAAATCCGGCTATCGGGTATACGTCCGATCTGTTGGTGGCGTTGGGTGGATCGGTGATCTTGTCGGAGTTCCCGGAACTGTGTGGGGTGGAGCAGAATCTGAGTGATCGTTGTATGGATGTTCCCACGGCCGAGCGTTTCTCGCAACTGATGCGCACCTATAATGAGCGGGCGAAGGCTGTTGGGTCGGGTTTTGATATGAATCCTTCGCC
>Ga0207671_10000455_pt1 | contig 56340 bp, 43 predicted proteins | sample KBSC24metaG_FD_184352 | JGI IMG/M metagenome (GOLD analysis project Ga0207671, IMG submission 184352) | Corn rhizosphere microbial communities from Kellogg Biological Station, Michigan, USA - KBS C2-4 metaG (SPAdes) (version 2) | ecosystem: Host-associated > Plants > Roots > Rhizosphere > Soil... | reverse complement strand
CAAACGGTCACAAACCTATTACTACTAATTTGGATGGCGACCCTCCAGGTTATATCAGTGGTGCAAATACGGATATCTTTGTTAACTGCGGTGCTAATGACATAACTACAGCGGTATCAACATGGGTGCCTGAGTATACCTACAAACAATATTTGAATGCAGCTGCCGATGTACCTGCACTTGTGGTACAGGGTACAGGACCAAGAGCAATTCATTAATTTTTCTATAAAACTTAATACCCCTTTAACAGCCCAATTGTTTCATACAATTGGGCTGTTAAAATTTAATATTATCAACCAAGCCTTTAACTGTACATCCAGTACAACCTCATTTCACTTATAAACCAGGCTGTTTTTTTAGTTAGTCAAGCTGAATAACAGTATTTACCTGCATTCTTTAGCAAATAATTTCCAATATCTTCTTGTACCCAGTACAACCGCCCTATACAAGGTTGGTGTTTTAATAACAACGTGAATCAAATGGCACAAACGGTTCTGATCGCCTGCGATTCGTCAAAATCATTGATGGATTTTAGGGGCAACCTGGTTGAGTTAATAGCTCAGCAACATAAAGTGCATGTTTACACTCCCGGTATAATGCAGCCGGGTTTTCGGGAGAAACTAAAACTTATGCAGGTTGAGGTTCATGAAATTGAACTTAACGGAGGTGTTGTATCTGTTTTTTCAGACCTCACCTACATGATACAGCTTTATAAGCTAATGAAAAATATCATGCCCGATGTTTTTTTTCCTTATACATTAAAACCTGTTATTTACGGAACATTGCTGGCAAAAATATGCCATATTAAAAGTATAACACCAATGCTTACCGGCTTGGGTTATAATTTTACCTCAACCTCAAAAAATAAATTCGTAAGCCACATTACACGATGGCTGTTAAAGTTTAGCCTGACGAAAAGCAAAGGGCTTAAAATCATCTTCCATAACAATGATGATTATCAAACGCTTTTGCAATACAATATATTAACAGAAAAGCATCAGGCTGTTATAGTAAACGGCTCAGGAGTTGACCTTGATCACTACACCTATTGCGAACCAAACGCAAAAAATATCAGCTTTTTGATGATAGCCCGCTTAATAAACGCAAAAGGCATACGTGAATATTACGAAGCTGCAAAAAATATCCGCTTGCGTTTTCCGGAGGTCACTTTTAATCTGATAGGTGCTTACGGCGAGAATGTTGACGTCATAGACGACGAACTGTACATTAAAATATGTAATGGTGATGTGGTTAATTATTGCGGCGAGGTTGATGATGTGCGTCCGCATATCCAAAAAGCATCTGTAATAGTTTTACCTTCTTACAGAGAAGGTATGCCCCGGAGTTTGCTGGAAGGTATGGCCATGGGGAGGGCTATCATTACTTGTGATTCTATTGGGTGCCGCGAAACCATTAATTGCGGAGGGGCCGTAAACGGTCTGTTGGTTCCAGTTAAAAATATTCCTGAACTCGTGGCACGAATGGAGTTTTTCATCAACAATACAGAAGCAATATACAGTTATGGTATAAACGGGCTTGCTTTTGCTCGGGAAAAATTTGATGTGCATCAGATTAATGCCGAGATGCTGAAGATCATGCAGCTGGATAAGGAATCGTGTAGATCTTAATAAACAACCAACTAAACTTTATATAATGGAAAATAAATTTAATTACGCACAAAGAACAATGGGGGATTTTGAAGAGGCAATGGATAACTATGGATGGATTGTATACACTGATGCGTTAAACCCTGATTTTATTAAAACAATCAATGATGATTTGGTAACTGCATATGAATATAGAAGAAAAATTCAGGAAAAAAATGGTATTAGTGCAAATATGGATGGCACCCTGCATCATTTGTTGGAGCGCGATAATTTCGGACTCCGATTTCTCGAAAAAATGTTTTGTAATGATGAGATCAGCTATTTTTTAAAAGGCAATTATATTCTTAATGGTATCAACGCGGTTATGCATGCCAGGCAGGAGCACCCTTATCTCAGTAACATGCATCGTGACGTGAGAACCTTTATGGAAGATACCAAATTACTGGTACAAATGATTGTTACGCTGGATGATTTTACTTTGCAAAATGGCGCAACTTATTTTCTTTCAGGTTCACATAAAACGGATCTTCGCCCGGATGAAACTTATTTCTATAAGCACGCTGCCCGGGCAATTGTCCCTAAGGGTAGCATTATCCTCTTTAATTCAAATATTTGGCATGCTGCCGGCGAAAATAGTACAGCCAACTTAAGAAGGGCCCTGACACTAGGTTTTACCAGGCCATTTTTTAAGCAGCAAATGGATTACCCGCGGTTTTTAGGATACGATTTTGTTGCAGAACTAAGCCCTGAACTGCGCCAGGTTATTGGCTATAATGCACGTGTTCCGGAAAACCTGGATGAATATTATCAGCCTCCGCATTTAAGGATGTACCAGCGTGATCAAGGCTGAGTATAGTTAGAATCATACACTTTCAATCCTTTAACAATGCAAAAAAACAAACCTAACCCAAAATCTATGGGGGGATATTTTGAGCTGCAACTTACTCCCGGCGTTGATTACTATCCCAATTTAGTGCGCTTAAACACAGGCCGAAACGCCCTGGAGTACATTTTAAAGCAAAAAGCTTATACCAAAATTTATATCCCTTATTTTACTTGTGAAGTTATACTTGAACCTATAAATAAACTGAATATAGCTTATCAGTTTTATTCGATAAATGAGCAACTTGAGCCAATTATCGATTTTGAGATCGAGCCGCATTCTTGTCTTTTATATACCAATTATTTTGGCATTAAGCAGGGCGCCGTCAAAGAGTTAAGTAAACACATCAAACATTTAATTGTCGATAATTCGCAAGCTTTTTTTTCGGAGCCATTGCCTGGTATTGATACATTTTACTCTTGCCGGAAGTTTTTTGGCGTTTCTGACGGAGCGTATCTGCAAATTAAAAAGAAGCTAAGTAAGAAATTACCCATAGACTCATCCATCAATCGGTTTTCTCATCTTCTAAAAAGCATCGAACTAGGTATCGAAGCAGGCTATAGTGATTATAAAGCCAATAACGAGGTTTTGGAAAACAATGAAATTAAGGGTATGTCGCTCTTAACGCAAAAAATCCTCTCGGGAATTGATTATGAAGAATGTGCTAAGATAAGAAAGCGGAATTTTAACTTTTTGCATAAGCATCTGCAGGCTCATAACCTGCTAAAGTTCGATATTTCAGAGAATTCCTCTCCAATGGTTTATCCATTTTTAAGTGCTGACCGAGATCTGAAGCTACATCTGATACAGAAAAAAATATACGTTGCAACCTATTGGCCCAATGTTTTTAAGTGGACTAATAAAAAAATGTTCGAAAATCATCTTGCCCGGTATCTGGTGCCTTTACCGATAGATCACCGGTATAACCTTCAGGATATATTTTTTATGTTAAATACTTTACAACAGTTTTTATGACAATTTCCATATATATACGGCCCCTGGTATTGGAAGATGCCCAAACTTCTTATTTATGGAGAAATGACCCGCAAGTATGGACGTTTACAAAATTCAAAGCTACAAAGCGTATCACATCCAAAATGGAAGCCGCCTGGCTACAGGATAACCTGCGTAAGCCAGATCAAATTCGTTTTGCTATATGTTTGAAGGAGCTCGATACCTATATCGGCAATATTCAACTGCTTGATATTCACCTTCAGCGTGCAGAATTGCATCTGTTTATTGGTAATAAACTTTTTTGGGGTAAAGGCATAGGCTATCAGGCCACTATACTCATACTCAGATATGCCTTTTTTTATCGTGAATTGGAAAGTTTATACCTAAGAGTCCACCCAGCTAATATTCCCGCTCTTGCAATTTACGAAAAAGCAGGATTTGAAATTACTGGTGAAAAAGATGGCCTTGTTGCAATGAGTATTTCTAAAAAGAAATTCCTTGCACTTGAACGCCTTGAGAAATGACCATTATCTAAATCAATAACCTTATGATTAAAATATTTAGTATCCATAATAAGCTGGAATGGATTTCCTATGTTCAAAAAGCTGCAGAATATGACTTTTATCATACCTGGCATTATCATACATTAGAAACTGGCGGTATACCAATTTTAACAGTCTATCAGGAGCATGATGATTTTATTGCAGTTCCGCTACTCCGAAGAGCAATTCCCGGATCTGAACTTTTTGACCTCAGCTGCGTGTATGGTTATACGGGACCCTTCTCCAATAAAAAAATAGAAGAATTGGATGAATCCTTTATGGGGAATTTTAAGCGAGCTTTTCTCCAGTTTTTATCAGACGAAAAATATGTTTCTGTATTTATCAGGATGCACCCTTTTTTTAAACAACAATTAATACTTGAAAAATTTGGTGGGGTATTTGAAAATGGTCTTACTGTAGTTATCGATCTGTCTTTAAGTATAGAAGCGCAACGAGAAAAATATCGGCAATCAACCATGGATGCTGTGAAACATGCCAGGAAAAAAGGTTTTGTGATTAAAGATGGGAAAGACCCGGAGTCCATTGCGTTGTTTGTGAGTATTTATCATGAAACCATGAAAAGGGTGGGGGCTTCTGATTATTATTTGTTTAACGAAGACTATTTTGACAGAATACTGAATACTAATGAATATGACGCCCGGCTTTTAACAGTATACGATGGTGATAAAGCCATTTGCAGTACCATAGTTACTTTAACAAACGGCATTATCCAGGCACACTTATTAGGTACCCGCGCAGAATACCTGCATCATAGTCCGTCAAAATTTTTGGCAGATGAGATTTCTCTAATAGGCAGGTCAATGGGGATGCATTACTATAACCTTGGTGGCGGGTTGGGTTTTAAAGAAGATGCACTTTTTAAATGGAAATTAGGCTTTACCGATCTGTGCCTGCCGTATAAAAGCTGGCGTTATATAGCCAACCCCTGCGCTTATCAGGAACTTCTTGATAAAAAAAATATCGATAAAACCTCAGATATCGATTTCTTCCCGCTCTACAGGTACGCCTGAGTTTATAAATAACCTTAATCTTATTTATTATGTTACTTATCAGAAATTTACTATTTCAGGATAAAATTCATTCCAGGTGGTTAGTTCTCCTGATCGATCTGGTGATTGTTTTTATTTCGCTTTGTCTTTCAATTTCCTTAAAAGATAAACTTGATCTGAAACAAGATAATATTTACTACATGATTTTTTACTGTAGCAATGCCATTTTAATATTCCTGATCATGCGCATTCATACCCGTATCATCAGGTATTCAAACACCAAGGATATGCTGCGTGTTTTTATGGCTGTATTGGTAAGCAATGCTGCATTCATGTTGCTTTGCAATATTCTTTTTGCGCCTTACTTTCAGTTTAGTCTAAGCGGATTAGGTGACATTCTGCTTATCAATTTTTTCATATCATCATCATTACTGATGGGTATGCGTATTATCATAAAAGATCTGTTTATATACCTTGATGGGCCCCTGGTTGCAGTAAAGAAGGATAATATATTGATATATGGTTCAGGTACCTCCTCTATTTTAATTAAGAAGGCTATTGAGTCGCAAAAAGGACTCATGATACAGGTTCAAGGTTTTATAGACGTTGGATCTGATAAAATCAATAAATGTCTTGAGCAAAAGCAGGTTTACCCAATAAGAGCATTGGAGGGCTTAAAACAAAAGTTTACCATTAAAACCATGTTGGTAACTTCCGAAGATTTGAATGTTGACGGTAAAAAAAGGGCCATAGAAAAATGTATTGAATTGGGCATCAAAGTTATTACCGTCCCACCTTCCGGTCAATGGCTCAATGGAAAACCCAATTTAAATCAATTTAAGGATTTGAAAATCGAAGATCTGTTGGAACGTGCACCTATTGAATTGTGTAAGGATCATATTTTTAGTGAAATCCGCGGCAAAAGAATCCTGGTTACCGGAGCGGCTGGTTCTATCGGGTCTGAGATCGTGCGGCAGGTAATGGGCTATAATCCGGAATACATCATACTATGCGATCAGGCTGAGACTCCACTACATGATATACAGCTTGAAATTGAAGATGGAAAAAGCACCTGTAAGACAAAGATATTTGTTGCTGACATCCAAAACACAAATCGGATTAAATCGCTATTTAACTTATACAAGCCCCAGATCGTTTTTCACGCTGCTGCTTATAAACATGTACCTATGATGGAAAATAACCCTGTTGAGGCTGTATTAACCAACGTTTGGGGTACCAAAAACATGGCAGATATCTCGTTGGAGTTTGGGGTAGAAAAATTCGTAATGATTTCAACCGACAAAGCCGTGCGACCTACAAATATTATGGGAGCATCCAAACGAATTGCAGAAATGTACATACAGTCGTTAGGGACCGAACTCGGGGATAATAAATCTCTTTATTTAGTGAATGATACTAACGTAACACATCATACCAAGTTTATTACAACCCGTTTTGGTAATGTTTTAGGCTCAAATGGCTCCGTTATTCCAAGATTTAAAGCACAAATTGAAAAAGGGGGACCGGTAACTGTAACTCATCCTGATATTACCCGCTATTTTATGACCATTCCAGAAGCGGTGCAACTGGTTTTGGAAGCAGCAGTGATGGGTAAAGGTTCCGAAATATTCCTGTTTGATATGGGCGAACCTGTTAGGATAGCAGATCTTGCAGCTAATATGATCAAACTGGCTGGTCTTAGACCTGATGAGGATATTAAAATTGTTTATACCGGACTTAGACCTGGTGAAAAGCTTTACGAAGAAATGCTAAATATAGACGAACATATTATTCCAACTCACAATAAAAATATAACGATTTCTAAAACTATACCTAATTGCTATATAGAAGTTAATAAAGTAATCAAGGAATTGTTGGAATTGAGCATGCTTAATAATACCGATCAAATGGTGCTGAAAATGAAAAGTATCCTGCCGGATTATATCAGTAATAACTCGCAGTATGAAAAGCTGGATATGATGCTCGTTAATACCGAAATAATATAGGATAAATAATAAAAATACGTCCCCGGATACCTTGAAAATCATATTGTTCAAAATCACAGGTAAATGTGATGCAAGTCACTTTTTAGTGTTTTCATTGATTTATTTTTATCATACATAATAGCAACAAGGTGAATAATTGAATGGATTGAAAATAGCAGACGTATCTTAAAATTAAGAAGAGACGATTGGTTAACTATTACATTAAGTTCATTTTCGACCAGTAGGAGCTTTTAATAACATTGAAGATATATTAAAAAATCAAGGTATGTATAATAAAATCGATTATCCGGTTATGAGTTATGATAACAATCTTATGAAGGCTTCTAATTATTCTGATGTGAATTACGGCCAAGTAGTAGAGCGGGTGGTTCGAAGAGATCCTATGGGTATTAGCGAACTCGCCAGGCGGCTAAATGTGAGCCGACGTACTATTTACAATTGGTTTGAAATGGAGAAACTGAGCTTTGATATTATCTGTAAAATTGGTTTTGTGATTGGGCATGACTTTTCTAACGAATTTCCTGATGACTTTGCTAAAAAAAGCAATAACGCAGTAGAAGAGCCTTTTATCGAAATGCCAAACGGTGTCGAACAACCTTCAACTGCTATTTACTATTGGATGGATAGATATATAAAGTTATTGGAGAAGTTTAACGAAACATTAAGTCACGAAATAAAAGACCATGACCCGCACTCAGATAATGATTGGAACAGATAATCAGCAACCTGTTTATATACCCTATATATTTTGAGAATAAACGAAGCTGTTGACTATCTGGTCAATGGCTTCGTTTGTTTTAAGCCTGGAGATTTGACCCGTAACAAACAAGAAACGTATGTTTATATACTACCCATTTTAATTAAGTTAAGAAAAGATAATGGTAGAATCTTTATTAAAAACACTAAATTTAATGATAGATTCGCCATAACCAATATATTCCATAGCCATACTACCTAATTTATTATCCCTGTTTAAGCTCAGGACAAGGTCTTTAACATTGGCTTGTTCAGGAGCTTTAATGTGGAAAAATCATAAATAAGCTGATGATGCGTCTCAAATCAAATAAACATCGTTGCTATTTTATCGTTGAATAATCTCATTTTTTTAATGTGGTTATTCACAAAAAATATACTAACCCTTATGAGTAACATGGTTAACAAAACACATAGTATACCAGAAGTTGAAATCATAGACCAATCGATTGCGATGGTTGCTTATTTGGATCGGAACCTGATATGCCGATATGCCACCGAAGCCTTTGCCTTGTGGTTTGGCAGGCCGCTCGATACTATGATTAATACGATAGAAATAAAGGAGTTATTGGGCGATTCTTTTCAGGGAAGCTTACCTTATATGACCAATGTACTTGAAGGGAAGGTGCAACGCTTTGAATGCGAAATAAAGACGCCCTCTGGCGAAATAAAGAAAAGCGCTGTTACTTATAGCCCTGATTCTGAAAATGGGAAAATAGACGGTTTTTTTGTCCATATAAAAGATATAGCTAATGATGAAAATAAAAATTTACCAAACGTACCAGGTAAATATGATGATTTAAAAAGTTTTAATCATTTGGCCGAAAGTGTATTCAACGATGTTGACGTTACATTGAAATCATGTTTGTTTACAGGGTTCCCGGGAATTTCGAAACTTTCAAAACTCCATTTTATATCGGAGTCAAAATTGAAACGGGATTTTAAAGCCAAATTCAACATGAGCGTTTTTACCTATTACAGAAACCTGCAAATGGAGTTAGCAGAAAAATACCTGGAAGAGGATCGATACAGTAAAAAGCAATTGGCAGTTATATTCAACTTCTCTAATCCCTCAAACTTCATTGCCTGCTATAAAAAATATCTTCATGATAAAAATGAAGATATTTCATTTGAAAGAACATATAAGATTACCCCTGATCGATATGAAATATTTGTTTCCCAGGCTCCAATAGCTCTGGCCATGCTCGATAAAAACATGCACTACCTGGCATTTTCAAATAAATGGCTAAAGGATCATAACTACGCCAAGGGCAACTTAACCGGTACGGTTTATGACCCGGGTTTATTGGGCGAAACGTTAAGGTTTAAGGAAATTTATAAAACATCAATGCAAGGAAAGATTAATAAATGTGACGGGGAATTGATCGAAAAAATTGATGGAACAAAAGCGTGGATAAAATGGGAGGTAAGACCCTGGTACAACGATAAGAATGCAATAGGTGGATTGCTAATAAGTACAGAAGATATTTCCGTTTTAAAAACGCGGGACTGTGAAAACGATGATGTGTCGGAAATTTTAGGAAAAGCCAACGAAATAGCCCGGATTGGGACGTGGCAGTGCGATCTCAAAAACAACAAAACCTCCTGGAGTAAAGTTGCTATGGACATATTGGAGATACCCGTAGGCGTTGAGGTTGATTTTGGTATTATTATAGAGTTGTTTAAGAAAGGAAACGATCGAAACTTGATCAAACAAGTTTATAAGCAGTCGCTAACAAAAGGACTAACATTTGATATTGAGGCCGACATAACTACATGGTCAGGAAATCCGAAACGGATAAGGGTAATAAGTTATTCGGAATTTAGAGAGGGGGCCTGTCAAAAAATAGCAGGTATATTTCAGGATATTTCAAAGTCATAAAGTGTGATAAAAACAATTAAAACGATGTTTAAACACTAAAATGACCCTCTATAGGTATATATTGGCCTTTTACGGGTTTGATTTACAAATATAAATTGTAAATTTGTTTATCCCTATAAATTAACCGAGTTTATCAAACCTATATTATCTGCCAATTTTATAACTAACAAAATTTTATTTACAACCTAAGCCGAGTGCACATCTTTTCGAATCATAATCGGGACAGATAAGCTCCGGATGTTTTAGAATGCTGTTTTTTTAATTGTTAAGTTGAAAGAATTCTGATCTGCCTGTAATGAGTTAAATATAAGTTATCCCTAATAACTTTAACCTTATTGATTATGAATGAACGTATACTTATTATCGACGATGATGACCTGATGAGGACGGTCACGACAAAAGTATTAACACAGGCTGGGTACAACATTGTACAAGCTAGCAATGGCAAAGCCGGTGTTGGATTAGTGTCGCAAATGAAACCCGACCTGATATTGTGCGATGTTATGATGCCCGAATTGGATGGCTATGACGTTTTACAAATACTTAGTAAAAATCAGGAAACTGCCAGTATCCCATTTATTTTTTTAACGTCTAAAAATGATCCCCTGGATTTTAGAAAAGGGATGCAACTGGGAGCCGACGATTATATTATTAAGCCGGTTAACAGTACAGAATTAATTAGCTCAGTGGTATGCCGGTTAAATAAAAATGAAACACGAAAGATGTCATTTAACCGGACGATGAGAAGTATGGATATATTGACAAATAATCCCAAGGACGAAGAAATCGAATTAAAGGCTTTAATTGCCAGCAGAAAGATACGCCAGGTTAAAAAGAAACAGATTTTATACTACGATGGCGATCAACCAACCGGTATATACCTCGTATTGGAAGGATGCATAAAAACCACTAAATTATCAGACGACGGAAGGGAATTTATGACGGGTTTATACAAAGCAGATAATTATTTAGGTGTAAATGCTTTGTTGTTAAATGAAGTATATAAAGAAAGTGCAGTAGCTGTTGAAGATGCCACCGTGTGCCTGCTACCTAAAGATACTGTTTTATCATTATTAGCCCGTTACCCATCCATTAGTCAGCAGTTTCTACGATTACTTTCAACAGATATATCTGAGAAGGAAGACCAGATGCTGGAGCTTGCTTATAATTCTGTCAGAAAACGATTAGCCCAAACCTTGTTAAGGCTCAACAAAAAATCAGATGATTTTTTGTTGCTTAAAATATCCCGGGAGGAATTAGCCGGTATGGCTGGTATGGCTATGGAAACGGTAAGCCGGACATTAACGGATTTTATAGAAGAAGGGCTGATTGAAAAAAAATCAGGTCATATTACTATTCTGGAACCCAATCGCCTGGAAAGAATTAAAAACTAAGAAGCAACCGTAGGTTTGCAACTTTTTAATTTGGTTATTCGGCAACATTAAAAAACCGAGGGTTCGGCCATTAAGTGTATTATAAAGCTGCTGCCTACATCCGGTTCACTTTCAACAATGATATTACCTCCTATGCCGTCTACAATCTTTTTTGTAAGGTATAAGCCAATCCCCTTTCCTTCGGTAGTTTGATTAAACCTGGTATACATCTCAAAAACCTTCGGAAGTTGGTCTTTTGTTATACCGGTTCCGTTATCCTGTACAGTCATGATAACATTGTCTCCATCTTTTACAGTAGTAATATTGATCACCGGCGGTAAGTCTCGCTTGTATTTGATAGCATTGGAAATCAGGTTATAAATAATGCTTCTCAGGTTCTTCTTTGAGAACAGGATCTTCTTTTCTTTAATATCCCGGTTAATAATTGCTCCTGTTGTCTTGATTTGATTTTGCAAACTCCAGGTTACGCTGTTAATGATCTCATCTAGATCAACAAGTTCTAACACTAACATATCACTTTCTATTTTAGCAATTGTGGCTATTTCTGTAATTAACTCCCTAAATTGTTTAATAGATAAATTGATGATATTTAAAAAGTCGATCACTTCAGATTCTGACAAGGTCAAACTATTCAATTCATTGATGCTAGCTTCGATATTACCTAAGGGGGCTAAAAGATCATGTGATGTAGCGTGAACAAAATGATCCAGATCAGCATTTATCCGCAGTAAGCTTTTATTCTTTTTATCAAGCACATTCTGCGTGTTTTTTAGTTCTGTGATATCGTTGAATGTGATAACTGCGCCGTTATTTTTGTGATTTGCCCGTATGTAAGGCATAATCATCATTTGATACCAGTGATTATTGTTGGTTTCTACCGCTTTTGTAATTGTTGTACCGGTTGCAAGTACCTGCTTAATATCATTAATGATGGTATCAAATTTAATGTTGGTAGAGATATTACTTAATGGCCTGCCAATATCGGTTTCTAGTAAGTTAATTTGTTTTACAGCACCTGGTGAAAACTTCATTAAAACCAGATCGTTGTTGATAAACAATTGTCCATTAATATTACTGCGGAAATAATTATTAAGATCATCGTTGATTTCAACAAGCTCTTTGTTTTTAAGTTGATAATCAGCGTTAATCGTATGAAGCTCTTCATTTACTGATTGCATTTCCTCGTTGGTGCTTTGCATTTCTTCATTTGCAGAGATCAACTCTTCGTTAAAGGATTGCATATTTTCATTGAATGCCTTAAGGCTTTCGTAAGATAATTCCAGCTTATCTTTTAGCTCCTTTACCTCTTCCTCCAGATTTATGGAATATTGATTAAGAGACAGTTGTTCGTCAAATAAGGTATCCTCCGGCAATTGTTTATCGTTAGTTAATTTATCCTCCCTGAAAGTTACCATTAACAATTTCTTTTCACCTTTTTTTTGTTCTAAAGGGCTTACTGATATTTTTACTTTAATAGCATGTGTGCCATTTTTTATTTTTATACCGTTGATGTGCCCTCCTTTATTGGTCTTCAATGTATTGGTACTTAATATATTAAAGGCAACAGCAAGTGGTTTGGATAACAGATCCGGAAGATTTGACGTGAAATATTTTTGAAGAAGATATTTTGTCGGATCGCCATATGACTTTATAACCTGGTTGTGTTCATCAATACAAACGGCAAGATGGTCCAGTTCATTTGCCAGATTTGCAAGCATGGCATCTGCCATGGTATGATTGGTGTTTTTTGACGATTCATCAAGGGATGAGAGCGGAGTGGTATGTCTAACTCCTTGCAGATCAGGCATCGAAAATGCATCAAAAGTTACTGCTTGTTTTGCTTTGATGTTTTTATATATCTTCCATTTTTTATCAACTACTTCCAGGTTATTTATAATAGGCATAGGGCTTTCACTGGTGCCCAAAAACAAGTATCCATCCATTTTAAGCCCGAACAGAAGGAGGGTAAATATTTTTTTTTGTAGGATAGTTGTCATATAGATCAGCAGGTTTCGGCAGCTGATAAAATGCATATTACAATAAGGTGGGTTTTTTACAAGATCATGCTGCGCAAATATGACCATTTTGCGTATTTCTGGTTTTACCCTGTAATTATTTCCTTCTTTGATAAAAAAATTATTAACCTGTTCCCGGGGTATATTTTTAATGGCCGCCTTGGGATATGTACCTTTGCCTGCGTACGCAAGAGCAGCGCTATCAATATCGGTAGCAAAAATCTTAACAACGTTATTTTGTGAATTGGCATTGAGCTGTTCAGTAATTAGTATGGCCAAAGAGTACACTTCTTCGCCTGTTGCGCACCCAGCTACCCATATTTTTAGTTCTTCGTCGGGAGCGATCCTGGATAACAGATCAGGAAATACGGTATTCTTAATAACATCAAATGCCTCCTTATCCCTGAAAAAAGCTGTAACACTTATCAGAAAATTTCTTGCCAGGGCCTCAACTTCTTCGGGTGTCGATTTCAAGAATTCAAAATAATCTGACAGTTTGATAAAGTTTTTATGAGCCGCTCTTCTTTTAGTTCTTCTGAGTATGGTGGTCTGTTTATAATCGGAAAAATCAAGTGGCGACTTTTCTTTTATCAATGCGATGATGGCTGTGATATATTTTTCATCGCTCTTATCATCTGCTATTAATTCTCCTTTATATTTTACATCTCCTTGATGTTTTACATAATCTTCAATAACTCCCGGCATGAATTCCGGTTCTAAAATAAAATCTGCCATTCCCGTGGCTATAGCATGAGAAGGCATGCTGCTGTATTCCGTTGTTTCAGGGTTACGGACTAACACCATCCCCCCAGCTGTTTTTATAGAACTAACACCCTCGGTTCCATCAGAACCTAAACCGGATAAAATGATCCCAATGGCCTTTGGACCGGCGTCTGCGGCAAGTGAAGTGAATAAGGTATTGATAGTAAAATGCGGACCCTTTGCAGTTTTTTTCTCTGTTAATTGAAGCCTGTTGTTACTGATGGTCATGAATTTATCATTAGGGATCAGGTAAACCTGATTCCTTTTAACTTCCATATTATGCTCAGCCTCTTCAACTTTAAGTTTACTATGCCTGGCGAGTAATTCAACCATTCTGCTTTTAAAGTTAACTGATAAGTGTTGCACAATTATATATGAAACATCATCTAAAGGTGTGTGATCGAAAAAGGCGTTAATTTCTTCAGTACTGCCTGCTGATGCGCCAATAGCAATAATATAATGGGGTTGAGAAGCTGGCATGAGTATGTATCAAAGCGTAAAACAACGTCAAAATACTCTAAAGTGAGAATGGGAGATAAACCTCTCATAACTTCATGAGGTTGATAGCTTATAGGCCAACTTTTTATGTTCCGACATTACAATATAACCAATAAATACGAAACAACAAATGCTATTGAGCAAATTGTGCTAAAATTGGTTTCCCATTGCAAAATTTTAAAGCACGATGAGAAAAGTGTATCCACCTGTTTTTAATGGGTATCGCTGCTATAGTGTTGGGACTGATCGCTGACTCATTTTTTCCTATCAATAAATCATTATGGACAAGCTCGTATGTGTTGTATTCAGGTGGTATATGTATACTCGGACTTACATTGGAATTTTGGATCATAGATGTTAAGGGGTATCAAAAGTACACCTGTATCTTCTCGGTTTTCGGGATAAATGCCATAAGTGCATATGTCTTGTCGGAGGTCATCCCTGGGTTATTAATTTGTAAGGATACCATATAATGGGTATTCGGTAAGTGGTATGGAATATTTTTATAAAATTGTATTTCTACCAATTTTTTCGCCAGAGAATGCGTCCTTATTTTCAGCCTGTGTATTCGTGATCCTGATTTGGCTCATAATGTATATTTTATATAGAAAGAAGATTATAATAAAAATTTAGGCAATATCAAAGTTTTATCCGGCATGGGTAGGACGGGAAAATCTTCTTTAAATACTCTTAAATGACAAATATTTAATGGGAATACCTCGTTATGAGGAAACGAAATAAGCAAATCATGGACAGTATTTAAATAGGTTCTAAATTTTATTACCTTTAAATTTAGTTCTAATTAGCCAATTAATGCCCGACTCTCTTAGTGAAATAGAATTAATTAAACTTGTATCAACAGGAAATGAGCGCGCTTTCAGAAAATTATATATTACATATCATCAATTATTACGTACCCATGTTTTCCGTTTAACAGAATCAAGTGAATTGGCTGATGAAATTGTACAAGATGTGTTTTTAAAAATATGGAACAGCCGTGAAACTTTGGATGGAATAAATAATTTCAAAGGATATCTTTTTATACTTTCAAGAAACTATACCATTGATTTTTTACGAAAACATGTCAGGCAGACCATATTACATCAACAATGGGAGAGCGAAGAAGTTCAAATCTTCAAGGAAGAAGGTTTAGATGGTAATGCTCATAATTATTACGGGTTATTGGATGAAGCTATTGATCAACTCCCTCCTCAACAAAAAAAGGTCTATCTCCTAAGCCGACATGAGCATTTGAAGTATGTAGAAATAGCCGGTCAGTTGGGAATTTCAAGAGAAACCGTTAAAACATATTTGCAGCTGGCCACAGCATCTATAACCTTATATGTTAAAAAAAGGATCAATTTTATTGTACTCCTACTTTTTTTAATAAAAAAATAATTTCAGTACCCCCTTTTTTCGTCGGTCTGCGTCTTGTATATAAGAAAGTTAAAAACCAATTAACCGACACCTGATTTCTTTAGTATTTTTTGAATGATAATGAAAGACAACGAAAGAGCTTCGTATTTGTTTAACCGTTTTTATGAAAAAATGATTACAGATAATGAAAAGAAAGAACTGTTTCTATTGTTGAATAAGTTCAGCGACGAAGATCTGTCAGAGTTAATGGCCCAGGCTTTTAATAAATTAGATAAGAATGCCCTTGTTCCTGATGACGCAAAGGCTAATGAAGAGATAAATAAGATATTGAAGGGTAGATCATCAGGAGGGGGTGTTATATATTTATGGACTAAAATTGCCATTGCAGCCTCTATTACATTGTTCTTAAGCTTTGGGATCTATCTTTATTTAAATAAGGACGTAAAAAACGTTTCTCAAACAGTTAAAAATAAGGTACCGGCGGATATTCTTCCGGGTACAAACAAAGCGATTCTTACTTTAAGTAATGGCGCTACCATAGTATTAGATACTGCTAAAGATGGTGTTTTAGCTAACCAAGGCAATATTACGGTTCATAAAACAAAGGATAACCAACTTATCTACTCTGCAAAGCCTAATAACTCTGGTAGATATGATGCTGAAATAAACAAAATTTCAACGCCCAGGGGCGGACAGTACCAGGTGGTATTACCTGATGGGAGCAGAGCCTGGTTAAACGCATCTTCCTCCATTAGTTTTCCTGTGGCTTTCGATTCCGATAAAAGAGAGGTGGATATTTCAGGTGAAGTTTATTTTGAGGTTGCCAAAATGCATATCCCTTTTATAGTTAAATATGATAAGGGGCTTGTCCAGGTTCTGGGGACCCATTTTAACATTATGGCTTACAATAATGAAGCAGCTACTGAAGTAACCTTGTTGGAAGGATCTGTAAAAGTACTTAGCCGAAATGCAAATAATATATTAAAACCGGGTCAACAAGCCCGGTTAGCAGATGTTGGAGAAATAAAGATTGCTGATAATGTTGACGTTAATGCCGTAACTGCCTGGAAAAGCGGTGTGTTTCTCTTTAAAAACACGGAAATAGAAACCGTAATGCGACAAATTTCAAGGTGGTATAATGTAGATGTAAAATATGAGGGCAAGGTACCTCATGTGCAAATTACCGGTAAAATATCACGAAATGTAAATGCCTCAGAAATTTTAAGCATGCTAAGTTATACCGGAATACATTTTAAAATAGAAGAGAAAAGTATCATTATAACACAGTAATGGTCAACCAGATGGGATGGTGATATGATACGAATACCAATAATTTTTAACCATTTATTCACTTAAATTAACCAGCTATGAAGAAGATATACTAACCCACCCCAAACATTACCAAGGTAATGTACTCAAAGTAAATTCTTGTAAATAAAGAAACCGGGAAGCGTTTGCCCACATTCCCGGTTGGTGCTGAGTTTACAATTATAACCAATCGCGAAATTGATAGCTAACCCTTAAACCCAACATTTCAAAGGTATGAAATTTATTAATAAGGTATTGTTGCCGGCACAGCCGCAACTTGCCAAAACTATATTGGCTATGAAGTTAATTGCCATTATGATGTTTACCGCACTTACTCAGGTAAGTGCTTCCAGTTTTAGTCAAACCATAACGCTTCGGGAAAATAAAGTTTCTATTGAAAAAGTTTTACAGTTAATAGAAAAGCAAAGCGGGTATTATTTTTTGTATAACAGTAAGGATATTCCTCAAAATGAAAGAATCAGTGTAACGGTTACCAATGCGTCTATTGAGGAAGTTTTAAAGCAATGTTTTAAAGATCAACCTCTAAGCTATAAGATCATCAGGCAAACTATTGTTTTAAAACGAAAGTATGTAGAAGAAAATCAGGCGCCACCCCTGGCTCCTGCAATTAAGGTAAGTGGCACGGTAACAGATGAAAAAGGAGTATTACCGGGAGTAAGCATCAAACTAAAAGGATCCACTATCGGCACGCTTACCGATGTAAAAGGTAATTATTCGTTAAACCTTTCTGATAGTAATGGAACACTTGTATTTACCAGTATCGGTTATGTAACACTGGAAGTTCCTATTGATGGACGAACTACGATCGATGTTCAACTAAAAGCTGAATCAAAGGGATTGAACGAAGTGGTGGTAGTGGGCTATGGAACACAAAAGAAAGTAAATCTTACGGGTGCTGTTTCATCTGTTTCGGGAGATGATCTTAAAATAAGACCGGTAGGGCAAACCTCAGCATCCTTACAGGGTGTCGCGCCTGGTGTTACCGTAACCCAAAGTTCAGGAAGACCCGGAGGGGATGCCGGCACGATCCGGATCAGGGGTGTTGGAACAATAGAAACAACTGGAAAAACCGCTGATCCTTTAGTCTTAATTGATGGGATAGAGGGTTCGATGAATAACATTGACCCAAATTTGATTGAATCAGTATCTATATTAAAAGATGCAGCTTCGGCATCTATTTACGGTTCCAGAGCGGCAAACGGTGTTATTTTAGTAACAACCAAACGTGGCGGAAAACAAATAGGTATAAGTTATAATAGTTATGCTGGCTGGCAGAAACCAACTAATATGCCAAAGACTGTGGATGCACTGGATCACATGTTGCTGTTGAATGAAGCTTATATTAATGTAGGAAGAACTCAACTTTATTCAGATGCTTTGATTCAACAATATCGGGTTCAGAATGGGGTAAGTACCGATCAATATCCAAATACAGATTGGCAAAAAGAAGTGTTAATTGGTTCCGGTTTCCAGCAGAGCCAATTTTTAACCGTAAACGGGGGTTCAGAAAAAGTTCGCCTGCTTACTTCAATAGGCTACTTTAATCAGAAAGGAATTATTGAGAACTCTGATTTTAAACGTTATACTATACGTAATAATACTGATGTTACCTTTTCAAAGAAATTTAGTGCAAAATTCGATCTTCAAATAATTAACGCTGTAACCAAGGAACCCGGAGTTGGTTCTGGAAATATCTTTAACTATATAAACGGTATTCCGGCTAACCAATTAGGCGTTAATTCAAATGGTAGTTGGGGCGTGGGCTGGAATGGCCTTAATCCTATTGCTCAAACTAAGGATGGTGGTACAAATAAGACTACAGCCCCCTTCGCCACTTTAAATGCAACCCTTCTTTACAGCCCGGTTGAATGGCTAAAAGCCGAAGTTAATGTTGGCCCCAAATATGCTGAATCTATCGGAAAGAACTTTAATAAAGCTATTCAAACCTACCTTCCGGATGGTACACCCAGTTTTAGAACCCCAGCTTTAACAACGCTTACTGAAAGTAGCAGCCGGTCTTTTTATAATACGTTGAGGGCTATGCTTACCTTCAATAAAACATTCGGAGCACATGATCTGAAGGTGCTTTTAGGGGCTTCGCAAGAAGATTATCATAATGATTATACAAGCGCCTACCGCGATACTTATATATTGCCAGATTACCCGGTTATCAATGCGGGTTCTACCGCAAATCAGCAAACAGCAGGCACATCTGAGGCATGGGCCTTACGTTCATACTTCGGAAGGATAAACTATGATTATAAGCAAAAGTATTTAATTGAGGTAAATGGCCGTTATGACGGGTCTTCCCGCTTTGCTAAAGGCCATAAGTATGCTTTTTTTCCTTCGGTTTCTGCTGGCTGGCGCATATCACAGGAGAATTTTATGGAGCCCTTAAAAAATACAATTGACGAACTGAAGCTCAGGCTTTCCTGGGGCCGCTTAGGAAATCAGAATATCGGAACTTATCCCTCTGTAACAGCTGTTGTTTTAGGAACATCTGTTTTTGGGAAACAAGTTGTAAATACGGCTTCCCTTAATAGTTTAGCCAATAGCGATATCACCTGGGAAAGTACAGAAATGTCTGACATTGGTATTGATATGACTTTGTTCTCCCATTTAACGATAACTGCTGACTATTACACCAGAAAAACAAGCAATATTTTACTCCTTTTGGATATCCCATTAATTATAGGATTAAATGCTCCGTTTCAAAATGCGGGAGTAGTTAAGAATAAAGGATGGGAGTTAGGTATTGGGTATAAAGGGAATATAAACGCTTTTAAATACAGTGTTAATTTAAACCTTTCTGATGTTAAAAATAAGGTGATCGATATGCATGGAATAAGTTTACCTGGCCTAACTGTAAACAGGGAAGGTTATGCTGTTAATTCTATTTACGGGTATCAGGCAGAGGGCTATTTTAAGGATGCCGCAGATGTAGCAGGTCATGCCACGCAGTTTGGTACGGTTGCAGCCGGGGATATCAAATACAAGGATCAAAACAACGACGGAATAATAAACGAAAAAGATAAAGTTGTGCTGGGAAGTACTATTCCCCGCTACACTTATGCATCAAACATTACTGGTTCATTTAAGGGGTTTGATGTCAGTATTTTTTTACAAGGTGTAGGGAAGGCTAACGGATACTTATATGGACCTGGTATAATGCCTTTTAGCACAGGGCAGTTTGGTGGAACTATCCTCGAACAAAATAAAGACCGTTGGACCCCGGATAATCCTAATGCTAAATTTCCGCGTCTTGCTTTCGGCGGATCGAATAATGAACAAAACTCAAGCTTTTGGATGAAAGATGCCTCTTATCTGCGATTAAAAAATCTGCAGGTAGGTTATACTTTTCCTGTATCGTTAACCAGTAAAATAGGTGTAAGGAGTATGCGCTTGTTTGTCAATGGTTCCAATCTTTTTACTTCGGATAATTTCTGGAAGGGTTATGATGTGGAATCGCCTGTTGGTACGGTTAATTCATATCCTCAGGTGAAAGTTTACAGCTTTGGTTTAAATGTTAATTTTTAAGACTTAAAAGATGAAAAAGAATATAAAATTGAGGATAGTAGTAATTTGCCTCATCCTCATTACTTCGGCATGCAGCAAAGGTTATTTAGATAAATCTCCATTGTCAGGGCCGTCTGATCAAAACTTTTTTACCAATCAGGATGAACTGATCTTAGCTGTAAACGGAATTTACCCAACCCTAAAGATTAATTTCGATGGTAATATGCCTATTGTTACCTCGCTTGACGAGGCAACTGATATTGGTTGGAACCGGAATGTAGATGGCCTGCAATCATTAGGCCAGGGAAATCAGGATAGCAATAACGCCTACACACAAACAATATGGACCCAGTTTTATACCTCCATTGGAAGATGCAATTTTATATTAGATAATATTGCTAAAGTAAAGGATAAAACCACACCGGCTATTTATACCAGGTCAATTGCCGAGGCACGTTTTGTACGGGCCTATGCTTATCAGAATTTAATAGAACTTTTTGGCGGGGTGCCATTGGTTACAAACATGTTGTCTATAAATAATGCACAGCTTCCCAGAAGTTCAAAAGCGGATGTATTAACATTTGTGCTCAACGAGTTGGATGCTGCAGCTAATGATCTTCCGGTAAGCTACGGTGCAAGTGACGCGGGGCGGGCAACAAAAGGTGCCGCTTTGGCCATAAAGGCCCGCGCGGCATTATATAATGGCCAGTGGGATGTTGCTATAGCTGCCGCCAAAGCTGTAATGGATCTGAACGCCTACAGTCTCCATAATAATTTTGCCGAGTTATTTACTTATAGCGGTCAAACTTCCAAGGAGATCATCCTTGCTTTACAATACCTGAAATCTGCCGCAATAACGCAATCTACTGCTAAAAGCTACTTATCACGAAACGGCTTGGGGTACTCCAATAAGCTACCCTCACAATCTTTAGTAGATGCTTTTGAATGTACAGATGGCTTAACTATTGATCAATCTCCGCTTTATAACCCTGCTAAACCTTTTGCTAACCGCGACCCCAGGCTTGGCTTTACCATTGCCTTACCCGGATCTGTTTTTTACAATTATCAATTTGAAACACATAAAGACAGCCTTCAATGCTGGAATTATAATACATCGCCGGCAACAAGAGTGCCCAACCAGGAAGCTATAAATGCTTTTGCTACTGCGACCGGATATTGCTGGCGTAAGTACGTAGATTTAACAGACAAAGCTGATCCTGCAAATTCAGAATTAAATGTCATACTGATACGGTATGCCGAAGTGCTGCTGATATATGCAGAGGCCAAAATAGAAAAAGGGGAAATTGATCAGTCTGTTTATGACGTCATCAACAGCATCAGGCAGCGCGCCGGTGTAAATATGCCGGCAATTCAACCTGGCCAATCCCAGGCCCAGCTTCGTTCTGTTGTTCGCAAAGAACGTTTGTATGAATTTGCAACAGAAGGCTTCCGGCTTTTTGATATACGGCGCTGGAAAATTGCAGACCAGGTAATGAAGGGCCCTCTTTATGGAAGAATACCGCGTGGACTGTTAGCAAGTGCCCCTTCAATTGATGCTAACGGAATTGCAAATTATAGTAATGTGCCCAATAAGGCAGATATGAGGGTGGTTGAAGTGAGGAGTTTTAATGCTAATAGAGATTACCTTTGGCCAATCCCTAATATAGAAACGGTAACTGATCCTGCAATTGTTCAAAACCCGGGTTATTAGATATAGGGCTTTATTGAAGAATTACTAAACCTAAATTACTGTCACGTAATACCTGCCGCTACTGGCGGCAGGTATTTTTCTGAAATTGAAACGTTTAAACAAACAGTTATGAAAAACATTAAAGTGATCATCCTGACAATATTAATAGTACGTTTTGTTGCTGTATTGCCTGTTAATGCGCAAAACAGAAAAGTAATCAATGCTGATATTTGTGTATATGGAGGAACTTCCGCAGGGGTAATTGCCGCTTATACGGCAAAAAAAATGGGGAAAACAGTGATCTTGGTTGAACCGGGAAAACATTTAGGTGGCATGAGCTCGGGAGGCCTTGGTTATACAGATATTGGGAATAAATATGTGGTGACTGGTTTAGCGAGAGATTTTTACCGTCGTATAGGTACACATTATGGAAAATTTGAACAATGGATATTTGAGCCAAAGGTAGCTGAAGGCATTTTTAATGATTATATAAAACGGGTTGGCCTTTCTGTCTTGTTGGAGAACAGGCTTGTCAAAGTAAAAAAAGAAGGGAATCAACTCAAAGAAATTACATTGGAGAATAGTTTTAAAACATCGGTTGCTACCAATAAAATTATTCGCGCCAAAGTATTTATTGATTGCACTTATGAGGGTGATCTGATGGCCCGTTCAGGTGTTTTATACGCGGTGGGGCGGGAGGCTAATAGCCAGTATAATGAAACTATAAACGGGGTTGAGTTGTTGGATCAACACCAGTTTTTGGATGGTGTTGATCCCTATAAAGTACCAGGCGATCCAAAAAGCGGTTTGTTGTGGGGGATAAGTAAGGAGTCATTACAAGCAAATGGTGCCGGGGATAAAAAAGTGCAGGCGTACAATTTTCGTATTACTTTAACCAATGTGCCTGAAAACCGGATCCCAATTTCAAGGCCCGCAAATTATGATCCTCAGAAATATGAGTTGCTTATCCGTTTAAAAGAAAAACAACCCTGGAAAACACTTTTTGATGTTTTTATTATCAGTAAGATGCCGAATGGAAAAACGGATATTAATAACAGAGGGGGTTTCTCGACAGATATGATCGGGATGAACTGGGAATACCCGGAAGCCGATTATGCTACAAGAGCCAAAATATGGAAGGAGCACGAGGATTACACCAAGGGCCTGCTCTATTTTATTGGTAATGACAGCCGTATTCCCGAGAACATCAGGAACGAAATGAAACAATGGGGGTATCCTAAGGATGAATATACAGATAGTGACAACTGGTCAACCCAGCTCTACATTAGGGAGGCCCGCAGAATGATCGGCGAATTGGTGATGACCCAACATCATTGCCAGGGAAAGGAAGTGGTTGATGATGGTGTAGGAATGGCCGCATATGGAATGGATTCACATAATTGCGAAAGGCTGGTAGTGAATGGAATGGTGAAAAACGAAGGCGATGTTCAGGTACACGGATTTGCGCCCTATGCTGTTTCGTTCAGGGCTATAGTCCCAAAGCAAAAGGAAGCCGCAAATTTGTTTGTTCCGGTGTGCTTGTCTGCAACCCATATTGCTTATGGTTCCATTCGTATGGAGCCGGTATTCATGGTGTTGGGCCAATCCTCAGCTGTGGCTGCATGTCTGGCAATTGATAAAAAAATAGCTGTTCAGCAGGTTAATGTGAAAGCGATACAAGATATACTCCAGAGTAACCCCCTTGCTGATGGAAGCACTCCAGAAATATTGGTTGATAATGAAGCCGGTCACCTAACAGGTGATTGGAAAACCGAAAAGTTCGGCGGTTATGGCCCAACTTATCTTGTAGATACCACCAGGGCAGTAACGGCCAAGTCTGTACAGTTTATTCCGAAAATTTTGAAAAAGGGGACTTATCATGTTTATACCTATTTCCCTAAAGTTATGAATGCCTCAACAAAAACTTATATCACTATTTACGATGGAGAAAAGACTATAGAAAAGATAATCAATCAGTCGGATTTGCGTGTAGAAGGACAAACGTCAGGGGAATGGCTTTCATTGGGGTTATATGATTTGTCAAAGGAAAAGAAAGCTTATGTAGAGATCTCCAATAAAAACGCTGATGGGGTGACCGTAGCAGATGCGGTACTTTTTGTACCTGTTCGGTAATTTCAGGGCATAGGCATATAGTTGTAGGTACCTTCAGGCAGATCACTTATTTATAAATGGTTTTGCATCGCCTTTAATTTCCTGAAATCTGCAATAAAATCGAACTACAAAAGTCGTCATTGTAATTATTTGATTAACAGATTTTTATTGGTATAAAAAAGGAGACAACACCTATATGTTGTCTCCTTAAGTGACCTTAGACCACAATTTTCGAACTCTTTTATGGAAGATTTGAAAATATTGGCTTCTATAAAATGTTCAATTATAGTATAGAGTTATTAGAACCCTGATCCGATTATTTAACATTCAGAGCGGGAAATTATTTGAGCACATTTACGACTTTCTGATGATTGTAGAGTGGGGGGTGTCTATTTAGTTATTTAGTGAACAAATCGTCTGTAGACCAGCTTGGATTTTTGGCGTAAGTCTTCCAGAATATCTGGTCTAAATCATTGTCGAAATTATTTTTAAGACTACGCGTGTTGGTTAAAATCACAAAGTTAAATCCATTATCGAGGCGGGCTTGCTCTGTGGCCGTACCTGGCAGACTTCCCTGGTGAAAATAATTTTTGCCTGCAATGGCCCAGCCGCATCCATAAGCTGCATTGGCTGTTGAGCCGGTATACATCAAATTTAACGCTGATGATGACAGAATATCCGTACGTATCGGAAACTTATCAATATAAACCAGGAACCTGGCCAGGTCTGCAGCCGTGGCTACCCATCCTCCATGCGAGTCCATCCTGCTGATATTGTAGGCATATGGATCTTCACCAGACTGACCGTAGTAAGTAACTTCTTTTGATAGTTTCTGGGCAAGTGTGTTACCTCCAATGGTCATATCTGTAATTCCGATGGGTTTTAACACCAATGTTTTCACCGCTTCTTCATATGTCTGTCCGGTAATCTTTTCTATCACTCGTCCTAATATACAGTAACCAAAATTCGAGTAGTCATAGTTCGTGCCGGGTACGTGGTCAAGCGGGCGGTTATCTAAGGTCCAGGTGATGAGTTGTGCAGCTGTCATTCCAGGGTTGCTGAACATCGGGTCGTTCACTTCATTACCCCAGCCTCCGGATGTATGATGCAGCAGTTCATCAACTGTGATATCGGTAATATGCAAACCGTACGTTTTAGTGCCATAGGTTTTACCTAACAGTGCGCCATCACCAAATACTTTATCATCAAGCTTTATTTTACCCTCATCCAGCAATTTCATAATAGCAACAGACGTAAACTGTTTTGAAAGACTGGCTAAACGATAACGGTCGCTGATCACAGCTTTGGTGCTCTTAGATTTATCACTTGTGCCATAGGCTTTCAGATAAACCAGCTTTTCCCCTTTGGTAATGGCTACAGATACCGCCGGAACGTTATAAGTGGTCATAAAGGTATTTACCTCATCATCTAAAGCGGCAACAGCAACTTTGCTGGCAGTAAGGGTATCAATAACGGTTCCAGTACCAGTCCCTGTTCCGGTACCTGTCCCTGTTCCAGTACCTGTGTCTGTTTTAGTTGCCGGAGGCGAATCTTTGCTGCAGCCGGCAAAAAGCAGCAAGCCGGTAACGGCTAATAATTTGGTTAATTTTAACGCATTTACTGCAAAGCAGTAAATCCCGGATTTATAGTTTTTTTTCATAATTGGATAAGTGTTATCGTTTAATTAATGATTGAATATGTTTACTATAGGAAAGCATCACAGGGAACTCAAAGAGACATAAACAGGCGGAAAAATCCCTTCGCGTTTGTTGCAAATCCTTTTGATTTTGTTGTATAGTTAGCCAACACGCAAATAATCATGAATAGCCCTTTCTTATAATTTTAATATTTTTATAGCCATCTAACTTATTCCCAACAATACAAGCAAAGCATCATTATCTAATAAACAGGAACCTATTTGCAGTTATAAGTAAACGCATTTACGCCTGCACTATTAATTGCCATGCTAACCGGAAAACTCTTCTCGTTGTATTGATAGGTAAGGGTTGCGTTAATGTCCACGGCTGCCGCTCCGTTGGTGGTTATCAGTTTCCCGGTAATTTTAACCGGGTTATTTTTGCTCAGGATTTCGCATCGGCCTGCCCAAAAAAGAAGCTTATCCAGGTTATATGCACCAAAACCACTAAAATCTTCGCCTATAAATTTCCAATATTTGGCGATGACCGTGTATGGCGAAGGTTTATCGTCATAAGTAATATTCAGCGTTTCATCAGAAGTTTGTTTGTAATCGATCCGGCTTTCACCAGTTTGAGGAACGCTGAACTTCCGCTCGTGATCATATACAATTTTTACTTGTGTTACGTTATCATTGGCATCATAGGTAAAATTGAGTTCATATCTGAAAAGCGTAAAGCCATCGGCGTCTCGGGAACCGTTAGTTGCTATTAAAACTGAAGTCAGGTGTTTCTTTGCGTCGTCGTATTTGAATTGATACAGCGAATCTCTTTTGGATGCACTAGGCGGGTTAGAGGCAACAAACGATTCGTGTAAATATTCGGGATTGCCATCATAAATATTCCCGCTGCCGCCAGTATAATTATAGGTAATGTTAATATTGCCGTTATAATGAGTGCCATTACCACTAACCGATTCAGTAGGATAGGAATCCACAGCCTTCGCAGCGGTAATAGTTCTGACGAAAGGCCCATAATAATAATTAGGGCCTGTCATTTTTACAAGGCGGCCTTTGTCGTCATACTCAAATATACGGGAGCCAAGCGCCTCATCAACATCACCTGTAATAGCACAGCCCGTTGTATTTACGGGAGTGGGGTTGGGGTTATCAGTGGGTTTGCCGCAACCATACAAAGTAATTAATAAGCAACCCGTGAGTAAGATGGCAAGTGCGGATTTGACAGTGCTTTTTCCACTTTTTTCTGAAATAATGTTTGCTATCTCATTTTTTCCGCGTCTTTTGGAGGTGTTTTGCATCCTGTTAAATGTAAAGTGGTTTTGAAGTGTTTTCATTTCTGGTAGATTTTAAGGTTTCCTATTGTGGTTTTATAAGCAAAGGGGAAAAATATCCTTCCTTTATAGCCAATGTTTTCATCATATGGATAATCGGTTTAAATATTACCCGACAAATAGACACTTTGTGCCCGAAAAATACTTTCGCGTTTATTGCAAACCCTTTCGGCTTTGTTGCGCCACGGCACGAGACCAGGCGAGAATTAATCGGGCACCAGTTCTATAGGAATGGAAATATCTTTTCCAACATCAAGGATGTGCAAAGCAAGATCTTTGGCATGGTTCGGCACCTCAAAAGTTACAGTTCCAGTCAGTTCTGCATGGCGTTCAACTAGTTCGCTTAAATCTCCTGAAGGTGCATTAAGGGACCCATCAATGGCCAATCTGAAGCCTTCGTTCCAAAAGGTGGCCGGAGAATAATTGCTATTGTTTTTGTATTTTATTTTAATTTTCAGCTCGTTGCTTTCTGGTGTTATGGCTTCAAGTGATGAGCCAAGAATTTTGTACTCGTGATCTTCAATTTTTACCGTGGTCATTGAAAATATCGGTTTAAATTTTTCAACCTGCTTTTGCGGTTCCTCTTGTTTACCTGGCAAACTATCGGCCTCTTTTTTTACCTCTTGTTTTGTTTCGGCAGATGCCTTGTTTGTAGTTGCCGATTTGCTAAATAAACCAGTACCGTTTAATGCCACAATTAAACCGGTAATAGCGGTAACTATAGCAGCCAGGCCGGTAATAATTCCCGGCACGGTGGTCCAAAAGTTTTTTCCATCGGGCATAATGGTATTTTATTAAGGTTTATCGATTTGGGTTAACGGGATTGCTACGTTCCCGGTCATTTTTATTTATAAGCTTTTTCTTTTTTCTGTTGTCCATAATGAGGGTTACTATGGCAAATATGAATACGGCCGACATTGCCAGGATCTCTTGGGTGTTTTTTTTGGCAATGCCATCCACCACGCAAATGGGCCCCAGCACTGCCATACAAATAAGGGTCGGTTTTCTCGGCAATAAAATGGCCATGGTAAATAATTTAAATGGTTAACAAATTTTAAGATGTATAATAACTTATTGTACAACCAGGTCAGCTTCAATATTTAAATCATTGTCTGCTTTCACCTTGTCCCAAACGCGCATTTTTACGTGATAGGTTTCGCCGGTTACCATAGGCCTTGCAATGGTGATATCGCCACGCAGTTCGGTAGCGCTTGCCGGCGGATGGCCCTGATCGCCGGCAAACAGGTCGGCAGCGTTAAGCACCGGAGTTCCCTTTTTATCGGTTACCAAAAGCATCATCCCCGGGAAAACCTTTCCATCCTTAAGCCCATAATTGTTTATACCAAGCGCTACTATAGCTATGTGGGTATTCAATTGTACTTTATTATCGGTCATTCGTTTATCAGTCGGGTCAATCAATAAAACATCCTGCACGATAAAACCATTGTAGCTGAAAGACAAACCAGTGCGGAAATCTTTTTTGGAGCCAGTGCTAAAATTGCAGGCTCCCGAAATAAGCAGGTTTGCAAATAGTAGCAGGGCGATGATCTTTTTCATTTGATACATATATTATTTTGCTGTAATAAACCACCTATTTGCAGGTTAATTCTTTAAATGAAAGGCCTGTTTTACCGAAGCATAGTCATTCGCATTAATTCCCATTTGTTTTAGAGCCGCAATAGCATGCTGACTATCCTTAACTGTGGATAACCCCTTAGTACCCTGGATAGCAACAAGCCTCATCTGATTAAGATTGGACTGGACATTAGGCGTTCCATCCTGATCACGTTTAATAGTTATACTTCCTACATAAAGAGTTGCCGTAACCCGGATATTCCGCTCCGTGTAGTAAGGCAGCAAAGCCCAATTATTATCAAAATCGGAGGATTTAACATATACCAGGGTAATCCAGTTATCCAGTATATCCTGCGTGAGCACAGGAACATCAAAGGTTAAATACTGATAACCATTGGTTCCGCTGCCAACAGTTGTCCAGGGAGCAGTAAGTACATTATTTGAGTTCCAATACAATGCGTTGGCACTGCCCGCCGGCACTGCCGGGCCGGTAGCGCCTGTTGCTCCTGTTGCACCCGTGGCTCCTTTCGGGCCTGTAGCACCGGCTGCGCCTGTATCGCCTTTGGGGCCTACTGCGCCGTCTTTACCGCACGATGCTGTAAACAATACTACAGTTATTAATAATAGCAATAGATGAGTAATTTTTTTCATGTTGATAGATATTAAGATGTTTATAAAATATGTACTCTTTATCAAGGGAAGCGACAAGGCACAAATGAACATCACGCGCCGGCAAAATACTTTCGAGTATGTTGCAAATGCTTTTTAGTTTGTTGCATTTTATCGTTTTATGACCAGGTGGCAGGATATATTGATCACTTTGCCCTGCCCGCCCTGATGTTCAGGCTGATATTCACATCAGGATAAATGTAAAGTGGTTTTGATGGATCATTATAAATGTTCATACCCCATTTGGTACGGTCAAGTTTAAATGTAGCTTCGGTCTTTAAGCTGTCAGCCGTTCGATCGATCTTTACCGGAAAGGACAGCTCATGTGTCTCCCCTGTCATGGTAAAATCCCCGGTCATCAGGTAATTGGCACCTTGAACAGCGTTGGTATCTGTATCCTTATAAGGCGCGACGCCGGTGATGTGAAATTTGGTATCCGGGTAGGTAGCTATCTTAAAAAAGTTAGCGCTCTTAAGGTCATCAAGCAATTGCTGTTTGGCCGGATCAGTCAGGTCGTAGTCCATGATAGAGGAAACAGGTATAGTAAAATCCCCACTCTTAACCGTTCCGTCAGCATTGATGATCACCGTTCCGTTCAGGTCAAAAGACCCGATATGGGAGTGATCGCTTGCAGACCCTTTCCACCCGATTTTTGAAGTACTGCGATTAACCACATAGGTCAGGGGCTGCGGCTTGTCTTTTGTACAGGCTGATAACGCGATCAGCAGCAGAATTGATAAGGCTTTTTTCATAGCGTCGGTAATTTGATATTCAAAAGATGTGACAGATTATATTTTGCTACAAGTCGGGTAGCAAAAGAACGCCGAGGTCTTTATTAGCCCTGGTCATCAGTTCAAAGAAGGAAGCATTAGGTGTTTCGCCTGTAACCGGGGGCAGTGCGAACTCTATCGCAGGTCTGCTGCACTGCCTGAACATAGCTTCAAATCCGCCCGGCGTGATCAGCAGGAGCAAGGTTACCGTGTCAGTGACCGGTTTAAAAGTATGCGGCACCAGTTTAGGGAGATGTACAAAGTCGCCGGCCCTGGCATGGATATCCTTATCTCCAGCCTGGTACCGGATTTCGCCATCCAGGATAAATGAGCTTTCATCTTCATTACTATGGATATGGAGCGGAGGTTCGAAACCATTTTTCAGAACGCACCTGATCAATGCGAAAGCACCTTTCGTCTCTGCGGATGTGATCAGGAAAGTAACCAGGTTTGGACCGAACCAGCGCGAGTGCTCCAGCATTTGTTCGCCGGAAATATGGAGAGGAAGCTGATTTGATAAGGTGTTCATAAAACTTATTGTCTGTTTATGAACCAAAATTAAAGACGATTATCCAGCGAAAAATCCACCATTTGGTGGATTTTAGCTGATCAATCCATAAGCTTTTGCTTTAACGATAGCTTCAGTCCGGTTGCCGGCCTGCAGTTTTTGATAGATATTTAACGTATGTGTTTTCACCGTACTCGGGGATATGAAAAGGTCATTTGCTATGATCCTGTTAGTGAGCCCCTTTGACAACAGACCCAAGACATCAAGCTCTCTGGCTGAAAGCGGATTTAAGAGATAGCTTTCAGGAACCTTTCTGATGGCTGGTTTTTCGCCGTTTGATGTCCGGCTGTTCTCAATCGCTTTTGCGATAAATACAGCAAGGATTTTAAGTACCTCCATGGATTTTGGCCCATAGGCGTTCTTTTCCAGAGTTCTTACAGAAAGTAACCCAATGATCTCTTTGTTGATGAATAGTGGAACATACATTAGCGAAACGGGACTGATCCCCTGCATTGGTGTAATGGCATGGGGCAGATATAAATGGTATTCATTTTCATAATCATTGATCAGCAGTTCTTTTTTATGAGAAAATACCCATCCCGAAAGCCTTTCCGCGCTATGCGCGTAAATAGAAAAAGCAGGCAGTTTCTGTTTATTTTCCCGTGCCCCAATATATTCTATACGCTCAGATACCGGATTATAGATCCCTATGGCAAATGAATAGGCATCCATGAGCTTATTAACATGCTCATAAACGGTATCTATCATCTGCTCAATGCTAAACTCAGAAAGAATGGATGCACCTATCTGGTTAAGTATTCTCAAACTCACCAATAAAGCATCCGTCCCTTTCTTTTTGCTATTCATTGATTTAGTATCTGTTGCAAGATACTAAAGAGAATTTACCAATTATATTTTACCTGTTTGACGTCCCTCCCAAATATCTTTTTGAACAAATCCTATGCATAGTGTATGGTTAAAAATGTTTCTTCAGGGAAGGCAAACAGACATAATATAACCCTGATAATAATTATACCAGCGGGTGCCTGTTCATTGGCGTCACATCAGCTATTTTTCACATCGCTCGGCGCATAGCCAAAATAATTGGAAAAACTCGTTGAGAAACTGGCCGGGTTACCGAAACCGACCTTGTATGCGACTTCTGCTACCGTGGTTTCCCCCGCTTTAAGCAAATTCAGCGCTTGTTGCAATCGCACCATACGAATCAGGTCACCAGGTGAGTGTCCTGTTGTACTTTTTAATTTACGATGCAATTGCGCCCTGCTTAACGCGACAAGATCACAGAGCATATCAACACCAAACAATTCGTTGCCCAGCTGCGCTTCAATGACACTACGCACCTTGTCGATAAAACGAATTTCCTGCGGAGGTAACGACCCGGCGGAAGGTTTCCATGCCTCCTCACGGAGGTAACGCTCCTGTAATTGCATCCTGGTCCTGATCAGGCCTTCTGTAAGGGCCAGCAGTTCCGATGGTTCGAAGGGCTTTGACAGGTAGGCGTCGGCGCCGGCTTCCCATCCTTTTGTTCTGCTATCCGCAGCACTTTTAGCGGTGAGTATCAATACCGGGATGTGGCTGGTTAATTCCTGCTCCTTTATTTTATTGCAAACCTCGTATCCGTCCATTCCTGGCATCATCAGATCGGTGATGACCAGGTCGGGAATGTATTTCCCGGCAAGCCTGAGCCCTTCTTCACCATTTGAAGCAGTCACTGTCCTGAATTGCGGGCTTAGCGTATTCCTGATAAACTCCCTGAGCTGTTCATGATCTTCTATAACAAGCAGCATAGGACCCTCGTCGGACAAATCGTCCTTTTCGTCTTCTCGTAATTGCTCCGGGTTAGCCGGTAAAGAATAATGTTCAGCGCCGGTCTTCGTCTGTATATTTGTTATTGGAAGTTTCACGCGTACAGTCGTGCCAACATGTTCGGTACTATCCATATAGATTGTGCCGCCAAGTAATTCGACAAGTTCCCGGGTGAGCGCCAGACCAATTCCGCTGCCTTCATTTGAACGGGTATCCGATGCATCGACCTGGTAAAACCGGTCAAAAACATAAGGTAGCTTCAGGGAGGATATGCCAATTCCCTGATCCGCGATGCTTACTAACAGGACCTCATCTGCATTATCTTTCTCCAAAGCGATGTCTACCAGTATCCTGCCGTGTGTTAAACTGAATTTGACCGCGTTGGAAAGTAAATTCCGGAGGATGATCGTTAGCTTTTCGGCATCAATAATGCCATGTAACTGGCTGAATGGGCTTTTGAAGTCAATCGTTATCTGTTTCTGGACAATAGCACTCGCAAACGGTGTCAATACAGCTGCCAATGTTGCCAGAATATCAGTTTCGGCGGCTGAAATTTCCATTTTGCCCTCTTCCAGTTTGCTCAGGTCGAGCAACTGGTTGATCAGCAGCAAAAGCTGCTGTGCATTCTGTTTGATCAATTCTCCTTGCTGCCGTTCCGCTGCATTCCCGGCTTGTTCTGCCAGCAGGCCGGCCGGTCCAATGATCAGGGATAAGGGCGTACGGAATTCATGGGTCAGGTTAACCATAAATCGCGACTTCAGCGCATCCATCTCCTGTAGTTTTTGGGCCTGGCTGCGCACCTCCAGCGTGCGTTCAGCCACCGTTTTTTCCAGTCGTTCCGCCTGTTCGGCTAATATTCTGCCTTTTTCTACCTCCTGCGCAAGGCTCAGGGCAGATAACGTTTCCACTTCCTTTAGCCTGGCGGTGAGGCTGCGGTTAACATCCGCAAAATCAAGTGCGAGATAGATGGAAAAGGATATCGGGACAGCGAGCACGCCGATGCTCATCCATTCGGCGATCAGCTGGTTATTGCCTTTCATCAGCCCGAACAGATCACTGCCAACCAGCAAATAGAATATGGTGATGGTGAGCATGCCCGCCCCGACCAGCCAGATCCTTGGCTTTTTACGGATCATTGCTCTTATCAGTGCCAATAAACCATCAGTGATCACCAGCAGGAAGTAAAAGATCTCCAACCAGAATATTGTTGGCACGGAAGCGTTGCGATTTCCCAGGAAATAATCCAGCAGGGTCAATGAACCTAACAAGGCAGTGATGAATATACGCCTGCGTGGCAGGCGGTCATAACTGACACCATATAACAAAATACCTGCAAGAAAAGCTACAGCAATGATTCCTGCCTCAAAAAGATCTGCCGTTATCCGCTGCACATGAGGATCGGCCGTGCTAACCGTTAAGTAACGCAGGTAAAGCACCGCCGCGGTAGAAAATACAAAAAGGCTGTAATAAAGGTTCAGACGCTGCCGGGGATAAAATGCGAAAAGGATGAGGTGAAGCAATACCAGCGCCAGTTGGGCGCTGATACTGGCCAGTAAAAAGCTATTCATCTTCAAGTCATCCAATGCACCGGCCGCCAATTGCTCATAGGTACCAACCCACAACTGGAATCCGGTGAATTCAGGAAAGGCCGGCTGATCATTTACATACCTGACCGAGAGCAGATGTGGCTGCTGATCTGTTATCATAAAAGGAAACACGCTGAAAGGGGCTCGCCCAGCGTGCGTTCCGGCTTTTGTTTCACCGATCTTGCCCGTTCCACCGATCTTCTTTCCGTCTATATAGATCTCAGCGGCTCCAGTTTGACCAATTCTAAGTGCCAGCATCTTGCCGGTCAGGTGTGCATCCACCTTGAGCCATAACCTGAACCAGCCGCTTCCGTTCCAGCCCTGCGGTTGTCCGGTACTGCCAAACATGGTTTTTGTTACCGTCCAACTACTGTCTGTAATAGCAGGATTACTATAATTCCTGCCATCGGCGATATGGAAACGCCAGGGAAGTCCGTGCAGGGCAAATCCCTTTTTCTGAACTTTTAAGCTGTCTGTCCGCAACACCGGAACAGTAGCCGTAGCAGACAGGTTACCTTCACTGAGAAAGAGCAGACAGATGAATATGATAGGTAACCAAAAACGGGACATAACGTAAATTTAAGTTTTTTAAAGCAACCGCGTAAACAAACGAATCATGGATGCGCTGAAACTCGTCGCAGCAGGTTGACACCCATAAGGTAAAGCATGATAAATGGAATGGCCGGTACACACACCAGGTAACTCATGGTAGAAAAAGGTTCTGGGGCAGATGGGGGGATCAGGTTGATCAGGGCGGCACACAGGCTGACAATGACATAGGTGCGTACGGCCGCTGCTTTGAAATAGCCTGTCTTACCTAAGGCCAATGCAAACATCGCAGTGGCCATATAAATCAGCGAAACCTCTACGGTGCCAATTAGGAAGAACAGTTCCCTTAGCGCCAGGTACCAGTCTGGGCGGTATGCTGTTTTAAAATTATAGAATGCCTCAGAAAGGAAGCTTCCCCAATAGGCCATGTTTATTATAAAAAGCGGTATGGCCAATGTTATCAGCCCCAGGCCCAGTGACGCAAACAATTTATCCACAGCAGTTAACCACTTGTAAAGCAGCACCGAGCCGAGATATGCCAGTATTCCACCTAATATGAGCAGGTTAAACCGTACATGTTGTTCCCCAACAAGACTAAGCCAGCCCTGAATGGTCTGCGGCGGTCGGCCCATTCCACCAAAAACAGGAAAAATGACCCAAGGGGTAATGAGTAACAACGCGGCGGTTGTAAACAGCTGATTGCCGGACGGCCTGTATCTAAGCAATTGATACATAGCGGTAGCCATTATAATAGTATTGGTCAACCAAGCGGGCAGATACCACCAATAACCCACATGACCGACGCCGAATCCCAGCAGCAAGGTCAGGAAAGGCACTGATCGTAAATAAAACAGGCTGATCCTCTGTGTCCCGCTTAGGCCGGGACTGAGGTTAGCAGGAAGTATTGCACACTTTTCGGTAATGATAGACTTAGACTGCTGCTTTTTTTCTTTGCTCATAATCAATTTAATGGTGTTGTGGCTAATTGTAATGGTGCTTAAACCGATTACAAAAGCAGGGATTTAAATGAGTGATTTTTAATGACAATGACTGGTAAATGTTTATGCAAAACAACATATTACATGTCGAAAATACTTTCGCATGCTTTACAAAATCATTTGAATTTGTCTCATTGAGCGAGTAGTGTTACCATCAGGTTGTTAAAGCAGTCGGGAATGAAAACGGGATAAAACCTATCATCGGATCTTCTCTTGCATTTTTCGTTAATAGAAGTAGCAGTCAGGCAGCTATTGTCTCCAGCCAAAAATAGATTTTTTAAGCATGCTTGAGGCATGCTTATACTTTTTGAAAAGCAGATTGGCCGTCTATTAAGTCGCTTCAAATGAGTGCGAAGGCTTAGGTTTTTATGCTCGATTTTATTTGTACCATAGATCAATGGTCGCAGAGGAACTGTTGTCCACAGAATTTTTAATGTTTTTCAGGTAACTCAATTATTGGCTACGAAATACCCTTAACAGGATCTGTTTATAAGTATCACCGACAGGCAGTTCCACTTTGCCAATCTCGACATCATTCGCTGTAAAGGCGGTTATATGTAGCAGGTTGACTATGAAACTGCGGTGTATGCGCAAAAAGCCCTTGCCCTTCAGTTCGTTTTCGAGGTCACCGATCTTATATTTGGAGATGATTACTTTTTCCCGGGTATGCACATGCACATAATCCTTTAAACTTTCCGCATATAAAATATCATGTGTATCGACCTTGAAGAACTTATGACCTGTTTTGAGGTAGATAAACTGAGGCTCGGAGGAAGACAGGATTTCGGGCATTCTCTGGTTGCCCGTGCTAAGGTAGCGTTCTATGGCCTTAAAAAAACGGTCGAAGGTTATCGGCTTCAGCAGGTAATCGATCACACCCAGCTCAAAACCATCCAGCGCGAATTCGCGGTAGGCAGTTGTTAAAATGGTTTTTGGTGGGTTGCGCAGGCTCTTCAAAAAATCAAGGCCGGAAAGCTGTGGCATTTTAATATCCAGGAATAAAAGATCGACCGGTTGCCGGTTAAGGATCTCTAATGCCTTGAGGGCATTATTGCTCGTGGCCACAATTTCAAAAAAATCCAGCTGGGTCAGATGCTTTTGCAATAGTTGTACGGCCAGCGGCTCGTCGTCCACGATGACACATCTGATCTTCATGCCAAATTCAATTTAAGGTCTACAGTAAATAAGTTTTCGGTCTGCGTTATCAACAGCGTATGTTTTTGCGGATAAAGTAAGTCCAGCTGCCTGGTTAAATTGCTCAGGCCAATGTTGTCGGCATCTACAGGGTCTTTGATAAGAAAGGTGTTAATCACTTTAAATGCAAGCAAATCCTTGCTGGCACGCAGATCAATCTGGATAACCGGTTCTCCTGCATCATTTCCGGCACCGTGTTTAAAAGCATTTTCCAGGATGGATAGCAGGATCATGGGGGCGATCTCGACCTGTTCACTGACCTGGCAGTTGAAATTAATCTTCAACCGCTCGTCATAACGGAGCTTCTCCAAGCCGATATAATTTTGTAACAAATGGATCTCCCCTGATACGGGAACATACGCACTGTTACAGCGATACAGCAGGTAATCCAGGATCTCCGACAGCCGTCCGATAGAAGTTGAGGTTACCGGTGAACTGCATAACGAAAGCGAATAAATATTATTTAAAGTATTGAACAAAAAATGCGGGTTTAGTTGGGTCTTTAGTAATTTGAGCTCCGTTTCCGCTTTTTCCTTTTCCAGCGAAAGGGTGCGCTTCTGGATGAGCAATTGATCTTTAAGCAGTTTGAGCAGCATAAAAACAAATGCCACAGAGAAGATACGAAAAAAATAGACGTAGACCAACTTGGCGATATCTGTAAAAATTTCCCCTAATGTTTCTTTGGGATTAGGCTTCGTCCCGTACCATGGTTCCTCGATATGGATTACGGAAAGCCTGGACAGCACACAAATCGAATAACTGCATAAAATAAAATAAAGGATGGCAGACAGGTATTTTTCTGTGTAAATAAACTTAGGAACAACAAAATAAGCTAAAAAATAGGCAGCGGAGATCTGCGCCAGCAGGTTGGTTCCATCGCCCATCAGGTTGTTGCTAAAGGATACTTGTTCACTGTTGTAATAATTGCTTGAACTCAGCTGAACAGATAACAATAAAATCCAGAACACCATGTGACTGACCACCCGGTGCCGGCTGTTAAAGTCCAATATCATTTCCGAAAGGCTCATAAACAAAAGTAAGCTTAAAAGCCTTTTATTTATCTACAGTCGGTCAACAAGCCAGTTCGCCCCCTGAATAGATATTTTTATGGATTAAAACCGATTCAACACGCGAAGTCACCTGTTTAACAGTCACTTCTGCCTTTCGGACAGCAACCCGTTTTTTGCGTTAAGGATTAGGCTATTATTGGCCATGCAACAGATAAAACGGTTTCTTTTTACCCTATTACTGCTCCTGACTGGCTCTACCTTGCAGGCGCAAACCAGGCTTACAATTAGGGGGAATTTGGTGAACCAGCGCCATCAGGCGCTGCCTTTTGCTACCATCGTTCTGAAAACGCCTGATTCCACCAATTATCGCAGCACACAAAGTGATGACAAAGGGGAATTTCATATAGAGGAGGTAGTCGCCGGAGATTACCGGTTGGAGATCAGTATGGTGGGGTTTGAAAAATTCGGAAAATCGGTTCATTTAATAAACATGGACATTGACTTAGGTGAGCTGATACTGAAAGTTACGGTCAACCAGCTTCGCAGTGTGACCGTTAAAGGCGACGTTCCATTGGTTGACCGCCAAACTGATAAGACTGTGGTCAATGTGGCGCGCAATATTACCAATGAAGGTTCAACGGTTTTTGAAATTATGAAAAGGTTACCTGGCATACAGGTTACTCCAGATGGACAGATCATCATGAATGGCAAACCTGGCGTGAACGTGCTCATCGATGGGAAACCAACCTATTTGTCAGCTGACGACCTGAATAGCCTGCTAAGCAGTATGACGGCTTCATCTATTCAGAAAATTGAATTGATGAGCAATCCATCTTCTAAATATGATGCAGCGGGAACCGGAGGCATCATCAATATTGTGAAGAAGAAAAATCAAAAAGAGGGATTTAATGGTATGGCGAATGGCAGTTTTGTTCAGGGCTATTATGGAAGGTATAGTGGTGTTTTTTCATTGAGTTATAAAAATGAACATTACAATCTTTTTGTGAACAATACCTACAGCTACAGCCATGATTTTTCGGGGCGTTTCGTGACAAGTGATATTTCGGGCGCTGATGGAAACCTGCTAAGCGAACAGGTGTCCGGCAATAATGGCTCCTCAATCAGCAAAAATTATCGGCCGACTATCGGAGTGGATATTTACCTGTCCAAAAGAACAACATTAACATTGTCCGGCACTTTGGGTGCAGGTTCAACTTTTAATCAACTGCTTTCTGGTATGGATGTACGTGATAGTATGCGAAATAAGAGTAATCATATTGGTTTCACGAGTCTGTTGAAGGATAACCCCTTCAATTACACAGTCGGTATGCAGCTCGTCCACCAGTTGGATACCACTGGCCAGTCCATCAATATCGACGCCGATCATTCAGAATACCGCAACTTTCCTTTGCAGTATAATTTTAACACCCTTGAAGATGTCAACAATAACTTTCTCAGCGAAACCGATGCCTTGTTAAGGCAACATAGACAACTGGATATTTATGGGGCCAAAGTGGATTACTCCCTGCCATTAAAAAACAAAGGTAGTTTAGAAGCGGGCCTCAAATCCAGTTATGTGAAAGCAAACAACGATAATACCTATTATAACAAAATCGGCGGCCAAAGTATTCCAGATCCCTCGCAAAGCGATTATACGGTCAATTCCGAGAATATCAATGCAGCCTATGTCAACCTTAACCAAACTTTTAGTAAGCTGACACTGCAGGCCGGTTTGCGAGGAGAGCAAACGGTTACCAAAGGAAATGACCGCCAATCAGGCACTTCTATTAGCAGGAACTATTTACAATTGTTCCCGACTCTGTTCCTTCAGGAGAAGCTGAATGAGCAGAATACCCTGATCCTGCGTATGGGCAGAAGAACAGAACGTCCGGATTATCATGAACTGATACCCTTCCGTAGGCCGCAGACGGCCACATTGTTTTTCCAGGGTAATCCAGATCTGCGGCCACAGACTTCCTGGCATGGAGAACTGTCCTGGTCCTGGCAAAGTACATTCATCATTACCCTAAATTATGATTTACATAAGGGCTATATCCGGACCTTACCTTTCCTGGACAGCAATCAAACTACGATCACCCGCAGGCCGATCAACATACAAGGTGCACGTGCCTGGGACATTGATATCGTTTACACCAAAAAGCTAACCAACTGGTGGACAACTGACAATACGGTTTCCGTTTATCAGAATACTTTTACCGGGCAGGCGAGGGGTTATCGTCTGAACAATTCTGGTCTTGCTTCAATAGATGTGACCGCTAATAATAGTTTTGAGCTTAGTGAACTCCTATCTGCGGAATGCGATTTTGAATACAGTTCCAAACGGCAATTCGTTACCTCCACTTTCGGAGCCTATGCGGGTCTGAGTTTTGGGATCAAAAGGCAGCTGTTCGATAAAAAAGCATCCCTTTCATTCAGTGCAAATAACATCTTGCAAAGTGAGGCTCATTACGGGATCGACCGTAATCTCGGATTGTATCAATACTCTTATTTTAGGGATTATTCGCGTTACCTCAGCCTGAATTTTTCCTATCGCTTCGGGTCGGGGAAAACCAGTAAGGTGCATATCAACTCTGGTTCTTCCGATGAACAGAAACGTGCCGGTAACTGATCGGGTGTGACTCAATTAACAAGAATTATTTATATAAAACGTGGTTTACATGTTTTGTATAAATATACTACGGACTAAACGTCAATTCATAAATAACACAACCCCAGAAGAGCTGGGTAGCTGAGTTTATTAAGATAATTTTTAATTAGACTGATTATAAATAATATTCTATATTTGCCGGTGTTAACCCTACACTAACTTATATTTAATTATTGATGAGATCTCTATTTACAATCCTGTTGTCCTGCATATTACTTGGCCATTTGAACTCTTTTGCCCAATCTGCTACCGGGAATATTGCCGGTAAAATTACCATGGTTGACGGACAGCCTTTGGCATCTGCCTCCATAACGCTAATCGAAGTAAATAAAAATACACTGACCGACGAACAAGGAAATTATGCCTTTAATGGTTTGGCGCCGAGAACCTACCATCTCAAGATCCAGGTATTAGGGGCGGCGGAAAAAGACCTCCTGGTTAAGGTTATTGCTGGTGATACTACAATAGCTAATTATCAGCTACCCAAAGAAAACGTACAAGCATTACAGGAAGTCACTATAGCCAGTAGTGTCAATAAATTTTCCAAAAAGGAAAGTGTATATATCGCCAGGCTTCCGTTGAAAAATCTCGAGAATCCACAAGTTTACAACTCAGTATCAAAAGAACTTATTCAGGAGCAAATGGCTGTTGATCTGGGTAGCATTTCTAAAAACGTCCCCGGTGCAGGTATTCCCATGATTGCCAATCAAGGCCGGGTTACCTTTCGTTCCCGTGGTTTTGAAACCGAGCCTAATGCCCGGAATGGGGTAGCCGGGGCCGCTTTCTCCTCGATAGACCCGGCTAACATTGAACGGGTAGAAGCTATTAAAGGCCCATCGGCAACCTTGTTTGGTACCAGTGTTTCCAGCAGCTATGGCGGGCTTTATAACCGCGTCACCAAAAAACCATACAATGGCTTTGGGGGCGAAGTTGCCTATTTTGGAGGTAGCTGGAACTTTAACCGCATAGCCTGGGATGTAAATACTCCTGTAAATGCTGATAAAACAGCTCTATTTCGCTTAAATGGTGCAACATCATTTGAGAAAAGTTTCCAGGATCTTGGTTTTACCAATAGTATCAGCCTGGCCCCAAGTTTCTCCTACCAGATCACCGATAAATTATCATTATTACTTGATGTAGAATTTGGTCAGGCTAAAGGGACATCGGTAGTACGTTTTAATCCTTATACCGGCAGTAATAAGGTACAGTCTATTGCAGATATGCGGTTCCCGTATAACAAAACTTTTTTGAGTAACGACCTGGCTTACTCCACCCAAATGCTGAATATTTTTGCCCAGCTCAATTACAAGATCTCGGAAAAATGGACCTCACAAACCATTATTTCCAGGGCCCGCTCAACCATTAATGGTTATATCACCGCGTTGAATGGACGCACCGATTCTACCATTCGTCCGCAGGTAATTGTCGGGAATACTTCATTCATCGCGACGGACCTGCAACAGAACTTTATAGGCGATTTCAAGCTGGGTACACACCGTAACCGTGTAGTGCTTGGTTTGGATTATTATAACAACTCCAATAGTTTTGACCGGGTAACGGTTAATATACCGGATGTAAACTTTATACATACCCCGGCAAGTTATAGGGTAAGTCGCTTTAAGGTAGATTCATTAAGCAGCAGGGGCACCTTACGTAAGGAAAATAACGGAGATAATACCTATGCAGCCTATGTATCTGATGTATTTAACATTACGGATAGATTGCTGGCCATGGCGAGTCTCCGGGTAGATCGGTACCAATATAAGGGCGTATACAATATTGTTACGGGAGTAACTGCCGGAGGTTTAGGTGCCGGAGGTATACAGGCTGGGCCTTATGGCCAAACTGCGTTATCACAAAAGATGGGGCTGGTGTATGAACTGATGAAAGACCGCGTATCCTTGTTCGGTAACTATATGAATGGCTTTTTCAATAAAAGTGGCGTAGCAGCAGACGGAGGTCATTTTAAACCAGAGCATGCTAACCAGTTAGAGTTTGGTGTAAAGGGAGATGTGCTTGACCATAAATTGGTTGGAACGGTAAGCTATTATGACATTAGGGTTCAGGATGTTTTAAGAACCGACCCGAACGATGCGAATTACTCCATTCAGGATGGAACTCAGCTAAGCAGAGGTGTTGAAATTGATTTGACAGCTAATCCATTTCCGGGTTTGAATATCGTTGCGGGTTATGCTTATAACGATAGTAAATACACCAAAGCTGATGCTTCTGTAGAGGGCTTACGCCCGGCTTTATCCGGCCCGTCTAAAACTGTAAATTTCTGGATCAGTTATCGCCTGCCTGCAGGTGATCTGCAAGGGCTGGGTCTGGGTTTTGGTGGTAACTCGGGTAATTCCTCGTACCAAACCAACACAAAAACCGCGAAAGTGATCATCCCTGCTTATACGCTGCTGGATGCCAGTGTATTTTACGATCAGCCCAGATACCGTATCGGTTTCAAAGTGGATAATCTGACCAGCGAAAAAGCATGGTCGGTACGATTAACGCCACAGGCTCCGGCCAGGTTTATTGGCAACATGAGCCTTAAATTCTAATACTTATATCTTAAAAATTATATATGAAACGTTTAGTATTCATTTTTCTGGCTATTCTGCTGAGTACCGCATATGTTAAAGCAGATTCCTTATGGATTGAAGCTGATGCCACGGGGCGGGTTGGTAAATCACAGGTCATCAAAGTGATCTTCGGGTCATACAATCAATACAGGCTGCAAAAGATAGATGGTGAATTTCAGGAAGTGAAGGATTTTACCTGCTGGATGATCAGTCCTACAGGAAAGCACATTGCTTTGCAGTTTTCTCCAAAGGACACCGCCTATGAAGCCAGTTTTACGCCATCAGAACAAGGTGTTTACGTGGTGCTGCTCGAAAATAAACAACGCAAGGTGGAAGATTGGAGTAAATCCACATCGAAAATTGGCATTGCCAAACAGCATTATTATGCCCGTACTACTATCCTGGTTGGAAATAGTAAAGCCATCGCACAAGAAAGTCTTACTGATCTGACAATTCTGAAAGACCCGGAAAATCAATTGGGGGCTGATATAGTTCTACAGGTGTTGCTCCACGGTAAACCGGTCCCCAATGCTACTTTATTTATGCGCCACCCAGAAATGCAGGAGCAGCAATTAACTACTGATCTGGACGGAAAGGTATTATTTCATAATCCAAAACCAGGCAGGTATTTTGCTTTGGTTACCCTAAAGTTTGAAACACCCGGAACTTATAAAGGAGTGCATTATGATGTATTCCGCGAAAAAGCTACACTGACGATGGTTTTAAATTAATCGCTATTTCAGCTATTTGAAAGGCCTCTTTTCTCTTCATTCTTATCAACGAAAAGAAAAGAGGTCTTTTTGTATTTGATTGTGCAGCTATTGAACCAGCAAGCAATAATTACATCGGTGGCGGACGCTGGTGTACGTTAGCCCCTGATAAGTGCCGGGAGTTGGGTCAACCCAGTCTTCCCTAATGATATAAAGACCTTTCATCGTAGGCGCAAAGGTTGCCTCGCCCTGATCATCCACAACAAGTTCCTTTTCCCAGTTTTCCGGATTAAATACGCGTAGCTTGGCTGAGCTAACAGCAGGAGTATCATGGTTAAATGCTTTTACAATCACCTGTTTACCTTTAGGCGCAGTAATAATATCTAAAAATTGCACCGGTTTTGACACGGAAGAAGTGGCGCCTACCTGATAAGCAGTACATAGATAATCGATAGGGCGTATGTTTTTTCCACCTGTTTTTGAACGGTCAACAACCGGGTGGGTATCGTTTAGGCCTAATATCCTGTAAACTCCGTTTGCTTCAGGTAGAAATGTTCCCTCCCAGCAATCCTGCGTTTGATGGATCGGTATAATAGTACGCTTTCCCTTTTCATCCAAAATACTGATCTTGAAACCGCCAATAAGCGCGAGCTCAGGACCTGTGTCACGATGACGTATACTCAATTCATCAATGTAGCCATAGCAAACCTGTATTTGAACAGGATCATTCAGTTTCCCACTTCCTTTTATATCAAGCCAGTATCCGCTTGCTTTGCTGATAAAAGGAAAACACATAAGTAAAAGGATAGCGGGCAGAACAATTATTTTCATAACGCAAATTTAATAATTATACACGTTTACACCTGTTTTCATTACACTTGAGACGCATTCCTTTATACCAGGTAATCTGCACAGGTAATTAAGAATTTCATAAACTATTAAGTCAAAACTTTCGATAATTCAACTTTCACTCAGAATCTGTCTATATGTTTGTTACATTAAGATATCGTTATTGAATTGATAAATTAATTTCAATAATGATATTAAAGCGTGTTACTTAACATTAACTCCATTTAATCAATGACAGTTTTTTCAACGATCTCTAAACACCAGGATATTGTTCAGCTTGCTTATTTTGCATTGATCATGATTTTCCTGTGGGTTAGCGAGGCATTGCTTACCAACAACGTACTGCGGTCTAAATTAAGACACAGCCGGGTTAACCTACTATTTATTTTAACTGCAGTACCCATACAGCTTTTTATGATCAGCATTGTATTGTTGATATCACTTTGGGATAACAGGCATCATTGGGGATTTATTAATTATATACCTTTCCACAAGAATTTCTGGGTATATTATGTAAGCTTGTTTATATTATTGGATTTGTGTGAATATACATATCATGTAATTATGCACAAATTTGATTTCTTGTGGAAGTTTCACCTTGTACATCATAGCGATTTAAAAGTTGACGTTTCTACAACGGTGAGAGAGCACCCCGGAGAAACATTTATACGAACTTGCTTTTTAATGTTATGGGTATTCCTGTTAGGCCCTGTAGCTGCTGTATTGGTACTGCGGCAAACTTTTCAAACGTTTTCCAATATTGTTGCTCATACAGAGTTCAGATTACCCAGCCGCATCAATAAAATTATAGGCCTGATCTTTATCACACCTAATTTACACCATGTTCATCATCATTATCAATTACCTTTTACCGACCGCAATTACGGTGATGTGTTAAGCATCTGGGACCGGCTTTTCGGAACCTATGCCGAATTGGACAGACAAGAGACAATTTATGGGGTGGATACGCACATGGAGCCTTCAACCAATGGTCGTTTCCGGAATATACTCAAAGTACCCTTTCAAAAGTTGGAGCGTAAGTAATGGTTTTTTGGCCTGGTACATTACTGATGAAAATAACCCGATTGTTCATCCATGGTGTTGTGTTATTGTTACTGTCGGGAATAAATAACAAGAGTTGCGCACAGACTGAAAGCGTTACCTCCAGGATTTATTTCCCCGGATCAATCGGACTGAACCTTCCGTTTGATGACTCCAGGCTCCATTTAAAAAACGGTACGATGTTGACTACAGCACTGGAATACCGGCCACTTAATGGGAATGCAATATTTATTCGGTTCAATTATGACGCTGTTCATAATCATTACCAGCAGGTTTATTCCAATTCGCCCACTAACGTAAATACAGGAAAATTATCTGCAAACATCTTTTCCATTGGTTTAGGGTATCGCCGTAAAGTCGGAGTCATCAAAATGTTTGGCATTTTGCAACCCGGGTTAGCAATCAATAGTTATGACCATGTTAATTTTAATCCCGAAACAATAAGTATCGATCAGATCAGTCGCCGTCATTTAAGTATAAAGCTTACCTCCGGGATAGAATATTACCTGGCAGAACATTTTGCCCTAACACTTGAATCATCTTATTTTTATCTTTCGCCACGTGGAAACTACAAATTACTTAACCCGGGTAGTTTAAATTTCAATATAGGCTTTACAACAACTCTGTTTTAATCAATGCATCCGGTAACCGAATACTAAGCCTTCTTTAATTCGGTTTCGTACAAAACCTTACCAGTTTGATTAATTGCTTTTACATTTAAGCGGTTTGCATCAATAGAAAAATACATAAAGCCATGCTCTGATGCCTGGAAACGGCTGTAAGCTTCTCCCTCAGTAACTTTGGTAAGCTCGGAACCCGCGCCGGAAATAAACTGGTGTGTAAAGCCATCGAGCTTTAAATGTTGCAGGGAATGCTCATGGCCCGATAGGTAAACGTCCACCTTATGATCATTCAAGGTTTGATATAAGGCTTTTTTCATGGTAATGGTATCGTAATTATTGATACGTGGGCCAACGGTACAAAATGGATGATGTCCTATAACAATTTTCCATTTTACATCTGCAGATGCTCTCTCTAATGTCTCGTTGAGCCATTTCATCTGGGTGACTACGTAATCCGCTTTATCTTCATGCAAAAAAGGATCGGTATCCATCATTATAAAAAGAACTTTATCTTTCTTCTTATCGGTTACCACGCTTTTTATCTCCTTGTCTTTATCCTTATTCAAGCTTATTTCTTTGGCGTAATAACGGGCAGGCATATTCCACCGGCGACTTACCTTACTATACCTGATCTGTGCATCAACATCAGAATGATAATCATGATTGCCAAATACCGGGTACCAATCGCATTGCAACGAATGAGCAGTGTAAATATTTTCGAATGAATAGTGCCAAAGCGGGTCGGTTTCACTAACTACACCTTTAGGGTAAAAGTTATCACCTACCGAAATAACAAAATTATTGGGATGCGCCGCGCCCCATTCGCCCATTTGTTTAGCTACCTCCAGCTGATCATATTCACCGTTACGGCCCCAATCACCAAGAGCCATAAAGTGCAGGGCAAAATCATCTTTTATAGATGCACTTGGCGATAGGTCGTCACTTTCAAAATGAGTAATCTGAGTTTTGGCCACGCTTGATAAAGGGCTTATCAGGGTAGCGCCAATGGCACCCATAGCCGTGTTTTTTACAAAATCTCTGCGTTTCATGCAATTATTAATTTAAACGGTAAACCAATAGTTTAAAGCTATCCGGAACAGGCGTTTTTGTGCCAGGCTGAAAATCAACGACCGGTAGATATAGCTTATGGGTTAATAGGTTGATAGCCATAGTTTTGGCCCTGTTTTGGGTAGTTATGGTTTGTATCAGTGTATAAGTATCCGGTGTGTCCTGTTTAAAAACGGTTGCGGTGCCATCCCCGTTAGAGACAATTATCAGTTTGTTTTTAGCATCGTAAACAACGGCATCTACACCAGCACCAATGGGTAGGGTTTGCACAATTTTGCCGGTTTGGGTATCAATTACACTTAATCCCTTATTTTCGCGGCATACGGTAAACAGGCGTTCGTTTTTTTTATCTAAAGCCAAACCTGTAGGACCCCCACAAGGTGCAAGCGGGTAGTTTTTAATTACTTTTAAGGTTTTAGTATCAATTACATTTAAGCTGCTTTTATCTTCAAGATTGTTGTAAATAATGCCTTTGCCGTCGGCAACAGCAAACTCAGGTGCGCCGCCCATATCAATCGAGGTAACTTGCTTTAGTTCTTTTGGATCAACCACTACACAGGCGCTGCTATGGCCTTCAAATGCGAAGATCTTTTTTGAATACGGATCATAAATAATACCATCGGCGCCATTACCTGTTACCGGGATATCTTTAACAACCTTTAATGTTTTGATATTAAAAGCTATAACTGCGTTGGCTTTGCCATCGCTTATAAACCCAAGGTTAAGCTCATTAACGATGGCAATACCATGTACGCCTTTCATATCGGCAATGGTCCCAATCACTTTTTCGGTTTTAAGATCCACAACGTTCACTGCCGTACCATGTGAGGCATATAAAATCTGGTTAATCTGGTCAATATATACATAATCATAGCCGCCGTTGCCTGGCAGGGGGATAGTTTTATCGGCCACATAACTTAGGTTTTGAGCCGATGCGAAAAAAGGGAATATGGTAAATAAAAAAAGAGTAAATAGTTTGCAATTGCTGATTTTCATACTTTAAGTTGTTATAGGTGAATGAGGACAGGCATAAACCCGCCCTCCAAAATGATTTATTTAGTGCTGATTGCCTTTACCATCAGAGGTGTAAGCACCCATGTCAAGGTTATATTTTGTATTCCCTGCACTGAAAGCCGGTGAAGTACTTTGCAAATGAAAATCATTGGTATTTGGGAAACCGTTTGGTGCAGCTACTGTGCCATCAAATTTTACAAATAAAGGATTGAGGTCGCCTATTTTTTTGGAGATCAGATCAGTAGGTTGTGGTTTGCCCAAGCCGGATGCCGGATAAAAATTATCCCTGATATTGATCTTCTGTGATGGGTCAACCAGATCTGCATAGGTATCAACTGTAGCATAAAACAGGTTATTTCCATAAGTGGTATGCACCAGGTCGCCATCACTAAAAAGCTCGATGCCATGATAATCGTTCACGATAATGTTATTGTAAATATGACCGATGGCGTTTACACCCACTGAGACCGCACGCCCAGGCTCGGCCGAGCCTCGTCTCCATCCGTTAGACACCAAAGTGTTATTATAAACATCCACTTCGGTTTGTGGGAAAGGTTTACTTGCATTGGTTTCAAGTTTTATCCCGCTGCCAGCCTGGCTAAACACCACATTATAAGCAACAACTCCCTTAGTGCCCGACTTTAGATTAATACCTTCACCGTCTGTACTTCCTGACGAACTAATGGTGTTTCTGAGTATCGTTACTGTCGCACCAAATAATCCCATCAGATCATCCTGACCATTGGTAAACCAGGAATCTTCAATATCAACAGGAATAGCGCTTGCCACGATGATCGTTCTTCTGGCGCTTCCTGACGCATCGGGTCCGCCTGTATTATCTATATGTGTCCATTTAATAGTAATGGCCTGGGCAGTATCTGCCTGAAAACCACCCCATGTACCAGGCTTATTTAAATCAGAATTGAAAAATATAGGTTGATCCTTGCTACCCAGTAATTGCAATACGCCCTGGATAGTAAATTGTGCATTATTTTTAACAATGACGATAGCGCCAGGTTGTGAGGCCAGTGTATCACCTTTTTTAACGGTTATATCGCCGGTTACTGTGTAAGTTTCACCTGTTAATAAGGTGCCCTTAACAAAACCACTGATATTACCTGGTGTAATTGGGCTGGACGCTGGTATTTTTACTTTGTTAAAGGTAGTGACCTCAGCCTTTTTACAGGAGTTCAACATAATGGTTAGCAAGCAGCCAACTATTAACAGATAATTATATCTTTTCATTTTGATTTTATGCTTAGTGTGCGTAACGGAAACCTATATTAAAACTCGCATTGGATACATCTCGTGATTGTACCAGGTTATTGATCTTAATGGTAGTAGGGGTATTCAACAAATTGTTAACTTTTGCAGTGAGTGTAATATGTTTGTTTATTTGTTTTTCTCCAGATAGAGCTAAAAAGGATTGTGGTTGTTGGTAATAATCATAACCGTAGTTGAGGTATACGAAGGGCAGAGTCCTGCTGGTATAGGTATAGGCTAATTGTACAAATGCCTTTTGTTTGTCATTTTTATATAAGAGTGAAAGATTAACAACATCTCCGGTTTGTCCCTGTAGGGGTCTGCTTTGCAGTTTAAGAACAGTAGTAGGAGCAGCAGTAGGATCTGATGTATTAACTGAGGTATAAAATTTGGGAGAAGTAATATTGGAGTAAGTGTAAGTATAGTTGGCAGAAACCCCTAAGTCACCAAAATACCTGCTGTATACAATCTCAGCCCCTGCTACCTTAGCTGTACCAAAATTTTGAGGAGTTTGTTCAAATTGTCCTCCGTTTATTTCTTTTAAAGCAAATTCTATTGGATTTTTAATATTCTTGTAAAAACCACCAATGAAAAGCTGTTCTTCTTTGCCAGGGTATAATTCATACCGCAAGTCATAATTATCAGCTTCTGTATGAAGTACAGATGGGTTACCTGTAATATCACTACTTTGACCAAGAGTAGGAGTGGGTACTAATTCATATAAAGCCGGGCGTGCTATGGATTTAAAATATGATGCCCTAAGGTTTGCTTTGTCGCTTAGTTTATACTTTAAATTTAAGCTGGGTAAAACATCGGTATATGTTTTTTTTGCACTACTGGAAGTATCCAAAACAACCGGATGGGTATCATAACCTTGCACGGTGCCTTCCACACGTACGCCACCAACTATTTCCAGCTTATCAAGGGTAAGTTTAAACTCTCCGTATCCTGAGGTAATATTTTCATAGGCTGTATAATTGGCCTTATCACTTGTGGAGGTTCCGGTAACATTATAAACTATCCAATCAGCAGCATAAATATCGGTAAACGGGCTTTTTACACCGTTGGCTGTGCCCGTAGGTCTAAGCGTATACGAGTTTTGTTGATTGTACCTGGTACTATGTCTATATAAGCCACCAACCTTCAGTTCTATAGAATTTTTTTCTCCTAATGCCGCTTTATACCCCAGGTTAGCCATGGCGCTCAGATCCTTATTGCCGCTTTTTTGCCATATCCTTGAAATATTATCAAAGTAGTCAGGAGTACTTGTAAAGTCGGGATTGATCAGGTGATTGATCGATATATCTGCCCGGTCAGGTGCGTTTTGTGTAGCATTGGAATATATGCCAGACCAATCAAAAAGAAAATGCTTTGCAATTATATGTTTACCATTTAACTTAAGATTTTCGACAAACTGACTCTGGGTAGTTGATCTGTTATCATTAAATACAGTTCCTGTACCGGGACCTATCCTGCCTCCATTGCCGCCCACTATAGAGGTGTCAATACTTAAACGGGTTTGAGCTATGTATGTGTACAGAAAAACATTATCCAGACTTATTTTATTGTTATCGTCAAGTTTATAGTCCAAATGGGCCGATAAGCCATTATTTAGCTGTTGGGTTGAATACGCCCTGTTGGCAACATCAGTGATTATTGGTTGAAAATTACTCGATTGAGGATCTATCTGGGCAAGATTAAATTGTGAATTGGTACCGTAATACTGATTTTGATAGCTATCAGCCACAATAAAACCTAATTTATTCTTTAAAAATCGGCGGCCGTAGGTAAATCCTAACAGGGAGGTTAGCGGTGCATTTTTTTTAGTAAAATCAAGGTTAGGACGGGTAAAATAGCTCGGCGGAGCTATATATCCCTGCCCAAATCTTTCAGTGGGACTTTTAATGACAGCGCCGTGAACAAAATCATCAAATTTACGGTTAAAAAACAGGGCGCTGTAACCAATTGATGCATTAGCAGTAAAGTATTCATACTCTGGTGCATCCTTAAATACCAGGTTTACAGTACCGCCAATGGCATCACCCTCCATATCCGGGGTTAAGGTTTTACTGACCTCAATTTTCTCCAAAAGATCGGACGGAACTATACTCAGCGATATAAACCTGGATACAGGATCCGGACTGGTAACTTTTACGCCATTAATTAACGTATTGTTATAGCGCGGTTCCAACCCCCTGATGATGGCATATGCTTCATCAGATCCACTGTTGCGCTGTAAAGTGACCGCTGATACACGCTGTAACGCATTGGCTGCATTAATATCCGGCGATCTTTGCATGGCCTGTGCCGAAATTATATTGGTAATATTACCCGCGTTTTTCTCCGAACGGCGGGAGGACGATTCAGATTCCGCGTTAGCCTTTGCATATACACTTATCGCTTTTAGTGATTCGGTTTTTTCGGTAAGCGCCATATTTAAAGTCAGCGTTTGTCCTGCAGAAAGCTCAATATGCTGTTCATAGTCCTTGTAACCAATGTATTTTACTTTGACTTTATAGGATCCCGGTGATACGCCGCTGATCTGGTAATGCCCAAAAGCATCGGTTATTGATCCTCCTTTTTGACCATCAAAATGTACGTAGGCGCCGCTTAGAGGTTCCTTGGTATTTTCATCTGTTATTTGCCCCTTCATCGCCGCGTTTTGGGCTGTGGCTATGGAAGAAAGAAAAAGAAAAACAACGATTAGGTATAGTTTATTCCTCATATGTTCAAGTGATTTTTTTTGCAAATCAATTCGTCAATTTGGGAGAAATGCTGAATAAACGACCGTAATTAAAATGTTAACTTATTGATAATCAAAATTTAATATTTAAGCTCGATAAAGAAGAAATTGACAATTATTTAGGGATTACTGAAAGAATAATTTAACCTGGATAGTATTTAATATTACCAATACGCTTAATTATCTGATCCATGATAATTATTGTATCACGCTGATTGCGCCGCGTCAGTTTCTGACAACCTGGGGTTGCCTATTATTACAGATGGTATAAGTTATTTTTCAGATACCCATGGTAATTTTCCTTTTCATGATATGCGGATCGTGGAAACCGATGTTTATGGCGAGTACAGAGCACTCAAGGTAAATGAAGTGGTTGGCTTTATTTATTTGATTAACAGTAAATTGCGGGGGAATGAAAAACGGGACAGAACTGGGTTTTTCCAATCTGTCCCGAAGAGTGACCTGGGAGAGGCTCGAACTCTCGACCCACTGATTAAGAGTCAGTTGCTCTACCGGCTGAGCTACCAAGTCATTTTTTATTGGGGTTGCAAATAAACAAAATTTTATTGAAGTCCGAAAGAGTTTTCTTTTGAAGTCCGAAAGACTGGGAATCAGTAAAGTCCGAAAGCTTTTTTACTTCCGTCTTTCCGACTTCCGGTCTTTTCTGATTTCCGGGCTCTTTATACCGCAGCGTATAGGTCGCTCCGTTGTTTTTCTACAACATCGCTGTTGATGTATTCGTCATAGGTCATCAGCTTATCTATATAGCCACCCGGGGTTAGTTCAAATATACGGTTGGCTACTGTTTCAACCAGCTCATGATCTCGTGAGGTGAACAAGATGGTACCCCTGAAGTCCTTCATGCCGTTATTAAGCGCTGTGATCGATTCCAGGTCTAGGTGGTTGGTAGGTTCATCAAACATCAGCAAATTGGCTTGTTGCAGCATCATGCGGCTAAACATGCAGCGCATTTTTTCGCCACCAGACAGTACATTGCTTTTTTTTAATACCTCTTCGCCAGAGAACAGCATACGACCTAAAAAGCCGCGGATAAACTGATCATCCTTTTCGCCTGGTGAGTATTCACGCAGCCAGTCGATCAGGTTATCATCCTTGCCTTTAAAGTATTCGGCATTATCAATAGGGATATCAGCCGGATTAATGGTAACGCCCCATTTAAATGAGCCTTTAAAGTCGGTATCCCTGCCGGTTAAAATATTATAGAACGCGGTAGTAGCTAAACTGTTTTGGGACAGCACAGCGATTTTATCACCTTTGTTTACCGTAAGGCTGATGTTGTTAAATAAAAGCTCGCCGTTAAGGGTTTTGCTTAAGTTTTCGATCTGTAATATCTGGTCGCCGGCTTCACGGCCCAGGTTGTTGAATATAATTCCAGGGTATTTACGGTTTGATGGCTGTATCTCGTCGATATTGATCTTATCCAGCGCTTTTTTACGACTGGTAGCTTGTTTCGATTTAGAAGCGTTGGCGCTAAAGCGGCGGATAAACTCCTGCAATTCCTTAACACGGTCCTCTGTCTTTTTATTCTGATCAGAGCGTTGTTTCAGAGCCAGCTGACTTGACTCGTACCAGAAAGTATAGTTACCGGTATAGATGGTCATTTTTGAGAAGTCGATATCCACCACGTGGGTACAAACCGTATCCAGGAAGTGCCTGTCGTGCGATACAACCAAAACAATAGCTTCGTATGATGCCAAAAAGTCTTCCAGCCAGCTTACGGTGTGGATGTCCAGATCATTGGTAGGCTCATCCAGCAATAAAATATCGGGTTTACCAAAAAGAGCCTGTGCTAATAATACGCGTACTTTTTGGGTATTGTCCAGGTCTTTTACCAGGTTGTAATGAAATTCCTCTTTAATACCCAGGTTGCTTAGCAGGGTAGCGGCATTGCTTTCGGCGTTCCAGCCATCCATTTCGGCAAACAGGTTTTCCAGCTCGCCGGCGCGCTCACCATCGGCATCGGTAAAATCTTCTTTCAGGTATATGGCGTCTTTTTCCTTCATTACGGCATACATCTCTTTGTAGCCCATCATCACGGTCTCGATAACCGTAAACTCGTCAAAGGCATAGTGATTCTGGCTTAAAACTGCCATACGTTCGCCCGGAGTAAAGCTTACTGAACCACTTGTTGGATCAATATCGCCCGAAAGGATCTTTAAAAATGTTGATTTACCGGCACCATTGGCACCTATAATGCCATAACAATTGCCCTGTGAAAATTTAAGATTAACGTCTTCAAATAAAGTCCGTTTTCCGTAACGTAATGATAGATTGGATACCGTGATCATGCTGCACCTGTAATTTGGCGCAAAAATACGGTAAATAGTTCATTTTTTTGGTATGCAGGCGGATATTAAATGGGGAGTTTTGAGGATTTTAATGGCTATACCGTCACATTTAATTGACATTGCCGTGTACATATTTGCCCATATTATGGGTAACTTTAAAACTAAGAGCTCATTTGAGCGTTATATAGTTATAAATTAACCAATTACAGAAAATGGAACAACCTTTGACTCAACAGATTTATACATTATTAAATATTACCAGTCATGGGAGCATTAATCATCACATTGGTTATTATCAACGTAATAATAGCCATTAACAATACACAGAAAAGGAAAGTATATTGATAGGCAGATGGTGCGCTTAACTCAATATTTCGGTTAAGCTATTTGTTTCATGATCCGCCAGTTTTTGTAGCGGTCCCGAAGCAAGCATCTTCATCATCATGTTCAGATCTGCATCAATAGTAAAAATAACATCTGTATGGTCGTTATCGAAAGATAACGACCATTTTAATTTCAGATCAAATGGCGGCTTTGCTGCCGGCACAATAATAATTTCCTGGTCAGGTATACGGCTTTCTATCTTTAAAGAAAGCTTAGCCATATTCTGGATGCTGAAATGAGCTTCGTCGGCGGTTGAAACCCATTCCTGTATATTTTCCGGCATCAATTTCTGGTGATTGTTAAAATCGGCCAAAAAAGCATAAACCTCGCCAATGGGTTTATTAATGCTGATATTGCTGGTGAAAGTGCTCATGTTTAGTCTTTAGTCTTAAGTTTGGAGTCTGAAGTCCTGGGGCAAGAATCTGGAAGGTGGTCTTTAACTTAAGACTTCGAACTTAAGGCTAAAGACTCGCAACTAGCTGGAAGCTATCTGTCCCCAGGCGGCCGGGTTTTCGCGCCATTGTTTTAAAATAGCCACGTCTTTATCGGCAATATATTGATGTTCTTCGGCATATTTTATCAAAGCGTTATAGTTTGATAAGGTAACAAAGGGGCAACCGGCTTGTTTAAAGTTTTCGGTGGCTACATCAAAACCATAGCTGAATATGGCTGCAAGACCGGCTACTTCGAAACCGGCGGCGCGTAAGGCTTCAACGGCCTGTAAACTACTTTTACCGGTTGATATCAGATCTTCAATAACCACTACGCGTTTGCCGGTGGTTGTAGAGGCATCTCCTTCAATCAAGCTGCCGGTTCCATGATCTTTCGGTTTTGAGCGTACGTAAATAAAAGGTAAACCCAATTCCTGGGCTACAAGCGCTCCTTGTGGTATACCGGCGGTTGCTACACCGGCTATGCAACCCACGCTGCCAAATTTTTCCTGTATAGCAACAGTTAATTGCTGACGGATATAAGTACGGATAGACGGATGAGAAAGTGTTACTCGGTTATCACAATAAATTGGCGATTTCCATCCCGACGCCCATGTAAAAGGATTGTTAGGTTGTAAT
>Ga0207671_10000454_pt1 | contig 56342 bp, 37 predicted proteins | sample KBSC24metaG_FD_184352 | JGI IMG/M metagenome (GOLD analysis project Ga0207671, IMG submission 184352) | Corn rhizosphere microbial communities from Kellogg Biological Station, Michigan, USA - KBS C2-4 metaG (SPAdes) (version 2) | ecosystem: Host-associated > Plants > Roots > Rhizosphere > Soil... | reverse complement strand
AGTTTCTGATGCGGAGTCGTCGGGGTTAACCTGCACAAAAAGGTGAACATGGTCGGGCAGAATGGCAAGTTCCTGGACAATCCACTGCTGCTCGTCGCACTTCTGCCGGATCAGGGTATCCAAGTTGCGAGCCACATCACCCACCAGCACTTTTTTGCGTAGACTGGTGAGAAGCCCGCCTAACACCCCGCTAAAGCTGGGGGGCTTGCAGCGGGCTTAATTCGGTCAAATATGGTGTCCGATGCACAGCGCTCCGAGAGCAACGACAATGCAGGCGGCGATACGGGAAGCGGTCAGTCGTTCATGCAGGAAGAAACGGCCAATCAGCGCGGCGAACACCACGCTGGTTTCACGCAGGGCCGATACTGGTCCTATCGGGCCGAGCGACATGGCAAAGATGATGATGCCATAGGTGATCAGTGAAGCAATACCGCCGCCTGCCGCCAGCCATGTCTCTCTCGGCCCCCGGATCAGGCTGTGCCAATCGCGAATGATGGCATAGACCGGCAGCATCAGGACACCGACCAGCAAGCACATCCAGACCGTATAGCCGATCGCGGTCCCCGAGAGCCGCACGCCGATTCCGTCCGTGACGCTGTAGGCAGCGATGAAGCATCCTGTGCCAAAGGCATAAGGAAAGGTGTCGAATTCCAGTTTGCCCTTCTGGAAGGCCAGCATAATAATTCCGGCAGACACCAGCAGCACGCCTGCAATATTGATTGGAGCGTACCGCTCACCGGCGAAAAGCGCTGCGCCGAGCGATACCAATATCGGCGAAGAGCCCCGCGCAATCGGGTAGGTCTGCCCGAGGTCGCCACTGCGATAGCTCCGCACGAGAAACAGGATATAGCCGATTTGAAACAACGCTGAGAGGAACGCGTATCCCAAACTTGCATGTGTCGGCATCGGGACGAAAGGAACCAGCCCCCCACAGACAATCGCGATAACGATGCACATCATGGTCATTGACCACAACCTGTCCGTGCCGGCGCGCAGCAGGGCATTCCAGCCGGCATGAAGCACAGCGGCTAGCAGAATGAGGAGGGTGATCCCAAGCGACATTCATATCCTCTCAGGGCGATGCCCATAATCCCGGCTTGAGGATCACTTTACCCTATGCACGATGTCAGGCGCCCGCGATACTTCACGCCGAGGGTGGACGGTTTTTGCCTGGATCGGTACGGATCCTCAGCCATTGAGGCAGTAATCGCCAGGGCAACTGGCGAATCTGCAATAGACGGTTAATCTCTGCCGGTGTTTGTAAGAGGGCAATTTTCGCATGAAAGTCAAGCTTAGTGTACGTCTCTCAGTAGCCATCTGGGGATTAGCCTTTTCGGCGCAGTGTGTTCTGGGCATTCAAACATTCACCGACGCGAAAACACCGGAAACGCGTCTGTCAGGAGTGATAGCATATAGCTGTCTCACCGGCAAAGAGGACAGCCCATATATTCCGAAAGTCTTTGATCTGTACATAGAGCGATTGCCCGGCCATAAGCCTATTCAGCTTACGGACGCCCGTCAATCTAAGTTATTGGGACATGATATCGGCGATGTGTCCATCGATGCAACAGGCAAATATGTGGCGTTTACCTGTCATGGCAGTTCGAGCCATCAGGCAAGTGTGGGATTATCACTGTGGATTGTCAATTTGCCCACGCGTTCTCTGACGCTTGTAACCAAAGACATCGCCAGTTACGAATGGTCGCCGAGAGGATCTCGACTTCTAACACTCTCATCCTCAACCCTGAATAACAAGTACTCAATATATGACGCAACCGTGAACACGAAGAGGGTGCTTATGTCTGCAACCGATGTTGCCGATCTGCACTGGATTAATAACGGCCGGAGCGTCATCTACGGTATCGCCAATAAGCTTGTCAAGGAAATGGAATTGAAATCCGGGAAAGTTATGACGAGGTGGAAGAGCCCCGATGATCAGGGATTCGAGATTTATGCCTCGCCGGTGAATCAAAGCGCAATCATCTATACCGGAACGAAGTGTTACTCCCTTGTAAGTAGTAGATCTGGTGTAAGTGGTAGATCCGGAAGGCTTAACTCATCGTTTGACGTCGGCAATTTCGACCCACCAGGATTGATTTGGTCTTCCGACGGCCGGCATTTTGCCATTCATGATTACACGCATTATCCACCTCGGGAGCCTGGTACCGATACCTTGCCAACTTGTACTGACCAATTCATTGATATCTGCGACAGCCGCAATGTAAAAGCCGGTAGAACTGCGCTTTCGTGGACTGATTCCGTTACCGGTCCCTACCGATATCGGTTGGTAAAATGGGTGAACCGGCGCGGATCGCTCTTAATTTTTGACCGTGGGGCGAATGAAGGAGGTAGTTCTAACCAGGGCCAGCTCATTTGCTATAACCCCGTTACAAGATCGAGAGATTCTCTAATCCAATTCGGCTTGATGATCAGCAGCATAGACTGGCATGAAGGCCCCTAAATATTCGTTGCGTGTAAGTGTAGCTGTGCTGAGCTGCAGAGCGCCACATATCCCACCCATCCAGAACAGATTAGGCTTGATCCGTGGTGCGGGCAGTACGCTCTGAGAGGTCGCGCCCGCACCATGGTTACTTCACTGCCAGGACTGAGAGCTGTGTCCTCAGGATCTGATGAAATCGAGAAGATCGGCGTTAATCTGATCCGCATGCGTGGTCGGCATACCATGCGGGAAACCAGGATAGGCTTTGAGCGTGCCATGTTTCAACAGCTTGATCGACCTTGCCGCGGTGATCGGGAAGGGGGCAATCTGATCGTCCTCGCCGTGCATCACCAGAACCGGCACGTCAATGCTGGCCAGGTCGTCATAAAACTCAGTCTCGGAGAAAACCTTGATGCAGTCGTAATGGGCTTTGATTCCGCCCATCATCCCTTGGCGCCACCAGTTGTCTCTAATCCCCTGTGAGATCACTGCGCCAGGACGGTTGTATCCATAGAAGGGAATCGTGATATCCTGATAGAACTGCGCACGATGATTGGCGGTGCCGTCACGAATGTCATCGAATACCTGCATCGGGACCCCGTCCGGATTCTTCTCCGATACCACCAGGCTGGGAGGGATAGCGCTGATGATCACTGCCTTGGAGACACGGCCATTGCCGTATTTCGCGGTGTAGCGAATCACCTCGCCGCCACCTGTTGAGTGGCCGATATGAACGGCGTTCTGAAGGTCGAGGACTTCAACGAGTTCGGCAACATCGGCGGCATAGGTATCCATGTCATTGCCGTTTACCGTCTGGCTGGAGCGGCCATGGCCGCGGCGATCATGGGCAATCACCCGGTAATTGTGTCCCAGAAAGAACATCATTTGAGCGTCCCAGTCGTCGGCCGACAGCGGCCAGCCATGATGGAAGAAGAGAGGCTGCCCGCTGCCCCAGTCCTTGTAGAAGATCGTCGTGCCATCCTGAGTTGTGATTGTGCTCACTGTTGTGGGTTCCTTTCGCCGGTACATCGCAATGTCAGTGCTCCCCGGTCGCGGGGATGTCTGTATTATCGTGATTCGGTGTGGTCGCAACGTCCCTATTCAACAGGAAAAACGTTCCGCTTACTCAAAGGACGGGCATGGTCTGGAAGCTGATAGCGGCCTACGCTTTGGAAGATACAGGTGAAAGTACCGACGCACCGTAAGTTGCTGGTTTCTCTTTGGGCTCGCAGAGTGATACTTTCGCACGGTAAAATTCGATGTCCGGAACACATTCACGTTTCTCAGCATCGGCCAGACATTCGGCGTAGCGTGTCTGCGCCTCTGTCCAATTTCCCTGGTGGAACAGCACATCGGCGAGGGTGCTTATGGCTGCGTTGCGGCAGCCCTGGCTGCCCGTGTGTTCATGGAGTAAGATCGCGTGTTCCAGGTGGGCTCGCGCTTCGGCGAAGCGGCCTTCGCCGGCGTAGAGCCCTGCCAGTTCGCGTAAACAATGCCCCATTCCTGTTTTGTCTCCCGCCCTTTGCCAGATATCCAGCGCTTTGATAAGGCAGTCGGCTGCGCCGGACGATTGGTTCATTCGGCAGAGAGTCAACGCTTTCCAGAACAGGGCGTCTGCCACGGGCGGCCATCCTCCTGTTATCCCGCGCCGGAGCTGGTATTGAGAGCGAAGTTGCAGAGCTTCATCCGCAGACCTAAGCGCCTCATGATATTCTCCCAGACTGTTTTGGATTTCACATCGTATTCGGAGATAAGTTGCAATTTCCATCCGTTCTCCGCCCTGAACATGCGCAAAGCATTCAATGGCGCGCTCAAGGTGCAACAAGGCTGCCCGTGAGTTTCCTGCATAGTGTGTAGCAAGTGTCAGGTATTCATAAATGACTGCGTGCCAGGCCCAGCCATCCTGAACTCTTTCGGGCCCCGCCTCTTCCAGTACCCTGCGCGCCTTGTCGAGACATTGGATTGCATTTGAGAATCGGTTTTGATACAACCACATGTATCCTGCGTGACGTCCGGCCTGCACCCGTAATACTGCTGCATATTTGGGATCGTTGCACACGTTTTCAAGATAGGGCAGGGCAAGAGCGGACAACGCGATTGCCCCTCGAAACCTCAGGAGGTTCAGGGAATTCAGCCGCTCATCGGTAGGTGGCTGTGCCAACGTCCAGTCCAGTGCGAGAGCAAGAAACGGTTCGGCTTCCGAAATTCTGCCTAACGGTGCGAGATTTTCACCGGGCGCGTTCTCGACTTGGACGATCCAGCGTTCGCACAATTGGCCGAGCCGCCGCTGCATCTGGCGCAAGACTGCTGCTGGAACACGATAGGCTTCACAGATCCTGTGGGCGGCAGCATCCCGGATCTCCTGGGGCATTGTGTAGCGCGTGAGCGCAGTATCGGAGCCGGGCTTTGTTATCAATAGCGCCTCTTTTGACATTGCGGTGAGAAGACGCAGTGAGACCTGGCAGACGTTTTGGGCCAGCTCCGCGGTAAACGGGGCAGGAAGAAATGTGAGCCGTAGGAACAGAAGGCGGTCAGATACAGGAAAGGTATCCAATCTCTCACGGACGAGAGCGACAAACCGTTCCTGCTCCTTTGGAGTCGTTCGGCGTCCGCGGTCTCGTTTCTCCTGCAGACGCGCCAGAGCGTCCGGCAGTCCGATAGTATCTTCCAGAGAGCTTACTATTTGAGCGCGGCCGGTCTCTCTCGCCAACCGCTGCGCCTCCTCGCGGGCAAGACGGTCCTCGGGCAGCAAGTGCAAGGCGCGCAGCGCCGTCTCCAGGGCGCCGTCTTTGTTGCCGCTCCTCTCAAGTTCTTCGCCAAGAGCCTGCAATACCATAACCATACGACCGTGAACTTCGGCGCGACAAGTCTGATACCATGCGTCCGCTTCATATCCTTCCGTGGCGCTATCGTGCCGGCGCAGTTCGCCATCCAGAAATTCACCCCGTATGTCTGCTGCAGCCTCAGTCAGCAATTGCAGCCGGACAGCTGGCGAGACGCTCTGTTGCGCCTGTTTATGAAGGGCAATAATCCGTTCAATATCGGTGGTAAACCATCCCGGAGCAGTTCTAACCGATCTGGGATCCGCTATTAAGCAGTTCGGAGAGAATTGCTTGCGCAATGAACTCAGCGCCACATTCAGGCTGGCCCGAGGTCCGCTGTCGCAGCCTCCCCAGAAACGCTCTGCAAGGGTGTCTCGAGTCACAGACCCTTGAGCGGTCATGCTGGATGAATGCAGGGATGGAAACAGCAAACACGTCAGGACTGCCCAGGTTTTTTGCGAGCGCAAATGCGCCCTTCGTTGTCCGCAATGCGCGTCCGGCGGGCCTAATAGCCGGAGCGTCCACATGCCGGAATTATGATTTTCCTCAATCATGCAGACTGTATACCACGCAACGAAATATTTTTCGACACGCCGGTCAAGACGCATCCTCCGTTAGAGTTTGGTTAGAGCAGAGCAGGTAATGTGAAGCTATCGTACGATACTGAGTAATAAAAATACAGGCCTCGCAGAGACACTTTTCAAACAATATGTGTTTCTGTTCGGGCTGAATTTTGCTATGACAGGAGAATTGACCATGCTCTGTTTCAAGAAGGAAGTGTCCGTTCTCCGGACATTCCTTGTTCTCTGTGCGATTCTGTTGATCCCGCTGAAGTTTGCGTTTGCGCAAGACCTTTTTGTCTCAAACTATTCCCCAAGCGGGATCCTTCGGTTCGACGGACATACCGGAACTCCGATAAACCTTGTAGTTTGCGCAGATACTCTGTCGGCTGTTCCGACCGGCGTTGCTGTCGGGCCGGACGGCGATCTGTACGTGGCCAACACATCGGCCGGGCAGGTGTTGCGGTTTGACAGCGTTACCGGAGCATATAAGGGTGTTTTCGCCCAGCTCGACCACAGCAATTTGCCGGCGGGTGTTGTTGCAGCCACTAATGTGCTTGATATTCTCTTCGGTCCCGATGGCAACCTTTACGCCTGCTATGACGGCTCGACCACATCGCTCACACCTCCCGGTTGCATCGTGCGATTTAGCGGCACAACAGGAGCTGTGATCGATGCGTTCGTGCCTACCGGGAGTGGTGGTCTTACGGATCCGCGCGGTCTTGCCTTCGACGCCTCCGGCGATCTGTACGTCAGCAGCGACGGCGGCCATCAAATCCTGCGCTACTCAGGTTCGACGGGCGCGCTATTGGGTGTGTTTGTGCCTAATGGCCCGAACGAGCCGGAAGGGCCCAGTCAACTTCGTTTTGGTCCCGATGGGAATCTCTATGTAGCCTGCTTCTATGGGAATTGCGTTCGGGAATACAATGGAAGCACCGGCGAGTTTATATCGGTGTTTGGACAAGGCGTACTGTCGAGCCCTGTCGGGTTGGGTTTTGGCCCTGACGGCAAGCTGTATGTCTCCTCATCCGATTACGGATCGGTAAAGAAGATCAACGTCGCAACGGGAGACGTCACTGATTTTGTGCCGCATGGAAGCAACGGGCTGGGGCAGGCTTCATATATTACCTTTGCCAATGCTCCTAACCCGCCGGCCCTACGCGTGGGGTCGCTTGCCGTTGGGCGTAGCCGCCAATCGGCGTGGTGCAACATGTCCGGTTATCATGATGCGATCCGCCAGGCGCTGCCGGGAGTTAATGTCAACTTTATCGTAAACGATGTTCTGACACCCCAGTTCCTGAACCAAATAGATATCGTTCTGCTTGGTTCGGTCTACAATGGCGCCAATGTGCCGATTGCGCCGCTCTCATCTAATGAGCAGCAGGCATTGTATGGCTTTGTTGCGGCCGGCAAGGCCGCGCTTCTTGCCGGAGACAGCACATACTTCGATCCGGCGAACAATTCGTTCTTCAATACCTTTGGGTGCGCCAGCACCGGTTTCTATGATGGGGGCTTCTATATGAACGTTCCTGATCCATCCGGCAACCCATTGACGAACGGGCCGATGGGTTTAGTAACTGCTCCTATTTTCGGATACGCCGGATGGTTTGCGCAGCTTCATCCGGCTGCGATCCCAGTCGCCTACCTTCCAAACGGCACGATCGGAGTGGCCTACATTCCCCGTGACGGGATACAATCCGGAAGCGGCGCTGTTGGCATGGGCACCGATATCTCATTTACCGTGATCGACTCACCATATTCTGAGAACAGACACTTATTTCAGAATACGGTCTATTATCTGGCGCAGGGACCGCGGCCGCCTGTCGCCAGCAACCAGAGCGTCACAGTGTATGCGGGCTGGTCTGTTCCGGTCACGCTTGCGGCCATAGATTCCCTCGGACTGCCGTTGACATATGCCATCGCAGCAAGTCCGGCAAACGGCGCGCTGTCCGGCTCCGCGCCAAATGTGACCTACACACCCAATCCGGGCTTTGTGGGAACGGACAGCTTTACGTTCAAGGCGAGCGATACGCTCTCGGGCTCCTCGCCGGCTACGGTATCCGTCAATGTGATCCCGGATCCCAGGATCGTTACCACACTCACCGTGACCGGAGCGACACACGCGGTCGGGACAGCAGCTACGGTTTCCAGCGTACTGAAGCGGACCAACCCGAGCGCCGCTCTCGCATCGGCGACTGTCGCATACAAACTCGACGGCGCTCTGCTGGGAACAAGGACCACGGCAGCCAATGGCTCGTCGTCATTCTCCCTCATCGTTCCGGAACCCGTGGGCAATCACATCCTCACCGTGGAGTTTGCCGGCGATACTCAATTCCGCCCGATATCGGCATCAGCGAACGTTGTTGCTACCGCGCCGCTCCTCTATTCCCTGACGGTGATCCCGACCATCGTTTACGGAGGAACGGCTTCCACCGGAACCGTCACGTTGACCGGGACTGCAGCGGTCGATACCAGCGTTTTGCTTCAGAGCACTGACAGCGCAGCCTCGGTTCCCGCATCGGTAACGGTTCTCGCCGGCGCATCGAGCGCCACATTCACTATCACCACATCGCCGGTTGCGGCAAACGCCACCCCCACGATCTCGGCAACTCTGGGAAGTGTTACAACCTCCAGAAACCTGACGGTGAAAGCGCCGATTCTCTCAACTCTACAGCTTTCGCCCACAAGCGTGACTGGAGGGGGGAATGTTACCGGAACTGTAACTCTGACCGGAACCGCTGCGGTGGATACACCCGTAACGCTCGCGAATACCAATACGAAGGCGGCATTGCCGGCGTCACCGGTAACGATTGCCGCTGGAACGTCCTCGGTATCCTTCACCATGACCACTATCCCCACCACCACATCGGTCAGTGGAACCGTAACGGCTACAGTGGGAACTATCACGAAAAGTATTACCCTCAAAGTCACTCCATAGAAGTGGTGTTCTGCTCCCGACAATGCCCACCAGGCATTGCCGGGAGATAAACGTAGTTTGCCTCCAATATCATTTTGGTCCCAATTTTATGGTACCAAAATGTGGAAATTTCTAGCTTAGAAAACCAAAATGAGCTTTTGATATCCTCATATATTGATAAGAACTGTGAGGTATTATATTATTTTTCTGATTTTTACCAGAAATTAAATATAGAGGAATATCGTTTTAATGGCGTTTGTTGTAATTTGATGACGATAAATCTGAGAAATTTACCTCATCCGTTTATATTTCTGATCAAGATCGCAAAACCCGGTGGCTCCGATTATGGTACCGAATATGGATATTGTCCAGGTAAGATTCTGCTGTCCCATAACTGAACGTCTCTTTGCGTTCACTACCCCATAATCGCGTCCGGATCGCTTCGTATCTGAAAGGTAAGTTTCTCATGCTTTACCAACGGTGTTCCTCCCTGTTTCGGGCAGGAATGCTCACTCTTATCACCGGTTCTGCCTTATGGCAGATCGCGCAAAGCCCGGTTTTCGCTCAGGCAACCGATGGCATATCTCCGCGCGCCGGGTTGACCCAGGGCAGCGACGGATACCTTTACGGTATTACTTCCTCAGGCGGCGCTAACAACCTCGGCACCCTCTATAAAGTCGACACAACCGGCGCCAATTACAGTATCGTGCACTCTTTTGCTGGAGGCGCGAGTGACGGAGCCAATCCCTGGTCGACACCATTTCAGGGCGCGGACGGCATGTTTTATGGTGTTACATACGCCGGCGGCTCTTCTAACGTTGGAATCATTTACAAGATTGACCCTGCCACCGGCGCTCTGACAAACCTCTATTCGTTTACGGGATCGCTTGGAGCGCATCCGGACAGCTTGACCGGCGATACGGCCAACCCGCCGAACCTCTATGTGACGACATGGAGCACAACAATCGTCAAGTGCGCGTCGAACGGGACGGTATCTCTGCTGCATACGTTGACGGCCGCCGAGGGACAGAACCCCAATGGAATACTCCTGAGTGGCGGAGCGTTGTACGCGACTGCGGGAAATGGCGGCGCGAACGGATATGGCTCACTCATTAAACTGAATACGGACGGCACCGGATTTTCGGTCATTCATTCGTTCACCAACACCGACGGCAGCAACCCTTTGTGCAAGTTGCTTCCGATCAGCGGTGTCCTCTACGGAACGACGGGATACGGAACTCAGGGCACGGATTTTAAGATCAATCCGGATGGAACCGGGTTTGCGCAGCTTACTGCGTATTCAGGCACGGGACCGAATTTCCCAACCGACGGACTTGCGGGAACCGGCACTTTCGCGTACGGCGTCAGCACCAAGGTTTCTGGCGCAGGAAATGGATCTGTCTATTCAGCCCAGCTTACGTCTCCCTATACGATCGCTTCGGTTCATTCGTTTATAGGGACGGACGGCTCTGCGCCACAGGGGCCGCCGCTGCTCATCGGTTCCACGCTTTACGGGGCTACCTTTGTCGGTGGCGCTTACAAGTCCGGCGTCGTCTATAAAGTCGGGACAAACGGCACGGGCTACACGATCCTTCACCAGTTCCATGCCGTAGCGCCGGATGTTCCCACGGGGCTTTCGACAACTCTTGGAACGGGGAAAGTCACGCTGTCGTGGGTGGCATCGAATGTGGCAACCAGCTACAAGATCTATCGGGGCACATCGCCGGGTTCCGAAACTCTGCTCGCGAGTCCGGTCGGCACGGGTACTTCGTACATAGATACCAGTGTGTCGAACGGCGTCACTTACTATTACAAGGTCTCGGCCGTCAATGCAATCGGCGAAAGCGCCATGTCCGGTGAAGCGGCTGGGGTTGTATTATTTACCAGTGCGAATACAGATGTATATTGCGTGAATACTCCAGGGTCTGCATTTTGGACATCAGGGCCGGATAACCTAACGCTTCTTACAAACCTGATATCCGGCCCGATCACGTTCCCTGCTATTCAGCCACAACCTTACGGTGGTACCGGTGTTGCTTACAGTCAGACCAAACTGCCGACGGCAAACTTCAACGTCACGTTCAAGTTTACGATCCTGCCGGCCGCTGAAACTCCCCAGAACCCCTGGTACAACTACAATTACGAATATGGCTGTGGCTTCGTTTTCTGTATCCAGTCGGCTGGAAATGCCTTTGCGGTGGATAGTGGCGGCCTTCACGACATCTCGGCCGGAGGCAGCCAATTCAATCTGGGGTATGCCGGCGTCAACCAGAGTCTTGCCGTGAAATTCGACACACACCAAGACCAGAATGACAACAATCCGCCTGCGGGACAACGATACAGCAGTACAGGCTGCTACGTAAATGGCGCCATTCTCAATGGCGGCTTGGTTGGCGGACCGTTGGATCAACTCGGATACGTTCCCGCCGACAGCGCGCAGGGCAATGGAAGCGGTGGCCAGATTGTGCAGCAGAATCTGGGAACGCAAGTGGGAAATGTATTGTCTAACCTCTCCTTGCTCAATGCGAACGTGAAGACTGTGAATGCAAGTTACAATGGCGCCACACTTACCGTCACAATCTCCGATTCTCAGGGGACTGACACCCGCTCCTATCTCGTCAATATCCCATCCTATGCGGGACCGAGCGCATACTTCGGATTCACGGTATCGAATGGTGGCGGGGTCAACACGAGCCTGACCAATATCGTTCAGATCAACAGCTGGCAGTATTCCGGCCATAGCTAAGGCAGCGCTTATCGCCGCTCACACACCCGATTGCCTTCCTGCTAGGCGATGATGTATACAGCATCGTTTTACGGCAGAGCGCATCGACAACAAAGCCCGGGCCACAATGGCCCGGGCTTTGTTGTCACTCGAACTGATCCATTTCTCTCAATCCAAACTCAAGAAGATATGAGAAGGTAAAAGATTGCAGATATGTCGGAAACGTAGTTTGAGTGTCGCTCAATCACTGGTATCCTCGAAATGCTTGATCACTAACTGTCCCATCGCCTTTACGATTCCTGCCGCGATAGCCGGTTTAATGGCAAATGCGAATGGACCTGTTAAGATCGCGGCCTCCAAGGCTGCAATTTGCCCTACCAATGCTGCCAATCCAACCACGCCAGCCGCAGTCGTTGCCTCTGCCATCGACCAATTGTTCTTGTAAATCTTCCCAATCTGGTAACACATTGTAGCCTCAAGGGTACATAATACTGCTGTTGCAGCGCCAGGGATAATTGCGGTTACCAACACGCTGCCTACTGCGGTGGCTGTGTACCCATTTACCCAGGATTCAGCTTTGCGGCGACGTTCATCATCCATATTAGTTCAACCTCAAATTCAACAATTGTTGAAAGTTTTTTAGGTTTTGGTACCTATTAATCTTATAGCTAATAAAAGGTTCTTTGTTACAAAAGAATCACAAAGTTTCTATATGGGTATCAGAGGCGTGCTGTGAAATTCGGCGGCTATTTCCATCCATTTCCATTGTGCAAAGGCGGGAAGGCAGGAAGTGAAGGGGCGTTTAGAGAAAAGGGGGGTTCGGATTGGATTTAGTCCGATAACGTTTTGCTCAGGGTGAATTATGTCAAAGGCGCATATTATCGGCATCTGTGGATCGGGCATGAGCGCGGTTGCAAAGCTCTTGAAGGATTCAGGGTGGGAGATTACGGGGTCTGATGATGGTTTCTATCCGCCGATCAGCGATCTGCTGATCGAATATGGCATTGCCTGCCACAGCGGTTACGCAGCCGCCAATATTCCGCCGGATGCGGATGTGATCGTCATCGGTAAGCATGCGCGCCTGATCCCTGAGGAGAACGATGAGGTGCGGGCTGCGTTCACATCGGGGATCGCCATCAAGTCTTATCCCGATGTCCTTGAGACGATGACCGTATCGACGGATAACTATGTTATCTGCGGTTCGTTTGGGAAGTCGACATGCGCTTCGCTCACCACCTGGATTTTGATGCAGGCGGGCAAAGATCCCAGCTTTATGATCGGCGCTCTAAGCCGTGGTCTGGGTGTGAATGCGCGTCTTGGGGAAGGCGGGATATTTGTTCTGGAGGGTGATGAGTACCCGTCGGCAAACTGGGATAATTCGTCGAAGTTTCTTCACTTCAATGCAAGGCATATTCTGCTCACCTCGGGTGAGCACGATCATGTCAATGTCTTTCCCACGGTCGAAGACTATCTTGAACCGTACAAACAGCTTGTTGGACAGTCCGGCCTCAAGACCATCACTGCCTGTCTGGACGGCGAAAATGTGCCGCTGATCCTTGCCGAGACTGCCGCCGCCGTCACGACATACAGCCTGAGCAATCCGCAAGCCGATTGGCGGGCAGGTTCCATTGCCCGAAACGGTCAGTACGTCGAGTTCGATCTGCTTCATGGGGATCGCATAGTATGCCGTCTGGAAACGCTGCTTCTGGGCGAACACAATGTGCAGAACATTGTGGGCGTATCGGCCCTTCTGCTTGGCACGGGCGCAGTTACACAGGAAGAACTGGCGGAAGGCGTTCGAACTTTTCAGGGGGTGCGCCGGCGGCTGGAGATGAAAACGAGCGGCAGCAGCATTCCGCTGTATGAAGATTTCGGAAGCTCGCGCGCCAAATTGCTGGCCGGGGTAAGCGCAGTTCGGAAACAGTATCCTGACCGAAAACTGCATATCGTGTTTGAGCCGCATACGTTCAGTTTCCGCAATCGCAATGCTCTCGCCTGGTACGACGACCTCTTTATCGGGGCAAATGAGGTGCATGTCTTTGAGCCGCCAACTCATGGGGCGGCAGGGCACGAACAGCTTTCGCTTGAGGAGATCGTCGAGCGGATCAATCAGAGCGGCGTTTCGGCAGTTCCCGTGCGGACCAAGGAAGAATTGCTTTTGAGCCTTAAGACTCGAATTGCGGGCAATGAAAGCGTGGTTCTCGTGGAGACGAGCGGCAACGCCGGCGGAGCCATTCCATATCTGACACAGTATCTCGATGAGACGTTTGGTCTGTAGATGTTGATAGGATCGCGAAAACGCCCGGGGCAGGAAAGAATTCTCTCCTGCCCCGGGTGTTTTCCGTTTGTCGTTACCGGTGAATTATGGCGTCACGGTGTAGTTTGTGGCGCTGGTGGCGGTTCCGGCTGCGTTGGATACTTTTATGGCGCCTGTGGCTGCCCCGGATGGTACGACCAGGGTGAGTTGTGTGGCGCTCCCGACTGTGTAGTTGGCGTCGATACCGCCCACCGTTACTCCGGAGATGCCGGCGAAGTTTGTGCCGTTGACGACTACCAGAGAGCCGACCTTGCCGCTTGGGGGCGAGAAGGATGTAATCGACGGCGCTGCGACGACGGTGAATGCGGCTGAACTTGTGGCTGTTCCTGCCGTTGTTTTGATCGTAATCTTGCCGCTCTGAGCGCTGGCCGGTACGACGGCGGCGATTTGAGTTGACGAGATTGCCGTAAATGACGCCGGTATATTGTTGACGCGCACGGATACAATGTTTGTCAGGTTTGTGCCCGTAATCAACACCACCGTTCCGATCGGACCGGAATTCGGCGTGAACGATGTGATCGTGGGCGCAGCCGCTGCGGTCACTGTGAAAGATGTGGCGCTCGATGTCGATCCGCCAGGATTGGTTATCTGGATCGGCCCGGTGGTCGCTCCGGCCGGCACGACGGCGGTGATTTGCGTTGCGGAGTTCACGGTGAATGCGGCGGATACTCCGTTGAAGGATACCGAAGTCGTTACTGTAAAGCTCGAACCGGAGAAGGTCACAAGTGTGCTGGGCGATCCGGATGCCGGCGCAAATGATGTTACAGTTGGCGGCAATGTGGAGACTACCGTGAAAGCCGTAGCGCTCGTTGCGGTTCCGCCGCCGGTGGTAACGGTTACCTTGCCGGTTGTGGCCCCTGCCGGCACTTTCGCCGTGATCTGTGCCGCGGAATTGACCGCGAATACGGAGACCTTCCCATTGAACTTTACGGCCGTGGCGCCCGTGAAGTTTGCCCCGGCGATTGTTATCGACGCTCCTATCCCGCCGCTTGCGGGAGTGAGGCCGGTTATGGCCGGCGCTGGGATCACGGTAAACACGCCCATAGTGGCCGTGGCGCTCTGGGTGGTGACTGTAATATTTCCGGTTGACGCGGCTCCTGCAGGAACCTTGGCGTTGATATGCGTGTCATCGACGATCGTGAAAGCCGCGGCCGCTCCATTGATGGTGACTGATGTTGCCGTGGCGAAGTTTGAGCCGGTAATGGCAACATTTGCCGCGATCCCGGCTGCCGTAGGAGAGAAACCGGCGATTGTGGGGAAATCGACATCGAGTTTGAACACGGTGCCGCCTTCGTTCTTGCCGCCATGCGCCCCGGCACCATAGAAGTTGCCGTCGGTTCCGAGAATAAGCGCGGCGTCGGGATTGCCGCCTGTGACGCCGTCGAAATTATGCAGCGTCGTGATGCCGTTCCCCGTGAACCTGAACAGGGTTCCCCGGTTGGCGGCGGCATCGAGGAATGTGCTGCCGTACAGGTTGCCGTCGAGCCCCATGGTTAAGGGGGCATAGGGAGAATATCCGCCTGTGCCATCGAACGAGAAGGCGTTGGTGATCAGGCCGTTCGTCGTTACCCTGAAAATGCCGCCGAAGCCTGCGCCACCCTGGTATCCCGTGCCGTACAGGTTGCCATCGGAGCCGAACACCAGGCCTTCATAGGGATTTCCTGTCGTTGCCGCCGTGAGTGGCTTTGTCCAGAGCAATGCGCCTGCCGTGCTCGACTTGAAGACGGTTCCGTAGCCATATGAGCCGCCCGCATTGGTTGTGCCGTACAGGCTGCCGTCGGGGCCTTGCACGATGGTGCAGTGCGGGCCTGTCCCGAGATTCCCTGTGAACGACTTGAGCACCGTCAGCTTTCCTGCCGTGGTCGCTTTAAAGAGCGTGCCGGCCGCGCCTGCCCCGGTTCCTCCGGCCATGGTAGCGCCGTAAAGGAAGCCGTCACTGCCGATAAGGAGCGTTCCGGTGGGATTTGCGCCGTGGATGGTGTCAAAGCCATAGAGCAGAGTTACCGTTGCAGACACAGGAGAGCCGGACAACGTCATCTTGTACAGCGTGCCGGCAGTTCCAGGACCGCCTGCGATCGCTGTGCCATAGAATGTGCCGTCCGGAGCCTGGACGAGACCACCGCTGGGGCCGTCGCCCAGGTTGTCGTCCTGACCGAAGTTGTAGAGGATGGTTACCGCCCCCTGCGGCGTCATCTTATATATGGTCCCTAAGTTGTAAAGTCCGCCGGTGTAGGTTGTGCCGTAGAAGTTGCCGTCGGAGGCAAGACACAGGCGGGCTTGAGGTGTAGTGCCGTCGTGGAGACCGCGGTTCAGGTCCATGACTGTTGTTAGGGAACCTGTCGTTGTCGCCTTGAAAACGGAACCCCATCCGTGAACGCCTCCGGTATAGCTTGCGCCGTATAGCGAACCGTCGGAGCCCTGCATCAATGGTCCGGGACTGGAGCCGTCGGCAGTGTTTGTAAAGCTGTACTGGTTGGTCACTGCCGGCTGTGTGCCCGGCTGCAGCTTGTAAATATTGCCGTATTGATTGTCGCCACCTGCGATCGTCGAACCATAAAGCGCGCCGTCGGCAGCCGCTACGAGGCTCGACTGGGGATATCCGCCGATGGGACCGCCCGGGAAATTATAGACGAGACTGAAGATGCCGTTGACGATCTTATAGATGGCGCCGTAGTTGAATGTGCCGCCCAGAGATGTCGTGCCGTAAAGCGTGCCGTCGGTGGCAGCCGTGACGCCGCTGTATGAGGGAGCATATCCGGTTGCGGATGTCAGCGATTTGATGATGTTCAGCGTCCCGATTGTCGAGACCTTGAATACCGTTCCCTGGCTGTTCGCCGCCCCGCCCTGTGTGGTGGTGCCGTAAAGGAGGCCGTCGGCGGGGTTCAGGAATAGGGGAGACTGCGGGTAATAGCCTGTCGATGTCGTAAACGCCCGAATAACCTTTCCGATACCCGACGTGGAGAGCTTGAAGACGCAGCCCAGGGCTGATGCGCTGCCTCCGCTCTGAGCCGTCCCGTAGAAATTGCCGTCTGAGCTGTTGTAGGTGAGGCCGGAGTAGGGGGTTGTGCCGTCGGAGGGCGTGGCTCCGAAGCTGTACAATACGCTTTCGACGCCTGCTGTCGTAAACTTGAAGGCTGCCCCGGCACTGTGCGCGCCTCCACCGGTTGTCGTGCCGTAGATGGCTCCATCCGGGCCGACTGTGAGCGGCCCCCATGGACCGTTGCCGTCGTTTGGAATGTCGCCGAAATTATAGACGGTCTGGAACTGTCCGGCCGGGGTGATTTTGAAGATGGTTCCCTGGGAGTGCGATCCTCCCGAACTCGTAGTTCCGTAATATGTTCCATCGGCGGTTTGAACCATGCGCGTCGCTGGCTGTTCACCGTCGTCGAGGGCATGGAAGTCGTGGAGCAGGGTGGTGGTCTGCGCGTGTGCGGGGCCGGAGCAGAGTCCGGCCGCAGCGCCGAGAAGACCGAGGAATACAAGCCGCAGCGCGAACGTGGCGCTGCCATGACATCGTTGTTTCAAGTGTGATCTCCTTGCTGTCGAAACTGCAGTAGTCTGATATTGGTCTTGCAAGGACTGATAGCGAAAGTCGCGATTGTAACTCACATAATAAGCGCTCGCTCAAGTCAGGGATTTGTTTTCACGAATTCCCCAAGCGTGTTATGCGAATAAAATGCCAGGACGTCAAAGTTCCATATGGTTAATATTCTCTAATTTGTTGCTTGCCTTGGCGGCCATCGACCCTGGCGGCCGGGTACCCTCCTGGTGGCACAGGCTAGAGAGTACACATGTCCGCCTTGCACACACATGTGAGGGTGCGTATGCCTGACTTCGCGGACTAAGAAATTGGACCATAGGTCCACTCCTAGTGTCCGAAGGGACACATGTGTACTCTCTAGACGCGGTTTCAACCGCCGGTCTTTTGGGGCAACCGCCTGCGTCTTATGGCGCTTGCGGGTCGATTAACCGCCTGCCTCTAGGCTTTTATCTGGTTGCATTGTGGCCTGCGGTTGCGGCGTGGCCATTTATCCCCTTCACAAAAACTAATCGCCGCCTGTCGGATCGAACCGTATTTGTGTCCATTATAAGTATATGCGAACCGAGGATATGCATGACTGGTATCTCCTGCGCCAGTACGTCAAACACAATTCACAGACGGCGTTCAGCCAGTTAGTCAACCGATACATTAATCTCGTGTACGCAACCAGTCGCCGGGAGGTAGGGGATGCGGCGCTGGCGGATGATGTTACCCAGGTCGTCTTCCTGACATTGGCCCGGCGGGCGCCAATGCTGATGCCCGATACGGTCCTGTCTCGTTGGCTTTTCACGGCTGCCCGTTTAACGGCCCGAGATGTCCTCAAGCAGGAACGGCGCAGGCGGGTACGAGAGATGAAGGCCAGCCGCGATTTACATACCGGCTATGAAACGGATCATGGAGACCTGTCGCTCGATCCGGCCGTGAATGTGGCTCTGGCCTCGTTGAGCGCCGGAGACTGGGAGGCCGTTTATCTGCGCTTCTATGAGGAGATGAGTCTGGCGGAGATTGGGCGGGCATTCGGAATTTCCGAGGATACCGCACAAAAACGAGTTTCCCGCGCGCTCCGGCGGCTGCGGAGTTCACTCACCGCCAGCGGCATCGGTGTGAGTCTTGCAGTTGAGGAGATCCTGCGTACAGAATCGGCGCGCGCCGCCCCTGAGGCATGCGCTCAGTCCGTTCTCCAGGGATCGCTGTCTTCAGGGACAGATACCTTAAGCGCGCTGACGACAGCGTCAAACGTTCAATACCTGGCAAGAGGAGTACTGAAAACAATGTATCTGAAAAATGCGCTGGCTACCGGCGTGGCTGTCGTAGTGGGAGTATCCGGCGTGAGTATGGCCCCATTCGTCGGCAAAACGTTGCGCGGAACAGCCTCAACGACCGCCAGCGGACCCCAAAGTCGAGTGGTAAGCAGCGTACCCTCAGCCGCAAAGCCGTCATTCGTGGCAGATGTAAAGGAGTACAATCGGCGATGGGCCGATATTTACAACAACCTCGCCCTTTATTCCGATCCCAAGGTCGTTTACAAGACCGTTAAGTTCAACAAGAACCAGGTCGTTATCCGCGCTCACGCGCCGAACATGCAGGAAGTTGGCTCATATCTGAAGACAATCTACCACGATCCGGATTTTACGAACGTCTCTGTCGACCGCATGCCGGGCTATCCGGAAGCGACCGTAAAAACATACCGCCTGGACGGCAAGCTGATCAGTGTTCGCAACGCCGACGGGACGAAATCTCCGCCTCCGCTTGTCCCGCAGGTGAGGGCGCGAAACGGAAAGAGAGTCACGGAAAGCCTTAAAACGGAGCGCGTATATACGGTCAGGGAAGTGCTGAAAAAGCAGCTCGCGTCCGCCCACTCACGTAAACAAAAACGGCAGATTATCCGCCATGCCAGGCGTCGGGTTCAGGTTAAGACCGAGCCAAAAGGTTTCTGGGTGACAATCACAGCAAACCTTAAACAACCGCTATTGCCTCCTGGTGTACAAGCGCGACCATAATTTAATCGTGGCGCATATGGCTGTCCGATTGATGTGTGAGAGAGAAGAGTGTAGTACCCACTTGCGGGGCATTTAACCACCTCTCCCTGGGACGTAATACAAACAGGCGAGGCAAAAATTGCCTCGCCTGTTTGTATGTGGTTACGTTATGGCCAGAGGTTATGGTGTAACCGCGAAGATTGCGGCGCTGGTGGCGGTTCCGCCGGATGTTGTGATTGTAATCTTGCCTGTCGTGGCGCCGGAGGGAACCTTGGCGGTGATTTGCGTCGACGCGTTCACCGTGTAGGTTGCCGCTTTGCCGTTGAACTTCACGGAGGTTGCGCCAGTCAATGTTGTTCCTGTGATGACGATCGATGCTCCCACTTTGCCGCTTGCGGGTGTAAAGCTTGTAATCTTGGGAGCCGTAACAAATGCGAATGGGGCGCTGCTCGTTGCCGTGCCTCCCGGGGCTGTGACGGTTATCAGGCCGCTTGCGCCGGGAGTATTGGGCACGAGGGCAGTAATCTTCGTCGCAGCGACTACGGTGAAGCCGGCGGCAGCAATACCATTGAACTTCACGGCTGTTGCGCCCGTAAAGCTGGTTCCGGTTATGGTAACCGACAGGCCCGCTCCGCCGGAGGTTGGGGTGAAACCTGCGATCGTGGGGGCAGGATAGAACGTGAACGTTGGCGAAGCTGCCGAGCCGGTGGAGGTGGCTATCTTTATCGGTCCGGTAGCGGCCGTGGCCGGAACGATAGCCGCGATCTGTGTTGGGCTGTCTACAGAATACCGGGTCGCACCCACGCCATTTGCGAACTTTACGGCCGTAATGCCGGTGAAGTTTGTGCCTGTGATGATGATTTTATCGCCGGCTTTGCCGCTTGCCGGGGCAATGGACGTGATTGTGGGCGTTGGGATCAGGGAGAATGTCCCTTTTGCGGTAGTTAAGGCCGGCGTCGTCACGGTGACGTTGCCGGTGAGCGCTGCGCCCGCCGGAACTTTGGCGTTGATATGGGTGTCGTCCACGACCGTGAATGTCGCGGACGCGTCGTTGATGGTGACGCCTGTCGCCGTGGCGAAGTTCGTTCCCGTGATAGTGACCGTTGCGCCGGGGGCTGCTTTGACAGGCGAGAAGGCAGCGATGGAGGGGAAATCCAGATCGAGCTTGAATATTGATCCGTCGTCCTCCGCACCTTCAAATGCTGTGCCGTAGAAATTGCCGTCGGGAGCGTAAATGATGGTCTCAGCAATGCCTCCGTTAAAATCGCCAGCCGTGCCGATGGTCGTGATCCCAATGCCTGTAAACCGGTACAGGGTTCCGGTGGGATAATTGCCGTACAAATAACCATCCGGTCCGGCGGTTAGCATCGGTGCCCATCGAACGTTGCTGGTATCTTGCGGGAAGCTGTACATTCTCGTAATTACGCCCGCCGAGGTTATCTTGAGAATTGCTCCGGCAGCTCCGGTACCGCCGTGCGTAGCAGCCGCGTACAGGTTTCCATCGGCTCCGAATGCCAGTCCTGCCAGGCACTCGCTCCCCTGGACGTTTGTCAGGTTCCGATACCAGAGGATGTTACCGGATGTCGTCATCTTGAGGATGACGCCGCTTCCCGTCGATCCACCCCCTCCGGTCACACAATACAAAGCGCCATCAGGTCCCTGAACGAGAGGAGCAACAGGGTGATAGCCGGTGGATGCCCGGATCAGGTTGTAGAGAACAGTATACTGACCCGCTGGAGTGATCTTGAAAATGACGCCCGAGCCTTCCGGCCCGCCGCCGGCGCTTGCCGTTCCATAGAGATTTCCGTCGGCAGCCAGAAGAAGTGTCGCTAACGGATTTGCGCCATGTGTCTGATCGAACTGGTGAATAGGCGTCACTGTCGCTTTGAGAGGTGTGCCCGATACCGTCATCTTGAATATGGTTCCGTATGGCAGAGTGCCGTACGATGATGATGCGACGCCGTAGAATGCTCCATTTGCGGTTTGAACCAGACCGCCATTTGGGGCGTATCCGACGCTATTCGCCCCGAAGCTGTAGAGAACATTGTATTCGCCGGACGGAGTGATCCTGTATATGGCGCCGGCATTGTAGCTGCCGCCATGTAATGTCGTGCCATATAAGTTGCCGTCGTGGCCGGCAATCGGGGCCGTTATCGGGAGCGCTCCGTCGCGAAATCCATCGGTCAGATCCTCTATAACGGTTAAGGGGCCTGTCGTTGCAACCTTGAACAGGATGCCGGTATTCTTGAAGGTTTTATCGTAGATGGAGCCATAGAGCAGGCCGTCCGCGCTGAGGATGAGCGGATTTGATCCATAACCGGCTGTGGCAGCCGGGAAATTATAGACATTTGACACGGCCGGCGCAGCGCCCAGCGTTACTTTATAGATGCCCGCGCCGGTATTGTCTTCATCCGCGGATGCTTCGCCATAAAGCGCGCCGTCATGAGCGGCTATGAGGGTTGTGTTTGGGCGAGCGCCGGTAGAGTTACTCGGGAAGTTGTAGATCGTGGCAAAGGCTCCGGCGTGAACTTTATAGACCGTGCCGAAGTCAGACAGGCCTCCATAGGAGGTGACGCCGTAAAGGTTGCCGTCCGTTCCCACTGTGAGTCCGCTTGAGCCGGGAGCGTAGCCCGTTGAACTGGTGAGGGATTTGACGACGGTCAGCGTTCCCGAAGTGGTGACCTTGAATACGGCGCCTTGACTGCCGGTATCGCCGCCCTGTGTCGTGGTGCCATACAGCAAACCGTCGGCGGGGTTGAGCACAAGGGGCGCCCATGGTGTATTGCCGGTTGTCGCAGAGAAGTACGATATAACAGTAATCACCCCGGCGGGCGACAATTTGTAAACGGTTCCGTACTGATTGTTGCCGCCTGCAGACGTTGTGCCGTAGAAGTATCCATCTGCGGAGTTATAGATGAGACCGCCGCGTGGGAGGATGCCAACAGTAGAAAAGTTAGCAATGACGCTTTCTACTCCGTCCGGCGTAACTTTGAATGCGGTTCCCTTGCTGAACTTGCCGCCAAGGTACGTTGTGCCGTAAATGGATCCATCCGGTCCAATAGCAAGCGCGCCGCTTGGATAAGAGCCGTCGAAAAAATCACCGCCAAAGTTGTAGATGGTCTGAAACTTGCCAGCCGGAGTGATCTTGAAGACCGTGCCGGTATTGTGCTTTCCACCGGTCGTTGTCGTTCCGTATATCGTGCCGTCGGGGGCTTGCACTTCACGCATTTCAGGATGCGTGCCGTCGGCGAATGTATTGAAGTCGCGGACCGAAGATATGGTCTGACTGTGCGCCGGAAGCGCAAATCCAATACCTGCCGGTAAGAGTATGAGAGCGCATCTTAGCGCATTGGGCTGACGTGAGGCTGGCAACGGTAATCTCCTGGCTGCATATGCAAAACGAATAGACTTGCGGATACGACGGCGTTGATTCCCTGATCGCCTCCAAGTGGTAGTTTGCTAGGCATTGAAAAATAAAATCTGACTGAAGGTATGAGCCGTCCTGATATTGAACCCTATTCCCAGGCGATTTTGCATGCCTGCTGTCAATTGTTGTGAGCAGGAGTTTGCGTATTCATCAGGCGCAGGTGGCATATTTGTATAGAAGTGGCTGGAGGATTGTTTGACGTACTTTGTTGGCTGCACAAGGCTTGAGTTTATCGATGAGCATATTGGCGTGACTGTTCCGATGGTTGTGATGTATTCGACGGAGATCCCTTCCCGTATGGAACAGATCGGGCCATATACTATGGATATCTCGATGGATGCCGAGCCGAGAGTCACCGGATTTCCGCTGGTCATGATTTCTCACGGCAGTGGCGGATCGAACCTGGCCTATCGCACGCTGGCGCATTATCTTGCATGCAATGGGTTTATTGTCTGCATGCTTGAGCATCCTTTTAACAATCGAAACGACAACAATTGGGCAGACACAACCGATAACCTGACAAACCGGCCACGGCACATCCGTATGGCGATGAAGTGGCTGCAGCGCAGCAGCAAATTCTCCAGGTACATGATGGGACGTACCTTTGCCATCATCGGCCACTCAATGGGGGGATATACGGCGCTGGCAGTGGCCGGCGGATGGCCATCTTCATTTCCGCATGAGTCGCCGGATGGGCAGTCTCAAAAGATCAGCGTAACGCCCGATGAGTGGGTTTATGGACTGGTGCTGCTGGCTCCGGCTGCTGTCTGGTTCAAGGAAGAGGGGGCGCTGAGCACCGTTGGCATTCCTATATTGATGCTGGTGGGAGAAAAAGACGAGTACACGCCTTTCGATGTGCATGGGCGGCTTATTCTTGATAGAGTCCCGGATGCGTCAAAGGTTCAGTACCGAATTATCGAAAATGGCGGGCACTTCTCATTCCTGAGTCCGTTTCCGGAATCGATGGCAAGCGCGGCGTTTGCGCCGTCACAGGATCCGCCTGGTTTTGACCGCGCGCGGTTTCACAAGGATATGAATGCCGAGATCCTGGATTTTTTGATGCGAGAGGTCGTGGGCAAACCATTGCGACTCTGCAATAAGGCATATCCCTGCGCATGCTGCGGACACATGGCGTTCGAACGGCAACCCGGTTCCTATGACGTCTGTCCGATCTGCTGGTGGGAAGACGATGAAGTGCAACTGCGGCCTAACTGGTGGAATTTTGGGGGCCCAAACAAGCCTATTCGTGTAGCGCAGTGGAAATATCAAAGGCGGGGACAGCTTCCGCCGGACGCGGTGTGGGAGAGGGAACCGATCGAAGGTGACGTGCGCGATCCCGATTGGTATCCTTTGCCGGAAGAAGCTCCTGTTGAAGCTCTTTCGGCAAAAGCACCGAGTGGACGCGAATATTTCGATGCTCTGGGTGAAGAGGAAACGGACGAAGGATATCCATACTACTGGCGGTGGACAGAAGATTTAAAGCCGCCGCGGCCGGCAACGTTTAGGTGAGATTGTTACCGTCGAGACCGGCCACATTATTGCATCCGATCAGGAGAACCGCTTTTGTCCGATACTATCGTCCCATATATCCTGCCCGACAGCGTGAAGTCGGGGCTGCTTGATCTCGCCGGCAATAGTGATCTGCTGATCATTGGCGAAGTCCACGGCACGCAAGAAGTGCCCCGTGTGGTCCTGGGCCTTCTTACTGATCTTGCTGCCACAGGATACGGCGCTCTCGCGATGGAGATGCCTGAATCTGAGAGGGGTCAGCTTCTTCAATGCCTGACAGGGGAGGTTGCGCCGCCTCCATTATTTGGGCACAGCGATTTCCGGGACGGCCGCGGAAACGCTCAGGCTCTTTCCTTGCTTGTGCAGGCTGCGCAAATGGGCTGGCAGATACTCTGTTTCGATGTCGCGCCGACAACACCAATCTTTGCATGGGCGGATCGCGATCGTGGCATGTCGGAAAACCTCTTAGGCCAATGGGAGAAAGACTGCCCCGGCCGCAAGGTGTTGGCCGTATGCGGCAACTTCCACTCGCGCCTCGTTCCGCCTACCGAACATACTGAGTTCTGGCCATCGTTTGCATATAGCGTTCAGCAGGCACGCCCTAATCTGGCGGTAAATTCCGTCAACGTTGTTTTCCACGGTGGAGAGTTTTATAACGGTGAAGTAAGGGCGTTTGGCAACGGCGGCGAACCGAACTTCGGTGACCCTGAGCTTCGTCCGGCCAATCGGCTGGGACACACAATCGATCTGCATCTGCCGCATGCGACAGCAGCAACGTTCCTTGATGGCGTTTGATTGATGGCTGTGATGTGTGATTTTGATATAAATATTGATATAGATATGAGACGTATAACGTGTTAATATTGGCGATTGCGTACACTAAACCGACTATAAATGGATCTTAAATTGCATATTAACCTGACTATTTTGACACTTATGAGTGATAGTATCGTTTATTCCTAAGTTGAAATGGCCGATATCACGAGGTATCCTATCTTTACCGTTGACGCGGGGTAGAGCAGTCCGGTAGCTCGTCGGGCTCATAACCCGGAGGTCACAGGTTCGAGTCCTGTTCCCGCTCCTTTAAAAATCGCCTTGGAGATCAAATGATCTCCAAGGCGATTTTTTCGTAGAACCTTGATTGAAGAATATGTGGTTACGCCCCAACGATGAGCAATAACAGAAGGTTCAAGTTGACTAGGGGCTGCCAGATGATATCCGATAACATCGTATATTACTGTGGCGGCGCATCTTTCGCCAATTCCACGAGCATATTTAATGTCCTCTTAAATGGTTTGGTGTCTCCATTCGCTGCGCGAAGAATAAGCGCCCCTTGCAGACGAGCAAACCAGTCCTCCGCAAAATGATGTGCATCCGCTTCGGACATGCCGCTATCATGTGCCAGTTCCGCGATTGCATTTAACCAGAGAGTGAGGATTTCTCCCACTAAGCGACGCGCGTCGGGTCCAATCCCGTCACATGCGAGCCGTCCTAAGAGACAATAAGCCTGTCCACCTTCATAGAGCTTATCAAAGGCTCTAACGATCTTGCTAATACGTGCTTCGAGCGGATCAGGCGCATCAGCAGTGCTGGCGATAACGTTTTGCATGAACGCTTTGCCTTGTTCCAGCACTGCTTCCGCCATCTGTTCCTTGCCTCTGGGGAAGTGGTGATAGAGACTTGATTTTCCAAGGCCGGTAGCCTGAGAAAATGTGGCGAGTGACGCTCCCTCGTATCCATGATCGCGAAAGACAACAAATAGCTGTTCGATAATCCTCGCTTTTTCTTTCGCATCTAAAGCCGCAGGCATATTACACCCTCTTTTGTACTGAACGTTCGTTATCCATTAGATAAATAACATTTTACACCCTATGGTTCCCAGAGTCTATCGTAAGCTACGCGGCAAGGTTTTCTTTAGCGATAGCGCTGACGCGATTGCGCCCGTCTCCCAGCAAAGCCTCCATTTGTGCAGCCACGGCATCGCGGATGTGAAGCGGTGCGGTATCGGGTCGTCCGGCATTAAAAGGCGGAGAGGGTGCATATTCGAGCGCCAACTGCACAGCTTGAGCGGTATCCGCTCCGCGCAATTCAGATATAAGTGTTAATGCGAAATCTACACCTGCGGTGACGCCGCCGCCGGTGATGATATTGCCATCACGCACAACACGCGAGGCATCCGGAATCGCTCCGAATGCTGATAGCATATCACGCCATGCCCAATGGCAGGCGGCGCGCCGCCCTTTCAGTACACCTGCTGCGCCAAGGATCAACGATCCTGAACAGACGGACGTCACATAACTGGCTGTCCCCGCTAAACGGCGCACGGCAGACAGGAATCGCGGATTTTCCATTGCTTCGATGCAGCCCAAGCCTCCCGGCACACAAAGCACGTCGCACTTCTCAATTGCCTCCAGGTCGGCAAGCTGATCGAAAGAGAGACCTTGTGAGCCAATGGCCGTTCCTTCAACAGACGCCACGATCACAGTAATATCAGGCACCATTGCAAGAAACTGATGCGGTGCAGTGAAATCGAGTTGTGTCACTTCGTTATAGACTGGAATAACAACGATGGTCATTTTTATAAGGCTCCATATCGGGATCGCAGTTCAATCCCCCAATATCCGTAGGTTAACAGACAGGAGGACGCGTTTAAGCGCCCTCCTGTCGGCTTTACTGCTCTAAGACGTAATCAAACTTTCCGGGCTGGACGATGAAGAACAGGCAATCCGTATCCGACAAACATTCGGTTACGTGCGCCTCTTCACCACGCTGGAACCAGTAGGAACCTGTCGGCAGCGGAACTGCCTCCCCACCCGGCGCGTGATTTGCCCCCACACCTTCTACCACGACGGCATAATAGTCTTCCGTATGGGTATGTACCGGGCTTTTGAAACCGGCTGGCATCCTGACAAATGTTCCATGGCGACCGTTTTGCAAATCGCCGTAAGCAGGACCAGCGAGCAATTCCCCCTTTTCTGTTTTGACGCCGGTATTGATGAAACTGATTTCGCTGGCCGGGACGCTAATTGAGGGTCCTTCGTGAACGATCAGTGTGGTTTCGAGCTTACTCACTGGCATTCTCCTTATAATGGGTGTGGATCACCGGGAAGTCGATCTCGGTTTGGTTCACATTGTTGAACAGGTTGGTCATGAAGCTGAACGACAGTTCCGCGATAATATCGAGGATTTGCGCGTCGGTATAACCGGCAGAGCGCACGGCCTCGATATCTGCCGCCTCGATATGGCCGCGCGATTTGGCAACCTTATAGGCGAACTGGACCGCAACATCGGCCTTGGGATCGGTCGAATGGCCTTCGCGATTCAAATCCATATCCTCTTGGGTCAGATGGCTGAATTTGCCGCCCAGGAAGGTGTGAGCGGATACGCAGTAATTGCACCCGTTGACCTCAGCAACTGCAATGTGGATACGCTCACGGGTTCCATTGCCAAGGCTTTTACCAATGGTCGCATGCAGATCGGCTACGCCCTTCAAGGCGTCCGGGCTATTTGCAAGCAGGGTGAAGAAGTTGGGGACACTGCCGAACAGCTTCTCATAGCGCTCAAGGATAGGTTTGGATTGAGCGGGTGTGCTTTCTTTTGTTGGTAGCGGAATACGGGACATGTTAGCCTCTTTCTATATTGTACCGATTGTTCAGTACGTTATGAGTAATATAATACCGAACGATCGGTACAATGTCAATAGCTACTTTGATTTTCCTGAATTTATTTCGCGAACGACAAAACGCATGATACTGTTATATGTACACTAAAATTTCAAAAGATACTTAGCTATAAGGTGAGTTCACTTGGGCGCGGCGTCCGCTTGCGGAGCAGTCCGCCGGTGGGGACGTAGAGAGGCACGTCGTAAGCGCTCGGGTTGCAGGTTTGTGGCAGGGTATAATGCGGCTGTTCGGTTTGGCTGACTTGGGAGGCCGCATCGCCATCATCGGGATTTGTGGTGTTTACTCCCGTCTGGGCTCCCAAATAAAGCCGCCTTACAGAAATCAATTTCTGTAAGGCGGCTTTTTTACGTCAACCCCAGTCTACATGTGGCACAAAGGGTCCATAAATCGCAAAGATTCAAAGCTCCTGCCGGACCACTTTGCCTGCCCCACAAACATGCAATCCCTCCAAACTTAGAGTTGGGCGTTCGTTCGGGACGCGGAAGGCGTGGTCTCAAAACGACCGGATACCATTGGCGACTTCAAGCGGGCAGGGGCGGGAATCAACCTCAAACTGTGGCATAATCAGCAGTTATGCGCCGTGTAAATGGCAAATGCTGCACATTTCCGGTGAAGAATGAGAGGAAATGATATGGCTATTAAGCGGATGGACAACGTCGGCATAGTGGTAGAATCCCTCGATACCGCCATCTCTTTTTTCGCCGAGCTTGGCCTGAAGCTCGAAGGGCGAGCCACGATCGAAGGAGAATGGGCCGGGCGCGTCACGGGACTGGGCCTCCAGCACGTCGAGATCGCCATGATGGTTACTCCCGACGGCCACAGCCGGCTCGAGATCTCGCGATTTCTCACCCCGCCTGTAGTCGCGGATCACCGGAACGCCCCTGTAAACGCTCTCGGCTACCTACGCGTCATGTTCACCGTGGACGATATCGACGAGTTACTTACCAGGCTCCGTAAGCACGGAGCGCAGCTCGTCGGCGAAGTGGTTCAGTACGAGGATTCGTATCGGCTCTGCTATATCCGCGGCCCCGAAGGACTTCTCATCGGGCTCGCTGAGCAGCTCGGATAAAGGGTCTCCACATGGATGAGAATACATCGTTTGCGGCGCGAGTAGTAAGATCTATCGTTACGGCGCGCGGCTTCGAGAGAAGGAGAATTGGAATAATACGATGAACAGGCAAGCGGAGAAGATTTTCGCATGTTTCGTTTTCGCTTATTCGCTTGCTTGAGCGCCGGGGCCATTCTTTTGGCCTGCCTTTCGCCGCTGCAGGCCGACCATTCTTATGTACAGGACGGCTCGATCGGAAAGGCTCCAGATCCTCCGAAGTTGCCTGGCTTGCTTTTGGAGACGCTGCCGCCGGACAAGTGGGTTGGTCAAAAGATCATCATACTGCCGGAGCAAGTAGCGCTGCAGCACTTTGGTTATGTGGGTATGGTTCGCGGTCGCCGCGGTAATTACTCGACACCGTACAAGGATATAGCAGGGAAAATCGCGACGATAACGTCGTGCCGTGTCGAGAATGGCTTGGAGACAATGAGGTTCACGGTTGATGGCACCAAGGACTCTTACGTCACGAAATTCTACGGACACCTCACGGACCCTATCAAGTTCGACAATATCGCTTTTGTTTCGGATCTGGATTTCGCGCGCGCCCAGTGGGAAGGGAAGTCTCTGTGGCCGACCGTGAGTAAGCTGCAGACATACGATCAATCGAAGGATCTCCCGAATGTGAATGGCGCGCTGTGGAACTCGTTATCCGATTTCGAGATCGAGAAGTTGAAACCGTTAACCGTTGATAAAGTCACAGCATCGTGGTACCCGGATCGCCCTATCCGTCTGATCCTGAAAACGGCCGACGGCAAAGAGGGGTTTGCAGATGTGCGGGTCAGCTACAACAATACGGGCAGTACGTCTGATACCAGATACGACTTTGATACTCAATTCTTGGCGACCGATCCCATGGCGAACTGCACGGATGAGATGCGGGAGGCCATAAAGGCGTCGAAAGTGATCGTCGGTATGACACCCGAGCAGGTCAAAATTTGTTGGGGAAAGCCTTCGATCATCATGGCAGGCAAAAACGAGGAGTGGCTTTATTGGGCGGGGTTGGTCCATATAGGATTTGATGTGCATTATGCATCGAGGTCTGCTACATTTGCAGACGGCAAAGTCATTTCGGTTACGGATGGTTAAATCGCCTTAGGACTCACATGATAATTACGTCGAGAGATCCTTTCCAGTTTACTGTGCCTCGACCCGCCATTCTTCCGTCGTGAGAAGCGGTACCTGTGGAACAGGCTGTCTGATCACCCGGATCGCAACATCGGATGCAGTCATACTACTGTCCCCAAGCATTTCCTTCGCCCTGCCTATCCGTTCACCGCTTCGGATAGCTTGCCGGATATTGCTTTATCCAGTGCATGGGCGACTTTCCAATAACCTTCCGAAACGTGCGGCTGAAGGCTGCGGATGTTGGAAACCCGACGCGTTCAGCGATGGCGCTGCAGGTCATATTGGCGTCGCAAAGCAACTCCCGCGCCTTTTCGATCCGTATCTGGATCAGATATTGATGGGGCGAAATGCCCGTGTAGGCCTTAAAGGATTTGCAGAAATGCGCCGGTGAAAGCCCGGCCACTTCACTCATTCTGTCTATAGAAATATCGTCCCAGTAATGTTGATGTAGCCAGCGGATTACCGTGTCGACATTTCGCCAGGAAGGCGCCTGCGTTTCCGGCAATGGAGCGCTTTCGGAAGCGTAGCGGGCTGTCAGGCCAAGTACCTCCAGAAGCAATCCGGGCGCAACGAGTTCGTGCCATATTTCCTGTACGCTCCACTCATCCCGCAGCGACAACAAGCATGAAGCAACCCGTTCACGCAGATCTGCGGCAAACGACGCATGCAGCGTGCCTGAAGTCAGTAAATTTGAATTCGGCGGCAGCATGAAGTGGACAATGATGTAGCGCTGTTCCAGCGAACGGATTACGTGGTACCCATGCGGCGTATTGGGTGGCATTATAAGAGCCGTGCCGGCTGTCATGGAATAGATGGCGTTTTCAACCCGAAAGTCGACATCGCCTTTCAGGCAGTATTGCAGCACATACTCGCGGTCCACGAACGACTGAATTGAACTAAACCAGTCGTCGCGCACCTGCACAATTTTTGGCATGTGTGCGAATGGCCCCGGGGATTCCACGGAACATGTCTTTAATTCCCTCAAGTCCGTCTGCAATCTGAAATCCTTCCCAATTCCCAGTCTACCAAAGAAATTCAGCCGTTGCGCCGAATCACAGGATTTGCCAACAAGTCGAACTTCTTGCCATCGACTGGAGCATCTGCTTGGTGATACCATAGGAGCGCGCCATATCATAGAAGGAGCCCTCCATGGCCACTAAGAAAATTGATCGATGCGCGGTTGTCATAACGTCGCCGCTTAAAGCCGAACTCGTCTCTCAGCCTTTGGAATACGGCGATCTGAAATCCACCGAACTGCTCGTGGAAACGGAATACAGCGTGATCAGCGCAGGCACAGAGCTTTCGATCTTCCGGGGAAATGAACCCTGGGCAGCGCTGCCTTTCATTCCTGGCTATGGCGCTGTGGGACGGGTGCTGGAAACCGGCAGCGACGTCACGCAGTTCGTTCCGGGGAACCGTGTCTTTACCTATGGATCCCACGCCAATGTAAATCTCATAGACGGCGGTCTTGTACTTGAGGCGCCGGATGCGCTGGACGGCGTGATTGTGCCGCTTCTTGCCCGTATGGGGCAAGTTGCCTTTACCTCAGTGCGCGTTGCAAACGCGGAACTGGGAGACATAGTAACCGTTCAGGGACTGGGCCTTGTCGGCAACCTTGCGGCGCAGCTATTTAAGCTGGCCGGTTGCACTGTAGTCGGCATCGACGTATCCCCTAAAAGACTTGCCGTCGCAAGAGCGTGCGGCGTCGATTTTGTAATCGATTCCGGCGCGACAGACCCGGCTGTAGCAATCAAAGAGATCACTGGCGGGGCCATGTCCGCCGTAGTCGTGGAAGCGACAGGAATTCCGAAACTGGTGGCGACTGCAGCGTGTATGGCTGCAAAAGGTGGGGAAGTCGTGCTGCTCGGCACGCCTCGCGGCAGCTACGATGGAAGCGCGACAGACTTGCTTATGAAGGTGCACCTTGCCTCGTCAGCCGTTGCGCTTATGGGCGCACACGAATGGATGTTGCCTCTGAAGCCCACGCCGGGCGTAAAGCATTCGATCGAACGAAACGTCCAACAACTGATGGAGTGGGCAGCGAACGGAAAGCTGCACGGCCGCGAACTGGTAAGCCATGTGGTTTCTCCGGAAATGGTCCCGGATGTCTACCGGGAACTAAATAGCCGCAACGAGGACTATTTCGGAGTCGTAATTGATTGGACGGCAAAACAAAAATGGTAAATTACTCTGCCGGGCAAGCGCACCCTCGTGCGTGCGTCAATAAACTTAGTTGTATCTTTGCCTTTGCTCTGCTGGGCAGCGGCGTTCAGGCCGGCGTCCCGGTTGCTTCCTCACATATGAGCGCCGGCCTGCCGCCTGTTGCCGCAGTGGATGGATACGGCCTGACCAGGAAAGAGCAGAAGGAGCACGAAGCAGGCGTACAGTGGTTTCGTGACGCCAAATTTGGCGTGTTCATTCACTTTGGTCTCTATTCCGTGCCGGCCGGCGAATGGAACGGCAATAAAGGCTATGGCGAATGGTTCCAGCTCGAGACCGGAATGCCCGGCGCTGAATATGCGAAGTTCGCCCGGCAGTTCAACCCGACAAAGTTCGATGCGAAGGAGTGGGTAAAGAACATCAAGAAGGCCGGGATAAAATACATCGTCATCACGACCAAACACCATGACGGCTTCGCCATGTACGATACGAAGCTGGAGGATTACAGCGTCGTTAAGGCAACGCCATGGGTTCACGATCCGATAAAGGATTTGGCGGCCGCGTGCAAAGGCTCGGGCGTCAAGTTGTGCTTTTACTATTCCCTTCCAGACTGGCATTCACCGGATTTCCCCGCTCAGTATTCGCAACGTCAATTTCACGGCAACCCGAACCCGAATGCGGATATCGAGAAGTACGTCACGTACATGAAAGGCCAAATCCACGAAATTTTGACGCAGTATGGCCCGATTGGAGCTCTCTGGTTCGATGACGGCGGTGCGTTTGGTGGTTTCGATAAAACCAGGTTGATCCACGCAAAGGAAATCATAGACGAAGTTCATGCGTTGCAGCCGAATTGCGTCATTGATGACCGTCTTGGACTGCCGGCTGACTACAATACCCCGGAGCAATTCATTCCATCCGGCCACCCCGACAAGCTGTTCGAAACCTGTCTTCCGCTCAACGACCACTGGGGCTACAACAAAAACGACCACAACTGGAAGTCGCCAGCGACTATTGTGCGCGATCTTGCCGCCTGCGCCAGTAAGGGTGGAAATCTTATTTTGGGTATCGGCGCCGTGGGTGACGGGACTTTTCCGCCCGCGGAAGCTGCGCCTTGTCTTGAAACAATCGGCCGGTGGCTGAAGGTCAACGGCAGTTCCATTTACGGCACGACCGCCCGTCCGTTCAAAATGTCGTGGCCATGGGGTCGCGCTACGAAAAAGGGCGGCAAACTCTATCTGCATGTCTTTACCTGGCCGGAAGACGGCAAGCTGACCGTTCCGATACAGAATGGGATAGAGTCGGCCTATCTGCTTGCGGATCCCAAACATACTCCCTTGACAGTGACCTCTTCGGAGCACGGCACGATGATCACACTGCCGGCACAAGCTCCCGATCCAATTGATAGCGTCGTTGCTGTACAAATTAGCGACCAATCGAAGATGGTGGAACTATCCCTGGATCTGGCACAAAACAAACCTGTGGAAGTTTCCAGTATGTGGCCGGGTCGTGAGGCGGAACTGAACCAGTCTCATATAACGGACGGCGATATAGGAACTTTTTGGGCTGCTGAAGAGCCGGACCGTACCGCCTGGGTGACAGTGGATTTGCAGGCGGCGCATGATGTATCATCAGCCATGCTGAGCGACGCGCCATTTGGCCGCACGCAAAGGTTTGATCTGGAAGCTCAGGTTGGCGGCGCATGGATAAAGATCGCTGAAGGAACGACCCTGGGAGAAGAGTTGCATCTCTCATTTCCTCCCGTAAAGGCGCAGCGCTTTCGCCTGAATATTCGTCAGGCCAGCGATACTCCGACACTGGCCGAGTTTCAGTTATATGGGAAATAACGAGAGTTGGTGTCTGCAGTAATTCGGTAGAGCTTAAGCAGCCATTGAATAACTGAGCGTTCCGTAATTCTGCTACAGCTTGTGGCAGAATTACCTAATATTCTCTCTTCATCTGATGCCCGGCGACCCGCCGAAGTCCGCGCGGGCTTACGCCGGTTACTTCCCGGAACTTGCGTGAGAAGTAGTTGCTATCTTGAAATCCCACTCGATAAGCAACCTCGGAGATGGTCATACTGCTGTCCTCAAGCATCTCTTTTGCCCTGCCTATCCGTTCGCGGATCAGATAGTCAATCGGTGAAGACCCCAGCACCTCGCGAAACTCACGCGTCAACGTTCGCCGTGACATACATCCCACTTCCGCCAGCTGGTCCAGGGTGATCGGGTCGGCGAAATTCTGGCGCATGTAACCCAGTACGCTTCCCAGCCGCAGCAGTGACCTTGCCTCAGGAGTGTCCAGATGTGAGTAAAACCGGCAGAGATCGCATACGATCAGCATAAAATGGGCCAGCATCGCAAACTGACATCCGGGCGCCCTGACCTCCCGCTCACGCAGCATCGCCTGCACGCGGACCTCGACTGCGTTGAGCTGCTCGGCCGAGAGCTGCAATCGGCTCTCAAAATTGTCTTGTTCGCGCAGCGCCGGCTCCAATGTAAACAGAACGTGATATCCCGGCAGCGAGTCGATATCGCGCAGCGGTAACGCCAGCTGTTCCATTCGGAACAGGATGTTGATGAGCTCCAGGGCATCGGATTCCGAGTAGCCATGATACTGGTTGCCGTGCAGAACAAAGACGTCTCCCGCTCCAATCGGATGCACGCCGCCGGGCGACCTGTGCAAGGCCGATCCGCGCGTCACAATCACCAATTCTGAAAATTGATGCCGATGGATTACCGTATCGGCGTGATGAGGCTCCTGACGGATGTCAAGGAGAACATCGGACGGCAACTCGATGACATGGTCTGCCACGAAATCTTCCATGGCGCACTTGTACCCGATAATGCTAATTTCTGTCCCGATAGTTAAGGTTCGGCGCATGGCCCAGATGTAATAATTGAACCCAAAGCCAGCGGCCGCCATTCTCCCAAACCCGCTTGCGTAGTTCCAGGTAGTCACGATCACCCAACGAATATCGCGTTGTGGTTCAGGAAGCAACAAACGAGATTGACATGCTAAAACAACACTGCCGTCTACCTCATCTGCCAGGCATGCGTAGAAAAACTCGACATTTCCGCGCAGCAATACTGTTAGCTACTGTTTCCCTGCCTTTCTTTGCGCCCTCCATCTTATGCGCGGCGGATCATTCGAGCGTAGAGGCGATCTCTCAAAAGATCGATAAAGAATTCGCCGCTCCCCCCGATACTGCCAAACCACGCGTGTACTGGTTCTGGGTTTACAATCGCATCGACAAGGCAGGCATCAAGCTCGACCTCGAAGAGTTCAAGGCAAAAGGGATCACCGGCGTCAACCTTATCAGCACTGGTGGATATGCCGGGGCCGCTCCGCTGCCGGGCGTGAAGTACCAAAGCTCCGAATGGTGGGATCTCTTTCGTTATGCGGCCAAAGAGGCCAAGCGTCTCAACATAGAGTTCGGCTTCAACCTCTCTGCCGGCGGCTGGGTGATGGAGGCTCCCTGGGTTACTCCCGACAATGCCATGAAGAAGGTTGTGCAGGCGAATGTGAATGTCGATGGACCGGAGAAGTTCTCGGGAAAGCTGCCACAGCCCGAAACGGTAGATGGCTACTATCACGACTATTGCGTGCAGGCATTCCCGCGTAAGAGCGCCGGCGCTGCCATCAATCTCAATGAGGTCATCGACATTACAGACAGACTTCAACCCGGCGGCACGCTTAAATGGGATGCGCCTAAAGGGCAGTGGACGATACTCCGAACGGGCTATACCCTGACAGGCGGCGGGCAGTGGCGCGCATATCCCGACGGCGATACATACGATGGGGGAGGCGGCTATCAGATCGACTACCTCAATTCCTCCGCGCTCGACGACCACTTCAAGCACCTCGGCCAGCCGGTCCTTACGGCAGTGCATCAGGCCGGCGGTCACCTCGCATACCTGTGGTCCGACAGCTGGGAATGCGGCAAGCTTACCTGGACACAGGATTTCCCGAACCAGTTCCGCAAGTACCGTGGCTACGATATCAAGCCATACTTGCCCGCGCTTCCGGGTGCAATCAGCTATGTGGACTACACGGCAACCTTCACGGCCACGGCCCCCACGCAGACATTATCCTTCGTAGGCACCAACCTGTCGGGCGGCGACAACACCATTTTTATAGACAACGTGCAAATCGCCTCATCCGCAGGAGTGTCCGTGCCGGTTCCCAACTCCGGCATTGAGACGCCCAGCATTGGATCGGGAAACTATAAATATGATCCACAAGGTGGTTCATGGGCCTTCGGAGGCTCGCCCGGCAATGGCTCAGGCATCGTCACCAACGGCAGTGGCTTTAACAACCCGAATGTGCCGCAGGGCAGCCAGGCGGCATTTGTCCAGGGAAATGGATCGATGTCGGAGGCCGTTCCCGGTTTTACTCCGGGAACGAAATACACCATTACCTTCTCCGTTGCGCAGCGGCCAGGGAATGCGCAGACATGGAACGTCAAAATTGATGACAATGTGATCGGAAGCTATAAGGCGTCGGAGGGGCTTACCGTCGTTGACGGCGATGTAACAGCCCGTTTCCGCGACGACATCGATCGAACCGTTCAAGATTGCATCGCCGATAACTTTTACGGACATTTCACCGACCTGTGCCATCAGAACGGCATAATCATGGGCAGCGAAGCGGCAGGGCCGAACAATATTCCGCCTGAGGATGCGCTGAAGAACTTGGGGCGCTGTGATTTCCCCGCCGGCGAATTCTGGGTGAACTACAGTCCCACCGGCGGTTATAATGCCGACAATTGGCTGCGGTTGAACCTCAAGCAAACCGCCTCGGCCGCGCATGTGTATGGACGGCGGCAGGTTCAGGCAGAATCGTTCACTCAAATGGAAGGCTATCGTACCCACTGGTCGCTTGGCCCGTCTGACCTGAAACCCTATGCCAACGACGCCTTCTGCGCGGGCATCAACCGCATCATGCTGCATCAGGCGACCTGTCAGCCGCCGTCGGACGGCAAGCCCGGCTATGAGTTTTGCGCAGGACAGCATTTTACACCCAACATAACCTGGTGGGAGCAATCGCCTGCCTTCTTCACATATCTCTCTCGCTGCTCGCATATGCTGCAGCAGGGGAACTTCGCGGGAGACGTTTGTTTCTACCTGGGCGAGAGACCTCCCACGCTGGCGCCTCCCAAATACAACAATCCCGAGCTTGGTCCCGGCTACGATTGCGACTACTGCAACGCCGAAGTTCTTCTAAAACGCATGTCGGTCAAAGACGGACGGATCGTGCTGCCAGACGGCACGAGTTACCGGCTGCTGGTGCTGCAAAATTGCGTCTCGCCCCTGCCGGAAATCGCCCAGCAGGTCGGCAGCTATCAGAGCCTTTCGGTTTCTCCTGTGCCATCGAATGAAATGTCGATCGAGGTAATCAAGAAACTCCGAGAACTCGTTCGCAGCGGGGCAACCATCGTGGGACCTCCTCCCGAAAAGGCCGCCGGATTAAAAGACTATCCGCAATGTGATGATGAAGTGAGGCATATTGCCGCCGAAATCTGGGGCGATTTGGATGGCAAGACTCGAACCGAGCGCCGTTTCGGTAAAGGCCGCGTCATATGGGGCAAGTCGCCGCGTGAGATCCTATTTGCCGATGGCGTGCGGCCGGACTTCACATATACGGGGCAGGCTGAGAAACCGGATGACCTCGACTACATCCATCGCACATTAGCCGATGCGGAGATCTACTTCGTCATCAATCGCAATCAACAGCCGGTGACGCAGAATTGCGCGTTTCGTGTTACCGGCAAGCAGCCCGAGATCTTTGATCCTGTAAGCGGCAGCATTCGGCCGGCAAATGCCTTTCGCCAGACCGGCGGCTGCACCACGCTGCCGCTAGAGTTCGATCGTTTCGGATCCCATTTCGTGGTGTTTCGTAAGAACATCAGTGACAAGGTAGCGGGAAGATACGATACAAACTTTCCCAAACTCGATAAACTGCAAGATCTCTTCGGCAGTTGGAATGTGACGTTCGATCCTATATGGGGCGGCCCGGCCAACGCCGAGTTTCCCGAATTAGTAAGCTGGACACAGAGGCCCGATGAGGGAACCAAATTCTATTCGGGCAAGGCTACGTATCATAAAACATTCGATCTGGTTGGAGGTCCAAACGGCAAAAAGCCGGCGAGTGATAAGACACAACGACTGTTTCTTGACCTGGGAGATGTTCGAAACGTTGCCGAAGTGCGGCTCAACGGCAAGAAACTCGGGATCCTCTGGTGCTTCCCCTGGCGCGTGGATATCACCAAAGCTGTGAAGCCCAAAGGCAATGTGCTGGAAGTCGACGTCATCAATCTCTGGGCAAATCGCGTCATCGGCGATCTGAACCTGCCCAAGGAGAAACGCCTCACCAAAACCCACGACGTTTTCCGTTTCGATGAGATCAGCACTAAAGCTTCGCTGATCGAATCGGGATTGCTAGGACCGGTTACAGTTTGCTCTGAGGGAGCTAGCAGCTACCGATAAAATCGCCTCCTTCCCTGCAATATGCGGGGAAGGAGGCGGTTAATCGCTGATCATTTACGGCAGAACCATAAAGTTCGTTGCGCTTGATGTTGTCCCGCCTGAGTATGTTAGAGTAATCTTGCCAGTGGTCGCTCCCATAGGAACCGTCGCTGTGATCTTGGTGGCCGAATTGAATGTCACGGTCTTGGAAACCGTTCCGTTGAACTTCACGTATGTCACACCCGTAAAGTTCGTTCCGGAGATCGATACAATGGCTCCAACCTTGCCCGATGCCGGGCTGAACGCCGTAATGCCCGGAGCGGATGGCGTCACGGTGAAGTTGCCCGCGCTGAGGCCGGTTCCGGCAGGCGTCGTAACCGAGATTTTGCCGGTGGTCGCGCCGTTAGGAACGACCGCCGTGATCGATGTCGCCGACTTTACGCTAATCGTCGGAGAAGCCGTTCCGTTGAACTTGACATAAGTGGCGCCGGTGAAGCTCGTGCCGGTGATGGTGATCAGCTTTCCTACCGGACCGCTCGTGGGCGTGAACGACGTCACCGTCGGCGCGGATGCGGTCACAGTGAAGTTCGTGGCGCTGGTGGCGACGCCCGCGGGAGTTGTGATCGTAATCTTGCCCGTGGTCGCGCCGTTAGGAACGACCGCCGTGATCGATGTCGTCGACTTTACGGTGACCGACTTGGATGCCGTTCCGTTGAACTTGACATAGGTCGCGCCGGTAAAGAGCGTTCCCGTGATGGTGATTAGTTTGCCCACCGGCCCGCTGGCCGGAGTGAAGTTCGTGATCGTGGGCTTGGGAGTGGTGACCGTGAAGTTTGCCGCGCTCGTTGCCGTTCCCTGCGGAGTAACAACTGTGATCTTACCGGTGGTCGCTCCGGCAGGAACGGTGGCTTTGACCGAGATTGCCGAAAGCGGTGTGAACGATGTCGCCGCTTTGCCGTTGAAGGATACTGCCGATGCGTTGGTCAGGTTCGTGCCCGATATGGTGACGGCAGTGCCGGCTGGTCCGCTTGTGGGAGTGAAGCTTGAGATTGTTGCCGTTCCCGTTGCGGTGGTGACTGTAAAGTTCGAGGAGCTTGTTGCCGTGCCGTTCGCCGTTGTGACGCTGACCTTGCCGGTTGTCGCTCCGCCTGGCACGGTCGCTTTGAGAGAAGTCGCTGACATTACAGTGAATGATGCTGGCACGCCGTTAAAGGCTACAGCAGATGTTCCGGTGAAGTTTGTGCCGGTGATTGTTACCACGGTCCCAACCGGTCCGGAAGCTGGTGTGAACGATGTGATCGAAGGCGAAGGAACAGTGTTGAATGTATAGGGCGTGGAAGATACTCCACTCGCCGATACGAAGAGGGAATAGGATCCAGTCGCCAATCCCGCAGGAAGTGAGAAGTCCGTGGTTTGCGTCTGGCCGGGGGCGCTGGGGTTCATTTGGCTGAAGTTAAATGTTTTCGCATAGGTGACATTGCCGATTGAATCCACGAGATATACGATGGGGTAGTGCGTATAGGGATTGGCTTCGTCTCCATAGGATGCGCCGTTTGTCAGGCCATTTAGTTGCGTGCCGGTGAGTGTCCATTTGTTCGACCCGGCGCTGGCCACCGATGTCACATGCGGCATCCAGGCACTTTGCGGGCCGCTTACCGGCGTGTAGACCCAATCGACATTATATCCATCCGCGAAGAGCACCTGCCCGTTCGGCAGCGCCAGCATGCGAGTGGCGTCGGCATAGCCTGCGAATCCACTGAAGGGCGGCGCAATCGGCGTAAAGCTGTTCGTCGCCGGATCGTATTCGGATATCTGGGTCAAGCCGTATTCAGTGTCGGGGGCTGAGGCGGTGCAAAGTACCTTGCCGTTTGCCTCGACGCAAGCGGAACAGTCCGTAGCTTTTGCGCCGCCGGGAATATCGGGACCGGCTACCCATGTTCCTGCTCCGGTGAGAGTCGTCGGAGGCGTGTAAATATCGGTATGGCCAGTTGCGCCGAGGATGAAGATCCTGCCGTCATAGAGCATCGAGGCCGGGCCTATCTCACCGGCAGCATCCACCAGCGCAGCAGGAATCGTTCCGGTAAGTATCCACTGATTGCTGGATGGTATGTAGCGCTGCCCGAGGGCATATGCGCTTAGAATCGTGCCATCGCGCAGCGAGGTCCAGCTCTGTTCATCGCCGGTATTTGAGAACATGGGAGCCGCATTTGACCAGGTATTGGTTGCCGGATTGTAAATGTCGGTATTGAGATCTCCCCAGTCGCTGCACAGGAGGTTCCCGTTCGGAAGAATGGCGGAGCCGGTGTCGCCAAGGTCAGAATAGAGGCTGTCCGGCCCCATCGTCCACGCGTTCGCGACCGGATCATAGACTTCGCAGGTGTTGTGATCCTTCGTTCCGTAGAGATACTCCCCGCCACCGTAGAATACGCGTCCGTCTTTGAGCACTGCTGTCTGCCCATACTGGGTTCCCACATGCGTCGATGCAATCTGAGTCCATGTGCCGTTCACATAGTTGCCTGAGGCATCCGGCGTCAGCTTGTACCAGTTCAGCATAGTAGCGTCGTATCCGTAGCTATGCGCAATGACCGTTCCGTCGGTGAGCAAAAGATGTGTCTCAAGGTAATCGGGCGAAGTGGTGACCTGGGTCCATGTGCCCTGTTGAGCAAATGCAGGATAGCTGCACGCGGCCAAAACGGCGCTGAGAAGGACTCGAGCAGCAATGATGGCGATTTTACTACCCGATCGAAAACATTTACAGTTTTGTATAATCAATGAGGTACTCCCTTGGTCGACTGTATATTCAGTTTATCATGGGGTGGAGGAATCCTGACGGTGAAGTTGTGTTGGCTACCCAGGGGCGAGTTCCAATCGAGTTCGCGTTAACGCCGGTCTGGGCCGGCGTTAACGCGATAGTGAGATGCCTAAGGTGTCGCCGACACCTCGGAGGATTTAGCGCCGACGCCGCCGCTGTTAGCTATGCCGTAGAAATTGCCGTCTGTACCCTGGATCAATGATGTTTTGGGGTGTCGTCCGTCGTTGGCAACTGTGCCATCGCTGAATTTATGCAGAATGCTGTAGGTAGATGCATGGGCTCGGCCTGCGAACAGCGGCTGGGTTAGTACGATCGCGGCGGATAGGGCTAATGGCCGCCACAGCGCGCGAAAACAACTCAAATTGGAGAAAAGTTCCGGCGACCGAGCCGGTGAGGCTGTGCCTCGGCTCAAACTCGTCATAGTGTGTCTTCCTTCCGTCACTGCGATAATGCCAGAATTAACCACAAATCACGCTGCAAGTTTACTCTTGGTATGGTTGCTTGTCAACGAAATTTTTCTTTTGCAGGCAAGCGTGAGGATTGCGACCGATGATGGCAGCGGCATTGGCGAATTCGCCAATGCCGGCAGGCTGCTGGAGTCGTGTGTTTATAATCTCTTGACGGGCGAGCTTTTATCGAGTGTATTTAACAAAAGTATTAAATAACAGACTGGTTAAATTCGATGCAGCCTGATCACCTCAGTACGATATTCTCTGCCCTTGCTGACCCTACTCGCCGTGCGATCCTGGCCCGGCTGGCGTCGGGGGAGGCGTCAGTGACACAGCTGGCAGAGCCGTTTGAGATGAGCATGCCTGCCATCTCAAGACACTTGAAGGTCCTTGAACATGCCGGACTGATCCATCGCGGCCGCGAGGCGCAGTGGCGGCCTTGCCGGCTCGATGCCGGACCGCTCAAGGAAGTCGTGGACTGGGCGGAATCCTATCGCCGCCATTGGGAAGAACGGTTCGACCAATTGGACGATATCTTGATTGAAATGCAAAATGAGGAGAAATAGCATGAGCGCAATCAGTGAACCTGCCGAGACAGCGAAGGACCGGGAAGTCATCATAGAACGAGTTTTCAATGCTCCGCGTGAGGCTGTGTTCCGGGCGTGGACCGATCCCAAGTATCTCAGCCGATGGTTTGCCCCGAGTGGCTGTACAATCCGTTTTCCCCGGCTCGATGTCCGCGAGGGCGGAAGTTTTCATTCATGTCTTACCACGCCGGACGGATATGAATGCTGGTGCCTGGGAGTTTACGAGGACATCGTCGCGCCGGAGAGAATCGTGTATACGATCGCCATGGCGGATGCCGATGGAAATTTGCTGGCATCTCTTGACGCCGGCAAAGATTCGGATTGGCCTGAGGAGACGCGTGTGACGGTAACATTTGCGGAATATGAAGGCAAGACCAAGATGACGCTTACTCAGTCAGTTCTTGAGTCGATTGCGAAGCGCACCGGGGCTTACCCGAGCTGGCTTAACATGTTTGATCGGCTTGAGGAAGAATTGACGAAGGGCTGAAGGCAGAGCAGGGGAGAAGCGGAAGTCCGTCCCGAAGAGATTTCTCTTCGAGACGGACTTCTGCGGTTTTGGCTAACCCCATTCCATTTACGGAGTGACGGTGTAGTTGGTGGCGCTGGTGGCATCGCCGGCGGCGTTAGAGACGACGATCGGGCCGGTCGTAGCGCCTGACGGCACGGTCAGCGTTAGCTGTGTCGCCTTGCCGACGGTGAAGTTGGCGTCGACGCCGTTGAGCGTTACGGCTGTCGCGCCGGTGAAGTTCGTGCCGTTAACGATCACCAGCGATCCTACTTTCCCGCTGGGAGGCGAGAAGGATGTGATCGTGGGCGCGGCCGTTACCGTGAAGGAGGCTGCGCTGGTTGCCGTTCCGCTTGACGTCTTGATCGCGATCTTGCCGGTTGCCGCGCCCGATGGAACGACTGCGACAATCTGTGTTGCGGAGATCGGCGTGTAAGACGCCGCCAGAGTGTTGAACCGCACGGATATGATATTCGTGAGGTTTGTGCCGTTGATGATCACTGCCGTTCCCGACGGCGCGGTGGCCGGGGTGAACGTGGTGATCGTTGGCGCGGTGGATGCCGCGACGGTGAATGTGGCCACGCTGGTGGCGGTGCCGCCGGGAGTGGTCACTTTGACCGTGCCGGTTGTGGCGCCGGCCGGCACGCTGGCCGTGATCTGTGTCGCTGCGTTCACGGCGTAAGTGGCAGGTGTTCCATTGAATAACACGGCTGTCGCTCCTGCTAAGTTCGTTCCTGTAATGACGACCTGTGTTCCAACCGGCCCGGTCGCCGGAGTGAAGCCGGAGATGGTCGGAGCCACAGCTGCTGTCACCGTAAAGTTCGTCGCGCTGGTAGCCATTCCTGCCGGAGTGGTCACCTTGATTGTACCGGTCGTTGCTCCTGAAGGAACATTGGCGCTGATGCTCGTTGCCGAGTTCACAGTGTACGATGTTGCGCCCGTGACATTGAACTTCACGGATGTGGCGCCGGTGAAGCCTGTTCCGGTGATCGTTACGAAGGTACCCACAGGCCCGGTTGCCGGTGTGAAGCTCGTAATCTTTGGCGCAGCAATGAAGGCAAATCCTGAAGGACTTTTGGCAATGCCGCCCTTTGTGGTTACGGAGATCAAGCCCGTTGCGGCGGCATTGTTCGGAACGACTGCCGTGATGGTTGTCGCCGAGCCGACCGTGAAGCTCGTTGCGGCCACAGTGTTGAAAGTTACCGCGGTAGCGCCGGTAAAGTTCTCGCCTGTAATTGTGACCACTCCGCCGGCTCCGGCCGAAGTCGGCGTGAAGCTGGTGATGGACGGCGTGGGATAGAACGTGAACGACGCCGCCGAGGTAGCCGTGCCGCCGGGAGTTGTTACCATGATCTTGCCGGTAGTCGCTTCCGCGGGAACGACTGCCGTGATCTGGGTGGCGCTCTTGACGATGTAGCTCGTGGCGCTAGCGCCGCCTGTGAATGTTACGGCTGTTGCGCCCGTGAACACGGTTCCCGTAATGGTGATCGTGTCTCCGGTCTTGCCGCTTGTAGGCGTGAAGCTCGTAATTGTCGGCGGCGGGATGAAGGTGAAGACACCTTTACTCGCCACGGCGACGGGAGTGGTTACGACGATATTGCCGGTAAGCGTGCCGCCTGCCGGAACGACAGCGTTGATATTGTTGTCATCGACAACGGTAAAGGTCGCCGCCTTCCCGTTGATGGTTACGCCGGTCGCGCCGGTGAAATTGGAACCCACGATCGCCACTGTGGCTCCCGTGGCAGCGGTCGCCGGCGAGAAGCCGGTGATAGCCGGAATATCGACATCGAGCTTAAATGCCGTGCCTCCGCCGGCTTTACCTCCCGCGGTCGTCATTCCATAGAAATTGCCGTCCGGACCGAGCGTCAGCGCCGCCACGGGATTGATCCCGAGTGTGTTGTTGAACGTGGCCAGCAGAGATACATTTACGCCGTCATACTGAAACAGCGTGCCTTTGCCGGTTGCGAGATCGTAATAGTTGGAGCCGTACATCTTGCCGTCAGGGGCAAGAACAAGAGGAGCGACGGGACGGTCTCCGGCAGTTCCATCGAACGACACGGCATTGGTTACGACTCCAGCCGTGGTCACCTTGAAGATGCCTCCGTATCCGACTCCTCCGCTATAGCCTGTCCCATACAAGTTTCCGTCAGGACCGAAAACCACACCTTCTTGAGGGGAGTAGGTTGTAGCACTGGTCAACGGCTTGATCCAAGCTGTGACCCCTGTGGTCGACATCTTGAAAACTGCCCCCAAGTTGCTCGTATTCCCTGCGCTGGTCGTTCCGTAAATGCTGCCGTCAGCGCCCTGCACCAGTGTGCAAAGCGGATACGAGCCTGTTGCAGGCAAGAATGTCTTGAGAACTGTCAGGACACCTGCGGGCGTCATCTTGAATACGGTGCCTGCTGCGCCCGTACCCGAGCCTCCGGCGTACGTAACGCCGTAGAGGTTGCCATCGGCGCCGCGAAGGAGAGTGCCGCGCGGATTCTGTCCATGTACGCTGTCGAATTGCGCAAGTGGGGTAACGCTGGCCCGGGCTGGAGATCCCGAAACCGTGAACTTGTAGACTGTGCCGTTGTTGCTTGAGCCGCCGTAGGCGGTTGTTCCGTAAAATGATCCGTCCGATGTCTGAACGACACCGCCATATGGATTGGTTCCGGCGCTTGCATCCAACCCAAAGTTGTAGATGATCGTCAGAGCGCCTTGAGGCGTTAATTGAAAGATCGTGCCTTGCCCGGCATATCCACCGTTTTTTGTTGTGCCGTAGAAGTTTCCGTCGGAAGCAAGCAGGAGTTTGCTTTGCGACGCAACGCCATCGTGGAAGCCCTGGTTAAGGTCCTGGATGACGGCAAAATCTCCACCTGTGCCGATCTTAAATATGCTGCCCCAGCCAAATCGCCCGCCGGCGCTCGTGCCTCCGTACAGATAGCCGTCGGTTCCTTGTGTAAGCCAGCCGGGCGCGGATCCGTCCGTGCTGCCCATGAAATTGTAAAGGGGCGCCACGGTAACCGGCGTGCCGAGTGTCACCTTGAAGATGCCGCCTAGGTTTCCCAGACCATTGTTTCCCTGCGGCCCGGAGATTTCAGAGCCGTACAGGTTGCCGTCGGCCCCCGCGGTCAACGTCACCTGAGGCGATCCTCCGATAGAACCTCCTGGGAAGCTGTAAATCGTGGTCAGTACGCCGGCTGCCACAGTGTAGATTGTTCCGTATCCGTATGTGCCTCCGCTGCGAGTGCATCCATAGAGCTTGCCGTTCGTTGCGACGACGAGACCTGCATAACTGGGGTATATCCCGGTGCTGTTGCTGAGTGAAGAAATGGTAGTCAATACGCCGGCTGTTGAGACCTTGAATACAGTTCCCTGGCTAGTGGTCCCGCCGCTCGTTGTCGTCCCATACAGAAATCCGTCTGCGGGGTTCAAGACGAGAGGCGACTGCGGATAGTTGCCCGTTGTACTCGAAAACGAGTAGATAGCCTTTTCGACTCCGGTGGTGGAAACCTTGAATATCGCTCCGTAGTTGTTGGTTCCGCCGGTGTAAGTGGCGCCGAAGAAACTGGCAGCAGCCGGAACATACACCAATCCGCCATATGGACTGGTGGCGTCTTTGGCGACGGATCCGAACGAATAGAGGAGCGTCTCCACGCCGGCAGGCGTCACCTTGAATACTGTGCCCGCGCTGGCTGATCCGCCTGAGCGGGTTGTCCCGTAGATTGAGCCGTCGGGGCCTAATGCCAGACGGCCGATTGGGTAGTATCCATCACCTGCCAGATCGCCAAAATTGTAAATGGTTTGGAACTGGCCTGTCGAAGTGATTTTAAATATTGTGCCGTAATTGTGAGAGCCGCCTGCGGTTGTGGAACCGTAGAGCGTTCCGTCGGCCGCCGTTGTCATTTGCATGAAGGGCTGTGAGCCGTCGGCCGTTGAGCCGAAATCATGGACAAGGCTGGTTGTCTGAGCCGTGGCGGGAAGTGCGCAGGTCCCGGCGGCTATACCCAGTAATGTGAGATGTGCCCATCGCGACGCACGCGTGGCGCCCCGATGCCGCTGATGTTTCACGTGTGTTCTCCTAGCTGTCGGTACTACAGTGATAAGGAAATCGCGCAACGTTCGGCGATATCGTTGGCCGGTCTGCCGGATGCGGCAGCGTAACACGCCGAGTAAGAGGTCTCGGCATGCGCTTATGTCCCGGGTTCCTGACATTATCGCTGAAGAGGCGTAACCGAAACCATGACCGAAGGCACGGAAAAAGCGTTACCGGAGGATAAGAGATGTGAGATTCTGTCTGTGTTACGCGTGTGGCGGCATCGATTGAGGAAAGAGCTGATCCTGCGCAAGTCCGGCCGACGCCCGGTTTGCCTTGATCTGTGTCTGAAGCCAGGCTATGCCACGTGGGATTCCGTAGTCGAGCATGGACTGTGAGTGTCCACCGGTGGATACGCGGGAAAACGTGACGTTTTTGTTGGTAAGCTTGAGCTTGTCCAGGAACGCCGTAACATCGCCCATAGGAACGTTGTAGTCATCATTGGCGTGGAAGAGAAAGACAGGGCAGGTGAGTGCCGATGTGTAAGTAATCGGCGAGCACTCCTTGAGAAACGATACGAAGCCTGGCACACGCAGAGACATCTCAAGCATACCGATCTTATCGACTCGGGATTGAATATCGCAGGCAGGCGCATAGGCTGCGCATCCCGCGATTCGAGGATCGTGCGAAGCGGCCATCAGCGCCATCGTTGCTCCTGAGCTGTGACCCGCAGTATACAACTGCTTTGGATCTACCATAGGCAGATTCTTCAGGGCATAGTCGACTGCCGCATGCGCATTGTCAATTCCGCAGTGCGATGCGCGGAACTGCGTTATTCCATTTACGACCTGGTTGCTGTTGAAGTAGTCCGAGCCGCCGTCGACGGAATAGGCGACGACTGCATATCCCACACGGGCATAGGGCAGGTGTTCAAGATGATTCTGAGGACCGAGTTTCTTCCCGTAATAGCATGTGGACGCATCCGGGGCAACAAAGATGCAGGGCAATTTCTGTCCGGGAGCATGCTTCGGGAGGTAGATCCAAAGGACGCGGGCGTCGTTTCCGCCGGCAAGATGCACTTCCTGGAACTGAATGCCCTTTTCAATCTTGGTCGCAGGCAGCACGGACGTCGCTGAATAAGGCAGTGTGCGCTGGGCCTTCGGCTCAAAAACGCCGAATAGGCTGCCGGCGACAATGCCGAACACTGCCAGACCGATTACCGGCCGAACCCACCGTGGTTCAGGTGCAGGAGGAGATGCAGGCTTCTTGCTGCTAAGGTTCATAAGAACCATTATACAGTAAGGCAGGCAAGCCTGCCTTACTGCATACGCTGATAATCTTATCGCTCGGGCGGCAGCAGAATAGCGGCGTGCAGTGCCGGGAGTGTGATGCTGAATGCGTTGCCGGTGTCGAGCGAAACTTGCCGGCCGGTGAGGCCGTCTATCAGGCCGGTCTTGCTAGCCGATTGGGTGGCGCTGTTGCCGGGCAGATGGATCTGGATCGTCTGCGGCTTGTCGGAGCGGTTTACGGCGATAACAGCCACTTGATTGTCGAAAGTGCGCGAATAGGCGAATGTCCGGGCCTGGTCGTCGGCAAGCAATATCGCAGGATCGCCCGATTGCAGCACGCGGCTCGAATTGCGCAGTTTGATCAGCTGTTTGTAGTAGGTGAGCATTGGATTGTCGCGCCTGACCATGTTCCAGTCCATTCCACGCCGATTGTCCGGGTCCCTTGCTCCCTCCATTCCGATCTCATCGCCATAGTAGATCGACGGCGCGCCAACCCAGGTGAACTGCACTGTTGCTGCAAGTCTGAGAAGATCTTGATCGCCGTGGCACTGGGTAAGGAATCGCGTCGTGTCGTGGGTGCTCAGCATGTTCATCATGTTGCGTGAGACCTGTGGCGGGTACCAGTTATAGATCTGCATCAGCCGTTTTGTGTAATCAGACGCCGCTGTTTTGCCATTCGCAAAGAATTCCACATTTGCGAAGAGGAACGGGTAGTTCATGGCGGCGTCCCACTGGTCGCCGGTCAGCCAGGCGGATGCGTTTCCCCATGTCTCTCCCACAATCCATGTCTGTGGATCGATGTTCTTGACATACTTCCGCATGCTTCGCCATAACCGCATATCCACTTCGTCGGCGACATCGAACCGCAGTCCTGCCAGCGGTACTTCCTTCTTCCAATAGCCAGCCACACCGAGCAGAAAATCTTGTGTCTGCGGGTTGACCACATTCAATTTCGGCATCTGCCATGCGCCGGAGAACGACTGATAGTTTGGAGGGTACTGCATGAGAACGGGAAACGACTTGATGAAATACCAGTCTTTGTACGGCGACGCTTTGCCGTTTTTGACGACATCGGCGAACTGCGGGAAGCCTGTTGCCGTGTGGTTGAATGCAAAGTCCATGACGGTTCGGATGCCGCGCGACTTCATCTCCCTGGTGAGGGCTGCAAACTCCGCATTCGTTCCGAACCTTGGATCGACTGTCATATAGTCTTCGGCATCGTACCGGTGATTGGAGGGTGATTTGAATACCGGTGTGAAGTAAACCGTGGAGATGCCAAGATCCGATAGGTATGGCAGGTGACGGCTTACGCCGGCGGCGTCGCCGCCGAACCAGCTGCCGCCGGAAGGTTTTGAATTCCAGGGCTGCACATCGGGGGGATCGTTTCGCTTATCGCCGTTGGCAAAACGGTCCGGGAATATCTGGTAGATAACCGATCGCTCCACCCAATCAGGTGTTACAAACGGTTTGAACTCTTTGGCCCTCAGATGAAACGGCTCCGCCGCCTTCTCAGAGAATCTGTTTGCCCCGAACTCCTCCGTTTTCGATCCGTCTACCAGCTCGAAATCATAGATGAGATCCCGTTTCCTGTTCCAGGGGATCTGAACTTGATACCGCGCATAGAGTTCGTCGGAATCCACCAAAGACATTGGGTAGCGATGGCCGCCAAGCTTGAGCCGGACCTCTTTTAAATCGTTTGCCCGCGTTCGTAGCGAAATCGTCAACTGGCCACGATCGTAATTGAGATAGGGGAGGGAGGTCGTATGCAACAGGGCGCTCTCGGCCGTGACGCCGTCGAGAGGGCTTGCGGGCAGAGCATAGTCCGGTGGAGCCAGAAACATCACGGAGTTGGTATTGCCGTTGCCGTCGTCCTCACTCTTGCTTGCCTGAGGATCCTGAATCCATGTGTCGCCGTCGATGACAAGTTTGTACAGGTATTTGCCGAACGGCAGCGTTAAAGTGGTGCGCCATGTCTTACCGTCCGCATCAGCCTTCAACGGATTTGCGGCTCGGTCCCAGCTGTTGAATGTGCCTGCGATGGAGACGGACTTCACACTGTTGGCGGGTTTGAAGACGATAACTTGTTGCGTCGTGGATGGTGGGGCCTCGACAGCCTGGCTTGGCTCGTTCTGATGCGTGTTTTGCGCCCAACCGCTTGGGGAAGCGACAGCCATACAATAAATGGCGCTTATTAGCGCGGCATTGCGCGAAATCTTTAGATAAACTCGTGATTTGGCCATGATATGTAATTCTATCATATGTGTCAATTGACTGCGAGCTTGCGTTGCGAGTTTGATGGAGCGCCGTTATGCGACACCATCGCCTGCCTGGTCGCGTTAGTCATTACAACAATGGCGCAGGAGGAAGCATATGGATCGAAAGTCAGTGTCATGGGTGGGCAAGATTGGGTGTTTGGCGGCTGCGGCTATTGTGGTCGGCATCGTCTATCCTGTCCTAACTCAACCCAGCCATGAGAGGACGCCACCGTCTTCCTGTATGTCGAACCTGAGGCAGATCGGGCTTGGAATTATGCAGTACGTGCAGGACAATGACGAATTGCTGCCGCTGCTGGACGACCCGAAGCGGAGCGCGACCTGGAAGGCGAATATCTTTCCGTATATCAAGAGCAAAACGGTATTCCAATGCCCTGCGAGAGAAGATCAGCAGGTTGGAACCGATGGACTGCCGATCAGCTATGCCGCCAATACCGCCGGGGTAGGGAAAGTGACGAAGGGTCGTGGCCCATTTGCGCCTTCGGTGAAACCGATCGGCCTTGCCCTAATCGATGACTCGACTCAACTCATCGCCGTTTGTGAAGTCCAGAAGACGACAAGCCCCGGCTTCGACATTGACGATCCATTCTTCGGCCCACGTCGGCAAGTGCTCTACGCAGGACATCGCCATCTGTCGAATTATCTGCTTCTTGACGGCCACGTCAAGGCTCTTTTGCCCGGCGATACATTTAGGAGTGTTGGTAAAGATCACTCCAAACTCATGAACCTGTGGTACGTCGACGGCACAAAGCCGCTGTCGAGTAATGGGCAACAGATCCTGGTGACGACAACGAAGGCATTTGCGGATTCGAAGGATTGAGCGCTACCAAATCTTAATGCTTGTTAGTTCTGTTGGATCGCTCTTGGCGAGAGCGATGATTTGTTCCTAACACGCGGCCGCTTCGCATCTGCGAAGTGGCCGTGTGTCGGTAACAGTTCTCTATGGGGTTCTCAAACGCCATAGCGCGGCGATGAGGCTGTCGATGTCTGCGCAATTGTTGTAGAAGGCTAAGGAGGGACGGACGGTCGATTCGACCCCGAAGCGCCGCAGGATGGGCTGGGCGCAGTGATGCCCGGAGCGCACGGCAATACCTTCGCGGCTCAAAGCTGCTCCGATTTCCGCCGTAGTAAGGCCATCGATAACAAATGACAGCACGCTGGCTTTGTCCGGGGCCGTGCCGATCAGGCGCAATTTCGGGATTTCCTTCAGGAGGCGTGTTGCATAGAGAAGGAGCTGATGTTCGTACTGTCCGATCAGGTCCATACCGATACGCATCACGTAGTCGATGGCAGCCCCAAGCCCGACGGCATCGGCAATATTACCGGTGCCTGCCTCGAACCGCGCCGGAGCCTTGTGGTAGGTGGTGCGCTCAAAGGTCACGTCTGCGATCATGTTCCCGCCACCTTGCCAGGGGGACGTGTCGTTCAATAGTCCTTCCTTGCCATAAATGACGCCGATACCCGTCGGTCCAAACACTTTGTGACCGGAGAAGACATACCAGTCCGCATCGAGTTCCTGGACATTGACGCGCATATGAGAGACTGCCTGCGCTCCATCAATGAGAACCTTCGCGCCGACTGCATGCGCCATCGCCGCCACGGTCGATACAGGAACGATGGTGCCCAGCGCATTCGATACGTGGGCAATAGACACGAGCTTCGTCTTCGGTCCCAGAAGTTTGGCGAGTTCGGACAGGATGATCTGTCCGTCATCGTCGACCGGGATCACGCGCAGCCTTGCGCCGGTTGACGCCGCAAGCTGCTGCCACGGAACGATATTCGCATGATGCTCCAGCCAGCCAATAACGATCTCGTCATCCTGGCCGATGTGCTGCCGTCCCCAACTCTGAGCGATGAGATTGATGCCTTCAGTCGCTCCACGGACGAACACTATCTCGTTCGCGGAGGCCGCGTTCAGGAATACACGCACCTTTTCACGTGCTCCTTCATATGCATCCGTGGCTCGTGCCGCAAGCTCGTGCGCCGCGCGATGAATATTGGAGTTTTCGTGTTCGTAGAAGTGTGTCAGACGATCAATCACCAGGCGAGGCTTCTGTGTGGTGGCTGCGTTGTCGAGCCAAACCAGCGGACGTCCGTTGACTTGTTCCGAGAGAATCGGAAAGTCCTTCCGAATTCGCGGAATGTCGAGAGCTCCCTGGTGTGCTGCTGGTAAACCCGGGACAGCGGACGAGAGATATTCGAACTCCGGCCTCAGAGAGGAAGACGCAGGTCCCGGCTGAGCCGGATTGGGATCGAGAAAGTAGAATGCAGGGCCGGTGATCGCTATCCCGGCGATTTGCGGTGGCGCTATTGATGCAGGGATAGGCAGCGGCAGCATACCGAGGATCGTTCCGTCGCCAGGATAGTCAAAGCCTGTGAACCCAAAGATGCCAGGGTTATGGGGGAGAGCCATCGAAGCGCCAGGAACGCCCGGGCCGGCAGGTTGTGTCGATGGGGCATGGTAAGGCGATTGCGTCGGCTGTTGTGAGCCGGGCAATCTGTGCTGATCGATGCCGTGGCTGTAATCACGGGCGACGAATGACTGCGCCGGTATTTCCGGAGCGTGCGACAATGACGCCGGCGCTCCTGTTACTCCCGGAGGGACGATATCGCCGGTTTGTGCCAAACTTGCCGGCGATTCTGCACCGGGGTGGCCGAAATTGCTGCCGTTCCCCAGTCCGGGTACCGCCGCCGGAACCGAGCTTACTGTTGCTGGATGCGGAGTGCCTGCTCCAACCGCCGGAATGGGCATCGAGTGCCCCCTTCCGGCCGAAAGCCCGATCGGCGCTACGTTAGGAGCGTTTTGCAGTGGCACGGCGGCCGGCGCTTCTTCAACTCCCGATGAGAGGCTTGTCGGGCCAGGCACATCCCGTGCAGAGTTCGGCAGGGCATTGAAGATATCGTTTGCCAGACGCTCAAGTGTCTGAACATCCGGCCAGCCGGCAGGTGTGCCGGCGTCATGACCAATTGTATTCATGATACTTGTTCGTTTCCACGCCTTCGAGCACGCCGATGGCATCTTCCGTGAGCACAGCTAGTGAGCAGTACAGCGAGACAAGGTATGAGGCTATGGCTTTGTGATTGATTCCCATGAACCGCACAGAGAGGCCGATGGATTGCTGGCCGGGCAGATTTGGCTGGAATAGACCGACAACACCCTGGCGGCGTTCGCCGGTACGGATGAGCAGGATGCTGGTTTTGTTGTTTTCAACCGGGACCTTATCGGATGGAATCAGCGGAATTCCTCGCCATGTAATGAACTGCGAACCAAAGAGCGATACAGTGGGAGGTGGAACTCCGCGGCGCGTACACTCACGGCCGAATGCGGCAATTGCGTTTGGGTGCGCGAGGAAGAAGCCGGGTTCTTTCCAGACGCGCGCAAGAAGCTCGTCGAGATCATCCGGAGTCGGAGCGCCATTGCGTGTTGAAACACGCTGCTTATCTGCGATATTGTGCAGCAGTCCGTATTCCGGATTGTTGATGAGCTCGCTCTCCTGACGCTCCTTCACGATTTCGATCGTCAAACGCAACTGTTCGCTGATCTGATTGTAGGGCGTACTGTAGAGGTCAGATACACGTGTGTGGACGTCGACGACGGTGTTGACGGCGCTGAGCATATATTCGCGTGGATTCTCGTCGTAGTCAACGTAGGTTTGCGGGAGATCGCGCTCATCGCGGCCGGAGCAATCGACAGTGACATGCGATTCATCTTTGACACGGTTAAGGCGGTAGATACCCGCTTCCACGGGAACCCACTGCAGAAGGTGAGTGAGCCAGCGAGGGGTAATGCTGGACATCATTGGGACGGTTTTCGTGGCGTTCGCAAGCTGACGCGCAGCAACGTCGCCGAGCGCAGTTTGCAGCTCAGGATCGGTGGCCATAGGGATCTCCTACCAGGTATCGAAGAAATAGAATTAGTGCCCGCGTCAAATGCTATCCCGGATAACTGTCCTCGTTGGGGAAACGCCAGACAGAAATCGGTTGTTACGAAGGCGGTTGAAGCGGACGGCTCAGTTGCGTACTGTAGCCGGGATTATACTCCAGACAGAGAGCAAAATCGGAACAATGCAGCAATCAATTTTTCTGATTAGTTAAGGCCTATTATCAATAATTGATAGTGGATTAATGTCAATTAAGTGAACGCTATGTCTGGTTTTGGCTATCTTTGCGTTTGCTTACGCTTTCCGAGTGAGGTTAGGGTTGCTGATAAGTACTGACCATGGTGGGCACACTAAAGCTTTGCAAGCACTCCAATCTCAATCATACTGTGTTATCCCAGAATTTGAAAGCAAGAACCGGAGAGCTATGCTCCTGCGGTCTTTGCTACAATTAGGTCATCGAGAGGATCATTGTTCGAAAGGAGCGCGAGATGAACGCAACAGCGAAAACTGCAGCGCTGGCGGCAGTAACGGAAAACGATCCGCGATGGGCATCGGTTGTCGCTCGTGATCGGGATGCGGACGGCACGCTCTATTATTCGGTTGCGACGACGGGCGTGTATTGCCGTCCATCATGTGCAGCCCGGCTGGCGCGGCCGGAGAATGTAAGCTTCTTTGCGACTTGCGAGGAGGCCGAGAAGGCAGGCTTTCGGCCATGCAAGCGTTGTAAGCCGAATGAACCTTCGCCGGCGCAGCAGTATGCCGCGAAAGTCGCCGAAGCCTGCCGGGTCATTGAGGGTTCGGAAGAGGCGCTGCGGCTGGATGATCTGGCAAAGCGGGTGGGAGTAAGCGCATATCACTTTCACCGTGTGTTTAAGTCGGTTACCGGGGTTACCCCACGAGAGTATGCGGCGGCTCATCGTGCCCGGCGCATCCGCAGCGAATTGAGTCGTAATGTCTCGGTGACCGAGGCTATTTTTGAGGCAGGCTATAATTCCAACAGCCGCTTCTATGAGAGTTCGAATGAGGTTCTAGGAATGACACCGACGAATTACCGCGCCGGCGGCGCGAACACGGAGATCAAGTTTGCCGTTGGAGAGTGCTCTCTCGGATCGATCCTTGTAGCTCAGAGCGAGCGCGGCATTTGCGCTATCCTGATGGGCGATGACCCTGCCGAGCTTGCGCGCGACCTGCAAGACCATTTTCCAAATGCCACCCTTGTCGGCGGTGATGCCGATTTTGAGCGTTTGGTGGCAAAAGTTGTCGGCTTTGTGGAATCGCCGGGCATTAGCCTGGATCTGCCCCTGGACGTCCGCGGTACGGCGTTTCAGCAGCGCGTCTGGCAAGCCTTGCGCGACATTCCGGTGGGAGGGACGGCCAGCTACACAGATGTCGCCAACCGCATCGGTTCGCCGAAGTCGGTGCGGGCAGTCGCGCAGGCTTGCGCGGCAAACGCATTGGCTGTTGTTATTCCATGCCATCGCGTCGTGCGAAATGATGGGGCACTATCGGGATATCGGTGGGGCGTAGAGCGGAAGAGGGTGCTGCTGGAGAGGGAATCAAGTTCCCCGTCTGCCCTACCTCCCGGCGGTTAAAACCGCGGCTAGATGAAGAATGCCTTCGGCATAAACCCACCTGCGTGGGTTCCTGCGCTCCCGGCGGTTAAAACCGCGGCTAGAGTGAGATCACCCTTGGTGATAAACCCACCTACGTGGGTTCCTTGATGTATCGCTTCGCGATGAATTTTAAGA